>Ga0247816_10000159_pt1 | contig 40172 bp, 28 predicted proteins | sample UWRJL209509C1_FD_179930 | JGI IMG/M metagenome (GOLD analysis project Ga0247816, IMG submission 179930) | Plant litter microbial communities from Arlington Agricultural Research Station in Wisconsin, United States - UWRJ-L209-509C-1 | ecosystem: Environmental > Terrestrial > Plant litter >...
CGGCGACCTTGTGTATCGTGCTGCCGCTGGTACTGACCTCGGTGCTGGGCAACGCGCTGATGGCGTTCATGGGCATCGGCGTCAAGGTCGCGACCTTGCCGGTGGTGGCCCTGGGTGTGGGGATTGGTGTCGACTACGGCATCTACATCTACAGCCGCCTGGAAAGTTTCCTGCGCGCCGGTTTGCCATTGCAGGAAGCCTATTACCAGACGCTCAAATCCACCGGTAAAGCCGTGCTGTTCACCGGCTTGTGCCTGGCGATTGGTGTGGCTACGTGGATTTTCTCGGCGATCAAGTTCCAGGCCGACATGGGCCTGATGCTGACCTTCATGCTGCTGTGGAACATGTTCGGCGCGCTGTGGCTGTTGCCGGCGCTGGCGCGGTTCCTGATCAAGCCCGAGAAGCTGGCGGGCAAGAAGGGTAATTCGCTGTTTGCCCACTGACCGATGAGGCGCCGGGCACTCTGTCCGGCGCCTTGCATTCAACTGCGCTGTCTAAGCGTGATTGCCAGAAACAGCTGGTCCTGGGGCGGGGTGATCAGCACGTAGACGATCTTGCTGATTGGCTCGGCGCCGGGTTCCTTACCCTTCAGTAAATCGGCTTGCACATGCTGCTTGAGCAAGTCCTTCTGGGTGTACTTGCGCTGTTCCGGCAGCTTCAAGTGGGCGCGGGTGTAGGTCGACGGTTCGGCGTTGGCGCTGGCGTAGTGGAAGTGCGCGTACCAGAGCACCGTTGGCGGTTTTTGTGCTTTGTCGTAGACCGCATATTCAGTAAAAAAATCACCGCTCAGGGTGGGCCGATTCGGGTCGGCTGCGCTGGTCAGGTTGATATCGATCTGCTTGTGCCGCCACAGGTAATCAAGACCCTCCAGGGTCGGTCGTTGCCGCTTATAGCCCTCGCTGCAGACCTGCTCAGCCCAGCGGGTAATATCTCGTGCGTGGGCGCGATACTCCGTTATCAGGTGCGTGGCCGTCTGTGAGTCTGGGTGATGTTGCTGCAATGCATCAGCGGTGGCTTCAAGCTTGTTTGCATGCCTCGTGAGGAGTGTGTCCCATTCTTCCGGATTGACATCTTCGCGGGTGAGCGGGTTATCGAGTTCTGTCTGTTGGTTGTGAACCAGGGTTTCAAGGTCAGCGCGCTGTCGGATCAGTTCGTTCCCGTGATCCCTGAGGGTCGGCAGCGACGTTTCCTCCAGGGGCATTGGTGGAAGGTCGAGCGGGGCAGTCGTGTCGTTCCAGCCGTCTTCGCCAGGCTCGTAGGTGCTGATCGTGTCCCCGGAAACAGTGTCGGTGATGATCATGCGGTCCGTGGCATCTTGCCTTGTCCGGGGCTGGGCCTCACCTATCAGGTATTCATTTTTTCCGGTTTTGAATATTTGTTTTGTTGGTTTCTTGGGTTTCAGGGTTTTTGAAAGCGGCAGTTTCACTTCCAGTTGTTCCTGCGCGCGTACGACAGTTTCCAGTTCATGTTCGGCCAGTACCCGGACGTGGTTGAGTTGTTTCAGAAACCGCTCCGTATACGCTGGACTCAGGCTTTTGGAGCCCATACTTTGGAACGCGCGGATCGTACCTTCATAGCTGCGATATTTGCTGATGAGGGTCTCGTATACCTTGCGTTGTTCCTTCAATGGATATTCATTGCTGCTACGCACCTCGATATGGGTGCTCAGGGCTTTGGTCAGGGCCAGTTTGTTGAGGCTGTCGAGGTACAGCAATTCCTGGACCGAAGGGGAAGGAGGATCCGTATCCAGGCTGATCAGTTGCAACGCCGCGGTGCTTCTGATTCGCACGTTCTCGGCAAAGAAATATTGAGGATTGATCCCTTCGAGCAATTTTTTGCGTAGCACTCGTCCGCCATTGGAGTATTTATCCAGCTGGTCAAGAAGGGCTTCCATTGACCTTGAAATATCCACCATGCGGTTCAGGGTTTCGAAGATCTCCAGTGCTTTGCTCTGATGCTCCTCGTAAGGCGCAGGGTTATTCATCAGCCTGTCAGAACGCATGTGGCGAACCAGTTTTGTCATGGGCTCACCGCGCTCGCTGATGCTGAGGTCGTAGTTCCAGTCCGATAACGTGTTGCGCAGTTGGTTTTGCTCAAGCCAGGTTGTTTCCAGGACTTCTTCACCTCTTGGCACCGACTCTCCCATCTCCCCCATGGTTTTTTGCACATCCACCAGTTCATTGCGCAAACGTTGTGGCTCAGACAAGCGCTCCTGCAAAGTCTTCAAAAGAATTCTGAACTGGGTGCGTGCGTTTTGCCTGCTAAGCATCGCCCGTGCATGCCACTGCTCGACAAACGCCCTTCGGTCATCTTTGACGTTTTCGAGCAGGTCCTGGACTCGCGTGAGGTCATTGATTTTCTGTCTCATCTCCTTGGCCGCCACGTCCAATCGCTGCCGCGAGGCATCTACTTCGTCCATCAGTGGAGATACTTCTGCGAGGAGCTCCAGCGCCCTGGTGGCAAGCTGGTTTTTTTTATCTTGAATTTTCTGTCGTTGGGCCTGAATACGTTTCGAGTCGCCGCCGCCCACCAGTTTGATACCTCGGTCGAGGATCCAGCGGCCGTTTCCAAGCGCTCTGAGCTTGATCCCGGGATGCTCGGTTTTTTGCGGGTGGATGATGAACACCTCACCAAATCCCGGAACGATGTTGACCCGGAAAAACAGACCGCCGACGCTGGCGTGCCATTGTGTACCGATCTTGTACAGTCCCTGAAACTCACCGGTCTGTATCTGTTCCGGCAGTGGGTTCGGCCAGGGTTGGCTGATCGATACGAGTTTCTCCAGCGCACTGGCCGAGGCCCAATCCCCGGCCAGGGTGCGTTCGAAGTCAAGCAGGGTACTGCCCGCGCCCGGTGGCTGTGACACGACGCCCGCAGTACCGCGCCTGATTGTTGTCGGGCGCCCATGGGCGGCTTGCAGGGGAGTTGCCGACCTGCGGGGCAGCGTGGTGCCCTGGCCCAGGTGCAACAGCAGCATGCCGACGTTGAGCAGCAGATCAATCCAGGCCAGTTCCCTGGTCCTGGGGTCGTCGCTTTCCAGGGCCGGGATGTCTTGTTTTAGGCTCAGGGCCAGTTGCATCAGCCAGCCGACCGCTGCGAGCGGGCCGCGAACCAGCGCAAGCAGAGTGTTGAAGCCCAATTGCAGGCCTTCCAGAATCAGCGCCCAGCGGCTTTCGGTGTTGGACGTCGAGTCACGTTGTGCCTGGTCGAGCAGGCTGCACACTTCGCTGCCATACAGGTACTCCATCAGCTTGCCGGTGCTCAGGGATTGCAGCAGTTCATCGGCGCTGCTGTCATCCGGGGCGGCGAGAGCTGCCGGTTTCGGAACGCTGGGTAGCATGTCGAATTCGGAGCCGAAGACTACCCGCACGTAATGGGGTTCGTGAAAACCGCCGTTGCTGTAGATGGGCCTGGCGTGGTCCGGCAGCCAGGTCAGCACGCTGTCTTGCACCGCGCCGGGTTGGGCGATGGCCGCCAGCAGCGCTTCGCGGCTGGCGAACTCCAGCAGCGAATCGGCGTAGGACGGCCGATACAGCAGGTGCGGCCCGGCCCCGGTGTGGCGTGGTTCGATGATGAACATGTTCTGCACCACATCGGCCGCCGCCTCGGGTTTGCGCACAAAGGCCAGCGGGCGCATGACGATTTCATCACCCTGTACCCAGCGTTGCGCCCGAGTGGCTTGGACCACCGCCTTGACGCATTGGAAGCCGCGTAACGTCAAGCCGTGAAGGCCGCGAATCTTGTACTCCAGGGCCAGGGTCGCCAGTTGGATCGGCCGTTGCTGGCTGAAAAGGCGCTGCCGGCGTTGCGCCTCGGGTCTGTCGCCCATCAGGTGCTCACGGATGTACGCCGGATAGGTTTCGCCGATGTTCACCCGCTGTACCACCTCCAGCAGGAACTGCGGGGTTATCCAGTCTTCCAGGGCCGGGCGACCGTTGTAGGCCACGGTCATTGTGCCCTTAGGCTTGCCCGAGAGATTTTTCAGGGCCAGTTCGACCAGGGTCATCCGGACGGGCTCGATGTAGCCGCCGCCCAAGGTGCCGACAGGGACGTGGAAAGTCAGTTGCACGCGGTTGGCGTTGTAGAGGGATGACATCGTCCTGTTGGCGCAGGCTCTCAAAGGCGTAGGGCTTTTTTCGTTGTGGGCTTTGAGCCGGCCCAGGCACAGCTCGGTGTTCAACGCCATGTTGGCGAAATCCTCAAGGTTGTGCAGGTCATTGAGGTAGCCGTCGCCATTGGCCAGCCGCCTGAAGCTCGCCTCTTCCAACAGGCACTGGCGATAGGCAAAGCGGTCGGCCGCCGATGCCTGTTTGAGCCACTGCGGCAGTTTCAACTCAACCTGAGCCACCGGCGGCGCTACGGGGGCATCAGCAAAAAGAACGGTCGGATCGGTGACTGCGGTGAAGTGCTGTTGCAGTTGCGCCACGCTGCCGTTTGCCGGCAGTTGCAGGGCGGCCAGGTCTTCCAACTGCCGGTTGAGCACCAGTGCCGCCTGGTGGTCGAAAATCACCCCGTCGGGCTCGTACTGGCGCCAGGTCAGTGTCTCGGCGGGATAACGTTGCAGCACGCGTTCGGCCCACGCGTTGGCACATTCATCGAGGTTGGCGTAGGGCTCTATGGTTCCCGGCAGGCGATACAGCCAGACCCGGTCGGCGGTCGCCATGAGGATGTCGCAGGCTTGCAGGATGCTTGAACGGCCTGGCGAAGTAAGTTGGGCTTCCAGGGTGTAGGCGTGGACGCCGTTGTCGGGCCAGGGCAGGGCGGCGCGGGTTTTGCGGTCGGGGCAGTCGGTCAGGATCGTGAGGCTGCGCAATTGTATGGCGTCGTCGCCCGACTGGCGGATCGCGGCGACGCGCAGGTTGCTGCGCAGCAACCCGGACAGCCAGGCCAGGCGGCTGACATCGGGCTCGCCGGGCTCCCCCCAAAACTGTGCGAGGGCGTTTTGAAAGGCGATGGGCACCAGCGATGGTAATTCGCGGATGATGCCTTCAATGACGTGCAGGTCATATTCCTTGGTGGTCACGGCCTGGTAGGTCATGCGGGTACCGCTGGGGTCACTTAGAAAACAATCCTGGCCCTGGCGCGGCGACAGGTCGGGGAAGCTGGCGTTGGCCAGGTATTCCAGGGCCAGGTCTGGCAGCGGCTTGAGGTCGCGCCCGCCACCGTCACGGGGCATGGCCACGCGCAGATGATTGGGCGCGGTGGAGAGTGTTGGGTAGTGTACCCGCAGGCCGTCGGACAGCAGTTGGGCGACGACGGTGCGTAACGTTGGCCGGTCGGCGAACTGTGCAGCGACGGCCTGGGTGAAGACCGCTTCGGTGGGTGAGAGGAGTGTCATCGGTCAATTCCTTGTAATGGGCAGGCGCGGTAGGCGCCCGCTGCAAGGAACATCAAACCGGTTTGGCATGCCCTGCGGGCGGTAGCCGGTTATTTTCGGCTGGCACCCGGACCGTCGCGCCGATGGGCTATCATTGATCCTTTCCTGTAGATGATTGATTTCGCCATGACTGCCGACACCCTGACCACCGTACTTGCCACCAGCGACATGTTGGAAATCGACGGGCTGCACGCCTTTGATTTCAACATTGATGACCAGCACCTGACGATCAGCGCCATGGACGGTCGTGCTGAAAAGCGCTGGAAGTTCAGCCCGGAACAGGTGCAGGCGGCCACCTTCGATGACACCTTGCAAAGCTGGACCCTTATCGGTGATTCGGGCGAGCACCGCCTGACCTGCTTTCAGGCGTTCACCGGCAACAACAATGACGAGGATGAAGCGGATGATGATGCGTAAATTCTGGCCCCTGCTGATGGCCGGCAGTGTGGGCGCGATGTCGGTCCAGGCCGCGCCGGTCGATACCTTTGAACTGCTGGTAGGCAGCTACACCGCAGGCACCAGCCAAGGCATCTACCGCCTGCAATTCGACAGCCGAACCGGGAAGTTCAGTGGTGAGCCAGTGCTTGCGGCCAAAGCGGCCAACCCGTCCTGGCTGACTTTGTCCAAAGACCAGAAGCGCCTGTTTGTGGTCAATGAAAACGGCCCAGGTCAAAAGGACCCGGTAGGGCGCGTCAGCAGCTACAGCATCGACCCGAAAGATCATCAGTTGACCCTGATCAACCAGGTGCAGAGCCTGGGCAATGAACCGACCTATTCCAGCCTGGCTGGGGATGGGCGTTACTTGTTTGTCGCCAACTATTCGGTACTGGAAGATCCGGGCGGAAGCCTGGCGGTGTTGCCGGTGGACGCTGAAGGCAAGTTGTCGCCACCGGTGCAACTGAGCGCGCACCCGGCCAGCCGGGTCAACCCTGAGCGCCAGGCGTCCAACCACGTGCATTCGGTGGTGTCTTCGCCAGACGGCAAGTACGTGTTTGTTCAGGACCTGGGTGCCGACAAGGTTTTCGTCTATCACTATGACCCCAAGGCCAATCACGAATTGCCGCTGACTCCGGCCGATCCGCCCTTCGTGCAAATGCCACCGGGCAGTGGCCCGCGTCACCTGCTGTTCAGCGCCAATGGCAAGCACGCCTGGTTGACCACCGAGATGAGCGCCCAGGTAGCGGTGTTCGATTATCAGGACGGCAAGCTGACCCAGAAGCAATTAGTGGATTTCGCCGCTGGCCAACCAGTTTCCGACAAAGCCGGCGCCGCGTTGCATGCCTCGAGCGACGGCAAGTTCCTGTACGTCAGCAACCGTGGCACGGCCAACCAGATGGTGGTATTCGCCATCGACCCTGCCACCGCTGAGCTGAAGGAGTTACAGCGTCGCTCGGTAGAAGGCGATCATCCGCGAGAGTTCGCCCTGGACCCCAGCGGCAAGTTCCTGCTGATCGCCAACCAGAAAAGCAACGAAATCGTGGTGGTCGAGCGTGACCCGAAAACCGGTCTTTTGGGCAAAACCACCCAGAAACTGTCGATTGACGCCCCCAGCGATATCAAGTTCCTGGTGCGACAATAAGCCACAGGCCCCGCACTGCGGGGCCTGAGCGGTTGTATTAATCGTATTAATAGCGGCTAGTGGTTCAATGAATTTCTAAGGCTCGGCCCTCGGGCGTAAGTTTGGTTCCAAGGCCTACACAGGCCACCAAGCCAACCGAACACAAGGGTTACCGACATGAATTTCAATCTTTTCTCGATCATTGCTGCTTCTGCTGTTTCTGCCACCGTAGCGTTGCCTGCCAGCGCCAGCGTTGAGATCAGCAGCAAAAAAACCAGCACCAGCGCCTACACCCAGAAATACCTGCAACAAAGCGCCAACTTCTACGCAGCTCTGGATCACAAAATCCAGAACTGAGCGCCCAATTCTTCAGACGATGAAGAGCTAATGTGGGAGCTGGCTTGCCTGCGATAGCGGTGTATCAGTGACAGATGTATTGGCTGATACTCCGCTATCGCAGGCAAGCCAGCTCCTACATATTCTAGGGTTTTGCCATGACTGCGATAAACAGTGGCGACTCCAGAAACAGCCGCAACCACTCCTGCAACCGCCGATATGGCGTCCCCGCAAACCACTCTCGATCGACATGCGCAAACTGCCGCACAAATGGCGCCAGTGCCACATCGGCCAGGCTCAAGTGATCGGCCAGCAAATAATCACGCTCGGCCAATAACCCATCCAGCCTACGCAAAAACACCTCGCCCTCGGCTCGATAGAATTCCATCGGTTGTTCCGGGTAGCGCTCGGCGTACTTGTATCGATTCAAGTGATGTTTGAAGTGCTGATCATTCTCTTCAATCAGCGCCTGCACCGCAGGATCCCCGCCAAGCAGCCAATTCTGGGGATCATGCTGCGCCAGTGCCCAGTGCATGATCGCCAGGCTCTCATCGATCACCCGACCGTCCACGCTCAGCACCGGCACGGTGCCCTTGGGCGACAACGCGAGCATCTGCGCCGGCTTGGCCTTGAGGCTGACCTCGATAATCTGCACTGCCACCTGCGAATAACGCAGCGCCACCCGCGCCCGCATCGCATACGGGCAGCGCCGAAACGAATACAGCACGGGCCCGCTCACTTGACCTCCAGCGTGCTCAAGCCATTGCCCTGGCGCTTGACCTGGATCTGCACCGGAATCCGCTCGTGCATTTCCTGCACATGGGAGATCACCGCCACCTTGCGGCCCTGGGCCTGCAAACCGTCAAGCGCGTCCATCGCCAATTGCAGGGATTCGGGGTCCAGGCTGCCGAAGCCTTCGTCGATAAACAGCGACTCAATCTTCAGCGTGCTGGACGCCATCGACGCCAGGCCCAAGGCCAGGGCCAGCGACACCAGGAACGTCTCGCCGCCCGACAGCGAATGCACCGAGCGCAATTCGTCGCCCATTTCTGTGTCCAGCACCAGCAAGCCGAGCATGCTGCCGCCGCGCTTGAGGCGGTAGCGGCGCGCCAGTTGGCGCAGTTGTACGTTGGCGTGGTGCACCAGCAGGTCGAGGTTATAGGCCTGGGCGATCTTGCGGAACTTGTCGCCGCTGGCTGAACCGATCAGTGCCTCAAGCCGCGCCCAGCGCTGCCATTCGTCATAGGCTTTGGCCGTCGTAAACGCCAGTGCTTGATTGGCGTCCTGGCGGCGCTGGTCTTCGGCCTGCTGGGCGCGCAGTTCGGCGCAGTGTTTTTCGCCAGTGGCCAACGCCGCGTTGAGTTCGGTCAGGGCGCTGTCCAGTTGCTCGGCTTCAAGGTTGCCGTTGTGCAGCGTCTGGTGGTCCTTGAGCCGCTGTTCGCGCTCTTGCAGCAGTACCCTGGCCTGCTCGACGGCTTTTTCGCTGTGTTGCATTTGCTGGCGAAGTTCGGCGAGCTGGTGCTCTTCGAAGCCCAGCAAACGTGCGAGGCCTTCATCGTCGAGTTCTGGGTGCAGGGCGCGCCAGTCGCTGAGCCGTGCGTTGAGTGCCAGTTGCTCTGTTTCCAGCGCCTGCTGGCGCTGCTGTTGTGACTTGAGGTCGGCGGCCAACTGCACGAGTTGGTTACGCGTGTCCTGCAAGTGTTGGTTGGCCTCGGCCTCGCCATGGCGAGCCTGTTCCACGGCCTGATCCACTTGCTGTTGCCACTGGTCAGCGCTGGTGTAGGCGCCCAGCAGCCCGGCGAGTATTTCCTGGGCCGCCTGTTGTTGGGTGGCCAGTTCGGCGAACTGCTGTTGCAGAGCTTCCAGCTGGTGCTGGCGATGTTGCTGGCGGTCCTGTTCTTTCTCGATGGCCTGTTGGCGCTGTTGCTGCTCGGCAAGCTCTTCGCGCTGGTGGTCCAACTGCTCCAGGCGCTGGCTGAGGTGTTGGTCCAGCTGCATGAAGGTATTCGCCGGGTCGCTGCGCAGGCCCTCCAGTGTCTCGGCTGGCAGCAGGCTGGCGAAGGCGTTGAGCTCTTCGTCCAGACGTTCACGGTCGTTGGCCAGTTCCCGCTGCTGGTCGATCAGCAATTGCCGCGCCTGCTGGCTGGCATCCTGAGCGGCTTGCAGTTGTTGCTGCAGGCGCCCGGCGTTTTGTTGCAGGTTGAGCAGGGCGCCCTGGCGTTGTTCATCCTGGGTGATGCTTTGGGTGAGTTGGCCCAGTTGTTGGGTGAGCCAGGTGTCACGCTTGGCGGCGTCCTGGTTGAACAGTGAGGCACTCAAGGGGTGCGCTTCAAGGCTTGGCGCCAGCGCCTGTTGTTGGGTTGCCAGCTGTTCCTGTTGTTGCAGGAACTCTTTTTGCTGGGCGATCAGGCCACCGACTTCACCGCGCAGCTCGGTGAGTTTTTCCTTGAGGACGTCAACGGCTTTCTGCGCATTCACCTCTTCACTTTCATCAAAGCGGGTCAGGCTTTGCAGCAGCGCTTCGGGCTGGTGATAGGGGTGCTCCTGGCTGCCGCACACCGGGCACGGTTGGTCATCCTGCAGTTGCTCGCGCAATTCCTCGACGCTGGCGCTGCGGGCCAGGCGTTGGCGTTCAAGCAGTTGCTTGGTGACCGTCAACGTTTGTTCGGCGACGCTCAATTCAGCCTTGGCTTGCAGGCCGGCCTGGTTCAAAAGGTCGCGCTGTTGCTGGACTGCGGACTGCTTTTCGGTCAGCGCCAGGCTGTGCTTTTCCAGTTGCTGATGGTTGTCCCACAACCGCGCCAAATCCTCGAACGCACGCTGTTGCTTGCGATTGTCTTGCAGCAGGCTGCCCAGCAACTGAATCTGCTCGGCCACCGCATGGGGTTCGGCGCCGGCCTCGTGGTACAGCAGGTCCAGGGCGTTGCGTTGCTCGGTCCATTTTTCGCTGAGGCGGGTGGCGCGGGTTTCCAGTTCCGGCAGTTCGGCCTGGCCTTTGTTCAGGCGATTGCCGATCAGCATCAGTTGTTGCAAACGGTCGCGATAGGCGCCCCAGGCATCACTCAGCGGTGCGTAGATGGCGCTGCGCTCAAGCTCTGCGGCCAGCCGTTGCAGGCGTTCGGCGACGAGTTTTTGTTTGTCGAGCAGGCCGTTCAATGTCGCTTGGCCTTCTGCACAGGCGCTTTCGTTAAGCTGCTTTTCCTCGCTGCGCCTGGCCAAATCCCGGTTCAAGTGGGCGAGGGTGCTTTGTGCCTCGAAGGCCTGGCGCAGTAAGGGCGCGGCTTCGGTTTGCTGTTTCAGGGCCTGGGCCAAGGCTGTTTGCACATCGGCCTGTTGCTGTTGCAGTTGATCCTGACGGGTATGCAGCGTTACTTGTTGCTCAAGATGCTGCTGAATCTGCGCGGCCAGAGGCTGCAACTGGGTCATCAGTTCAGCCTGGCGAGCGAAGTGATGGCGTTGCGGCGCCAGCTGCTCCAGGCGGCTGAGGTCAAGGCGTTGCTGGCTTTGGCCTTCCCAGTGTTGCTGGGCCTGATGCAGTTGCTCGACCGCGTTTTGCTGGCGTTCCTGCCAATCACGCAGCTCCTTGAGCCAGGTGTGCTGCAACTCCAACTGCTTGAGTTGGGCCTGCTGGGTCTTGAGCTGTTTCTGCGCGTCGCTCAGTTGTTGGTCCAGTTCGGCGCGGGCTTCAGGGGCCAGTGGGGTGATGCCGGTGGCCTGGTCCTGCAGCTGCCTATGGGCGTCTTTGGCGTCCTTGGCCTTGTCGAAAGCGCGGCGCCCCAGTTGGGTGTAGAGCGCGGTGTCGGTGAGTTTTTCCAGCAGTTCGCTGCGCTCGTTGTCGTTGGCCTTGAGGAAGGCGCTGAACTCACTTTGCGCCAGCAGCACCGCACGGGTGAACTGCTCGAAGTTCAGGCCCAGGGCCAATTCCAGCTGAGTCTTGTATTCGGTTTTCTGGCTGGCCAGCAGTTGGTCGCTGTCGAGGTCGATCAGGCTTTGCCGACTGTTTTGCAGTTTGCCGGCGGCCTTGTCCCTGGCGCGATTGGCTTCCCAGCGCGCGCGATAGCGACGGCCGCTGACGCCAACGAAATCCACTTCGGCATAGCCACCGCCGGTGCCCCGGCGAATCAGGGTGCGCGGGTCGCCGATGGAAATATCGGTATCGGCGTCGGGCATTTTGGCTTGGCCGGTATCACCCAGCCTCGGTACTGCGCCAAACAGCGCCAGGCACAAGGCATCGAGCAAGGTGCTTTTACCGGCGCCGGTCGGCCCGGTAATCGCGAACAGCCCGGCACTGGCCAGCGGCTCGGCGGTAAAGTCGATTTCAAACGGCCCGGCCAGGGAGGCGAGGTTTTTCAGGCGGATGGCGAGGATCTTCATGGCTGTTCATCCTCCTGTTGCACTTCCTGGAGCAGCACGGCGAAGTCCTTCAAGGTCTGTTCATCGACTTCGCTGCCATAGCTTTCCTGCCAGGCACGCCTGAATAGTTCCTGGGGGGTAAGTTGGTCCAGTTCGATCAGCCGATCTCCCTGGCCGTCGTCGCGGGCGCCTGAACCTGCGTATTCGGCGGCGATGCGCACCAGGCGCACGGCCTTGCCTTGCAGGGCGGTTTCCACTTGCTGGCGCAGGTCGGGTTGTGGTTCGTCGAGGCACACTCGCACCTCCAGCCAGGGTTGGCGCTGGGTTTCAGCCAGCAGGTCGATGTCGGGCAGCTCGGCCAATTGCTTGAGGATATCCGCCAGCGGCGCAGCCTCCAGGCGTTGCAGGTTGACCGCACGTGGTATCAGCCGCGATTCAACGCTGACCAGCGTCTCACCGTCCAACTGCACATCGAGGATCTGGTGCTGGTAGCCGATTTCCGAAAACGACAGCGGGATCGGCGAGCCGCAATAACGAATGCGCTCCTCGCCATTGACCCGCTGGGGCTTGTGCAAATGGCCAAGGGCAACGTAGCTGACGCTGGCATCGAACAGGCTGGCCGGCAGCGCTTCGGCGTTGCCGATGATCAGGCTGCGCTCGGAGTCTTCCGACACCGAACCACCGGCCATGTGCGCGTGGCTGATGGCGACCAGCGCCTGGCCCGGCTTGCGCTTGGCATTGGCCGCCGCGATCAGCCATTCATGCACTTGGCTGATACCGCGCAAATAGTCGTCCCCCAGCTGCGCGCCAGTGACTTCGGCCGGCCGCAGGAACGGCAGGGCCAGGCACCAGCCGGCAATCTCGCCGTCGGCGCCGGGCAGCGGGATCAGCAAGCGCTCGGCGTCCAGTTGCCCGTCATCCAGCCACAGCACCCGGCCCAGGGCATGGGTGCGCAAACGGCGCATCAGCGGCGCCGGCAACTCGATTCGCGAACCGGAGTCGTGGTTACCGGCGATCATCACAATAGTCAGGTCGGGATGCTGCTCGTGGGCGCTGATGATGAAATCGTACAGCCGCTCCTGAGCCTTGAGCGGCGGGTTGACCGTGTCAAAGATATCGCCGGCAATCAGCAGCACATCAGGGTGGTGCAGGCCCAACTGGCCCAGCAGCCAGTCGAGGAAACAGGCATGTTCGAAGTCGCGTTCCTGGCCGTGCAGGTTTTGCCCAAGGTGCCAGTCGGAGGTGTGAAACAGACGCAAGGCGAACTCCGTGAAAAAGAGAAGAGGTGAATGGCCGCCAAAACCAATAAGGGCGGTTAAAACGGGGCTTGCTCGCGAACGCGGCCTGGAGCCAACCCCTCAGTCCCGGTAAAACACCTGCACCAGGTGATAACCGAATTTGCTCTTGATCGGCCCATGCACCACCTTGACCGGCTTCTTGAAGATCACCGCATCAATCACCCCAACCATCTGCCCCGGCCGCACTTCACCCAGGTCACCGCCGCGTTTGCCGGACGGGCAGGTGGAGTATTTCCTGGCCAGCACATCAAACGCTTCGCCCTTGGCAATGCGCTGCTTGAGCTGTTCGGCCTCTTCGCTGGTCTTGACCAGGATGTGACGGGCTTGAGCTTTCATTGATCAATGTCCTGGTGTGAAAACGGCGCGCGATTATGCCTGAACTCAGGCTTTGGCGCTGATCATGCTGCGGATTTTGTTGGCCAACAGGTCAATCGAAAACGGCTTTGCCACCATGTCCATGCCTTCTTCCAGAAAGCCCTGGCGCTCGGCGGCTTTCTCGGCGTAGCCGGTCATGAACAACACTTTCAGCTCGGGTCTATATTGCCGCGCGATCTCCGCCAGTTGCCGGCCATTCATCCCCGGCAAGCCCACATCGGTTACCAGCAAATCCACGCGCAAGTCAGATTCCAGCAGCGGCAGCGCGGTGCGTGCATCCGCCGCCTGATGCGCGGTGTAACCCAGTTCATCGAGCACATTGACCACCAGCATGCGCACCGCCGGGTCGTCCTCAACCACCACCACGGCCTCACCGGCCAGCGCCACGGGGGCTTCGCCGTGGCTCGCGGGCGGGCTTTTTTCCAGTGAGGTGCCATACAGGCGCGGCAAGTACAGGCGCACGCAGGTGCCTTCGCCTGGCTGGCTTTCGATGGTCACGTGGCCACCGGTCTGCTGGGCAAAGCCGTAGATCATCGACAAGCCCAGGCCGGTGCCCTGGCCGATGGGTTTGGTGGTGAAAAACGGATCGAAGGCCTTGGCGAGGATTTTCGCGCTCATGCCCGCGCCATTATCGCTGACGCCGAGCATCACATAATCGCCAGCCTTGACCGGCTCCAGGGTGGTGATATCGGTACCGTCGAGGTAGCTGTTGGCGGTCTCGATGCACAGTTGGCCGCCATCGGGCATGGCATCACGGGCGTTGATTACCAGGTTGAGCAGGGCGTTTTCCAACTGGCTGGCGTCGGTGTTGACCGGCCAGACATCGGTGCCCAGCTTGACGTTGAGTTCGATATGCGCGCCCTTGGTGCGGCGGAACAAGTCTTCCAGTGACGCCACCAGTTGGTTGGGGTCGATGGGCCTGCGGTCCAGTGACTGGCGGCGGGAGAAGGCCAGCAGGCGGTGGGTCAGCGCTGCCGCACGGTGGGCCGAGGACACGGCTGCATCGGTAAAGCGGCCAATGTCCTCGCTGCGCCCGGCGGCGATGTAGCGCTTCATTAAATCCAGGCTGCCGATGATCCCGGTGAGCATGTTGTTGAAGTCATGGGCGATGCCGCCGGTGAGCTGGCCTACCGCTTCCATCTTCTGCGCATGGCGCAGGGCGTCTTCGGCGCGCTCGCGCTCGAACATCTCGTTTTGCAGGCGCTGGTTGGCTTCGGCCAGGGCCTGGGTGCGCTGGTCAACCCGCTCTTCGAGGTTCTCATTGAGGTGACGCAGGGCTTCTTCGGTGAGTTTGCGTTCGGTTTCATCGATCACAAAAATGTAGAAACCGTTGACCGAGCCGTCGCTGCTGAAACGCGGCAGGTACTTCATCAAGGCGTGGCGTGGCCGCCCATCGGAATGCGGTGTGACGGTGACAAAACTGCACGCCTTGCCCTTGAGCGCGGCGGCGATCTTGTCGGCGCGCCCGGCGTAGATGGTCTCGCCCACGACTTCGCGGATGGTCTTGCCGTACAACTCTTGCGGGGTCAGGCCGTACCATTCCAGGTAAGCGCTGTTGTTCAGGCGAAAGCGTTGTTCATGGTCGACATAACCGATCAACACCGGCATGGCGTTGATGATCAGTTGCAGCTCGGTCTGGCTTTGGCGCAGGGCCTGTTCGGTGTGCTTGCGTTCGGTCAGGTCCAGGGCGGCGCCAAGAAAACGCGCCGGGCGACCTTGTTGATCCTTGTAGCAGCGGCCCCGTGCGAATACCCAGCGCAGGCTGCCGTCGGCTTGCAGCAGGCGGTATTCCTCAGCGTATTCAGTGCCGTGGGTGATGCAATGCTTGATGCTGCGCGCGACCATGCCCCGGTCTTCCGGGTGCACGCCTTGCAGGTAGGCGCTAATCGGCAGCAGGCCGGCATCACTGGGGTCGACGCCATGCAACTGGGCAAAATGTGCGTCGGCAATAAAGCGGTCTTCGCCAATGTCCCAGTCCCAGGTGCCCACCGCGTCAGTGGCGGCCAGGGCCAGTTGCAGGCGCTGTTCGGTGTTGTGCTGGGCCTTGAGGCTTTCTTCGGAGCGTTGCTTGAGTTCCAGGGCGATGCGGCGACGTTCGTTGGTTTCGATGGCGGTGATGAGAATGCCGGCAACCTGGCCAGCTTCGTCGCGAATCGGGCTGTAGGTCAGGTCGAGCCAGATCTCGGTGTCACGGTGGTTGTGTTGCAGTACGAACCGCTGCTCGGTGAATGTGCGCGCCTGGCCTGTCAGCACGGCGCTGTAGATCGGGTCGGTGAAGCTTTTCATCTCAGGCCAGATCAGGTCCACCGGCTGACCGAAGGCGCCAGGGTGCTTGCTGCCCGCGAGCCGGGCAAAGCCGTCGTTATAGATTTGCGTGAGTTCGCTGCCCCACAGCAATAGCATTGGCATGGGCGAGTGGATAACGATGTCGACGGCTGTACGTAGGCTTTGTGGCCAATCACTGGCCTCACCGAGTGGGCTGTTTGCCCAGTCCAGCCGCGCAATCAGTGCTGCGGCCTCGCTGCCGGTGGATGATCCGTTCATGTAGATGCCCTGCGCGTAACGCTTTGAAGAATGACAAAAGCCGATTATCCCGCGAGTGGACATCGGCTTTCCACCCTCGAAAAGTAGCACGGTTGAGGGTTTCATCTTCAAATGAGTGATCAAGCGCTAATACGGTTCATCTTTCATCCGCTCAGGTTGCAAGCTCCCGGCGATTGCGAAATTGCTCCAGCGCCTCGGGGTTGGCCAGGGCATCGGTGTTTTTCACGGCCTCGCCATGCACCACATTGCGCACCGCCAGTTCGACGATCTTGCCGCTGATGGTGCGCGGAATATCCGTCACTGCAAGGATCCTGGCCGGCACATGGCGCGGCGTGGTGTTGGCGCGGATCACCTGGCGGATCTGCTGCTCAAGCGGTTCGTCGAGCTCGACGCCGTCGTTGAGCCGCACAAACAGCACCACCCGCACATCGTCTTGCCAGCGCTGCCCGATGGCCAGGCTTTCCAGCACCTGGGGCACTTTCTCCACCTGGCGATAAATCTCTGCGGTGCCGATGCGCACGCCGCCGGGGTTAAGCACGGCGTCCGAGCGCCCGTGAATCAGCAAACTGCCGTTGGGCCGCTGCTCGGCGTAGTCACCCTGGGCCCACACGCCGGGGAACTGGTTGAAATACGACGCCCGCAGCTTTTCCCGATGGGGGTCGTTCCACAGGCCAATGGGCATCGCCGGGAAATGCCGGGTGCAGACCAATTCGCCTTTCTCACCCACTAGCGGCCGGCCCTGGTCGTCCCAGACTTCGATGGCCATCGCCAGGCTCTTGCACTGCATCTCGCCGCGCCGTACCGCCAGCGTGGGGTTGCCGATCACGAAGCAGGACACGATATCGGTGCCCCCTGACATCGACGACAGGCACAGCTCCTGCTTGATCTCGCGGTACACGTAGTCGTAACTCTGCGGCGACAGCGGCGAGCCGGTGGAGATCAAGCCCTTGAGGCTTCTCAGGTCGTGGCTCAGGCGTGGTTGCAGGCCGGCCTTTTCCAGGGTCGCGAGAAATTTCGGGCTGGTACCGAACACGCTGATTTTTTCCGCATCGATCAGGTCGATCAGGCGCTCTGGCCCTGGATGAAAAGGCGAGCCGTCATACAGCACTGCCGTGGCACCGATCGCCAGCACCGACACCAGCCAGTTCCACATCATCCAGCCGCAGGTGGTGTAGTAGAACAGGCAGTCGTCGCGCGACACGTCGGCATGCAGGCCGTGTTCCTTGAGGTGCGTCAGCAACACGCCGCCAGTGCCGTGGATGATGCACTTGGGCACGCCGGTGGTGCCGCTGGAATAGAGGATGTACAGCGGGTGATTGAAGGGCACAGGGACAAATTCGGGCTCGCCGCCGACGCTGTAGAAGTCCTCCCACAGGGCAACGTTGGCCCGGGTTTGATAATCCTCGGGGCGTGCCTGCGCCCTGGCGTAGGGCACGATCACCAGTTGTTGCAAGGAGGGCAGGCGTTCGAGGATTTCGTTGAGCTTGGCGCTCTGGTCGATGTGCTTGCCGGCGTAGCGATAACCGGCGCAGGTGATCAGCACTTTGGGCTCGATCTGGCCGAAGCGGTCGATCACCCCTTGGGTGCCGAAGTCCGGCGAAGAGCACGACCAGATGGCGCCCAGGCTGGTGGTGGCGAGCATGCCCACCAGGGTTTGCCAGGTGTTGGGCATGCAGGCGGCCACGCGGTCCCCTGCACCCACACCGGCTGCTCGCAGGCTGCGTTGAAGGCCGGCGACGTGCTGCGCCAGCTCGGCGTAGGTCAGTTGCTCGCGCTGGCCGTCTTCGCTGATAGCCACCACCGCCGGGTGATCGTCGCGGCGGCGCAGCAGGTGTTCGGCAAAATTCAGGGTGGCGCCGGGAAACCATTCGGCGCTGGGCATTTGTGGGCCTTCGGTCAGCACGCTGGAGGGCGGGGTGCGGAACTGTACGTCGAAAAATTCGACAATCGCCTGCCAGAAGTCGGGGCGCTGGTCGATGCTCCACTGGTGCAGGGCGGGGTAGTCGGCAATCTGCAGATTGTGACGGTCATTGATGAAGCGCCGGAACTGGTCCATCCGGGTGGCGTGGATGCGTTCGGGGCTGGGTTGCCAGAGTATTTCGGCCATAAGGAAATCTCTTTTTTATTATCTGATCTATCAAGCGACACAGTTCAAAATGTGGGAGCTGGCTTGCCTGCGATAGCGGTGTTCCAGCTTCCACAGAGGCATCTGACCCACCGCTATCGCAGGCAAGCCAGCTCCTACAGTTGATCTTCAGTGTTTGATGGTTTTGTGGCTACTGGGCCAACCAGCCGCCATCGATATTCCAGGCCGCGCCGCGCACCTGGCTGCCGGCTTCACTGCACAAAAACAACACCAATTCCCCCAACTGCGGCGGCGTCACAAACTCCAGTGACGGCTGTTTCTCCGCGAGCAAGTCATGCTGCGCCTGCTGGGGATCAACCCCCGCCGCCGCCCGGTCATCAATCTGCTTCTGCACCAGCGGCGTCAACACCCAGCCAGGACAGATGGCGTTGCACGTGACATTACTGGTAGCCGTCTCCAGGCCCACCACCTTGGTCAGCCCGATCACCCCATGCTTGGCGGCCACGTAAGCCGCCTTGCCCACTGAGCCCACCAGGCCGTGCACCGAGGCGATATTGATGATGCGCCCCCAACCCTTGGCTTTCATGCCCGGCAAACTCAGGCGAGTGCTGTGGAACACTGATGACAGGTTGATCGCGATGATCGAATCCCAGCGCTCCACCGGGAAATCTTCAACCGCCGACACGTGCTGAATCCCGGCGTTGTTCACCAGAATGTCGATGCCGCCAAACTCGCGTTCGGCGTAGGCGATCATCTCGGCGATCTGTGCCGGGTCGCTGACATCGGCCGGGTGATGCCCGACCTTGCCGCCAAACGCCTGCACCTGGGCGACCACTGCGCTGGCATCGCCAAAACCATTGAGGATCAAATTGGCCCCAGCCTTTGCCAGGCTCAATGCAATGCCCAAACCAATGCCGCTGGTGGAGCCGGTAACCAGCGCAGTCTTGCCGTTCAATGTCGTCATAACAACCTCACTCACACAATCCCGGTGGCGTAGAAAGTACCGATCACCACGAACACCGCGAGGGTCTTGATGATGGTGATGCCGAAAATATCTTTATAGGCTTCGCGGTGGGTCAGCCCGGTAACCGCCAGCAGCGTGATGACGGCGCCGTTGTGGGGCAGGGTGTCCATGCCGCCGCTGGCCATGGCCGCAACCCGGTGCATCACTTCAAGGGAGATATTGGCCGCATGGGCCGCTGAAATAAAGCTTTCGGACATCGCCGCCAGCGCAATGCTCATCCCGCCCGAGGCCGAACCGGTGATACCGGCCAGCAGGGTCACGGTAATGGCTTCATTGACCAGCGGATCGGGAATGCCCTTGAGCCAGCTGGACAGCACCAGGAAGCCCGGCAAGGACGCGATCACCGCGCCAAAGCCGTATTCCGATGCGGTATTCATCGCGGCCAGCAGTGCACCGCTGACTGCACTTTTACTGCCTTCGGCCAACTTGCTGCGGATCGCCGAAAAGCCGAACACCAGCACCACGATGATGCCCACCAGCAACGCGGCCTGCACCGCCCAGATCGCGGTCAACTTGGCGATTTCGGTCGTCACGGGAGCGCTCATGCCCGGCAGGCTAAGGCTGTGGGTCTTGCCGTACCACAGCGGGATCCAGTGGGTGAACAGCAGGTTCATCACGCCCACCAGCACCAGTGGCGACAGGGCGATCCATGGGTTGGGCAGGGTCAGGTCTTCGGCGGTTTCCGGCTCATTGCGCAGGTTGGTGCCGTAGCCTTCGCCGGCGCGCTGAGCCTTGTTGCGCTGGCGGGCCAGGTACAGCATGCCGGCACAGACCACGAAGATCGAACCGATCAGCCCCAGCCAGGGCGCGGCCCAGGCGGTGGTATTGAAGAAGGTACTGGGGATGATGTTCTGGATCTGCGGCGTGCCGGGCAGGGCGTCCATAGTGAACGAGAAGGCGCCGAGGGCGATGGTCGCCGGCAGCAGGCGCTTGGGAATATTGCTCTGGCGAAACATCTCGGCGGCAAACGGATACACCGCGAACACCACCACAAACAGCGACACGCCGCCGTAGGTCAGCAGCGCACACACCAGCACGATTACCAGCATTGCCTGGCGCGTGCCGAGCAAGCGGATCGCGGAGGCCACGATAGAGCGCGAGAAGCCGGAGATTTCAATCAGCTTGCCAAACACTGCACCGAGCAGGAACACCGGAAAATACAGCTTGAGGAAGCCGACCATTTTTTCCATGAACACCCCGGTAAAGGCTGGGGCAACGGCGGAGGGGTCGGTGAGCAGCACGGCGCCAAGGGCGGCGATGGGAGCAAACAGGATGACGCTGTAGCCACGGTAGGCGGCCACCATCAACAGCGTGAGGGCTGCGAGGGCAATGATCACACTCATGGTGTGTCTCCATCTGATTGTTATTTTTGTGGGGTGAGGCGGTGGGGAGGGCTATAGCGAGATGTGTGCCAAGTTGTTAACTTGTTGAAAATTATAGGAAATATTATTTTTAAGACGGTGAGGGAGAGATTTTGTCTCTAGTTGGAGACTGGCGCAGCTTAAAGGTGGGAGCTGGCTTGCCTGCGATGGCCGGCAACTCGGTGTACCTGAAAGAACTGGATCAAACTGTGGGAGCGGGCTTGCTCGCGAAGGCGGTGTGTCAGTTGATACATGTGGCGACTGACACAACGCCTTCGCGAGCAAGCCCGCTCCCACATTTGGACTGTATTTTTCCAGGTACACCGAGGTGAGGCCATCGCAGGCAAGCCAGCTCCCACATTGGATTTTCTTGATTTTGAGATTTGTGTCTTTTTTGTGAGACTAGGCGATGCCCAGTGTCACCATTTTTTTGTATAGGGTCGACCGCCCCAGCCCGAGTTGCCTGGCCGCTTGCACCACATTCCCCTCGCAAGCCTTCAACGCCGCGCCAATCACCTGCCGGTCAAACCGCTCCCGCGCTGCGCTGAACGTCTCACCCTCCACCTGCTCGACAACCGCCGAACGTTCCACTGGGCTGAACGTACCGATCGCCGCGCGAATCTCTTCGGCGTTCAGCACCAGGTCATCACTCAATAACGCCGCGCGCTCCAGAACGTTGCGCAGTTCGCGAATATTGCCCGGCCACGCATGCTGCCCCAGCAACGCCAGCGCCTCGCGGTCCAGTTCATGCTGGCTGCGCAGTTCTTCCAGAATCGCCTCGCTCAAGGCCGGCAAGTCATCCAGCCGCTCGCGCAACGGCGGCACCTGGATCGGCAGCACATTCAGCCGGTAATACAGGTCGGCGCGAAATTCGCCGCGCTTGATCGCCGCTTCCAAATCCATCGAGGTGGCGGCAATCACCCGCACATCGCTGTGGATCATCTCGTTGGAGCCCACCGGCTCGTACTCTTTTTCCTGCAACACCCGCAGCAGCTTGCTTTGCAGTGGCAGCGGCATGTCACCGATTTCGTCCAGAAACAGCGTGCCGCCCTGGGCGATTTGCAGTTTGCCGGGACGGCCCTTGCGGTCTGCGCCGGTAAACGCGCCGGGGGCGGTGCCGAAGAACTCGGCTTCCAGCAGGTCATGGGGAATGGCCGCGCTGTTGATGCTGACAAACGCCTTGTGCGCCCTGGGTGAGGCGCCGTGAATCGCCTGGGCCAGCAACTCCTTGCCGGTGCCGGTTTCTCCCAGCAGCAACACCGGGGATTCGGCACTCGCGCTGCGCCGGGCGCGGCGTTTGACTTCCAGGCTGGCAGCGCTGGTGCCGATAAAGTGCGCGAAGTTGTATTTGCTCTGGCGCGAACGCAGCAGCGACCGTGTGGACGCCAGTTCCTGCTGCATGCTCAGGTAACGCTCGATCAGCGGCGACAAATTGCGCAACTCATCAAACAGCGCAAAACCAATCGCGCCAATCACCGCGCCACCCGCGCCGTGGATCGGCAGGCGCATCACCACCAATGGGCCTTTGGGCGTGTCCTGAATGTCCAGCAGGATCGGCAGGTCGGTGCGCACCACCTGGCGCAACAAGCTATTGGAAATCACCTTCTCGCACGGCTGGCCGATGGCTTCATCGGCGCTTTTCAGGCCAAAGCGCTTGGCGTAGCGCTCGTTCATCCACACGATGTTGGCGTCGGCGTCGACAATCACCGTGCCCTCACTGGACTGCTCGATGATTTCGAACAACGACTGGATCGCCAGACCGCGAACGTGTTGGTAGTCCTTGAGGTTTTCGGTGGTGTTCATGGGTGCGCCGCCGCCAGGAGTTCTTGGGTGTAGGGATGCTGCGGAGACGAAAATACCTCATCGCTCGGCCCGCGCTCCACGACCTTGCCGTCCTTGATCACGATCATGTCGTGGGCCAGGGCGCGCACCACCGCCAGGTCATGGCTGATAAACAGGTAGGTCAGGCCGTACTTTTTCTGCAGGTCATGCAGCAGCGCCACCACTTGTTTCTGCACCGTGCGGTCGAGGGCGGAGGTGGGTTCGTCCAGCAGGATCAATGCAGGCTTGAGCACCAAAGCGCGGGCGATGGCGATCCGTTGGCGCTGGCCACCGGAGAATTCGTGGGGGTAGCGGTGGCGGCTGGCGGGGTCGAGGCCGACCTCTTCCAGCACCCGGATCACCTGCGTTTCACGGTCCTTGAGGCTGCACGGCGCGTGCACTTCCAGGCCTTCGCTGATGATCTGCGCCACCGACATGCGCGGGCTGAGGCTGCCGAACGGGTCCTGGAACACCACCTGCATCTGCTTGCGCCACGGTTGCATCTGCTTTTGCGTGAGGCTCTCAAGCGCCTCGCCCTGGAAGCGAATACCACCGCTGGAGTCCAGCAGGCGCAAAATCGCCTGGCCCAGGGTGGATTTGCCGGAGCCGGACTCGCCGACAATCCCTAGTGTTTTGCCACGCTGCACGGTCAAGCTGATGCCGTCCACCGCCCGCAGGTACTGCTTGCGCCGAAACAGCCCGCCGCCGAGGGGGAACTGCACGCTCAAGTCGTCAACCTGCAACACCGTCTCACGCTCCTCGCGGGACAGCGCAGTGCCTGCCGGTTCCGCGTCCAGCAGCAGTCGGCTGTAGGGGTGTTGCGGGGTGGTAAACAGGGTTTCGCAATCGGCCTGTTCGACGATTTCCCCGGCCTTCATTACACACACTCGCTGGGCAATGCTGCGTACCAGGTTGAGGTCGTGGCTGATCAACAGCAACGACATGCCCAGCCGTTGTTGCAGGGACTTAAGCAGCAGCAGGATCTTGCGCTGCACCGTCACGTCGAGGGCCGTGGTCGGTTCGTCGGCGATCAGCAATTCCGGCTCGCAGGCCAGTGCCATGGCGATCATCACCCGCTGGCGCTGGCCGCCGGACAATTGATGGGGGTAGGCCTTGAGGCGCTCTTGGGGTTTTTGAATACCCACCAGCTCCAGCAGTTCGAGGATCCGCGCTTGGGCCGCTTTGCCGCCCAGACCCTTGTGCAGCAGCAGGGTTTCGCCGATCTGTTTTTCGATGCTGTGCAGCGGGTTGAGCGAGGTCATCGGCTCCTGGAAGATCATCGCAATCCGGTTGCCCCGCAGTTTTTGCAGGGTGGAGGACGATGCCCCCAGCAGTTCCTGGCCGCGATAGCGCACCGAGCCGGTGGTTTCGGTACCGGCTTCGGGCAGCAGTTGCAGGATCGAATGAGCGGTTACCGATTTGCCCGAACCCGACTCGCCCACCAGTGCCAGGCACTCGCCGGCGCGCACGTCCAGGCACAGGTCGCGCACCACGGTCTGGCCGTTGAAGGCGACGCACAGGTCGCGGATCTCGATCAGATTTTCAGTCATGGGGCGGCCTTTCATGATCGTGGGTCAAAGGCGTCACGCAACGCCTCGCCGATAAATACCAGCAGCGACAGAATCAGCGCCAGGGTGAAAAACGCCGTCAAACCGAGCCACGGGGCTTGCAGGTTTTGCTTGCCCTGGGCGATCAGTTCACCCAGCGAGGCACTGCCGGCGGGCATGCCGAAGCCGAGAAAATCCAGGGCGCTCAAGGTGGAAATCGCCCCGGTCAAAATAAACGGCAGATAGCTCAGGGTGGCAGTCATGGCGTTCGGCAGAATGTGCCGGCGAATGATCTTGCCGTCACCCAAACCCAAGGCCCGTGCGGCCTTGACGTACTCCAGGTTGCGCCCGCGCAGGAACTCTGCGCGTACCACGTCCACCAGCGCCAGCCATGAAAATAGCGCCATGATCCCCAGCAGCCACCAGAAGTTCGGTTCGACAAACCCCGAGAGGATGATCAGCAAGTACAGCACCGGCAGCCCGGACCACACCTCCAATATGCGCTGCCCGAGCAAGTCGACCCAGCCACCGTAATAGCCCTGCAAGGCCCCGGCGGCGATGCCGATGGCCGCGCTGATGGCGGTCAGGGCCAGCGCAAACAGGATCGACACCCGCGCGCCGAAGATCACCCGTGCGAGCACGTCGCGGGACTGGTCATCGGTGCCTAGCCAGTTCACGCTCGAAGGCGGGCTGGGGGCAGGGCGGGTCAGTTCGTAGTTGGGTGTGTCGTCGCTGAACGGGATCGGCGGGAACAGCATCCAGCCGCCGTCCTTGTGGATCAGGTTCTGCACGTATTCGCTGCGGTAATCGGCCTGGAACGGCAGTTGCCCACCGAACTGCTGCTCGGTGTAGCGTTTGAACACCGGGAAATACAGCTCGTTCTGGTAGCTCAGCACCAGGGGCTTGTCGTTGGCGATCAACTCACCGCCGAGGGTCAGGATAAACAGGCCGATAAACAGCCACAGCGACCACCAGCCGCGACGGTTTTTCTTGAAGCGTTCAAAGCGTCGGCGGGCCACGGGAGACAGTCTGAGCATCAGGCGTTCCTCGAGGCGAAGTCGATACGCGGGTCGACCAGGGTGTAGCAGAGGTCCCCGATGAGTTTTATCAAAAGGCCGAACAGGGTGAAGATAAACAGCGAGCCAAATACCACCGGATAATCCCGCGATACGGCGGCGTCGTAGCTCATGCGGCCCAGGCCATCGAGGGAGAAAATCACTTCGATCAACAGCGAGCCGGTAAAGAAAATGCTGATGAACGCCTGGGGAATCCCCGAGATCACCAGCAGCATCGCGTTGCGGAACACATGGCCGTAGAGCACCCGGCGCTCACTCAAGCCCTTGGCGCGCGCGGTCACTACGTACTGGCGGGTGATTTCGTTGAGGAACGAGTTTTTGGTGAGGATGGTCAACGTCGCAAAGCCGCCGATCACCAGGGCGCTGACGGGCAGCACCAGGTGCCAGAAGTAATCGGCGATCTTTCCGATAGTGCTCAACTGGTCGAAATTCTCGGAAACCAGGCCGCGTACCGGGAACCAGTTCAGTGAAGTGCCGCCGGCAAAGACCACGATCAAAAACATCGCAAACAGGAACGCCGGCATCGCATAGCCGATCACAATTGCGGTGCTGCTCCAGATATCGAACTGGCTGCCATGGCGCACCGCCTTGCGAATCCCCAGCGGGATCGACACCAGGTAGGTGATCAGCGTGGCCCACAGCCCCAGGGAGATGGTCACCGGCATCTTCTCCAGGATCAGGTCGGTCACTGTCGCGCCGCGAAAGAAGCTGTTGCCGAAGTCCAGTTGGGCGTAGCTCTTGAGCATCAGCCACAGGCGTTCCGGCGCCGGCTTGTCGAAGCCGTATTGTTTTTCGATGTCTTTGATCAGCTTCGGGTCCAGGCCGCGGCTGGCCCTGGAGCCGCTGCCCACGCTTTCAGCCGAAGAACCGCCGACAGCGCCGCCGCCGATGCCTTGCAAATGCGCGATGGCTTGTTCTACCGGCCCACCCGGCGCGGCCTGGACGATGACGAAGTTGACCAACAGGATGATCACCAGCGTGGGAATGATCAGCAGCAGGCGCCGCACGATATAGGCAAACATCAGTGGGCTCCCCCGCGCTTGGCCAGCTCGGCTTTCATTTGTTCGTTGGTCAACGGGGTGGGGCTGACTTCCCACCAGGTCTCCAGGGCCTCGTCAGTGCTGGCTTCCACGGCTGGGCGACCAAAACGGTTCCACCACGCGGCGGAGGTGCCGGGCGGGTAATAGTTGGGGATCCACAGGTAATTCCATTGCAGCACCCGGTCCAGGGCATGGGCGTAGGTGAGCATCTGCTCCTGGGTGTTGGCCTTGACCAGCCCGCTGATCAGGCTGTCGACGGCCGGGTCCTTGAGCACAATGTAATTGTTGGCGCCGGTATCAAACGCGGCCGCTGAACCGAAGTAGTTGTACAACTCCATCCCCGGCGAGGTAGTGACCGGGAAGCCGGTGACGATCATGTCGTAGTCCCGCGTCATCAGGCGGTTGACGTACTGGGCGGAGTCGATTCGGCGAATATTCAGGGTAATGCCGATCTGCGCCAGGTTGCGCTTGTAGGGCAGCAATAGGCGCTCCATACCGTTCTGGGCGTTGAGAAAGGTGAATTCCAGTGGCTCGCCCGCGGCATTCACCAGCTTGTCGCCCTCAGGTTTCCAACCGGCTTCTTCCAGCAGGGCCAGGGCTTGCAGCTGCTTGTCGCGGATCATGCCGGTGCCGTCGGTGGTCGGTGCCTTGAACACCTGAGTGAAGACTTCGTCGGGGATCTGCCCGCGCAGGGGTTCGAGAATCGCCAGCTCTTTGGCATCCGGCAATTGAGTGGCGGCCAGCGGGCTGTTGGAGAAGTAGCTCTGCTGGCGGATGTACATGTTGCGCATCATCTGCCGGTTGGCCCATTCGAAATCCCAGAGCATCGCCAGGGCCTGGCGCACGCGGCGGTCCTTGAACATCGGCTTTTGCACGTTGAACACATAGCCCTGTGCCGGCTGCGGCGCCTGCTTGGCCAGGTGCGCGCGTTGCAGGCGACCATCGTCCAGGGCCGGGCCGTTGTAGCCGATGGTATAGCCGGTGGCGGAAAATTCGCGGTTGAAATCGTAGGCGCCGCCGCGCAGCACCTGGCGCGCGACTTCGGTGTCGCCGAAGTATTCCAGGCTCAGGTGATCGAAGTTGTACAGGCCGCGGCTGATGGGCAGGTCTTTGCCCCACCAATCGGGGTCGCGCTTAAAGCTGATGGTGTTGCCCGAGTCGACCTTGCTGACCTTGTAAGGGCCGCTGCCCAGCGGGATTTCGTAGCCGCCGCCGTTGGCAAAATCGCGGGTCTTCCACCAATGCTCGGGGAACACCGGCAGGGTCGCGACATCCAGCGCCAGGGTGCGGTTTTCATTGCTGGAGAAATCGAAGCGTACCTGTCGCGGGCCTTCGACTTCGACGTTTTTGACGTCGGCGAACAGCGTGCGGTAGCGCAGGCTGCCTTGGGTCATCAGCAGGTTGAAACTGTAGCGTACGTCTTCGGCGGTGATCGGCTGGCCGTCGGCAAAACGCGCCTTGGGGTTCAGGTAAAAGCGTAGCGACAGGCCGTCGTCCGAACGCTCCAGCTTTTCTGCTACCAGGCCGTAGACCGTATAGGGTTCATCCAGGGAGCGCAGGGCCAGGGGGGAATACACCCAGCCGTCAATCTGGGAGACGCCAGTGCCTTTGTCGCCATAGGGCAGCACATGGTCATACCGGCCAATATCGATAGCCGAGCGCCGCAGGCTGCCGCCCTTGGGCGCGTTGGGGTTGGCATAGTCGAAATGCGTGAAGCCGGGCTGGTATTTGGCCGGTTCGCCGTACACGGTCAGCGCCGTTTGCGGCGCCGCGATCACGGCGGTGCTTGCCATCAGCAGGGCCAGGGTGGAACCAAGCAGAGTCGAAAAGGCGCGTCGCATTATCAGCCTTGAGCCGGGTGAAGAAGGAAGGGGATTTGTACGCTAAGCGCGTACGTCTCGCCAGTTGCCGCACTGTCGCACATGCAGAACGGCCCACCAATTGGCGGGCCGTTGTTTCAAACATTAGCGCAGATGTGATCAGTCCTGGCGGCTGGTCACTTCCAGCAGGTGATAACCGAACTGGGTTTTCACCGGGCCTTGCACGGTGTTGACCGGGGCGCTGAATACGACGCTGTCGAATTCCTTGACCATCTGGCCCGGGCCGAACGAACCCAGGTCGCCGCCTTGACGGCTCGACGGGCAGGAAGAGTTGGCTTTGGCAACTTCGGCGAAATCGGCGCCGCCTTCGATTTGGGCTTTCAGTTCGTTGCACTTGTCTTCAGTGGCAACCAGGATGTGGCGGGCGGTGGCTTTGGCCATGGGGATAACTCCTTGGGTAAAAACGGTGAGCGTACCGGATTCAGGCGGTTATTTCCCGGCAAAGTTCCCGCAGAGTTCTTCCCATGCAAGCGCACGTGTGAAACGGGAGTTACGGCAGGACGATGTAGTCGTTTTGCGTAACGACTGGGCGGTGAGGGCCTTCCACAAGGTGGATGTAGCGGCCATCGACCAGATCGATGGGCAGGCAGTCGTCGATATCCAGCACGCCGTCTGTGTGGGATTGCGTCCAGTGCGTGAGCATCTGCTGCCTGCCCTGGGTCGCAGCTTCCTTTGCAGTACGGGCGACCACCAGCAGATAGTGGTGGGCTTCACCAAAGATGTTCGACTCATAGCCGCCCAGGTTGATGAAATACAGGCGCTGGGCGCCGGCTTTCGGCGCCAGGTGGCTCAGTTGCACTTTCCAGCCGTCGACGCCATCGACGGTCATCCAGGAATCGATATGCACGCCTTTGGGGCTGCCAAACCAGCCATCGCGCAGTTGCGGGTAGGCGGCTTCCAGGGTGTCGGCCACGGCAAACACCACGTCATGCACTTCGATTTTCGCCCGGGGGTGTTTGCCCCCGAGCATGACCACAAACAGCATTGGTGGGGCTTCCTGATGATTTGGCAGAGCTTGCAACCATACTTCGATTGAACCCTTTTGTCCGGTCAATGCCACACTGTTAACGTGCGAATTCATCTGGAGGTTGTCATGCGAACCATTGATCTGGCAGGCGTGCCGGTACCCGTCATCGGCCAGGGGACCTGGCGCATGGGCGAGAACCCTGACCAGCGCAGCGCCGAGGTGGCCGCCTTGCAACTGGGGATTGATGAGGGCATGACCCTGATCGACACCGCCGAAATGTACGGTGAAGGTGGCGCTGAAGAAGTGGTCGGCGAGGCCATTCGCGGCAAGCGTGACCACGTGTTCCTGGTCAGCAAGGTCTACCCCCATAACGCCAGCCGCAAAGGCATCCCGCGTGCCTGTGAGGCCAGCCTCCAGCGTTTGGGTACCGACTATATCGATCTGTATTTGCTGCATTGGCGTGGGCAATATCCCCTTGAAGAAACCGTGGAAGCTTTCGAGCGATTGCGCGAAGCGGGCAAGATCGGTCGTTGGGGTGTGTCCAACTTTGATGTGGCAGACCTGCAGGAATTGGCCTCCCCGGCGTGCGCCACCAATCAAGTGCTGTACAACATTGAAGAGCGCGGCATTGAGTTCGACCTGCTGCCCTGGTGGCATCAGCATCACTTGCCGTTGATGGCTTACTGTCCCATCGCTCAAGGGGGAGAGCTGTTGGCCAGCCCCACCCTCAAGCAGATTGCCCATCGTCATGAGGTCACGCCCGCCCAGGTCTCACTGGCCTGGGTACTGCGCAAGGAGGGTGTCATTGCGATTCCCAAGGCTGTAACTCCCGAACATATCCGCCTGAATGCCGCTGCGGCGAAGCTGGTGCTTGATGAGCATGACCTGGACGCAATAGACCGGGTGTTTGGCGCACCGAAGCGTAAGCATCCGCTGGCAATGGTTTAGTCATGATTGAAGCGGCATTGTTTTTGGCAATGCCGCTTCAGTTCGGTCCGGAACCTAACCTGCCACGGGGCTACGCCAGTCGTCAGAGCCCGACGTTCCGGATACTTCGTGAGTCCAGATTATTTTGCGGTAGGTGAAATACACATCCTCCAGGTGCGTGAAGTGGGCGTTGTTCGGGTCCTGGCAATTGGGCATCCGCGACTGAATGTCGACGAGAATGGCGTCTTCCAGTTCGATGGTGAAGTAGTGCTCCTGGGTGCCGGCCGCAGAGGTGCGGTACCACTCAAGACGACACTTGACCATTTCCCCCGACGTGAGTGCGCTGAACAGCAGTGGCGAGGACTTATCGAACACCTTGCTGATCATCAGCGGTTTGTGGACGCGCTGGCCTGTTGGCTGGCCGGATTGTGGGTCGCGGGGAATGATGACCTGATGCTGAAAAGCCTCCACCAGGATCTGGTCTTCATGGCCCTCCTGATAAATATTGCCGACCGAGTCCTGGGTGAACGTGCCTGCGGTGATCAAGCCTTGTTTGGTGCCGGTGATAGAGAGATAGGCGGGTGTTGGCATGACTGGATTCCCTGTCTTTTAAATGAAGTTGTCCCGATGAGTTATTCATTGGCCGGGTGATGCTCTATAACAAGAAGCATGCCAGAAAGTGTGGGGGGTAATGAATTAAAGGCGTGCGGAAGTTTGTCGGTGAAAGGTGGCTGTTTTTTTGAGTGAATAACTTGATTGCACGGTTTTTGTTTGCGCACTGGTGTGCACTTAGTTGCTCGCCATGTTTTTGTAAGCCTGTCCGGCTTGCTCTTTTGATTAGGGAGGTGTTCTCGAATTTACTGTGCAATTTGTTGCGCAGGCCTCTAATTTCAAGGCTTGTAGGATATATCTTAAGAGTCATTCGGTTGCTTGCTGAATTATTTTCACTTGGCTAAGGTCTGCGCTATTCGTTGAATCAAGACGGATTAAAACAGTATTTGATAGGTGCCTATAAAGTGCCGTTGTCGTGCTGGTCATGTGTTGATAAGTTAAGTGCAGTCCAAAATGGTTTACTCAGATAAGCTTTCCGATTACTACCTCGAACTTGCGCAGGCGCCTAATTCAAAGGCGAGCTATGCCGGTATGGATATGCGTTTTTCGAGTGAGTTTGAGTCGTTGGAAGTCGAGCTGGCCAAGGCGCATTCAATGCATGGCAACAATCAGCCCGACTGGCAAAAAATTTTGGAGAACAGTGAGGTCTTGCTGCGCCATGAATCCAAGGATTTGCGGGTCGCAGTCTGGTTGACCTGGGCATTGCACCAGCGCGAATCCTTCCCCGGCCTCTTGGCGGGGCTCGGGTTACTGCGCTACCTCTGTGAACACCATTGGGCCGTGGTCTTTCCGCACAAGCTGCGCACCCGCAGCGCTGCATTCGGTTGGCTGGTACCGCGCCTGGAGCAGGTTTTCAGCCAGAACCTGTCGTTCAAAGAGCAACTGCCGCTGTTTCAATGCATGCTCGAACACCTCTCCCGACTGGATGAAATCTGGACCGAACACCTGTCTGATGATGCTCCGCTGTTGCTGCCCATTCGTCGGCAATTGCAAGACAGGTTGAGGCAAGCCAGCGAGAGCAACCCTGTGCCGAGTGGCGCGGGGCGGGTTATCGTCGAGGTCCGGCAGGCCGCTGCGCAGCTACTGGCGCCCGAGCCCGTGGTGGATAACGAAAAAGACGCCCATAAGCTTTTGCGCACGCTGCAGGAAAACGCTCGGCCCTTGTGTGCCTGGTGGCTACGCAAGAATGCCACCGACCTGCGTGCATTGCGCCTCAACCGTACGTTGGGATGGCTGATGATCAATAGCCTGCCGGATTCTAACGATCAGCAGGTCACGCCCTTGCGAGGCCCGGCGCCGGACAAGCTCAAGCGCTATCAGGAGCGCTTCGCCCAAGGGCAATACGCTGATCTGCTGTTGGAGCTGGAGGCCAGCCTGGCCGGCGCGCCTTTCTGGTTTGATGGGCTGCGCAAGGTTTGGGAGTGCCTGCAGGCGCTGCAGGCCGAGCTGGCCATGAGTGAGCTTGAAGTACATTTCGCCCTGTTGCTGCGCCGTTTGCCGGGGCTGGTGCGGTTACGTTTTCACGATGGAACGCCCTTTGCCGATCCGGCTACGCGTGGCTGGGTCAATACCCACATCACCCGTCACCTGCAAACCCCGTTGCCACCCAAGGTTGCCGATGCCCAGGCCGCGCCTTGGGAAAAAGCCTTGCAGGAAGCCACGCCGGTATTACGCAAAGACGGCCTGAAGGCTGCGATCCAGGTGTTCAGGCAAGGCATGCAAGCTGCCGGTGGCGACCGGGCCCGATTCCATTGGCGACTTGGCCTGGCCAGGCTGTGCGTCCTGGCGGGCAAGCATGACCTCGCCAGAATCCAACTCGAACGTCTGGACCATGAGTTGCAGCATTCGGGCCTGCAGCGCTGGGAGCCGGACCTGGCGGTCGAGGTGCTGCAACTGTTGTACCGCTGTTGTGACCTGTTGCCGCAAAGCCAGGCTGTGCGCGAGCGCAAGGAAGATACCCACCGCAGGCTGTGCCACTTCGATCTTGAAGCGGTACTTGAATAGGCTTTCGAGCCATCAGCAAAAGGAGAAATACCATGGCCAAAGAAGGCTCTGTAGCCCCCAAGGAACGCATCAATATCACCTTTAAACCCGCGATTGGTGGCGCGCAGGAAGAGGTAGAGCTGCCGTTGAAGTTGCTGGTGCTGGGCGACTTCACGCAGCGCGAGGACCTGCGCAAGCTTGAAGACCGCAAGCCCGTTGGTATCGACAGGAACACCCTCGACGAAGTGTTGGCCAAACAAGCGCTGAACCTGACATTGAGTGTGCCTAATCGGATCCAGGAGTCTGCCGAGCTCGAGGAGTTGGCTATCCAGGTCCGGATCAACTCGATGAAAGACTTCAATCCGGCCAGCCTGGCCGAACAGATTCCCGAGTTGAAAAAGCTGATGGAGCTGCGTGACGCGCTGGTGGCCCTCAAAGGCCCGCTGGGCAACATGCCGAGCTTTCGCAAGGCGATTGAAAACGCCCTGGCCGACGATGAGTCGCGAACCCGGATATTGGCTGAATTAGGGCTGAGCAGCCCGGCCGTATGACTTCTCAGTAAAAGGACACTGACACCATGACTACCCGCCATAGCCCGCAACAGCCTCGCCCAGCCGAGGAGTACAGCCTCCTCGACACCATCATTGCCCAGACCCGCCTCAGTGCGGACGATGAGGCTTACGGCATCGCCAAGCGCGGCGTCTCGGCGTTTATCGAGGAACTGATCAAGCCGCAGAACAGTGGAGAACCGGTCAAGAAGCGCCTGGTTGACCGGATGATTGCCGAGATTGATACAAAGCTCAGCCAGCAAATGGATGAAATCCTCCATCATCCCGATTTCCAGGCGCTGGAGTCATCCTGGCGCGGCTTGCAGCTGTTGGTTGAGCGCACCAACTTCCGGGAAAACATCAAGATCGAATTGCTCAACGTCTCCCGACAGGATCTGCTGGACGATTTCGAGGACTCGCCGGAAGTCACCCAATCCGGGCTCTATAAACACATCTACAGTGCCGAATATGGTCAGTTCGGTGGCCAGCCTGTGGGTGCAATCATCGCCGACTATTTCCTCTCTCCGAGTGCGCCAGACGTCAAGCTCATGCAGTACGCCTCCAGTGTCGCGTGCATGGCCCATGCGCCATTCATCGCGGCCGCCGGGGCTGGATTTTTCGGCTTGGAGAGCTTTACCGGGCTGCCGGATTTGAAGGACCTCAAAGATCATTTCGAGGGTCCGCAGTTCGCCAAGTGGCAGAGCCTGCGCCAAAGCGAAGACGCGCGTTACATCGGCTTGACCGTGCCGCGCTTTCTACTGCGCACACCGTACGACCCTGATGATTGCCCGGTGAAGACCTTTGCCTACAAGGAAAACGTGGTCAACAGCCACGAACACTATCTTTGGGGCAACACCGCCTACGCTTTTGCCACCCGCCTGACCGACAGCTTCGCCCGGTTTCGCTGGTGCCCGAACATTATCGGTCCGCAAAGTGGTGGCGCAGTCGAAGACTTGCCATTGCATCACTTCCAGAGCATGGGTGAAATCGAGACCAAGATACCCACTGAGGTACTGGTGTCGGACCGCCGCGAATACGAGTTGGCACAGGAAGGTTTCATTGCCCTGACCATGCGCAAGGGCAGCGACAATGCCGCGTTCTTTTCCGCCAGCTCAGTGCAGAAGCCCAAGTCCTTCGGGATCAGCGCCGAGGGCAAGGACGCCGAGCTGAACTACCGGCTTGGTACGCAGCTGCCCTACATGATGATCGTCAACCGGTTGGCGCATTACCTGAAGGTACTCCAGCGTGAACAGTTGGGTGCGTGGAAGGAGCGCACTGACCTGGAACTGGAACTCAACAAATGGATTCGCCAATACGTTGCCGATCAGGAGAACCCCAATGCTGAAGTGCGCGGCCGGCGTCCTTTGCGGGCGGCGCGCATTGTAGTCAGCGATGTCGACGGAGAGCCTGGCTGGTACCGCGTCAATCTGAGCGTGCGCCCGCACTTCAAGTACATGGGGGCGGATTTCACTCTGTCCCTGGTTGGCAAGCTCGATAAAGCATGAATCGCAGCCATGTGTCGGCCCAATGCCGCAGCCTGTTCGAGCGCCTTGAGTGCCAGGCGTCCCCGGATGGTGGCCGCGGCTGCGCCTGCAGTGTCGTGGCATCCGTGGCAGCCCACCTCGGGAAAATGCTCAGCACCCGTGCGGGCAGTGTGCAGACGCTACCTGATTACGGACTACCGGATCTTAATGACATGCGCCTGAGCCTGCACGAGTCGTTGAGCCAGGCACGGTTTTTGATCGAGCGCTTTATTCAGGCGTATGAGCCGCGGCTGAACACTGTGCGTGTTACGGCATTACCCCGCGACCGCGACCCACTGGCCCTGGCTTTTGCCATTGAGGGCACATTGGATATCGATGGCGTGGCGCAGTCGGTTGTGTTCTGCGCGCGGCTCGATGGCAGCGGGCAAGTCGAGGTCGAACCTGGTGTCCTTTAATCGCTACTACCACAGCGAACTCAGCGCGCTGCGTCAGTTGGGGCGCCGCTTCTCCGAGCGCAATCCCGCGCTCGCGCCGTTTCTAGGGAATGTTGGCCAGGACCCGGATGTGGAGCGGCTGCTTGAGGGTTTTGCGTTCCTGACCGGCCGCCTGCGTCAGAAGCTGGATGACGAACTGCCGGAGTTGAGCCACTCACTGATGCATTTGCTGTGGCCCAACTACATGCGGCCATTGCCTGCGTTCAGCATGTTGCAATTTGACCCGCTCAAGCGCGCGGGTCCTGCCATCAGGGTGGCGCGCGATACGCCGGTAGAAAGCAGGGCGATTGACGCAGAGCGTTGCCGTTTTCGAACCTGTTATGCGACAGATGTTTTACCCCTGCAACTGCACACATTGGAGTACGCAGCGCAGGGCGATGGCGCGTTGCTGAGCCTGCGCCTTGAAATGACGGCCGAGGGTAATTTCGGCGAGCTTAAGTTCGACCAGTTAAGACTGCACCTGGCGGGAGAGCGTTACCACAGCCAGATGCTTTACCTGTGCCTGTTGCGTCACCTTGTCGGGATCGAGTTACTGCCCCTGGACGAAAACCGCCTGCCGATCATCGGGGCCGGCGGTCAGGTGTTGTCGTTCAATCTGCCTCGCAACAACGTCAGTCCAGTGGGGTTTTCAGAGGATCAGGCATTGATTCCCTATCCGCTGAATACCTTCCCTGGCTATCGGCATTTGCAGGAGTATTTCGCCTTCCCGGACAAGTACCTTTTTGTCGACGTCGTTGGTCTTGACGTGCTTTGCACCCTGGAGCAGGAAGTGCTCAAACAGGTGCGCGGCCTTGCGTTGCGCTTCGACATTCGCAGCGGCGGCCTGGAGCAACTGAACCCCACACTGGACAACGTGAAGCTGTACTGCACCCCCATCGTTAATCTGTTCAAGCACGATGGAGTACCGATTCGGCTGGACGGCAAGCAGGACGAATACTTGCTGCTGCCCGCCGAATACGCGCGAGGTAACTGCGCGGTGTTTTCCGTGGACAAGGTCACGGGTTGGCGCCCGGGGGGCCTGGGTTACCAGGCATATGTGCCGTTCGAGTCGTTTGAACACGATTTTGGCGACGGGTTATCGGCAACACCTGCCAGCTACGGCCTTCGCCTGCGCCAATCACTGCAGCATGGCGGGCTTGATACCTGGCTCAGTTTCGATAACCGCGCAAGGCATGCCCATGAAACGCTGTCGACTGAGTTGACCTGCACTAACCAGAACCTGCCACGGCAACTGCAGGTTGGCGACATCAACCAGCCCAGCGAGCAGACGCCCGAGTTCCTGTCCTTTCGCAACATCACGGCAGCAACTCCCAGCTTTTCGCCGCCGCTGGACAGCGATTTTCTCTGGCGACTGATCAGCAATATGTCGCTCAACTACTTGTCGTTGACCGATATCAATGCCCTGAAAGTGATCCTCGAAACCTACGACTTTGCGCGTTATCACGACCGCCAGGCGCAGAAGATCAGCCAGCGCAGGCTCGGCGCGCTGCAGTCAATCAGCCACCAGCCTGTGGACCGGTTGCACCGCGGCCTGCCATTTCGCGGTTTGCGCGTCGATCTGGTGGTTGACCCCGACGGTTACCTGGGAGCAGGCGACGTATTTGTGTTTGCCAGCGTCCTCAACGAGTTTTTCGCGCTTTACGCCAGCCTTAACTCGTACCACGAACTGCGAGTCATCAGCACACAAGGAGACGTGTACCTATGGCCAATCCGGATGGGCCAGCAGCCCCTGCTTTAACCCAATTGTCACGCACTGTCCGTGAGTACTCGTTGTTTCAGGCGGTGCTGACGGTCATCGAGCGTTTACGTGAGGCCCACCCCGCGCTTTCGCACGATGCGCTTTATGAACAGCTGGAGTTCCGGGCAAATCCCGGGCTGGGCTTTGCGGGCAGCGATGTCGAACGCGTGGAGTTTTTTGTCGAGCAGGGCCAGCTACGGGCGCGGCTTGAGCTCAATGTACTTGGGCTGGCAGGGGCGGGGTCGCCGTTGCCGGCATTTTATCCAGAGCAAGCGTCGGGAGACGTCATGGGCGGGAATCCGACGCGTGATTTTCTGGATGTATTCCACCACCGCCTCCACCGGCTGATGCTGCCGATCTGGCGAAAGTATCGTTACCGGGCGTGCTTCAGGCCAGGGGGCAGCGATGCGTTCTCTGAGCAGATGTTTGCATTGATCGGCCTGGGTGGGCATGCCATTCGCGGTGCTACGCCGTTGGACTGGAATCGCCTGTTGCCTTACCTGGGGCTGTTGGGCTTGCGCGCACATTCTGCTGCGCTGATCGAGACCGTGCTGCGTTATTACTTCAAGCACCGTCGGCTGGCTGTCGAGCAATGGGTTGAACGCAGAGTGGTGATTGCCCACGAACAACGCAATCGGCTTGGTGGTGCCAATAGTTTGCTGAGTGAGGACCTGGTGCTGGGTCGTCGGATAGCCGACCGAAGCGGCAAGTTCAGGGTGCATGTCCAGTCGCTTGATTGGCAGCGTTTTCATGAGTTCCTGCCCACCGGAACGGGTTATCAGCCCTTGTGTTCACTGCTGCGCTTTGCCGTCCGGGACCCGCTGGAGTACGACCTGCGGCTGGTGTTGGCGAAGGACGAGATCAGGCCGCTACACATCGGCGAACACAACGTATGTCGCCTGGGATGGACCAGTTGGCTGGGGCAGGAGCGGGCGGACGGCGTGATCACTTTGGCCAATAACACTCATTAGGGATTGATGAATATGATGAATGTGGACTTGCAACAACTCATCCAGACACTGACGGCACCCACTCGGCGCGACCTGGAGCGCTCGGCCGAACGCTGCGTCATGCGCGGCGCCAGCGAAGTCATGGTCGAGGACCTGTTGTTAACCTTGTTGGAAAATCCCCAGGGCGTGCTGATGGGCGCGTTACACGACGCCGGTATCGCGCCCGCAGAACTCGAAGCCACGCTGCAACCCAGGGCCGGCCAAGCGGGGTCATGCAATCCGGTCTTCGCCCAGGGATTGGTTCAATGGCTGCAGCAGGCGCTGATGGTTGCGCATCTGGAGTTGGGGCAAGCCAACGTTGATCAGGGCGCCTTGTTGCTCGCGTTATTGCGTCATCCGTTGCATCACGCGGGCTGTGGTTACCAGGTTGTGTTGGGCAAGCTCGATACACAACGGGTTCTCGGGCTGATCGTGAGTCAAAGAGGCGAAACATTCCCGGCAGAAGGTGGCGACTCACTGCTGCAGCGTTTTACCCACGACCTGACGCGCCAGGCCCATGAAGGGCAGCTCGACCCGGTGCTGTGCCGCGACGACGAGATCCGGCAAATGATCGACATCCTGGCGCGACGACGCAAAAACAACCCGATCATCGTAGGGGAGGCGGGCGTCGGGAAAACCGCGATTGTTGAGGGCCTGGCTTTGCGCATCATCGCCACCCAGGTACCGCCAGCGCTCCGGGATGTACGCCTGCTGACCCTGGACATGGGGCTGCTGCAAGCCGGCGCGAGCATCAAGGGTGAATTTGAGCGGCGCCTGAAGGGAGTGATTGATGAGGTTAAAGCGTCAATCCAGCCGATCATCCTGTTCATTGACGAGGCCCACACCCTGGTTGGCGCCGGTGGTTCGTCCGGCGGCTTCGATGCCGCCAACCTGCTCAAGCCTGCATTGGCGCGGGGCGAACTGCGCACCATCGCCGCCACTACCTGGCCGGAGTACAAGAAGTATTTTGAAAAGGACCCTGCACTGGCCCGGCGCTTTCAGCCGGTCATGGTTCGCGAGCCGCTGGTCGAGGATGCGGTGACGATCCTGCGTGGCCTGGCCCCGGTGTATGAAGCCAGCCACGGTATCTATGTGCGCGACGACGCGGTGGTCGCGGCAGCGCAACTGAGTGCCCGTTACCTGACGGCTCGCCAGTTACCCGACAAGGCGGTGGATGTGTTGGACACCGCCTGCGCGCGGGTGCGCATCAGCCAGTTCACTGCACCGGAGGAACTACAGCGCTTGCGCGCCGAGTTTGCCGAAGGTTCGCGCCAGCAGTTGGCGTTGCGTCGTGATGCCTGCTCAGGGATTTGTATCGATGAGCAGGCATTGCAGGCCTTGACTCAGCGCCTGGAGGAGGTCGAAGTCGAGCGTCACCAGTTGGAGCAACACTGGACCTGCCAGCGAGAATTGGCCGAGCGCTTGCTTCTGCTCCGCCAGCAATTGGCTGAGGCTCGCAGCAGGGGCGAGCGCGTCGACACGCTTGAACAGGCGCTGGCCGAAAATCATCAGGCGTTGCTGGCAGTGCAGCATGAGCAGCGGCTGGTCAGTTTTGAAGTGTGCCCGCGTCTGGTGGCGCAGGTGATCAGCGACTGGACCGGCGTCCCGCTTGAACAACTGGCCCAGGAACACAGCGCCAGGGTTCAGGATTTTGCCAAAGGTTTGCGTGCCCGCATTCTCGGCCAAGAGCCCGCCGTGCAGGCCCTCGACCGCTGCATGCGCGCCGCGTCCGCCGGGGTAAACCGGGCTGATGCGCCAGTTGGGGTGTTTTTGCTGGTGGGCCCCAGCGGCGTTGGCAAGACTGAAACGGCGCAGGCAGTGGCCGACTTGTTATATGGCGGCGAACGTTTTGTTACCACGATCAACATGTCGGAGTACCAGGAGAAGCATTCGTTATCACGTCTGATAGGCGCTCCGCCGGGTTATGTCGGTTATGGCGAAGGTGGCGTATTGACGGAGGCCGTGCGCAAAAAGCCCTATTCGGTGGTACTGCTCGACGAGGTCGAGAAGGCCGACCCGGACGTGTTGAACCTGTTTTACCAAGTGTTTGACAAAGGTGTGGCCAACGATGGAGAAGGGCGTTCAATCGACTTTCGCAACACCCTGATCCTGATGACATCGAACCTGGGTGGCGAGCTGATCACCGCGTTATGTGCAGACGCTCAGCGACCGGATACCGAAAAGCTGCAATCCGCGATTCGGCCGATTCTCAGCGCCCACTTCAAACCGGCCCTGTTGGCGCGTATGCAGGTGGTGCCCTACTACCCGGTTGAGGGCGCCGTGCTGCATGAGTTGGTTGAGCACAAGCTCAAGCGACTGGGGCAACGGTTGCTCCAGCGCAACTTGCTCTTCAGCCACACAGCAGAACTGACGAGCCTGATGGCCGAGCGCTGTCGCCACAGTGACAGTGGCGCGCGATTTATCGATCAATGGATCGAAGCCAATTTACTGCCGCAGGTGGTGGATCGGCTGTTGGATGCGAGGGTCGCTGGCGAAACTCTGCGGTTTGCCCACGCGAGGCTGGATGACAGCGGCCAGCCCGCCTGCGAGCTGAGCCGATGATGGGCACATTGTTTTCCCGGGTACCTCAACCACTGGTTTACGCCGAGGCTTTGCTGGGTTGGTTTACACGCCTTGGCGTCGACAACGACGAATCGACCTTGCCCGGTGAGTACGCCAAGGGGGCGGCGCAACTGAGCCAATGTGAACTCTGCCAGGTTTATCTGCTTGATGAGGCAACCGGGCAGTTGCTCC
>Ga0247816_10000160_pt1 | contig 40066 bp, 30 predicted proteins | sample UWRJL209509C1_FD_179930 | JGI IMG/M metagenome (GOLD analysis project Ga0247816, IMG submission 179930) | Plant litter microbial communities from Arlington Agricultural Research Station in Wisconsin, United States - UWRJ-L209-509C-1 | ecosystem: Environmental > Terrestrial > Plant litter >...
TCCGGGTTACCGACGTTCATCATGATCTTGAACGGCAGGTCCGGCATGGCATCGATGGAGTTTTGCTTGATGTCGAAGCCCAGCTCACCTTCAAAGATGAAGCCGGTGTCGCCTTCAGCGCAGGACACGGTCACGCCCTGGCCATCTTTCAACAGTTGGGTGGCATTGCCGCAACCCACAACCGCCGGAATCCCCAGCTCACGGGCGATGATCGCCGCGTGGCAAGTACGCCCGCCACGGTTGGTGACGATGGCGCTGGCGCGTTTCATCACCGGTTCCCAGTCCGGGTCGGTCATGTCGGAGACCAGCACGTCACCCGGCTGGACTTTGTCCATTTCGGACACGTCCTTGATGATCCGCACCTTGCCGGCGCCAATGCGCTGGCCGATAGCACGGCCTTCCACCAGCACGGTGCCGGTTTCTTTCAACAGGTACCGTTCCATGACGTTGGCCGAAGTACGGCTCTTCACGGTTTCAGGACGGGCCTGAACGATGTACAGCTTGCCGTCGTCGCCGTCTTTGGCCCATTCAATGTCCATCGGGCACTTGTAGTGCCTCTCGATGATCATCGCTTGTTTAGCCAATTCGCTGACTTCGGCGTCGGTCAGGCAGAAACGCGCGCGTTCGGCCTTGTCGACATCAACGGTTTTTACCGAACGACCGGCCTTGGCCTCGTCGCCGTAGATCATCTTGATCGCCTTGCTGCCCAGATTGCGGCGCAGGATGGCCGGGCGGCCGGCTTCAAGGGTGTGTTTGTGGACGTAGAATTCGTCCGGGTTCACCGCACCTTGTACGACAGTTTCCCCGAGGCCGTAGGCGCCGGTGATAAACACCACATCACGGAAGCCCGACTCAGTGTCCAGGGTAAACATCACGCCCGCGGTACCGGTTTCCGAACGCACCATGCGCTGCACACCGGCAGACAGGGCCACCAGCTTGTGGTCGAAACCCTGGTGAACACGGTAGGAAATAGCGCGGTCGTTAAACAGCGAGGCAAACACTTCCTTGGCCGCGCGGATCACGTTTTCCACGCCGCGAATGTTCAGGAAGGTTTCTTGCTGGCCGGCGAATGAGGCGTCTGGCAGGTCTTCGGCGGTGGCCGAAGAGCGCACGGCGACGGCCATGTCCGGGTTACCGGCCGACAGCGTGGCAAACGCAGTGCGGATTTCGGCGTTGAGCTTCTCGGGGAACTCGGCTTCCATGATCCATTGACGGATCTGGGCGCCGGTCTTGGCCAGGGCGTTGACGTCATCGACATCCAGCGCATCGAGTGCGGCGTGGATCTGATCGTTGAGGCCGCTCAGCTCGAGGAAATCACGGTAAGCCTGAGCGGTGGTGGCAAAACCACCAGGAACCGATACACCGGCGCCCGCAAGATTACTGATCATCTCGCCCAGGGATGCGTTCTTGCCCCCCACGTGCTCTACATCATGGACGCCGAGCTTATCGAGGGAAACTACGTACTCTACCAAGGTGATCTCTCCACTTTCTGTGTTGGAAAAGCTCAGGACGCCGGTGGCTCAGTAGGAGCAGTTACCGGTGTTTGTGGCCTGGACCTGGAAAATAAGTGAGAATGCGGCCCACTGCGGGACGGCAAAATCGCGCCTATCATATCCAAGATTCGTCATCAGCTTAAGGCCCAAGGCTCAAATGAAACGATCTGCTTTCTTTATCTCCGACGGCACCGGCATCACAGCCGAAACCCTGGGTCAAAGCCTGTTAGCGCAGTTCGAAAACATTACCTTCAGCAAATTCACGCGGCCCTATATCGACAGCGTGGATAAGGCGCGCGCCATGGTACAACAAATCAATCTGGCGGCCGAAAAAGACGGATTCCGTCCGATCATTTTCGACACCATCGTCAATCAGGACATTCGTGAGATCCTCGCAACCTCTAATGGTTTCATGATTGACATCTTCTCTACCTTCCTGGCGCCGCTGGAACAAGAGTTAAGTGAACATTCGTCATACTCCGTCGGTAAATCCCATTCCATTGGCCACAACTCCAACTATATGGAGCGGATCGAGGCGGTGAACTTCGCCCTCGACAACGACGACGGCGCCCGCACGCATTACTACGACAAGGCCGATTTGATCCTGGTAGGCGTATCCCGCTGCGGCAAAACCCCGACGTGCCTGTATATGGCCATGCAATTCGGGATTCGCGCAGCCAACTACCCGCTGACCGAAGACGACATGGAACACCTGACACTGCCGGCCGCTCTGCGCGCGCACCAGCACAAGCTGTTCGGGCTGACCATTGACCCTGATCGCCTCACGGCCATCCGCAATGAACGCAAGCCCAACAGCCGCTACTCCAGCTATGCGCAGTGCGAATTTGAAGTGCGGGAAGTAGAAAATCTGTTCCGCCGGGAGAATATTGCGCACATCAATTCCACGCATTTTTCGGTGGAAGAGATTTCGGCGAAGATTCTGGTGGAGAAAGGTGTGGAGCGGCGGTTCAAATAATCTTCATAGCCTGAACCAGCGCCATCGCAGGCAAGCCAGCTCCCACATTGAAATGCATTCCCCTGTGGGAGCCGGGCTTGCCCGCGATGAACGATAACGCGGTACACCCTGCCTACAGGTGAAACCTCCCCCCGCCCTGCCCCAACGCCGTCGCCAGCGCATTAAACCCGTCCCGCAACAGCTGATCATCCCCCGAGGTATTGCAGATACTCGCCCGAATGAACTGGGGCACCGCCGTCTGCCCCACTGCAAACGCTTCGGCGGTGGCGATCAGGTAATTATTCTGGCGCAGCTCGGCCTCAATTTCCGACGCACGCCAAGGCTCCGGGACTTCAATCCAGAAGTGCGGGCTGTTGAGGTGAGTCCGATACTGCAAACCGGTCAACAGGTCTTCAACCAGGGTTTTGCGCCGGCTGATCTCGTGGATTTGCTGATGCAGCAAGTGTTCCGCCGTGCCGTTTTCGATCCATTGCGTTGCCAGCTCCAGAGTCACCGGCGTGGCCATCCAGCAGGTGGAACGCAACGCCGCAGATACCCGGCTGACCAGCGCGGGCGGCGCGTGCACGTAACCGACGCGCAAGCCCGCTGACACCGCCTTGCTCAGGCTGCTGATCAAAATCGTACGTTCCGGAGCGAAAAAACTCAGGGGCGGCGGCCGATCTTCCACCAGCACGCCGTGGGCCTCGTCTTCAAGGATCAGCAGATTGTGCTCCCGGCAGACCTTGACCAACGCCTCACGGCGCGCGACCGACAGCACCGCCGTCGTAGGATTCTGGATCGTCGGTGTGCAGTACAACGCCGACACCCGGTGATTGCGGCAGACCTCATCCAGCGCCCCCGGCAGCAGCCCTTCATCATCCATCTCCAGGCCGATCAGGCGTATCCCCAGCATCCGCGCAGCGGTGATCAGGCCCGGATAGGTCAACTGCTCAGTCACCACCGTGTCTCCGGCCCGCAACAGCGCCATCATTGCGCAGAGCAGCCCGTGCTGGCCGCCATTCACGCAAATCACCTGCTCGGGGATCGGATGGAAATCGCGCTGCACCAGCCACTGCGCGCCCGCAGCCCGGTAGCGCGGCAGGCCGGCATCCGGTGTGTAGGCGCTGATGTCCTGCAAGAACTTGGCATTGGTGGCCAGGGTCTGGAAGCTCTGGGCCAGGAACGTCGTCTCCTGCCCCGGAATATGCATGTTGCGGCTCATGTCGAAGTACTGGCGCGGCTCGTCGCTGAAGTTGCGAAAACCTTCATCGCGCTGACGTTCCATCCCACGCTTGCGCACGAAGGTTCCGTCACCCACCCGCGCCACCACCAACCCCAGGCGTTCCAACTCGCCGTAGGCCCGGCTGATGGTGCCGATAGTTACACCCAGATTGTCGGAAAGCACCCGATGGGGCGGCAGTTTTCTTCCCGGCTCAATCGTGCCTTCAAGGATGCCCCGTTCCATGACATCGGACAGGCGCTTGTACTTCACGCCCTGCCCGCTGGACAACCCCTCACGCATAATTGACACCATGTCAATATTTGTTTTGACAGCCATCATTCGCCCTAATAGTGTGCTTTTACGGGTTCAATCACCGAATCAAGGCACTCAATATAGAGGTCAATTCGGTCTCATGGAAGCAATGTTAGATGCCAATGTCCGCCGTTCTCGAAAACGCTGAAAAAACAAAAACTCACAAACAGTGGTTGGCCGGGCTGATTACCAGTGTGATGTTTCTGATCGTGTGCCTGAGCTGGGGCACCACTTGGCTGGGGATAAAAATCGCAGTGGAAAGCGTGCCGCCACTGACCTCAGCGGGCCTGCGTTTTTTGATCGCGTTCCCGCTTTTCCTGTGTTTCGCCTGGGTACGTCGCGAGCCCATCCTGTTTCCGAAGGAAAGCCGCGGTTTTTTTGTGTTCGTGACCCTTTGCTACTTCAGCATTCCTTATTACCTGCTCAATTACGGCGAGATGCACGTCTCGTCCGGCCTCACTGCACTGCTGTTCAGTTGCATGCCGGTGTTCATCCTGATTTTTTCCGCGTTGTTTCTGCGTGAGCGCATCTATTTTTCACAAGTGGTGGGCATCGCCATCGGTTTTGGCAGCTTGTTCATGATCCTCAAGAGCCAGGGCCTGCACCTGGACCATGCCGAGTTCTTTGGTGTACTGGCGATTCTGAGCGCCGCGATCATGCATGCCTTGTGCTACGTCATCACCAAGCAGAAAGGCAGCGCCATCAGCGTGATCACCTACAACACACTGCCGATCGGCATCGCCGGCCTGATGCTGTTTGTCGCCGGGCTGTGGTTTGAAAACCCGACCTTCGAAGCCATCACCCTGCGGTCCTGGAGCGCGCTGTTCTATCTGGGCCTGCTGGCTTCGGTCGGTGGTTTTATCGTGTATTTCATGCTGCTCAAGCGCCTGAGCCCGATCATCCTGTCTTTCGTTTTCATCATCTTTCCCGTGTTCGCGGTGATCATCGGTGCCTGGTACGAAGGCGTGGAAATCTCCAAGGACTTGATGCTGTATTCAGCGATCCTGCTGGCCGGTTTTGCGATCACCAAGTTGCCGATTGAAAAATTCCTGGCCAAGAAAAATTAACCCCTTTTGAGCGCGAGAGAACCATGGACGTACTCCGCCCCATCGCCCTGGAACAGATTTACGCCCACGCCAGCCGCAGCTACCCCGAAGAATGCTGCGGCTTCGTCTTCGCCGACGGCAGCGTGTACCTGGGCAGCAATATCCAGAACGAGCTGCACCGCAAGAACCCCGGGATGTACCCGCGCAGCGCAGCCAACGGTTACACATTCGCAGTGGCCGATACGCTGATGATGAACAAGGCTTTTCGCAGTGATAACCCGGTGGTGGTGATCTACCACTCCCATCCTGACGTCGGCGCCTATTTCAGCGACGAAGACCAGGACAAGGCCCTGTTCATGGGCGAGCCGATTTACCCCGTCAGTTACCTGGTGGTGGATGTCCGCCAGGGCAAGGCCCAAGGCTCAAAGCTGTTTGCCTGGGATGGCAAGCGCTTCGCCGAAAACCCCTTCAACGACCTGCAAACGGAGTTGTGCATGAACGCTGTCTCTTTCCCCGACATCCTGGTCCGCGTGGCCAAGCTGCCTGCTTCCACCCTTGAAGGTGCCGGATCGACATTGCGCGAAGTCATTGAAAACCTCTGCGCCAGCCATCCGCAACTGCGCGCGCACCTGCTCTACGAAAACAACCAGCTCAAGGAACACTTTCTGTTTACCGCCGAGGAAGCGCTGATCGACGCCAATGACCCGTTGCCCGACGCGGCAAAAATCGAGGTGTTGCTGGCGACGTCTGGCGGCATCGACGTCGACGCCCTGAGTAACGAAGAAGTGCAGCGCTACGTGCGCCACATCACCCTCCCCGGCGTTGGCCGCGAAGGCCAATTGAACCTCAAGAAAGCCAAGGTGCTGATCATCGGCACCGGCGGCCTCGGCTCGCCCATCAGCCTGTACCTTGCGGCAGCCGGCATCGGCACCCTCGGGCTGGTGGACTTCGACGTGGTCGAAAGCAGCAACCTGCAACGCCAGGTCGTCCATGGAAACAGCACACTGGGCATGCCCAAGGTCGAGTCCGCCAAACAGCGTTTGCAGGACCTGAACAGCCATATCCGGATCAACACCTACGACACCGCCTTCAACCCCGACAACGCTCTTGAACTGGTCGGCGCCTATGACCTGGTGATCGACGGTACCGACAATTTTGAAACCCGCTACCTGGTCAACGACGCCTGCGTGCAACTGGGCAAGCCCCTGGTGTACGGCGCCATCTACCGCTTCGACGGGCAAATCAGCGTGCTCAACTACAAGGGCGGTCCCTGCTATCGCTGCCTGTTTCCAAAAGCGCCACCTGCTGAACTGGCGCCCAACTGCAGCGCGGGCGGGGTGATCGGCGTATTGCCGGGCGTGGTCGGGATGATTCAGGCCACCGAGGCCATCAAACTGCTGATCGGCATTGGCGAGCCACTGTCGGGCCGGTTGATGCGCTTCGATGCGCTGGCGATGAAATTCAGTGAAATCCGCTTCAAGCGCCGCGCCGATTGCCCTTGCTGCTCGGAGCTGCGCCACAGCGAAACCCGCGCCCCTGCGACGTGCGCAGATGCGCTGCCGAGCACGCCGTCTCTGGCCGAAGAGCGCTACATCAAGCCTCGGCTACTCAAGCAATTGCTCGACCAACACAGCAGCGCCGACGTGCTGCTGGATGTGCGCGACGCCAGCGAACTGGAAGTGTGCAAATTGCCAGGCGTGGTGCACATCCCGCTGGCCGAACTCGACGGGCAACTGAACAACCTCAGTCGGGACAACACGCACTACCTGATCTGCTACGCCGGAACCCGCGCTGAACAAGCCGCCAGCACCTTGCTGGCCGCAGGTTTTGCCAACACCAAAGTCCTGCAAGGAGGCATGAAACACTGGGTTCGCGACGTCGAACCCGACATGCCTTTGTACTGATCACCGGCCATGGGCTCTTACTTGATGCTGCATAACTCGATACTCGACGCCATCGGCCAAACGCCCATCGTGCGCCTGGAAAAGTTTTCCGAAGACCTCGGCATCGAAGTCTTCGCCAAGCTGGAATCCCTCAATCCCGGCGGCAGCCACAAGGCGCGCATCGCCTTGGGGATGATCCTGGATGCCGAGCGCCGGGGCATTCTGATTCGCGGTTCAGGGCAAACCATTATCGAGCCCAGCGGCGGCAACACCGGGATCGGCCTGGTGATGGCCGGCAACGTGCTGGGCTACAAAGTAGTGCTGGTGATTCCAGACAACTACAGCCCGGAAAAACAAAAACTGCTGCGTTTGTACGGGGCCAGGGTGGTGCTGTCGGACAGCCGTTTGGGCAACAACTCCCACGGCGAAAAGTGCATGGAACTGCAGCTGGAAAACCCCAGCTTCGTGATGCTCAACCAGCAGCGCAACGGCGCCAACCCACAGACTCATCGCGATACCACCGCGCGAGAAATCATCCGTGCCTTCGGTGATCGCAGGGTGGATTACTTCGTCAGCGGCATCGGCACCGGTGGCCATATCACCGGCATCGGCGAAACCTTAAAGAACACTTGGCCGGCGATTCGGGTGATGGGCGTGGAGCCGGAGGAATGCGACCTGCTCAGTGACCGGCACGCACCGCACCACATCCAGGGCCTGTCCATCGGCTTGATCCCGAGCATTCTCAACGTCGGGATCATCGACGGCATGCTCAAGGTCTCGCGCCAGGAATGCATCGACATGATCAAACGCATCATGCGCACCGACGCCATCAGCCTGGGACTGTCTTCGGCGGCCAACATGGTCGCCATCGCCAAGCTGGCTCCGGAACTGCCCACCGACACCGTCGTGCTGACCATGGTCTACGACAGTGCCGACAGCTACTTGCCCTGTTTCGAGTAACCACTATTTCAGGGGGTGCCTCCATGGGAGGCTTTATCGACATGCAACAGCTGCACGATGAGCTGCTCACCCACCTCATCACAACCCTCACGCCGGCGCAGATGCAGGCGCTGCAACCACACCTTGGGCCATTGATCCAGGCGGCGGCGCAAGCGGTGGCCCAAGACCTGCTCGCCTATGCCTGGCGCGACCCGGCCTCCCGTGGGCGCGGCGAGTTGATCCTCGAATCCTATGCCTCGTTCAAGGCCGTTTTGTATTACCGATTGGCGCACCTTGTGTGGCATTTCCCCGATGCCACCAATGGCGTGTTTTCGGCCATCGCGCTCAAGCTGAGCAACCAGGGCAAGATCCTTTCCGGCGCCGAAATTCACCCGGCGGCGCGAATCGGCCGGCGCTTTGTACTTGATCACGGCTACGGCACGGTGATCGGCGAAACCTGCGAGATCGGCAACGACTGCTACATCCTTTGCAACGTGACCCTGGGCGCCAGGGGCATCGCCAATAACCCGGACGGCAAGCGCCATCCGCGCCTGGGCAACAACGTCGAGGTCGGCTCCGGCGCGCGGGTGCTGGGCTATGTGCTGATCGGCGACAACGTGTTTATCAGCCCCTCCTGCGTCATCACCCAGGACGTGCCGGCCGGCACCAGGGTCAAGGTGGTCAACCAGATCCAGTTGCAGAAAAACGACGAGTCAGACAACAGCAACTACCTCGGAGCGTTCGCCATCGACGAGCGGCTGCACGTGGTCGGCGAGGTCAACGCCAGCCACAAGGTCACGGTGCTGGACGCCGACTTCCACCCCCTGGCCGGGCTGATGCTGGAGCCCACCGTCAAGGAGCGTCACCACCTGCAATTTCGCCTGCACACCCTCGAAATGACCGAACACCCGCCCCGCCTGCCGCTGAACCTGAAAATCTGCGGGCCCGAATTTGAAATCACCCTGCTTTCTCCCCCTGGCCTGAGCGCGATGGTTCGTCGCCTGCTGCAAGCCAGCCCATTGATCGTCGGAGGTTGAACATGTCTGTGCACACCATGGAAACCCTCGCGTTGTTCGACAGCGCGCCTTACCAGAACGCCTTCAGCGCCCGCGTGATCGCCGTCAGTGAACAGGGTATCGCCCTGGAACACACGCTGTTCTACCCCACCGGCGGTGGACAACCAGGAGACACCGGCCATTTCACCCTGCCGGACGGCACGCGGGTCGAGGTGGTGGGTACAGTGCGAGACCCGGTGTTGCGCTCGATCATCTGGCACCAGGTGCAACAGCGCCCCGAACAGTTGCGCGCCGGCTTGCAGGTGGACGCCAGCCTGGACTGGGAACGGCGCTACCAGCACATGAAAATGCACACCTGCCTGCACTTGCTGTGCTCGATCATCGACGCGCCGGTGACCGGTTGCAGCATCAGTTTTGATAAGGGCCGCCTGGATTTCGACCTGCCGGAAATGACCCTCGACAAAGACACCATCACCCGCGACCTCAACGCGCTGATCAGCCAGGCCCACGAGGTCAAAACCCTGTCGATGCCCGCGTCGGAGTATTCCACCCTGCTGCAGATCACCCGCACCCAGGCGGTGGCGCCGCCAGTCATTCAGGGCTCGGTGCGGGTGATTGAAATCGCCGGTATCGATATCCAGCCCTGCGGCGGTACCCATGTGGTCAATACCGAGGAAATCGGCCGGGTGTTTTGCGAAAAAATCGAGAAGAAGAGCAAGCACAACCGCAGGGTGATCCTGCGGTTTGAATAGCGGCCGGGCGGCGGCTGGGGCGCCAATGCCCTAGCCGCAGTTCGTACAGGAAACTGACAGCAAATTTATGTCCTTGTAACATTCAGAAACGTACAATCCCGCCTGCAACACCTCGTTGCCCCTGACTCGCGAAAACAGCGCCCTTACCTCCCGGTGGGTCATTCGTGCAGCAGCTAAGCTCACTCCCAATACGCCCTGAACCTGAACGCTGCAGGAATGACTGCCTATGAAAAGAGTGCTCCGTCACTACATCCCTGCGTCCACATTGCGCTTGCTGCCCAACCGCTGGGACTTGGTCGCCCTGCCCCTGGTGATCGGCTTTTTACTGTTTTTCTCCATCACTGCCCGGGAAACCTGGGCGCCCATCGCCACCTTGCAAAGTGAAGTCATCTCGCTGGACCCGGCCAACCTGCCGGAATACGCGATGCGCACTACGATGCGCATGCTTGCGGCAATGGTTGCAGCGCTGGTTTTCACCCTGTTGTACGGCACCCTGGCCGCCAAAAGTCGGCGCGCCGAGAAACTGCTGGTGCCCGTGCTCGACATCCTGCAATCGGTACCGGTACTGGGTTACATCTCGTTTACGGTGACGTTCTTCCTGCTGCTGTTCCCCGGGCGGGTGCTCGGCGCGGAGTTCGCGGCCATCTTTGCGATTTTTACCAGCCAGGCCTGGAACATGACGTTCAGCTTCTACCAGTCGCTGCGCATGCTGCCCAATGACCTGGTGGAAGTGTCGACCAACCTGCGGCTTTCCGGCTGGCAGAGGTTCTGGAAGCTCGACGTGCCCTTCGCCATGCCGGGGCTGGTGTGGAACATGATGATGAGCATGTCCGGCGGCTGGTTTTTCGTGGTTGCTTCCGAGGCCATCACCGTCGGCGACAAGACCATCACCTTGCCGGGCGTAGGTTCGTACCTGGCCCTGGCGATTGCCCAGAAAGACCTGCACGCCGTGGGTTACGTGATCCTGGCGATGATTGTGGTCATCCTGATGTACGACCAGTTCCTGTTCCGCCCGTTGGTGGCCTGGGCCGACAAGTTCCGCATGGAAACCACCGCCTCCCAAGGCGCCGCGCCGCAATCCTGGCTGCTGAACCTGATCCAGCGCACGCGTATCGTCCAGCGCATCCTGCGACCGATCACCCGTACCATCAGCCGCATTGGCAACAAACGCTTTAGCCTGGCGGGCGGCGCACTGAGGGCGTTGCCGGCAGAAACCCCGAAGGCCTCAAAAGTGATCGACTGGGTGTGGGGCACACTCATCGCGCTGCTGGCCGCTTATGCGCTGTATCACATCGTGCAGTACGTCGGCACCGAAGTAACCCTCGCCGAAGTCGGCCATGTATTTGTGCTGGGCCTGATCACGCTGCTGCGGGTGGCTGGGCTGATCCTGATCGCCTCGCTGATCTGGGTACCTTTGGGCGTGATGATCGGCTTACGCCCCGCGCTTGCGGAAAAAATCCAGCCGCTGGCGCAGTTTCTTGCGGCATTTCCGGCGAACCTGCTGTTCCCGGTGTTCGTCATCGTGATCCTGCATTACAACCTCAACCCGGATATCTGGCTGAGCCCGCTGATTGTGCTGGGCACCCAGTGGTACATCCTGTTCAACGTGATCGCCGGCGCCAGCGCGTTTCCCAATGACTTCAAGGAAGCCGCCGCCAACTTCCGCATTCGCGGCTGGTTGTGGTGGCGCAAAGTGATGCTGCCAGGGATTTTCCCCTACTACGTCACCGGCGCCATTACCGCCTCGGGCGGTGCATGGAACGCCAGTATCGTGTCCGAGTACGTGTCCTGGGGCCAGGACAACGTGGTCGCCCACGGGCTGGGCGCCTACATTGCACAGACCACCGCTGCCGGTGACTTCCCGAAAATTGCCCTGGGCGTGGTGGTGATGTCGATCTTCGTGGTGGCGTTCAACCGCGCGGTCTGGCGGCCGATGTACGCCATGGCTGAAAACAAACTTCGTCTGAATTGATGGGACTCGCTGTGATGACTACCTATACCGAGCACGCCGCCGACACCCCGGAAATCTACTCGTTGAAAAACGTGAACCGGGTGTTCGGCAAAGGTAAAGACGAGCTGCAAGTCCTCAGCGGCGTGGACTTGAGCCTGCACGAAGGCGAGATTGTCGGCATGCTCGGCCGCTCCGGCTCAGGCAAGTCGACCTTGCTGCGCATCATCGCGGGGCTGATTCAGCCGTCGTCGGGCGAAGTACGCTACAACGGCGCACCGCTCAACGGCCCGGCCGAAGGCGTGGCCATGGTGTTCCAGACCTTTGCGTTGTTCCCGTGGCTGACCGTGCTGGAAAACGTCGAAGCCGGCCTGCAAGCCTTGCAAGTCGAGCGCAAGGAAACCCGCAGGCGCGCCCTGGCGGCCATCGACCTGATCGGCCTGGACGGTTTTGAAAACGCCTACCCACGGGAACTGTCCGGAGGCATGCGCCAACGTGTGGGTTTCGCCCGCGGGCTGGTGGTCAACCCGACCCTGCTGCTGATGGACGAACCGTTCTCGGCGCTGGACGTGCTCACCGCTGAAACCCTGCGCACCGACCTCCTGGACTTGTGGAGCGGCAAGCAGCTGCCGATCAAATCGATCCTGATCGTGACCCACAACATCGAAGAAGCAGTGTTGATGTGCGACCGCATTCTGGTGCTGTCTTCGAACCCTGGTCGGGTGGTGGCCGAGATCAAGGTGCCGTTTGCGCACCCGCGCAACCGCCTGGACCCAACCTTCAGGCAAATGGTCGATGACATCTACGCCCTGATGACCGACCGGCGCAGCGCCGACGCGAGCAGAGGTTTGCCTGAGCTGAAAATGGGCAGCCTGTTGCCGGAAGTGTCCACCAACCTGATGGCCGGCCTGATCGAAACCCTGGCCGCCGAGCCCTACAATGGCCACGCCGGCCTGCCGACCGTGGCCGAGCGGCGCTTGCTGGAAGTCGACGACCTGTTCCCGGTGGCGGAGATGCTTGAGCATTTGGGCTTCGCTGAACTCAAGGGTGCCGACATCACCCTCACCGACGCCGGCAAACTGTTCGCCGACTACGGCACCCAAGAGCGTAAAACCCTGTTCGCCGAACATTTGATCCGCCACGTGCCATTGGCCGCACGTATTCACCAAGTGTTGCTGGAGCGCAGCGGCCACCGGGCGCCACGGGTGCGTTTCGAGCAGGAACTGGAAGATTCGATGACCGAAGCTTTTGTGGAGAAGACGCTGGAAAGCGTGGTGGCGTGGGGGCGGTATGCGGAGATTTTCTCCTATGACGACCATACCGAGACCTTCAGTCTTGATGATGTTGAAGGCAGCATGTAACGGCGTGAAGTCGACCACTTTCTGTTGAACAACACAGAACACATGTGGGAGCTGTCTTGCCTGCGATGCAGACAACTCGGTCTTCCAGATACACCGAGGTGATGCTATCGCAGGCAAGCCAGCTCCCACATTGATTGGGTTTATACAGTGAGCGTTGTGGTGTTTTTTAGATCACGAACAGGTCAACAAAGCGGTTCACAGGGGTGGCCTCAAGCCGCGCCTGATCCTTGCACAGCGCAAAAATCTCGGCACTGCGCTGGCCAGTAAACCGTGTCGCCAGGTTGGCCTTGAACTTGTCTTCCAGCAGCGGAATCCCCTCTACCCGGCGCCGGCGATGGCCAATCGGGTACTCCACCACCACCTGCCCGGTGCTGGAACCGTCCTTGAAGAACACCTGCACCGCGTTGGCAATCGAACGCTTGTCGGCCTCCAGGTATTCGCGGCTGTAGCGTGGCTCTTCGACGATGACCATCTTCTCGCGCAGCTCATCGATGATCGGATGGGCCGCGTGGAACTCATCTTCGTATTGCTCGGCCACCAGATTGCCAAACGCCAGCGGCACCGCCGTCATGTACTGGATGCAATGATCACGGTCCGCCGCATTGGCCAGTTGGCCGACCTTGGAGATGATGCGAATCGCCGACTCGTGGGTGGTGATGACGATTTTGTCGATTTCGTGCAGCCGGTTCTTCACCTGCGGGTGCAAGGTCACGGCGGCTTCGCAGGCCGTCTGCGCGTGGAACTCGGCCGGGAAGCTGATCTTGAACAGCACGTTCTCCATCACATAAGTGCCGTAGGGCTGGGACAGGCTGAATGCGCGTTTGTCTTCGGGCTTGAGGGCCAGATCCTTGTTGGTGTGGCTGAACAACACGTCATAAAAGCCCCATTGCGGCGCGCTTAAAACACCTGGAATACCCATCTCGCCACGCATGGCGATATCGGCCAGGCGCACACCACGGCTGGACGCATCCCCGGCAGCCCACGATTTACGCGAACCGGCGTTCGGCGCATGACGATAGGTACGCAGCGCCTGGCCGTCGACGAAGGCCTGGGACAATGCCGACAACAGTTGCTCACGATTGGCGCTCATCAGTTTGGCAGTGACGGCGGTGGAAGCGATTTTCACCAGCAGCACGTGGTCGAGACCCACGCGGTTGAACGAGTTTTCCAGGGCAATCACACCCTGGATTTCGTGGGCCATGATCATCGCGTCCAGCACCGCGCGCACGGTCAACGGGGCTTCGCCGTTGGCCACGCGTTTTTGCGAGAGATGGTCGGCGACGGCGAGGATGCCGCCGAGGTTATCGGAAGGGTGACCCCATTCGGCGGCAAGCCAGGTGTCGTTGTAATCGAGCCAGCGCACGATGCAGCCGATGTCCCAAGCCGCCTTGACCGGGTCCAGGCGAAACGCGGTGCCCGGTACCCGCGCGCCAAACGGCACCACCGTGCCCTCGACGATCGGCCCAAGGTGTTTGGTGCACTCCGGGAAACGCAGGGCCAGCAGGCCGCAACCGAGGGTGTCCATCAGGCAGTTGCGGGCGGTGTCCAGGGCATCGCGGGATTCGATCCTGAAGTCCAGGACGTAGTCGGCGATGTCCTGCAGGACCTGGTCGTAGTCGGGGCGGTTGTTCTGGTCGACGTTGGCGCTCATGGCAGTACTCCAAAGTGGGTTAGGTGTTGTTCCATCCTCAGGGTCAGGGTTGATGTTTTTTTAAAGGCAGATCTTCAGTGCCTGCCTGCTGATGATCGTTCCCACGCTCTGCGTGGGAATGCCGCCCCGGACGCTCCGCGTCCAGCCTCAACGCAAAGCTTACGTCCTGTGCAATGGTGACGCGGAGCGTCACGGGATGCATTCCCACGCAGGAGCGTGGGAACGATCGCTTAACGATCGGTTAGAAAGAGTCGCCGGGGACCCGGACGAAACCTTCCATCAAGACCCGCGCACTGCGGCTCATGATAGCTTTCCTGACGACCCACTCACCGTCTACCTGACTGGCCTCGGCGCCTACGCGCAACGTCCCGGACGGATGCCCGAACCGCACCGCATTACGCTCCACGCCGCCTGCTGCCAGGTTCACCAGCGTCTCGGAAATCGCCGCTGCGGTGCCTATCGCCACCGCCGCCGTGCCCATCATCGCGTGGTGCAGCTTGCCCATGGACAGCGCCCGCACCAACAGGTCCACATCGCCTGCCTTGATCGCCTTGCCGCTGGAGGCCACGTAGTCCGCAGGCCGCGCGACAAACGCAACCTTCGGTGTGTGCTGGCGCTGGGCCGCTTCGTCCAAGTGCTTGATCAGGCCCATGCGCAACGCACCATGGGCGCGGATAGTTTCAAACATCGCCAGGGCTTTGGGGTCGCTATTGATCGCACCCTGCAACTCGGTGCCGGTGTAACCCAGGTCCTGGGCGTTGATGAAGATAGTGGGAATCCCGGCGTTGATCAGGGTCGCCTTGAAGGTGCCGACACCCGGCACTTCCAGGTCATCGACCAGGTTACCGGTGGGGAACATCGAACCACCGCCGCCCTCTTCTTCCGCCGCCGGGTCCATGAATTCCAGCTGCACTTCGGCCGCCGGGAAGGTCACGCCGTCCAGTTCGAAGTCGCCGGTTTCCTGTACCGTGCCATCAGTGATCGGCACGTGGGCGATGATGGTCTTGTCGATATTGGCCTGCCAGATGCGCACCAGGGCCACGCCGTTTTGCGGAACACGCGAAGCCTCCACCAGCCCGGCGCTGATGGCGAAGGAGCCCACCGCCGCCGACAGGTTGCCGCAGTTGCCGCTCCAATCGACGAAGGGCTTGTCGATCGAGACCTGGCCAAACAGGTAATCAACGTCGTGATCGGCACGGGTGCTTTTGGCGAGGATCACGGTTTTGCTGGTGCTGGAAGTCGCACCGCCCATGCCGTCGATTTGCTTGTCGTAAGGGTCGGGGCTGCCGATCACCCGCAGCAACAAGGCGTCGCGAGCCGCGCCTGGTACCTGGGCCGATTCGGGCAAATCCTTGAGGCTGAAGAACACGCCTTTGCTGGTACCGCCACGCATGTAGGTGGCGGGGATTTTGATCTGAGGTACGTGTGCCATGGTTTTCCTCATGGGCCGGGGCACAGGCCCCGGCCACGTTTGTCAGGCGGTAACAGCCGATTCCAGGAAGTCCTGGGCAAAGCGTTGCAACACGCCGCCCGCCTCGTAGATCGACACTTCTTCAGCGGTGTCCAGACGGCAGGTCACCGGCACTTCGACACGCTCGCCATTCTTGCGATTGATCACCAGGGTCAGCAGTGCCCGCGGGGTGCGCTCGCCGATCACATCATAGGTTTCGCTGCCGTCGATCTTCAGCGTCTTGCGGTCGGTGCCCGGCAGGAACTCCAGCGGCAGCACGCCCATGCCCACCAGGTTGGTGCGGTGGATGCGCTCGAAACCTTCGGCGGCAATCGCCTCCACACCGGCCAGGCGTACGCCCTTGGCCGCCCAGTCACGGGACGAGCCCTGGCCGTAGTCGGCGCCGGCAATAATGATCAGCGGCTGCTTGCGCTCCATGTAGGTTTCTATGGCTTCCCACATGCGCGTGACCTGGCCTTCCGGCTCCAGGCGCGTCAACGAACCCTGCTTGACCTTGCCGTTCTCGACGACCATTTCATTGAACAGTTTCGGGTTGGCGAAGGTGGCACGCTGCGCGGTCAAATGGTCGCCCCGATGAGTCGCGTAGGAGTTGAAGTCAACTTCCGGCAGGCCCATTTTCGCCAGGTATTCGCCGGCGGCGCTGTCGAGCATGATCGCGTTGGACGGCGACAGGTGATCAGTGGTGATGTTGTCCGGCAGCACCGCCAGCGGGCGCATGCCCTTGAGCGGGCGCGCACCGGCCAGGGCGCCTTCCCAGTACGGTGGGCGGCGGATGTAAGTGCTTTGCGGGCGCCAGTCATACAGCGGCTCGACTTTCGGGCCGGTGTCTTCGTGGATCGCGAACATCGGGATGTAGACCTGGCGGAACTGCTCCGGCTTGACCGAGGCCTTGACCACTGCGTCGATTTCTTCGTCGCTTGGCCAGATGTCTTGCAGGCGAATTTCCTTGCCGTTGGCGTCCAGGCCCAGCACGTCTTTTTCGATGTCGAAACGGATGGTGCCGGCAATCGCATAAGCCACCACCAGCGGCGGCGAAGCGAGGAACGCTTGCTTGGCGTACGGGTGGATTCGACCGTCGAAGTTGCGGTTACCCGAAAGCACGGCGGTGGCGTACAGGTCGCGGTCGATGATCTCTTGCTGGATCACCGGGTCGAGTGCGCCAGACATGCCGTTGCAGGTGGTGCAGGCAAACGCCACCACGCCAAAACCCAGTTGCTCCAGCTCGGTGGTCAGCCCGGCTTCATCGAGGTACATGGCCACGGTTTTCGAACCCGGCGCCAGGGACGACTTGACCCACGGCTTGCGCGCCAGCCCGAGCTTGTTGGCGTTACGCGCCAGCAGGCCGGCAGCGATCACGTTGCGCGGGTTGCTGGTGTTGGTGCAACTGGTGATGGCCGCGATGATCACCGCGCCGTCGGGCATTTGCCCCGGCACGTCATCCCACTGGCCGGAAATACCGTTGGCGGCCAGGTCGCTGGTGGCAACGCGGGCGTGCGGGTTGCTCGGGCCAGCCATGTTGCGCACGACGCTGGACAGGTCGAAGCTCAGGCCGCGCTCGTATTGCGCACCCACGAGGTCATCGGCCCACAGGCCGGTGTGGCGAGCGTATTGCTCCACCAGGGTGACTTGTTCGTCTTCACGACCGGTGAGTTTCAGGTAGGCGATGGTTTGTTGGTCGATGTAGAACATCGCCGCCGTGGCGCCGTATTCCGGGGCCATGTTGGAGATGGTCGCGCGGTCGCCCAGAGTCAGCGCAGAGGCGCCTTCGCCGAAGAACTCCAACCACGCGCCGACGACCTTTTGTTTACGCAGGAATTCGGTCAGCGCCAGCACCATGTCGGTGGCGGTGATGCCCGGTTGCAGCTTGCCCGTCAGCTCCACGCCGACGCTTTCCGGCAGACGCATCCACGAGGCACGGCCAAGCATCACGCTTTCGGCTTCGAGGCCGCCAACACCGATGGCGATCACGCCCAGGGCGTCAACGTGCGGGGTATGGCTGTCGGTACCGACGCAGGTATCCGGGAAGGCCACACCGTCGCGCACCTGGATCACCGGGGACATTTTCTCCAGGTTGATCTGGTGCATGATGCCGTTGCCTGGCGGGATCACATCGACGTTCTTGAAAGCCTTTTTGGTCCACTCGATGAAGTGAAAACGGTCTTCGTTACGGCGGTCTTCGATGGCGCGGTTTTTCTCGAATGCGTCGGGGTCAAAGCCACCGGCTTCGACGGCCAGGGAGTGGTCGACGATCAGTTGAGTGGGCACCACCGGGTTGACCTGGGCCGGGTCACCGCCTTGCAGGGCGATGGCATCACGCAGGCCGGCGAGGTCCACCAGTGCGGTTTGGCCGAGGATGTCGTGGCACACAACGCGGGCCGGGAACCATGGGAAGTCGAGGTCGCGCTTGCGTTCGATCAGTTGGCTCAGGGAGGCGTTGAGGGTTGCCGGGTCGCAGCGGCGCACCAGGTTCTCGGCGAGTACGCGGGAGGTGTACGGCAGCGTGGCGTAGGCGCCGGGGGTGATTGCATCGACCGCCGCGCGGGCGTCGAAGAAATCGAGGCGGCTGCCGGGGAGCGGTTTGCGGTGTTCAGTGTTCATAGGCTGGGACTCGGTCACGGTAAGGTGTACAGCAAAAACCTGTGGCATTGGCCTGGATGAACACGGTCCCTGTGGGAGCCGGGCTTGCCCGCGATGCAGACACCTCGGTGTGTCAGTTACACCGAGGTGATGCTATCGCAGGCAAGCCAGCTCCCACATTGAACCGGTTCCAATCCTGAGAACCGGCGCCTCAGATTCCCACCACTCAGCGACGTTCGATTGGCACGAACTTGCGCTGTTCAACGCCGATGTACTCGGCGCTCGGACGGATGATGCGGTTGTTGGCACGCTGTTCGAACACATGCGCTGCCCAGCCGGTCAGGCGCGAGCAGACAAAGATCGGCGTGAACAGCTTGGTCGGGATGCCCATGAAGTGGTACGCCGAGGCATGGTAGAAGTCGGCGTTGGGGAACAGTTTTTTCTGCTCCCACATGGTCTTGTCGATAGCTTCGGAGACCGGGAACAACACCTTGTCGCCCACTTCGTCAGCGAGCTTTTTCGACCAGCCCTTGATCACTTCATTACGCGGGTCGCTGTCCTTATAGATCGCGTGGCCGAAGCCCATGATCTTGTCCTTGCGCTCAAGCATGCCGAGGGTGCCTTTCACCGCTTCTTCGGGTGAGGCGAAACGCTCGATCATCTCCATCGCCGCTTCGTTGGCGCCGCCATGCAGCGGGCCGCGCAGGGAACCGATGGCCGCCGTCACGCAGGAGTACAGGTCCGACAACGTCGAAGCGCAGACTCGAGCAGTAAAGGTCGAAGCATTGAATTCATGCTCGGCGTAGAGAATCAGCGAGACATTCATCACTTTGACGTGCAGCTCGCTCGGCTTCTTATCGTGCAGCAGGTGCAGGAAATGGCCGCCGAGGGTGGGCTCGTCGGTCACGCAGTTGATGCGTTTGCCGTCGTGGCTGAAGCGATACCAGTAACACATGATCGCCGGGAACGCGGCCAGCAGCCGGTCGGTGACGTCATGTTGGGCGCTGAAATCTTTCTCGGGTTCGATGTTGCCCAGGAACGAGCAACCGGTGCGCATCACGTCCATTGGATGGGCGTCGGCGGGGATGCGCTCCAGCACTTCTTTCAGCGCTTGAGGCAGGTCGCGCAGCTTGCCCAGCTTGGTGCTGTAGGCGGCGAGTTCGGCCTTGGTCGGCAGTTCGCCGTACAGCAGCAGGTAGGCGACTTCTTCAAACTGCGCGTCGGCGGCCAGTTCACGTACGTCGTAGCCGCGATAGGTCAAGCCGGCACCGGCCTGGCCCACGGTGGACAGTGCGGTTTGCCCGGCGACCTGGCCACGCAGGCCAGCTCCACTCAATACTTTTGCTTCGGCCATGGTTATCTCCAATCTTGTATTTATTAGGGAAGCGTTTCGCTGAACCTTCACGCTGCCCCTCACATCGCTAAATCTTCACGCTGCCCCTGTAGGAGCGAGCTTGCTCGCGAAAAACTTCAGGGCGCCGCGTTCATTCAGACTCAGCGCTTTATCGTTAACGATCTTCGCGAGCAAGCTCGCTCCTACAGGTATCCGGGTGCGTTACTTCTTGGCGGCGAACAGCGCGTCGAGCTTCTGCTCGAAGGTGTGGTAGTCGATGCGATCGTAAAGCTCCATACGGGTTTGCATGGTGTCGATCACGTTCTGCTGGGTGCCGTCGCGACGGATCGCGGTGTAGACGTTTTCGGCGGCCTTGTTCATGGCGCGGAAGGCTGAAAGCGGATACAGGACGAGGGAAACATCGGCCGCCTTGAGTTGCTCGACGGTGTACAGCGGAGTCGCACCGAACTCGGTGATGTTAGCCAAAATCGGCGCCTTCACACGGGCGGCGAACAGTTTGTACATCTCAAGCTCAGTGATGGCCTCCGGGAACACCATGTCGGCGCCGGCTTCGATGCACGCGGCGGCGCGCTCCAGGGCGGACTCCAAACCTTCCACTGCCAGGGCATCGGTGCGCGCCATGATCACAAAGCTGTCATCGGTGCGAGCATCGACGGCGGCCTTGATGCGATCGACCATTTCCTGCTGGGACACGATTTCTTTATTCGGGCGATGACCGCAGCGCTTGGCGCCCACCTGGTCTTCAATATGGATCGCTGCGGCGCCGAACTTGATCATCGACTTGACGGTGCGCGCAACGTTGAACGCCGAGGAGCCGAAACCGGTGTCCACGTCCACCAACAGCGGCAGGTCGCACACGTCGGTGATGCGGCGTACGTCGGTCAGCACGTCATCCAGGCCGGTAATGCCCAGGTCCGGCACGCCAAGGGAGCCGGCAGCCACCCCGCCACCCGACAGGTAGATCGCTTTGAAGCCGGCGCGCTTGGCCAGCAGGGCATGGTTGGCGTTGATCGCGCCAACCACTTGCAACGGCTGTTCGCTGGCGACCGCATCGCGAAAACGCTGGCCTGGGGTGCTCTTGCTGTTAGAACTCATGACTCACCTCTCGAGGGGGCGCACTCCGGAAAGTGACGCGAGATATTGCGTTTGGAAGCGCCGATATGCCGGCGCATCAACAACTCGGCCAGTTCACCGTCGCGATCGGCAATCGCGTCAAGGATCCGGTGATGCTCGGCAAAGGCCTGGCGTGGACGATTGGGGGTGGCGGAAAACTGGATGCGGTACATGCGCACCAATTGATACAGCTCGCCGCACAACATTTGGGTCAAGGTGCGGTTTCCAGCGCCTTGAATTATCCGGTAATGAAAATCGAAGTCGCCTTCCTGCTGGTAGTAACCAACACCGGCCTGAAACGCCGCATCGCGCTCGTGGGTGTGCAGCACCTGGCGCAATTCCTCGATCTCTTCATCGGTCATGCGCTCGGCCGCCAGGCGGCACGCCATGCCTTCCAGGGACTCGCGAATTTCATACAGTTCAACCAGCTCGGCGTGGCTCAAGGACACCACCCGCGCGCCTACGTGGGGAATACGCACCAACAGGCGCTGGCCTTCCAGGCGGTGAATGGCTTCACGCAACGGGCCACGACTGATGCCGTAGGTGCGGGCCAATTCCGGCTCGGAGATCTTGCTGCCGGGGGCGATTTCGCCCTTGACGATAGCCGCCTGAATACGCCGGAAGACGTTCTCCGACATGGTCTGGGAGTCGTCCGAGGCCACTACTGGGGTTTCCAGTTGATCCAGCATATTGTCGACACCTTCGAAAGCAATGTGGCAAAAACTAGTCAATTAGCCCCGGATAGTCAAAGAATAAATCAATATTGTCGACAATCGTCTAATAACCCTACTTGCACTCTATCGGGGCATGGCCGGCGGCCAGCGCTGGCGTCAGAAAACCTTCATGTTAGAATGCCCGCCGCATTTGCCTGACATCTCCTGATGAAAAGGCGCACGAGGGAGCTTGCGCAGTAATGCCAGTCGCCTTGAATTGAACATCGCACTGCACCGCCTCGGGATTTATGAGACTCAAGCCCTTCCCCCTATTGTTTTGCCTACTGTTTGTACCGGGCCTTGGCGCTGCCGCCGAGAAGACCGTGTATGGCCTCAATGAATACGCCACGCTGGCCGGCATCGATCTTGAGGTCGCGGCCAAACTCGACACCGGCGCCAAAACCGCGTCCTTGAGCGCACGAGACATCAAACGCTTCAAGCGCGATGGTGAATCCTGGGTGCGCTTCTACCTGGCCATCGACACCGCACACTCCCACCCCATCGAACGGCCCCTGGCCCGCGTCAGCAAGATCAAGCGCCGCGCCGGTGACTACGATCCCGATGAGGACAAGAACTACACCGCCCGCCCAGTGATTGCGCTGGACGTCTGCATGGGCACCGCTTTACGCAGTATCGAAGTGAACTTGACTGACCGTAGCGCCTTCCAATACCCGCTGCTGATCGGCTCCGAAGCCTTGAAACGCTTTGATGCGCTGGTCGACCCCAGTCTTAAATACGCGGCGGGCAAACCTGCCTGCGCCACCGACGCTCATACCGCCGAGTAATTTCAATGCGCTCTCTTAATCTGCACCTGAAGCTCCTGATCGCCATCCTGGTGCTGCTGGGCATTTCGATTACCGGCTATCAGATCTTCGTGCTGGGGATTCCCGTCACCGAGGATGCCACCGACGACCTGTGGAACATCGACGCCAAAGTCGAGTTCGTCGCCAACCCCAAGGACCCGGTCAAGATCCAGATGTTCGTGCCGCCCCTGAGCCGCGACTTCGTGAGCCTCAATGAAAGCTTCATCTCCAACAACTATGGGGTGAGCGTCAATCGCATCGATGGCAACCGCAAGGTCACCTGGTCGGCGCGCCGGGCCAAAGGCAACCAGACCCTCTACTACCGCCTGGTGCTGACCCAGCGTTACAGCGGTGAAAAGGTCAAGGTCAAGGGCCCGACCTTCCGCGACAGCATCGCCGTCGAAGGCCCGGAAAAAATCGCTGCCGAAGCCTTGCTCGCGCCCATCCGCCAGCACTCGGCAGACGTCGAGACTTTCATCAGCGAAGCCATCAAGCGCACCAACAACCTCAATGACGACAACGTCAAGCTGCTGCTGGCGGGTGACCCGTCGACGCCGCACAAGGCGAAGATTGTCGAACTGCTGCTGTCCATCGCCCACGTGCCGGTGGAAAAGGTCCACACCATCCGCCTGGTGGCCGACCAGCCACAAACCCCGGAACTCTGGCTACGTAGCTTCAATGGCAGTGACTGGCTGTACTTCAACCCCGACACCGGCGAACAAGGCCTGCCGAGCGACCGCCTGCTGTGGTGGACCGGCGATGAGAACCTGATCACCGTCGACGGCGGCAAGAAGGCCATGGTGACCTTCAGCCTGAACAACAGCGAAATGAACGCGATTCGCCTGGCCAAGCTGACCGACGAAAACACCGACGCCAACTTCCTCGAATACTCGTTGTATGGCTTGCCGCTGCAAACCCAGCAAACCTTCATGATCATGGTGATGATCCCGATTGGCGTGCTGGTGATTCTGATCCTGCGCAACCTGATTGGCCTGCAGACCCTGGGCACGTTTACGCCGGTGCTGATTGCCCTGGCGTTCCGGGAGACGCAGCTGGGCTTCGGAATAATGCTGTTCACGGTGATTACGGCGCTGGGCTTATCACTGCGTTCCTACCTGGAACACTTGAAGCTGCAAATGCTGCCAAGGCTGTCTGTGGTGCTGACCTTCGTGGTGGTGCTGATCGCGGCCATCAGCCTGTTCAGCCATAAGCTGGGCCTGGAACGCGGGCTGTCGGTGGCGCTGTTCCCGATGGTGATTTTGACCATGACCATCGAACGCCTGTCGATTACCTGGGAAGAACGTGGCGCCGGCCACGCCATGAAGGTGGCCATCGGTACGCTGTTTGCCGCGTCCCTGGCGCACATCATCATGAGCGTGCCGGAGTTGATCTACTTCGTGTTTACCTTCCCGGCAATCCTGCTGATTTTGGTGGGCTTCATGCTGGCCATGGGTCGCTATCGCGGCTACCGCCTGACCGAGCTGGTGCGTTTCAAGGCCTTCCTCAAGTCCGACAAGAAGGCTGAATCGTAATGTTCGGCTTCTGGAAAACCTGGAAGGCCCTCGAAGCGAGGGGGATCATGGGTATCAACCGGCGTAACGCCGACTACATACTCAAGTACAACAAGCGCAGCCTGTACCCCATCGTCGATGACAAGATCATCACCAAGGAAAAGGCGATGGAGGCCGGCATTCACGTGCCGGAAATGTACGGGATCATTTCCACCGAGAAGGAAATCGACAAGCTCGACGAGATCATCGGCGGGCGCAGTGATTTCGTGATCAAGCCGGCCCAGGGCGCCGGCGGTGACGGCATCCTGGTGGTCGCGGACCGCTTTGAAGGGCGCTACCGCACGGTGTCCGGCAAGATCATCAGCCATGAGGAAATCGAGCATCAGATTTCCAGCATCCTCACCGGCCTGTATTCCCTTGGTGGCCACCGTGATCGCGCGCTGATCGAATACCGCGTAGTGCCCGACCAGATCTTCAAAAGCATCAGCTACGAAGGCGTGCCGGACATCCGCATCATCGTGTTGATGGGTTACCCGGTGATGGCCATGTTGCGCTTGCCGACCCGCCAATCCGGCGGCAAGGCCAACCTGCACCAGGGTGCGATTGGCGTCGGTGTCGACCTGGCTACCGGCCTGACCCTGCGCGGCACCTGGCTGAACACCATCATCACCAAACACCCCGACACCACCAATGCGGTGGACGGCGTGCAACTGCCCAACTGGGATGGCTTCATGAAGCTCGCAGCCGGTTGCTATGAGTTGTGCGGCCTGGGGTATATCGGCGTCGACATGGTGCTGGACCAGGAGAAAGGCCCGCTGATCCTGGAGCTTAATGCCCGGCCTGGCCTGAACATCCAGATTGCCAACGACTGCGGCCTGACCTTGCGCACCCATGCCGTAGAGGCTCGGTTGGAAGAGCTCAAAGCGGCAGGCGTGACAGAGACGCCGGAAGAACGGGTGAAGTTTGTTCAGGAAATGTTTGGGCATATCCCTGCCGTCGAAGGCTGACCCTATGATCGCTTCCACCCAGAGCGTAGGAGCGATCATCATCCCGCTATCCCCGACATCCCCTCTAGGAGCAAATCCTGCGGGGGACTACAATCGCCTCCCCCGAGCCAATGGCTGATCCACCCCGCATGTCGACCTGCTCTGTACACCCGCTGCCCTACCGGGCCAACCCCGCCGAATATTTCGCCGCGATTCGCCATGCCCCCGGCTCAGTGCTGCTGGACAGTGGCCGGCCGGCTGCCGAGCGCGGTCGCTATGACCTGCTCAGCGCGTGGCCTGAAGCGACCCTGATGGTGTGGCCGGACGAAAGCGGTAGCGACTTCCTGCAACGATTAAGGGAAAACCTGACACTGCTGGGGGAAGCAGGATTGCCCGCGCCTTATGAGCTGCCGTTCGCTGGCGGCTTGATTGGCTACCTGAGCTACGACTTTGGCCGGCATCTGGAACAACTGCCGCACTTGGCCGTGGATGACCTGGGCCTGCCGGATGCGCGCTTTGGCCTATATGCCTGGGCATTGATCAGCGATCACCAGGCGCAGACCAGCCAATTGGTGTTCCATCCCAAACTGCGGAAAAGCGAGCAGCAACGCCTGATCACCCTGTTCAGCCAAGCCGCCGCCAGCAACAGCGCGACGTTCAAGCTCCACGGCCCGATGAAGCCAGACATTAGCGCCCAGGCCTACGAACACGCCCTCGCCCGCATTCAGGACTACATCCAGGCCGGCGACTGCTATCAAGTCAACTTTGCCCAGCGCTTTCGTGCAGCCTGCCTCGGCGATCCCTGGGTCGCCTATTGCGCTCTGCGCGAAGCCTGCCCGACACCGTTTTCCGGGTTCCAGAGCCTGCCGGACGAGGGCGCCGTGTTGAGCTTGTCGCCCGAACGCTTCGTAAAAGTCAGCCAACGCCAGGTGGAAACCCGCCCGATCAAGGGCACCCGCCCTCGTGGCGCAACGCCAGCGGAAGATGCGGCCAACGCCGCCGAACTCCTGGCTAGCCCGAAGGATCGTGCCGAGAACCTGATGATCGTCGACCTGCTACGCAATGACCTCGGTCGCACCTGCCGCACCGGCTCGGTGAAAGTGCCGGAATTGTTCAGCCTCGAAAGCTACCCGAACGTGCATCACCTGGTCAGCAGCGTCACCGGCGAACTCGCCGACCACAAGGACGCCCTGGACTTGCTCGCCGGCAGCTTCCCCGGCGGCTCAATCACCGGCGCCCCGAAGATCCGCGCGATGCAGATTATCGACGAACTGGAACCAACACGACGCGGGCTGTACTGCGGCTCGTTGATGTATTTGGACGTGCGCGGCGAGATGGACAGCTCCATCGCCATTCGCAGCCTGCTGGTCAAGGACGGACAGGTGTGTTGCTGGGGCGGCGGCGGGATCGTGGCCGATTCCGAATGGCAGGCGGAGTATCAGGAGTCGATGACCAAGGTGCGGGTTTTGTTACAAACCCTGGAGAACATCTAGCGCAGGGCGATAGCGTCCGGCCCGGATATTCCATCAGGCCGCCTGTGAAGGATCACATGAAGCTAATGCTTGCTGCCCTTAACCCGTCATCGCTCGTACCATTCGAGCCGAGCTTAACCCTCACTACTCACGAAACATTTCAACGATTGCATCCGTGCAGAGTGAAGCCTAACATCTCCCAAATTGGGAGAATGCAGCGATGCGGATAATCGCGCTATCTACCTTACGGATATTCTGGGAAAGCCATCCCGCTTACATCGATGCCAGAACGCCGCTGGTCGAGCTGTATCGCCATATGGAGAAGGCCACTTACCCCACGCCACAGGCACTCAAAACAGCGAGCATTCTCAAGGGCGGCATGGTTGTTTTCAACGTGGGCGGCAACAAGTATCGAGTGATCATGACGATCAACTATCAAGGACAGCTTGGGTTCATACGTTTTGTGGGTACCCATGCGCACTACGACCAGATCAACGCGGAGACCGTGTGATGAACATCAAACCTATTCATTCCCAGGAGGACCTGACCGCAGCGCTGGCCCGCGTGGAGCAGATATGGGAAGCACAAATCGGCTCGCCTGAAGGTGACGAGCTGGAAATACTTGCATTACTCATTGAGAAGTACGAGGCAGAACATTACCCCATGCCGCCTTCGGACCCGGTGGAGGCGATTAAATTTCGTATGGAGCAACTGGGTATGACTGCCCGCGACCTGGAGCCATTTATCGGCAGCAGTGGACGGGTGTCAGAAGTGCTCAACCGCAAGCGCAAGCTGAGCTTGTCGATGATCAAGCGTTTGCACGAAGGCTTGCGAATTCCTTACGAGCGGTTGCTCGAAGGCGTCGCCTGATCGGCGGCGCCCACGCGCCCAAGGAACTACAGGCTCAACGTCCGATTCGACGCCTTGATGAACTCCTTCTTCAAGTCCTCAAACGTATGCACCGCTGGAAATTGCGGGAACTCGCGAATCACATTCTCGGGAGCGTGGAACAAAATCCCGCGGTCCGCTTCGCCCAGCATGGTGGTGTCGTTGTAGGAGTCACCGGCAGCAATTACCCGGTAGTACAGGGTCTTGAAGGCCAGTACCGACTGACGCTTCGGATCTTTCTGACGCAGTTGGTAACTCACCACCCGATCATTCTCATCGGTGATCAATCGGTGGCAAAGCAAAGTCGGGAAGCCCAGCTGGCGCATCAGCGGCTGGGAAAACTCGTAGAACGTGTCCGACAGGATCACCACCTGGAAACGCTCGCGCAGCCAGTTGACGAACTCGATGGCGCCGTCCAAAGGCTTGAGGGTGGCGATCACTTCCTGGATGTCGGACAGCTTGAGGCCATGCTCATCGAGAATGCGCAGGCGTTGTTTCATCAATACGTCGTAGTCGGGAATGTCCCGGGTGGTGGCCCGCAAGGATTCAATACCGGTTTTTTCGGCGAAGGCGATCCAGATTTCCGGAACCAGCACCCCTTCCAGGTCGAGACAGGCAATTTCCACAAGACGCTCCCATTGGTTTTATAAATTGAACGAGCAAAAAATGACTGGCGAACTCTAGCGATTCACGCCCGCCGCCGCAACGCAGAGCGGATTTTGTTACCATCGCCGCCTATAGAGCGCTCAGCGCCACTGACCTGTAGGAACCGTCCTGATGAACCAAGCCTTCGATGTCGTTGAGCTCGCCTCGACTTATGCCAACAAATCCGCCCAGGATATTCTGAAGCTGGCATTCAGCCAGTTCGGCGATGACCTGTGGATTTCCTTTAGCGGTGCCGAGGACGTGGTGCTGGTGGACATGGCCTGGAAGCTCAACAAGAACGTCAAGGTGTTCAGCCTCGACACCGGCCGTCTGCACCCAGAGACCTACCGGTTCATCGAGCAGGTGCGTGAGTTCTACAAAATCGACATCGAATTGATCTCGCCGGACCAGAGCAAGCTGGAACCCTTCGTCAAGGAAAAGGGCTTGTTCAGTTTCTACAAGGACGGCCACGGCGAATGCTGTGGGATACGCAAGATCGAGCCGCTGCGCCGCAAGCTTTCAGGCGTCAGCGCCTGGGCCACCGGCCAGCGTCGCGACCAGAGCCCCGGCACACGCAGCCAGGTGGCGGCGCTGGAAATCGACACGGCCTTCTCTATCCCGGAACGTACCCTGTACAAGTTCAACCCGTTGGCGCAGATGACCAGCGAGGAGATCTGGGGTTACATCCGCATGCTTGAGCTGCCGTACAACAGCCTGCACGAGCGCGGTTTTATCAGCATCGGTTGTGAGCCGTGCACCCGCCCGGTGTTGCCGAACCAGCACGAGCGCGAAGGCCGCTGGTGGTGGGAAGAGGCGACTCAGAAAGAATGCGGCCTGCACGCCGGGAACATCATCAGCAAGGCGTGAGGCTTGCCCTGCCAATCCTGTACACAAGAATGTCACCATCGGTGCCATTTTTGTGTGCACTTATAAAATCCTGCACCGAAAAGTTACACACCTCCTTCCCTTCTGCTTCCTCCCTCCCTCGCTAAAATCCGCCGTACAAAATAAATAGCTGTTCAATCGGTCAATTTATATCGCTTTAAATTCAGCGCTTTAATAAACCGTCCTACGAAAACGAAATTAACGCCCAACTCGATAGACGAAAATTTGGCACGCATGTGGCTTAAGGTGAAAAACACTTTGTATACAATTAATAAAAAAGATACATACACTTTGACATCAGCAGTTAGCCTGCCGGTGTCCAGGAGCCTGCCGGAATGCGTACAAGTCTCTCCAATAACATCGCACTGGATCTGCCCTCCTCCACCCTGAATCCCGAGGCCGCCGGCCCTGGCCCGCTGGTACTCAGCCCACGCTTGCACAACAAGGACCTTGCACCCACCAAGGCCGAGGGCAGGCGCTGGGGTCGCTACAGCATTTTTGCGCTGTGGACCAACGATGTGCACAACATCGCCAACTATTCCTTTGCCATCGGCTTATACGCATTGGGCCTCGGCGGCTGGCAGATTCTGCTATCTCTGGGGATCGGCGCGGCGCTGGTGTATTTCTTCATGAACCTGTCCGGCTACATGGGACAGAAGACCGGGGTGCCGTTCCCGGTGATCAGCCGCATCAGTTTTGGTATTCATGGCGCGCAGATTCCGGCGCTGATTCGGGCAGTGATCGCAATTGCCTGGTTCGGGATCCAGACCTACCTGGCCTCGGTGGTTTTCCGGGTGTTGTTGACGGCCATTCATCCTGGCTTTGCCGAATACGACCACAACTCGATCCTCGGCCTATCGACTCTTGGTTGGGCCTGTTTCGTGGCGATCTGGTTGGTGCAACTGGCGATCCTGGCCTACGGCATGGAGATGGTGCGCCGCTACGAAGCCTTCGCCGGGCCGGTGATTCTGGTAACCGTGGCCTCGTTGGCCGGCTGGATGTATTTCCAGGCGGGCGGCAACATCGCCTGGTCGATCCGCGAGCCACTGACCGGTGGCGAGATGTGGCGCAACATCTTTGCCGGCGGCGCCTTGTGGCTGGCGATCTATGGCACGCTGATCCTGAATTTCTGCGATTTCGCCCGTTCCTCACCCTGCCGCAAGACCATCAAGGTCGGCAACTTCTGGGGCCTGCCGGTGAATATCCTGGTGTTCGCCGCCATCACCGTGCTGCTGTGCGGTGGGCAGTTCCAGCTCAATGGGCGGGTGATCGAAAGCCCCACCGAAATCATCGCGGCGATTCCGAATACGTTTTTCCTGGTGTTGGGCTGCCTGGCGTTCCTGATCGTGACCGTGGCGGTGAACATCATGGCCAATTTCGTCGCGCCGGCCTTTGTGCTGAGCAACCTGGCGCCCAAGTACCTGAACTTCCGTCGCGCCGGGCTGATCAGCGCCACGCTGGCAGTACTGATCCTGCCGTGGAACCTCTATAACAGCCCGTTGGTGATTGTGTATTTCCTGTCCGGGCTGGGCGCTTTGTTGGGGCCGTTGTACGGCGTGATCATGGTCGATTACTGGCTGATCCGTAAAAGCCAGGTGGATGTTCCGCAGCTTTATAGCGAAGACTCAAAAGGCGTCTATTACTACAGCCGTGGGGTCAATCTGCGCGCCGTGGCGGCCTTCATTCCTGCGGCGGTAATCGCCATTTTCCTCGCCCTGCTGCCTGGTTTCGCACACGTCTCGCCCTTCTCCTGGCTGATTGGCGCCGGTATTGCAGGGCTGCTGTACCTGCTGTTCGCCAAGCGCCAGCCGTATTACGCCGATGTGAGCGGCGAAAGCATTGCAGTCGATAACGTCAGTCATTAAGTAAGGACATTCCATGCGCATCCTTGTGGTCAACGTCAACACCACCGAGTCCATCACCCAAGCCATCGCCAAACAGGCACGTTCGGTGGCCTCGCCCGGCACCGAGATCGTCGGGCTGACCCCTTACTTCGGCGCCGAATCGGTAGAAGGTAATTTTGAGAGCTACCTGGCGGCCATCGCAGTGATGGACCGGGTGATGGCCTACGACCAGCCGTTCGACGCGGTGATCCAGGCCGGGTATGGCGAACACGGCCGAGAAGGTTTGCAGGAGTTGCTGAAGGTGCCGGTGGTGGACATCACCGAAGCGGCGGCCAGCACGGCGATGTTTCTCGGGCATGCCTATTCGGTAGTAACCACCCTGGATCGCACAGTGCCGCTGATTGAGGACCGGCTGAAACTGGCGGGGTTGTATCAGCGCTGCGCTTCCGTGCGGGCCAGCGGCATGGCGGTGCTGGAACTGGAAGAAGACCCGTTGGCCGCAATGGAGGCCATCGTGCGCCAGGCCGAACTGGCGATCAGCGAAGACAAGGCCGAAGTGATTTGCCTGGGCTGCGGCGGCATGGCCGGGCTGGATGAACAGATTCGCTACCGCACCGGTGTGCCGGTGGTGGACGGTGTGACGGCGGCGGTGACGATTGCCGAAGGGCTGGTGCGGTTGGGGTTGTCGACGTCCAAGGTGAGGACGTATGCGACACCGAGGCCGAAGAAGGTGATTGGCTGGCCGGGGCGGCAGTAAAACCGAGTCGCGTCCATCGCGGGCAAGCCCGGCTCCCACACTGACCGAGTGTGCCGCCAATCTTGTGCTTCACACAGATCAAAATGTGGGAGCCGGGCTTGCCCGCGATGAACGCGACGCGATGTACAGCCTTACTCAAACCGCACTGAACCGCTGCCCCAGCCGCCGTTCGGCAAACTGCTCGATAATGAAATCGACAAACGCCCGGGTCTTGCCCGGCAGCAATTTATGTTCGGCGTAGTACAGCGAGATATTGCCGTCATCGACGTACCAATCCGGCAGCACCCGCACCAATTCGCCACTGTCGAGGAACGGCACCGCCATCGGCATGCTGACCAGCGCAATGCCCAAGCCTTGGGCGCTGGCGCAGCAAGCCGCTTCGGAGTCACTCATGGTCATGCGCGGCTTGAGCACCAGCGGGCGATGTTCATGGTGGCGGCTGGTCAACTGCCAGGAACGGATGCGCCCGGTCTGCGGCGAGCGGATCAGGATGCCGTCGCAGCGTGCCAGATCTTCGGGCGCCAGCACTGGCGCACGTAGCGTCAGGTATTCCGGCGAGGCCAGCAGAATCCGGTGCGCGGGCGCCAGCTTGCGCGCGACCACCCCTTGGGGCAGTTCAAAACCACCACCAATCGCCGCATCGAAGCCTTGGCCGATCAGGTCTACCTGGCGGTTATCGAAATGCCAGTCGGGGCTGATATCCGGAAAGCGCTGCAGAAACGCGCCGAGCAGCGGCACTATATAGCGGTTACCAAATACTGTGCCCATGCTCACCTTCAACGTGCCCACTGGCCGCCCTTCAGCGCTGGCCAGGTTGGCCACGGCGTTTTGGATGGTGTTGAGGCTGCCGCTGACTTCTTCCAGAAACAGCTTGCCGGCTTCGGTCAGTGTCAGGCGTCGGGTACTGCGCTGAAACAGCCGTACGCCCAAGCGAGCTTCCAGCTTGGCGACGCTTTTCCCTACCGCCGCCGGGGTCAGGCTCAAGTGCCGCGCAGCTTCGGCAAAGCTGCCGCCCTCGGCGCTACGCACGAAGCATTCGATACTGCCAAAGCTTTCCATATCACCCCATTCTAAACTTTTGGTTTACACAGACTATAGCAATTACGGTCTACCGAGGGGCGCCGGTGAGGTCGATACTCGGTCCCAACATCAACACACCTTATTGGAGATCGACATGACCATTCAAAACCTCGCAGGCAAAGTCGCCTTGATTCAGGGCGGTTCCCGCGGCATCGGCGCCGCCATCGTCAAGCGCCTGGCCGCACAGGGCGCTGCCGTTGCATTTACCTACGTCAGCTCGGCCGCCAAGGCCGAAGAATTGCAAAACGCCGTGATCGCCGAGGGCGGCAAAGCCCTGGCGATTCACGCCGACAGCGCCGATGCAGAAGCGATCCGCAGCGCGGTCAACGCCACCGTTAAAGCATTCGGCGGCCTGGACATCCTGGTGAATAACGCAGGCGTGCTGGCCGTCGGCCCGCTGGAAGATTTCAAACTGGAAGACTTCGACCGTACCCTGGCAATCAATGTGCGCAGCGTATTTGTCGCCACTCAGGAAGCCGCCAGGCACATGGGCGAAGGTGGCCGCATCATCAATATCGGCAGCACCAACGCCGAACGCATGCCATTTGCCGGTGGCGGTCCGTACGCCATGAGCAAAGCGGCGCTGGTGGGTTTGACCAAAGGCTTGGCCCGTGACCTCGGGCCGCGCGGCATCACCATAAATAATGTGCAGCCAGGGCCGGTAGACACCGACATGAACCCGGCCAGCGGTGATTTCGCCGAAAGCCTGATCGGCTTCATGGCCGTGGGGCGTTATGGGCATGTGGAAGAGATCGCCAGTTTTGTCGCCTATTTGTCCGGCCCGGAAGCCGGCTATATCACCGGCGCCAGCCTGACCATCGACGGCGGTTTCAGCGCCTGACCACGAACTCGGCGCCTGGCTGCGACATCACGCCGCGCTCCGACCTTGGTCGACACTGACTAACCCCAAGCATCATGCGAGACTGTCCGCCCGGGCCTGGAATGCCCGGGCGTTCTTATGTCTGGAGTTCTCATGACGCTGTCCAGCGGGCTGATCGCCGCCGTTGCCCTGGCCTATATGGCCATTATGTTTGCCATCGCCTTCTACGGTGACCGTCGCCGCGCGCCGTTGCCGCCGCGGGTGCGTGCCTGGGTGTACAGCCTGTCGCTGGCGGTGTACTGCACCAGTTGGACCTTCTTCGGTGCCGTAGGCCAGGCGGCCGAACAGTTGTGGGCGTTTTTACCGATCTACCTGGGGCCGGTGTTGCTATTAGTGCTGGCACCCTGGGTGCTGCAAAAGATGGTGCTGATCAGCAAGCAGGAAAACATCACCTCCATCGCCGACTTTATTGCCGCCCGCTATGGCAAGTCGCAGTCCCTGGCGGTGGTCGTGGCGCTGATCTGCCTGGTGGGCGTGCTGCCTTATATAGCCTTGCAGCTCAAGGGGATCGTGCTCGGGGTGAACCTGCTGATAGGCGCAGGCGCCGATGCCACCGGCACCCGGGCCCAGGACACGGCGCTGATCGTGTCGCTGGTGCTGGCGCTGTTCACCATTGTGTTCGGTACGCGCAACCTGGACGCCACGGAACACCACCGGGGCATGGTGCTGGCGATTGCTTTTGAATCACTGGTCAAGCTGTTCGCGTTTCTCGCCGTGGGCGCGTTCGTGACCTACGGCCTGTACGACGGTTTCGACGACCTGTTCAGCCAGGCAATGCTCGCGCCGAGGCTGGAGGAATATTGGAAAGAGACGATTAACTGGCCGTCGATGGTGGTGCAAACCGGCGTGGCGATGATGGCGATCATCTGCCTGCCTCGGCAGTTTCACGTGACCGTGGTGGAAAATATCGACCCCCAGGATTTGCGCCTGGCCAAGTGGGTGTTCCCGGCGTACCTGATCCTCGCCGCGCTGTTTGTGGTGCCGATTGCCCTGGGCGGCAAAATGATGCTGCCGGAGTCGGTGCTGCCGGATTCCTACGTGATCAGCCTGCCACTGGCCGAAGCCCATCCGGCCCTGGCATTGCTGGCGTTTATCGGTGGTGCGTCGGCAGCCACCGGCATGGTGATTGTGGCCAGCGTGGCGCTGTCGACCATGGTGTCCAACGATATGTTGCTGCCGTGGCTGCTGCGCCGTACCAACGCCGAGCGCCCATTTGAAGTGTTCCGCCACTGGATGCTCTCGGTGCGCCGGGTGAGTATCGTGATCATTCTGTTGCTGGCTTACGTCAGCTATCGCCTGCTCGGCTCAACCGCGAGCCTGGCGACTATCGGCCAGATTGCGTTTGCCGCCGTGACCCAACTGGCGCCGGCGATGCTCGGCGCGCTGTATTGGAAACAGGCCAACCGTCGGGGTGTGTTTGCCGGCTTGGCCACTGGCACCTTCCTGTGGTTCTACACCCTGGTGTTGCCGATTACCGCCCATAGCCTGGGCTGGTCGCTGAGCATATTTCCGGGCTTGACCTGGTTGCACGGCAATCCGCTGGGCCTGCCGATTACCCCGCTGACCCAAGGCGTGGTGCTGTCCCTGGCGGGCAACTTCACGCTGTTTGTGTGGGTCTCGATGCTATCGCGCACGCGGGTATCCGAGCATTGGCAGGCCGGGCGCTTTATCGGCCAGGAAACCAACCCGCGGGCCAGTGCTCGCTCGATGCTCTCGGTACAGATCAACGATTTGCTTACCCTGGCAGCACGGTTTGTTGGTGAAGAACGGGCGCAGCAGAGCTTTATCCGCTTCGCCTATCGCCAGGGCAAAGGCTTCAACCCCAACCAGAACGCCGACAACGACTGGATCGCCCACACCGAACGCCTGCTGGCCGGTGTACTCGGTGCTTCATCGACCCGAGCGGTGGTGAAAGCGGCGATTGAAGGCCGGGAAATGCAGTTGGAGGACGTGGTACGGATTGCCGACGAAGCGTCCGAGGTGCTGCAGTTCAACCGGGCGCTGCTGCAAGGCGCCATCGAAAACATCACCCAGGGCATCAGCGTGGTCGACCAGTCGCTCAAGCTGGTGGCCTGGAACCGGCGTTACCTGGAGCTGTTCAATTACCCGGACGGGCTAATCAGCGTGGGCCGGCCGATTGCCGACATTATTCGCTACAACGCCGAGCGCGGGCTGTGCGGCCCGGGCGAAGCCGAAGTACATGTGGCGCGCCGCCTGCACTGGATGCGCCAGGGTCGTGCGCACACTTCCGAGCGGTTGTTTCCCAATGGCCGGGTGATCGAGTTGATCGGCAACCCGATGCCGGGCGGCGGGTTCGTCATGAGTTTCACCGACATCACCGCGTTCCGCGAGGCCGAGCAGGCCTTGACCGAGGCCAACGAAGGCCTGGAGCAGCGGGTGACCGAGCGCACTCATGAACTGTCGCAACTGAATGTGGCGCTGACCGATGCCAAAGGTGTCGCCGAGTCCGCCAGCCAGTCGAAAACACGGTTTTTGGCGGCGGTCAGCCACGACCTGATGCAACCGTTGAACGCTGCAAGGCTGTTCTCTGCGGCCCTCTCCCACCAGCATGACGGGTTGTCGGGGGAAGCCCGGCAACTGGTGCAACATCTGGACAGTTCACTGCGTTCGGCTGAAGACCTGATCAGCGACTTGCTGGATATTTCGCGCCTGGAAAACGGCAAGATCAATCCGCAACGCCAACCGTTTGTACTCAACGAACTGTTTGATGCCCTGGGCGCCGAGTTCAAGGCACTGGCTCAGGAACAAGGCTTGCGCTTTAGGCTGCGGGGCAGTCGCTTGCGGGTCGACAGCGACATCAAGCTGCTGCGGCGGATCTTGCAGAATTTTCTGACCAACGCTTTCCGCTATGCCGACGGCCCGGTGCTGCTGGGCGTACGCCGTCGTCGGGGCGAGCTTTGCCTGGAAGTCTGGGACCGTGGCCCAGGCATTCCGTTGGATAAACAGAAGGTGATCTTCGAAGAATTCAAGCGCCTCGACAGCCATCAGACCCGCGCAGAAAAAGGTTTGGGGCTGGGCCTGGCGATTGCCGACGGCCTGTGCCGGGTGTTGGGGCACCGGCTGCGGGTACGGTCGTGGCCGGGCAAGGGCAGCGTGTTCAGTGTCAGCGTGCCGCTGGCCCGCTCACAGGTCAGCGCGCCGGCCAAGGCCGTGCAGGAAAACGGGCAGCCGCTGAGTGGCGCGCAGGTGCTGTGCGTGGACAACGAAGACAGCATCCTGATTGGCATGCGCAGTTTGCTGACGCGCTGGGGCTGCGAGGTGTGGACTGCTCGGGACCAGGCGCAATGTGCGGCGTTGCTGGCGGATGGGGTGAGGCCGCAACTGGCCTTGGTGGATTACCACCTGGACCATGGCGAAACCGGCACCGAGCTGATGGGCTGGCTGCGAGCGCAGCTGGCGGAGCCGATTCCGGGGGTGGTGATCAGTGCCGACGGGCGGCCGGAGATGGTTGCCCAGGTGCATGCGGCGGGGTTGGATTATTTGGCCAAGCCGGTGAAGCCGGCGGCGTTGCGCGCATTGTTAAGCCGGCATTTGCCCCTGTAGGTAATGCCCAAATGTGGGAGCTGGCTTGCCTGCGATAGCGATGTGTCAGCCCAGAATGCATTCACTGACCCGCCGCCATCGCAGGCAAGCCAGCTCCCACATCGATTGGCGCTATTACTCCGGCAATTGCGCCACACCATCTTCATCGGTCATTGCGCGCTCAAGCAGATCCCCTGGCAGGCTTTTACTGGCACGAGCGCCCAGCAACTTCAACTGCTCGGTACGGCTGACCAGATTCCCGCGTCCATCCGTAAGCTTATTGCGCGCTGCGCTGTAAGCCTTATCCAGCTGTTGCAAGCGGTTACCGACTTCATCCAGATCCTGAATAAACAGCACGAACTTGTCGTACAGCCATCCGGCACGCTCGGCGATTTCCCGGGCGTTCTGGCTCTGCCGCTCCTGCTTCCACAGGCTGTCGATCACGCGCAGGGTTGCCAACAAGGTGGTGGGGCTGACAATCACGATGTTGCGGTCGAACGCTTCCTGGAACAGGTTCGGTTCGGACTGCAGCGCCGCCGAGAACGCTGCCTCGATCGGCACGAACAACAAAACGAAGTCCAGGCTGTGCAGGCCTTCCAGACGTTTGTAATCCTTGCCGGCCAAGCCTTTGACGTGGGTGCGCAAGGACAACACGTGCTGCTTCAGTGCAGCCTGGCCGATGACATCATCATCAGCGGCCACATACTGCTGATACGCCGTCAGGCTGACTTTGGAGTCCACCACGACCTGCTTGTCACCCGGCAACATGATCAGCACGTCCGGCTGGAAGCGCTCGCCGTCCGGGCCCTTCAGGCTGACTTGGGTCTGGTACTCGCGGCCCTTCTCCAGGCCCGCGTGTTCCAGCACCCGCTCAAGAATCAATTCACCCCAGTTGCCCTGGGTTTTCTGGCCCTTGAGGGCACGGGTCAGGTTGGTCGCTTCGTCGGACAGGCGCAGGTTCAACTGTTGCAGGCGCTCCAACTCTTTGGCCAGGGAGAAGCGTTCGCGGGCTTCACTCTGGTAGCTTTCTTCGACGCGCTTTTCGAACGACTGGATGCGTTCCTTGAGCGGGTCGAGCAACTGGCCCAGGCGCTGCTGGCTGGTTTCGGCGAAACGCTGTTCACGCTCGTCGAAGATTTTCCCGGCGAGTTCGGCGAACTGCGCACGCAGCTCATCGCGGGAACCTTGCAGGTCGCTGAGGCGTTGTTGATGGCTTTCCTGTTGCTCACGCAGTTCAGCACGCAGGGAGGCAGACAAGGCGTCGAGGCGCCGAAGTTCGGTTTCCTTGGACGCGCGATCGAGGTTCCAGGCATGGGCAGCATCACGGGCGTTGTCGCGGTCGATCTGCAGCAGTTCGACTTCGCGGCGCACGGCGGCCAGGTCAGCCTGCTTGGCCGCGTTGGCCTGGCTCAGGTCGCTGATTTCATCGCGGCTGGCATCCAGTTGCGCGGAGAGCCCTTCCTGGGCCAGTTGCGCCGTGGCCAGGCGCTCTTCAAGCAATTCCCAGCCGGCCATCCGTACATTCAGCCGTCGCTGCAGCTGCCAGCACACCGCCAATAGCGGCAATGCAGCGCCGGCAAGACCCAATGCAACACTGGTCCAGTCAAAAGCCATAGCCACTCCTGCCAATACCCGAAAAGAGGGAGGTTAACCAAGCCTGCGCATTGAGGACAGCTCAGTCTGCGATCTGGCCCAGTTCACGTTGGGCCGGGCGGTCGCCGGCACGGGCGGCCTGGCGCAGCAATTCGTGGCCGATGCGGCGGTCCCGGGCATTGTCACACTCACGGCACATCAACTGGCCCAGTCGGCTTTGCGCCGCGACTACGCCCTCACGGGCCGGCTGCTTGAGCAAACGCCCGGCGAAATGCTTGACGTTGGGGTTATGGCCCAGGCGCGGGCTGTCGAGCAACCACAAGGCAACTTTCAGGGAAAAACGCTTGGGTGCGGTAACAACCTGGGGGCTGTCGGTAACAGAAGGTGATACTGAGCGAAACTTCATAAAGCACTGTGGGACAGAACGGAAGGCGCGCCACTCTACTCTTTTTTTCACACAGGTAAAGCTGAAAAAAGCCTGCACGCCCGATCTAGAGCAAGCGCTTGGGACAATCCACAGAAGCTGTGGATAACTCAGTGGACAACCGTTCTGTAACTCGCGCAAAGGCCCATGGAATGGGGGCCGCGGTCAAACTGACGATTTTTTCACCAATAAAAAAAAGCGAGATTTTTCATTGACTTAAATTTTCATTGCAGGCACCCGAGGGGTGTTCAAGGCGATTGTCAGCGCGGTTACACACGGCGCAACTAATGTGCACAACTGCCCATTGAGTGGTTATATCGACCGCTGCTTTTGGTTCGACAGCACTGCAAAAATGTTACCTTCGCGAAAATCACGCAGATTCCTCCCAAGGCCTGCATGAAGTTTTTTGGCTAGCACACTTTCTTTCCTTGTTTCAATCCGTTACTATCCGCGGCGTTAGTACCAAGCTGAAAGTCAATTCTGGTCGAAAAAACCCTAAACGGGATCGACCACCTCGATGGTTTCCAGGTATCACTTGCGACGGCACAGCCTTTGAACATGCAAAGGGTGTCGCGAAGTTTAAATACTCTGACCGAACCAACCTGCAAATTGATCAGGATCTTCACCCCGGGCCCAGAACCTTTGCCCCTGTTGTGTTGCCTGCCCTCCTAAGTACCTACCTGCCAGCCCAAGCGCGCCAAACTTAATTAGCGCTTCAAACTGGCTGCTTTGTTCCAGTCGGGTTCTTCGTTTGATCAATGGTGATCAACGTCACTGGAACGTTTTAACGTTGCACGGTTCTTAACCGTGTCATTTGTAGGAACACCCATAATATGTCCACTCAAATCCATACTCAGGATGCCATTCGCACCCTCACTAACGCTTTTGCACCAATGAACTGCCTGATCATGGCCGCTCGCAAAGGCTGCTTCAGCTTCACTCTGGTCAA
>Ga0247816_10000161_pt1 | contig 40032 bp, 35 predicted proteins | sample UWRJL209509C1_FD_179930 | JGI IMG/M metagenome (GOLD analysis project Ga0247816, IMG submission 179930) | Plant litter microbial communities from Arlington Agricultural Research Station in Wisconsin, United States - UWRJ-L209-509C-1 | ecosystem: Environmental > Terrestrial > Plant litter >...
GATCGGTGTTGATGTTAGCGCCGACAAAGTAAATCAAATCAATAACGGTATAGCCACTATTGTAGAAAAGGATATTGACGATATTCTTGCAGAAGTTCATCGTGCGGGTCGTATTAAAGCCACTCACGATGTAAATGAAGCTATCGCATCTTCCGAACTATCAATCATCGCTGTCGGCACCCCGTCCACTGAAAAAGGACATCTGAACCTGGATTTCATTTTTAAAGTTGCTGAAGATATCGGACAAGCACTAAAAACTAAAAATTCATTTCATGTAATCGCAGTCAGGTCGACCGTAATGCCGGGGACTTGTGAAAAGTTTGCAAGAATTTTAGAAGACTGTTCCGGCAAGCAAAACAACATAGATTTTGCCGTTGTCGATAATCCTGAATTTCTAAGAGAAGGTTCTGCTGTTTCTGACTATCATCATCCGCCCATCACATTGATCGGCAGTGAATCAGAACAGGCAACAGAAATAATGAAGAGCCTGTATAACCATTTACCTGCTAAAATCATCGTTACAGAAATTAAAGTAGCGGAAATGATGAAGTATGTGAATAATACCTTTCATGCCCTCAAAATTTCATTCGCTAATGAAATAGGAAATATATGCAGTGCTATGGAAATAGATTCACACCAGGTAATGGATATATTTTGTATGGACAATCAGCTCAATATATCTCCCTATTACTTTAAACCTGGATTTGCCTATGGAGGATCATGCCTGCCAAAGGATTTAAAAGGACTGCAAACATTGGCGCACGATCTATACCTCCCTATACCAGTTATTGAAGGCATTGATGTCTCCAATAATGTCCAAAAGCAGCGTGCGGTAGGCATATTGAGTAAATACTTTGGAAAAAAAATCGGCCTGCTGGGATTAAGCTTTAAAGCCGGCACAGACGATCTTCGTAACAGCCCCGCAGTAGAAATAGTGGAGGCGCTGATCGGTCGTGGATTTGATATTTCAATCTATGATAAAAATATTCAAGTGGCTCGATTGGCAGGTAAAAACAAAGAATACATTGATGCACGTATTCCGCATCTTTCCAAACTGATGATGGATGATTTAGACGTGCTCGTAAACGAAAGTGATGTGATCATTATCACCAATAAAGAACCGGAATTTATACAACTCCTCGAAAACATCAGCGGCAAAACAATAATCGATATGGTACGAATAGATAATCTGGAAGTGATTTCAAAAAACAACTACAAGGGAATAAATTGGTAGTATTTGTAACCAGCCTTAAAAAATAAATCTAAATAATCCTCTCCAAAAAAATTGAACAAAAAGAATGAAAGTTTTAGCGGTTTCTTCGATAGGTGGCCACTGGGTGCAATTATTAAGACTTATACCTGCTTATGAAGGTGATAACGTCGAATTTGCATCAACCAACAAAGGTCTGGCCAGCACTGTGGCTCCACATAAATTCCACTATATTCCCGACTGCAGTCGTGCGAATAAAATCTCACTAATCAAGTGTTTTCTACATATCGTAAAATTAATATATTTGGTTAAACCAGATATAATCATCACAACCGGAGCTGCGCCAGGCCTGATGGCAATCATCGCCGGCCGCTTCTACGGTATGAAAACCATTTGGGTAGACAGTATTGCAAATAGTGAAAAGATCTCACTAAGCGCAAAAATTGCATTAAAATTTGCAGATGCCGTGTATACACAATGGCAGCATTTAGAAGGAAATGGTATCACCTACAAAGGAAATGTATTAAAATGATATTTGTAACCATCGGCACCCAGGAGCCTTTTGACAGACTAGTTAGCGCTATGGATAAAATAGCCGCAAATCTGAACATAGAATTTATTGCGCAAGTATCGCCCAGATCCTCTTGCTTAGTTCGCCATATGAAATGTTATAGCTTTCTTTCTCCCTCAGAATATGAAGAGATCTTTAACCAAGCAGAGCTCGTAGTGGCTCATGCCGGTATTGGCACCATCATTTCCGCATTGGTTAACCAGAAGCCCCTGATCATTTTACCGAGACAGCTCAAACTGAAAGAACATAGAAGTGATCATCAAATGGCAACAGTGAAGCATTTTTCAGCATTAGGTTACGTAAACGTAGCACAAGACATTGAAGATTTAGAAAGGATGGTACGCACGTTTGTCGAGACCAAAGAAATCAATGTTTGTCCTAAACTGGGAAGATACGCTTCCGGAGGGTTGATAGAATCCATTCGTAATTTTGGCAGATAATCTAAACTAACCTTAATGTTGAACTAATTTTGGGATACTTTTCGGTGCGTGTAGCTTAAGAACTCTAAAAAAGTATGCCCTTTTGTTGGATTAAAAGGCGCTTTCGCGGTGATTAGCTTTTCTATTTGAGGTGATTTATAATAGTTATTTGCAACCTCGATTGCAGAGAAAATAGATGATTTAGAACAGTCTCTGCATTCGGAACCATCATTATATGCTTTGTTCATCCACTCCCAGCCTGTCCTGATTCTTTCCGATGATGATTCGTAAATTGACCGGTCTCCCTGGGTCCTTGCTATTTCTGCAGCAAGCGTTAATCCGCACATCGTATATTGGGGATGAACACAATCCCGTTCACAGAACTCAAAAATTTGTCCGTCCGGTTGAATTAGGGTAGGCAACAAATTTAACAGTATTCCTTTACCAACTTCATAAGTGGCGCGATCATCAAAATAAACTCCAAGCGCAATTTTAGCATATCCTGCAGAAATTCCCCAATTGTTTCTCCGTGTCTTGTAATTCCTGCCCATGGCAGACACCATTTTGCTGACGTTATTCTGGTTAAGATTAATCAGGAAATCATTAAACTTAGCAACATCAGCAGCATTCCAGCCAGCGCCCTTATTATTAATTTTATAATATCTGATGATTTCTGCAGCTGCTACAAAATTTGGCGTTACCCAGGCCCCTTCCAACTGAGACTGAGTAGAAGAACTCCCCTTTACAACAGCATATCTCGTAAAATTCCTGGCCCATCCATTTAATACACTTATTGCATTTGCAGCATCCTCTTCCTTTCCCGTTGCCGCCCATTTTAAAGCTAAAGCATAGGCAAGAATCGCATCTCTACGGATTTGTGCTTCTGTATCAGTAGATCCTGCCGCTTTGGCCAAAACCACAGAAGGATAACTTTTTGAGATTGGATTCGCATCAATAAAATCTAATACTTGCTGGAAAGCTTTAATCCTGGTCGTGCTGTTGCCATTCAGCTCCGTCCTGATCAAATCTAAACTCTTAGCAGAATTTACTATACCCGGGTGTATAAATTCCTGAGCGGTCCCCAGAACCCGTTGAACCTTATTGTTGCTTGTAGACGATTTTACAGTGTAATATGACAAAGAAACAAGTATAACCACACAAAGAAACCAGCTGCTAATTTTATTCATCACTAAAATATATTTGCAATAATCTAATTTTTAATAGTCACCAAAAATCATGCTAATAAATCGATAGCATATTGGCTTATTACTTCCTAAAATTTTTTGGCGCTTTTTAAAATCTCAGCCGCTAGTGCCAGACAGATCATTACAGCACATGTAAAAAAGAAAGAAGTTGCAGCAAACGAAGATGGATCCTGAAAAGCACTGTCATTAAATCTCTCCAGGTCGATCACACTCGGCAGTCGAAATACAGACTGTCGATACCAGAGGCAAAAAAGCCAGAAAACACATAAAATACTTCCTGTGATTAAAACAGGTAATCTCATTTTATACGCAAGCCCAAATCTTGAGAAGATAGAGCGCTTATAAAAATAGCTAATCGACGCGAAATTTAAAAAAGCAAAATAGCAGATTACGTTTGCATAGAAACTGATATTAAACATCAATAACACACTTAAATGGAATATAAAACCAAACAACAGGAAAAATTGAAAGTAAGATCGTTTAAAAACAGCAAATAAAAACCCGATCTCTAAAATCAGAGCCGAGTAATCCATGAATTTCCAAACTATATGGCTCTTCAAATGCAGAAAGTACGCAGCAAAAAACTCATGCCTTTGCATGGTGAAGTAATTATTTATTAATTGAAACCGAACTGCCTCTCTGTCCCATCGCCACCATCCTCCCATTAACTTCTGAATTCCCGACGTAAACATCGTAAAGGCAATGAAAAGTGCCAGCAAACTCATTATAAACGCAATCCTATCCTTTGCTCTCCTATCTAAAGGCGCTTGGTCTGAATTTTTAAAAATCGTGAAATGTGTACTCCATCCGGCATAAGATAAAAATACAGGCAACGTATACCATAGTAATAGATGGTCTATTTTACCAAAAGAATACCAGAAATTATGAGCAATGATGCTGCTAACCGTAAAAACTATAGCCGCTATGTTTTTTGTTATACCCAAAAACATACTGACAAATGCAAGCAAATTTATCAAAGAAAGAATCAGGAAAAAGTGTTTCGAAGGAAAACCCGGAAACAGATTTGATAAGCTCCAGGTTGGGGGGCTGAAGAAAGGATCCAGATTACTCCCTAACCATGTAAATGAGGGCAATCCTATAAAAAACATCAGGAAAAAACAATAAAGGAGCCGATAGATAGAAAGATATTTCGGATCAGTATAGTAACTATTGATATCAACAAACTTCATGACTACTAAAAATAGATGTTTACGATATCATCATTTTCACCATTATTTTTTAGGTTTTCTCTTACCAAAGAATAAACAGGCTTAGTGATCACAATTCGAACCCCCTTAAAAGGTTTTCCCAGCTCCGCTAATCGTCTGACAAAATAACCCCTTAACTGTGGATCCTTTGGTGACAATTCTCCAGCAGCCATTCTTCTTTGGAGACGCTGTAACAAAAAGTCAGTATGCTTCGTATAAAGATCTGAAAAAAGTACTTTCTCATTCAGCATCACCAGTGAGCCGGAGCCAGTAATCCCATAAATTTCTGGTGATCGCAGTGCCGCTCCCTTTGCCATAGAAGGTGCTCCTGAAAAGGATGGAAAAACCACAGAGGGGTAGATTTTAGTGAAATGATCGGCAATAAAGTTTAAACATAATAAACAAAAAACCAACACATATATCAGTTTATACTTATCCATTTTAGCGAAGTGCGTTAATTTTATCCATCACAAACTTATCATAAATTTTTACACCATTGTAATTAAGATGATTATTGTCAATAAAACAAGAATCATCAAGAAACCTCACTTCGTTATAATTATAATAGGGCCCATAAGCACTTAATTTAACATCAATCTCCTTATTGTTGGAAAATGATTGATACATCCTTTTTGATATCGGGGATTGAAAGATAATATATGGGATCTTCCTTGCCTTAAGCTTATTTATCATGCCCTTTAACATCTCCTGTTGTTTCAAAGAGAATATCAATTCCACTTGTTTTGATTTCTCCGATCCTTCTTCAGATCCATCTTTTGACGCGCGTGCACTAGACCTGTTCTCCACATATCCTCCTGATATGTATTTGTTTTTATCATCCGGCTCATCATTCATTAAATTTCGAGAAAGTCCGATTTTATTCAAAACTGAGTAATAAAATAAGGTATTATATGCTCTTAAATCATTCGCTTCAAAAGCCATATCTTTAAGCTTCTCGTCAATTTTCAATATTGCAAGTAACTGCAAAAGTGATTCTACCCCATCCGTATTCAGCATAATTGGATATATATCTATAATCACCATTTTAGGCTTTAACTTGTCCACATACTTATCCAGCAAATAATTTGTTTGAATCAGTGTCTGAGCAGAAGTACCCAGATTGAAAGCCTTCATTCCTTTCGCCTTAAATGCCCTAACATCATAACCACGATAAGCATGAGACGAACCCATAATTAACAAATCGACATTTTTTACTGTGTCTGCCTCCCTCAAACGGCTCTTAGAATAGTCAAATGAAGTATTGTATTTAAACACATTCCCACCAAACTTATTTGGAGCCAGGTAAGAATAAGTAAATAATAATATTCCATACAAACCCACACTATAAAATGAAAAGAGCAGAAATGAAACAACAAACTTTTTCACAACAAAATATTAAAACTGAAAATAGATGAATTCCGAGCCACCAACATGCATATACATCCCAATAAAAAAGATAATAACACCATAAAAAGTCCACCTCGCTAACCTTGACCATTTAAGACCGATCGTTTCCAGTGCATAATTATTTTCCCTGCCAATCCACTCCACTGCAATAAAAGGTACGATCAGCATTACCGAAACAATCGATTTCCCTATTTCCGGAAACTTGAACGGATTAAGATCACGCACACTGAACATATCACTAATATAAGTAAATGCATGATTTAAACTTTCCGCACGGAAAAATATCCAGGCACAGACCGTAATTAAAAAAGTGGACGTGAGCTGGAAAACTTCAATTATATTTGGCAGGCTTCTCCCTTGCGCAACCACATTCGTAAAAGGTTTCTTTGATTTGAAAATAATATCCGGTACAATAAACAGCGCATTTAAGCCGCCCCAAAAGATAAAAGTCCAATTTGCTCCATGCCAAAATCCACTGACCAGAAAAATAATAAACGTATTTCTTATCTTTTTTAAAGTAGATACCCTACTTCCACCTAAAGGGATATATAAATAATCCCTAAACCACGATGATAACGAGATATGCCACCTTCTCCAGAATTCTGCGATGTTCCTGGAAAAATAAGGATAATTAAAATTCTTGATCAACTCAATTCCAAACAGCCTGGCCGTTCCCAACGCCATATCCGTGTACCCAGAAAAGTCGCCATAAATTTGAAACGTAAAAAGTAGTGCGCCAAGAAATAACGTCATACCATGATAATCACCTGAATTATTGAAAATAACATTTGCGTATTCAGCACAACTATCCGCTATAACCACCTTTTTAAACAATCCCCAAAGAAACTGTCTTAACCCGTCAACCGCCTGTCTGGCCTTAAAAACCCTCAGCCGTTTCACTTGCGGTAAAAGATGTGTTGCCCTCTCTATCGGTCCGGCTACCAGCAAAGGGAAAAAACTCACGAACAAAGAGTACTGAACAAAGTTTTTTGTGGGATATATTCTTTTATAATAAATATCAAAAACATACGATAACCCATGAAACGTATAAAACGATATCCCCACAGGAAGTATTAGGTTTAAAGAGCTCACATTAGCCTGCAAACCTACAGAGGTCAGCACTTGCGAGAAGGATTCTATGAAAAAATTGTAGTACTTAAAAAAACCAAGAAAACCTAAGTTAGTCCCTACACTTATCCACAGCCATATTTTTCTCCACTTGCCTTGCGATGAGAATATTTTTAGCCCCGTAAAGTAATCTAAAAGTGTAGAAAATGCTAATAGAAATAGAAATCTCCAATCCCAGAAACTGTAAAACAAATAGCTAGATATTAGTAATATTATGTTTTGGTACTTATGAGAATTCTTTATAGAAAACCAATAAATACAAAAAACAAGCGGTAGAAAAATAGCAAAACTCAGAGAATTGAATAGCATCTACTTAAATTCGAATGGAATGTCAGCAATCTTGTTAATTCTATTAAATACCTCATCACAATGTTGATTAGTTTTGCAATGATATTTATTTTTTTTTATTTAATAAAATCTCAAGACGATTAGCCTATTAATTCCCCTCTACCTTCACCGTACCGTAATCATTGTACCCTTTCTCAAATTTTTCATTACTAATACTCATCTTACCAGAAGTTACCCTGATATTATTTGCTTCGCTCGTATGGACGTTATTACTAAACTGTGCATTGTTCGGCGTGCCCACATAGGTACGGGGAGAAATGTATCCTCCATTTAACCCTGAGAGCTTATTACCCTTAACAATCAAACCAGGAGCACCAACATCAGTGATCAGATTATTGATTCCCGTCACCGTATTACCTAAAAGCTGAATATTAGGTATAGGAGTTGCAATTACAATGCAATCTGCATTAGAGCTCTGTTTCATCACATTACCTTCAATTAATAGCCCATTCGTAACCTGAGAAATGAACAGCGTATTTACCCCTTTATTAATCCCATTAGTAGTAATGTTTTTCACAAATGAGACTTTACCCGTAACATTGAAATTGATATTGCAAGCCGTGATCTTATTGCCCTGAATAATTAGGTTACCAACCTTTGTACCATTTGGTAAACTTAGATTACTAAAAGTATTACCAATTATCTTGAGCTCATTTCCACATGTCTCACCGATCAAATCAATAGATCGGAAATTGTTATTTGACAAGTTGATACGCTCATATTCACTGATAATTTCTACCGGCATATCACTTACATTATTACTTGCAGTAATTTTACCACAATCTTTTATATAAAGAGAGGACCTATTAGACAACGAAGATTTATTATTTGTAACAGTCACATTAGACAGCTTAATTAAGGTAGCAATTCCAGACCCATCATTAGTAGGCTGCTTATTTACAAACCCATTAGATCGTAATGTATTACCATCTATCACGATCTTAACGTCCCTTGTTTTAAACTCAAAATTATTAATATCAATACCATCAGCCATATTACTATAGATCTGGTTATTCCTTAACTGGTAATCATATTCTTGTTGTGTTGCATCAAAAGCGATCTGGATCCCACTAAGCCCATTAGCATAAATTACATTATGGTCAACCTTTACCACCTTACAAGTGATTGTAAACAAGCCATTATCTCCATTATTATGCAGTTTGTTAGCAGAAACCGTTAAATTACTCACTTGTAATGCTCTTATACCCGACCCTGGCTGTGCCACAGCAACACTTGTCCTTGGTTTGCCGAAATTAAATATCTCAGAATTACTAATTGTAATATGATCACAGATATACATCATCACACCAGCAAAACCTGAAGAACTTCTGTTACCATTAAAAGAAGAATTTTTGATGGTGACCCCAGAACTATTGATTAAGAAAACACCTTCATAATTAGTTATTGCCTTAACTTGTATGTTAACATTCTTTACTCCATCACATAGGATAATTGGCGTACTACTATTTTGCAAAGGCTTTCCAAACTGTTGCAGATTAGCTGCTGTGATTTGTTTAATTATACCAGTACAAATAAAGTTAATATTGCTTTTTAGATTCAAGGTATTTACCAAACAAATCATAGCTTTATCTATCAGCACAGTTCCCTGTTCAGGACAGGCATCTATCGCCTTTTGTATGGCTTTTGTATCATTCGCTTTCCCATTACCTACCGCACCATAACTTTTAACATTTACTATTTTACCTGTAATAGCATCCTCTGACTCTACAGAACTACTTTTTACCCCTGCATCAGTAGCAACAACTGCCCCTGAATCAGTACTGCCGGAACTACTTGTCTTTACCTTGTTATTTTGGCAACCCACTATAGTGGATGCAAATAAAGTAATAGCTAAAAAAAAAGTCATATTGCGCTTGAACATCTGTAAATGAATATAGGAGTTATACAATCTTAAGCAGATAATTTTCATACCCACTCTAAGTGATAAGCGAAGCTATACTTTTTAATTGATCTTATCAATAAAACCCAATGTACCACCTTCAAAAGCAGAGAAATGCTTTGCTACTTCATTGCGCTTCTTTGTTTTTAGACTCCAGTTCTAAAATATACTTACGTTGTGTATCCAGCAATTCTTCTTTACTGTCGATAATTTGTCTTAGCAATTCAATTTTATCTGTAACGATACTTAGTGCTTCCTTCTGCTCGTTCTTTTCGATCAAGATTAAAGACTTTATCGGCTCAATGGTGGTAATGCTCTAAAAGGTTTTCTTGCAAAAGTTCAGATAGCTTAACAAGTCGGGAGGCATAAATATCATCCTGTCTTAAAATTTTCCCAAATGCTGACTCTGACAAACCAATAGCAGCACCCGCATCCTTATTGGAGATATTTTTACTTCTAAGTTTTAATCTTAGAAAAGAACCTATTGAATCACCCATTGACAAATTTTCTTAAACCTTCTGAATAACCAACAAATACAACCCACTATGATTTTGATAAATATTACTGGCCGGATTTTTTCAATCCCATAACATTTAACAGCAAATACCTGACGGCGGTTAATGATAGGGAGGGATTGGACATTAAAAGAAAGCCTAAATATGCTTTCTTTTATAAGCCAGGGCAGAGACTAATTTATAATTTTAACACCAGGCGGCCTGCTGCAGCACCTGCGATGGTGATGCATGATGATCAGATTAACCAGCTGAACTCCCAAGCTATCGGTTATTGCCTTACTGACACTTGTTTGAAGTCTAACCACTCCAATCATTTTCCCTTCCTTGTTCCTTATACGGGTATCTGGAAAGAGAATAATGCCGGGATCAAAGGGTTCCAGCTTTTCCTGATCCACAGGACTTGATCTCCGCATTTGATTATACACCTGCTCAGGGAAAGATCAATACGCTCTGCCATAAGATGTTCAGTCTTGAACCCCATCAAAACGCTAGCAAACATAATGGACGAGAAAGAAATACGGACAATCAAAACAGGAAATATCAGTACAATGAAGCAGGTCTATGCACTATGGAAAAAAGCAGTACCGCTATTAGAGGGACAACCATTTACACATTGGCTTTATACCCACGGTATGCGCAATGTAAAAGGGAAACCGAGAAAGGTGGATATGCAGCCTTGTACATTTACGACGATCAGGCCAGAGCTTTGTTTTTTATTGTTAAATAAAGGAGAATACTATGAATTGGAATTACGCTTTACAGTACAAGTTAAAACCTATATACCCTGCAGTGTGAACCCCACTTTCTTTATCCATTCCGAGGCTCAGTCAAATCTGTTTTACCTACTAGATTTCATTACCGATTATCATGTGCTATGCTTTTTTATAAGGTATAATTTTAAGTTATCCGTATTGAAGTGTCATTATAACGGACACTTTAAAAGTTTTATTGATCGGTTGGCAGCAGCCTATGAACTACAGTATAAAGGGATCGTTATATTGCTTCTTTGTATTAACGCAAATAGATAGCATCATAACAATCTATATATATTATACCATTTTCATCAGATATTTACTGGATATACCATAACCACTCTTCAAAAGCTCAGCCGCGACGCTTAAACTCCTTACCAATTACAAAAGCTTGCGCTTCCTATGGGAATATTAGTACTCGTATCCATATCTGATGAGAAATAAAATTCCCGATAATAAACACTACAGGTCTATTTATCAGCTATAAAATAATTAGTATCTAAAAAAATTTAAAGATAAATTATTACATAAATAAGTTTAATTACAGCGAGTTAACCTCAGTAATACGCACTTTATCACAATAATGATTAATTATATAAATTATATATAATGATGAAATAGTACATATTCAGTCTAGGAAATTCATGCCGAAACGGGTCGAGTGATCACATAAAGGGAAGGTGGTGACACTGTGGCACATTCATTAATGTTAATATTGGCTAGACTATTGCCTATAGCAATTAGGAATATTAATGTATAGAGTTACAAGCTATTATGACAACAAAACAATCTGATACTTCATGGTCTAGCACTGTAAAGAAATTTAATAAATGTCCTCATTGTAGTAAAGGCATTTTGGACACCCGTGTTAAAAGAAATCTCGCAGTAAAATATATATTTACATGGCTTGGTACTAAAAGATACCTATGTAATGTATGCGGCAAAAAGTCTTACACAAAAAACTAAAAGTAAGTCTTAATAAAGATCAGATCTATGGTAGAGTAGATCACCCGATTTTAATCTTTCTTTCGATTTACCCAAACGTACCTCTCACGTTTACAATAAGGACACCAATAGATTTTTATTGGAACAAACCCGAATATATTCTTCAATAAAAAGCCTCTGGGTACTTGATAATGAAAAGTATTAGAGCATTTTTTACATTTGTGATCCAGGTAACTCATAGTTGATAGGGCAGTTAATAATCTTGAGAGATTTTGACCACCGCACGAACTATGCCAAGATACAAAATAAATGCCGCCGTAGACTACGAAGTAGAATCGTAAATCAATGACAATCATTCATTTAAATAGACATATAGATTATTGGTTAATTTGATAAACTGACAGTCTGACAATTTTACGCACTATCAAAATTACTAATGCAATCAAATTAGATAGTTTGAACGTGCTAGAAGGCATTATCTTCACCACGGAAGACATTGATTATAGTTAAGAATATAATTCGTACATCCCACATTAGAGACCAGTTTTCGACGTAAAATATATCATGTTCTACACGGCGCTCCATATCCTCTGTTTCTTTTGTTTCTCCACGTAATCCATTAACTTGCGCCCAACCAGTTATACCTGGTTTTGCAAAATGCCTTACCATAAACTTTTCTATGAGCGCTCTGTATTCTTCTGTATGTTTTAGCATATGGGGGCGAGGCCCTACTACACTCATACTTCCTTCGAATACATTAAAAAACTGAGGCAGTTCATCAAGGCTTGTACGCCTCAAAAACTTACCCATTTTAGTAATCCGGATGTCATTCTTTGTAGCTTGCTTTAAATGGCTGTCGCCATTTACGCGCATACTTCGGAATTTATAACACCAGAAAGGGTCATCATTACGTCCACTTCTTAATTGACGGAACAGCACCGGACCACGACTTTCTAATTTAATCAATAGGGCAATAATTGGGTATAACCAACTTAATATAAAGATGATCACCAGAAAGCTAAAACAGATATCAAACAATCTTTTCTTAAACCTATTCTCCAAATGTTCTAATGGCTCATTCCTAAGCGTCATCATTGGAAACTCACCGCCAAGATAACTAATCGTAAAAGAAGCCGCTATAGTTCTCCCCATATCAGGAATAAACTTTAAACGAATTAATTGCTTATCTGCTTCTTTAACTAATGCACCGACATCTTCCATTCTTTCAGGAGCAATACAAACGTATAAGTCTTTTACTCCAGCATTCACCGCTTCTGAGATCTCATTTACTGTCTCCTCGGTCAATAAACCAGATTCATCAGGAAACATACTTACATTAGAACCAATAAATCCATAAAAATTTATATTTCTCTGCGTTTTCAAATACTGTTTCAACCTAGCAGCAGTATAATTACTACCCATGATTGCGACACTTTTCGTCGCTTTGAATTTTTTAACGAGTATATATTGAAAAACAGTACCAATAAATCTGTTTAGTATGCAAGCTAAGGAAAGCATAGTATAAAATATAACTAAAAGAGCTCGGGAGAAATCACTATCCTTAAAAAAGAAAAGATAACAAGTAAACAGAGCACCATGCAACACAACGTTTTTCCAAGTGGCTCTATAAATATTTTCAATTTTTTTAGCACTGGATTCAGAATATAATCCAAAAATAAATGAGTTTAGCAGCCATAATAAATTACAGATGATGACATAATGCGTATGCCATTCCCCATGGGCATAGATACCCATTTTACTAGTCACATAAAAAGCTAAAAAATATACAGCATTAAGCATTAACAAATCGACAATAGGCAAGATGAAACGCAGTAGGTAGATATATCTAGTTTGCATGTATATTAGAGAAAGAATAATTCAGAGTATAAAATAGTAATATGTATAAACAACAATCCTACCATTTTTATTACTGATCCCAAAATTAGGAGTTTTTCTGATTTAAACTATAAATTAATCATCCCTTCGAAGCTTATATAGCTTCATCTATAGGAATAGGAATGGATGGAATGATACCCATTATAGCATTAAAGTGAGCAGCATACTTATCAATAATAATCTTCCAATCGTAAATATTGACAACTTTATCACTGTTATTTTTGATCATTAGCTGATAGTGGTCTCTTCTACAGTTCACATTTAATAGATGCATAGCAACATCATTATCGTCATTGAAGTATATTGCATCAGCCCCTAGTATAGACTCATTGAATGTATTCTTATTTGCACAAATCAGGCTTCTAGAGGCCATAGCCTCAAGCAATGATGGATTCGTTCCACCAACCGTGTGACCATGAAAATATAGATTAGTATAGTACCTAAGGTTATTTAACAATTCTATATCATAAATCCCCCCTATAAATTGAATCATAGGATATTTAGAAAATTTGCTCTTCAGATATTTACCGTATGTCGTTTCATGTTTTCCTATTACAATGAACGGTCGTTTCAATTGTGCAGTCGCTACACCATCCAAAATTATCTCAATACTATTTTCAGGCTCCAACCTAGCAATTACCATATCGTATTCAAAAGGTTTCAAACAGTACTGCTTCAGTACATTAACATCTGGTTTTTTAAACAAAGTAGCGCCATAGGCGATATAGGTTGATTTAACATTATAAGTATCCATTAAATAGTCCTGAATACCTATTGAATCCGAAATTAAATGATGGCTATATTTGATAGCTAGTGTTTCAGCGTATTTTAAAAACCTCTTTACTGAAGGAGAATACTTAGTACGTTTCCATTCTAAGCCATCCATATTAGTTGTGATAATACAGTTTTTAGGTAAAAAACGTCGCCAGATAGAACTGCTTGTGTAACCAAGTTGAAGAATAACATCACACTTTCTCTTTCTTACGTCTACTATACAATTCAGATCATAGATGAATTGACCTGCTGTACCAACATTGACTTCAGGATCATAACAATGCACGATTTTTACGCCATTCAATTCTTTCTCCTGGTACGGATGATTGTGAGAATTATAAACTATAATTTCAAACCCGCGTTTCACTAAACCCTTTGCAAGATACTCTGCAAACTGTTCAAATCCACCATAGTGATTGGGTATTCCACGGGTTCCAATTATTGCTATACGCATATTTTTACTAATCAATAATATTTATTAATACTAATAAATAGGTGACGTTTTAAAGCTTTTAACGTAAATAAAGTTAGAATAACAAATATATGCAGAGCATCGATCTCACATTGAATCTTAGATAAATAGATAATTAAGCCGCTTTTTTTAGTGAGGGCGCAAGTTGGTCTATTTTAATATTATACCCAAGTTTGTAATCTGTTTTTTACGCAAAGAAGACAAAAAGTATTCATTGAAAAGAGAAAACGAATTGAATTATAAAATTCCATAAAAAATATAGAATTGATCTAATTACAACTTTCATCTATTGTTATACAGTAAAAATAGATAATTTAATTGTAAATGAGAATTATACGCTCACAACATTACCCAATACGAAACTTATTATATTTAAATTACATATATAGGTGTTCTGAAAATTTACATTAATTTATACAGAAGCTACCATAATAACATAACTCACTTATCTCTTACAGTGATAAATAATTATTCTGTAGATCTTAGGTGATGGAGAGCTATTTTTTATAAAAACGTATATCAAGCGAAAAACTTAATATCTTCCACCAAAGAGTAATTTACTCAGAGAAGATATTTTTCCAATACACTTTGTAATTGAAATACTAATTATAATTACAAGCACAGAAACCAGTGATGTAAATATGAATGTGTAGATATATTCATTGACTCCTCGTACTGGCGAATATTTACTAATAACCACATACAACAAAGTTTGTAATATATAGATACCCAAACTATAAACCCCCATTGTTGTAATAAACTTAACATTAGGAAAATACAAAAATTTCCTAATGAAATTAACACACGCAATTACTCCTGTGAATCCAGTTAAAAATCTAAAATAAATTATAGCTAAATGCGATTGAAACGGAGCGTCATAGAACGACATCTTTGTGACATATATTAAGTCAGTTTTGGTCCAAAATAACAAACATATTGGGAATATAATGCTAGATGCTAGAACTACATTTTTTTTGAATTTTTGAAGCTTACATGAATTTAAATTGAAAATATACCCCATCAAAAAAAATGGATACATAAATTTCACATACGAAAACCCAAAATAATCCGGGATACACAGCAATAATAAAAAGAATATGCCATTAAGTAAAAGAGGATTATATCTCCATGTAGACAAAAGGGAGACAATAATTGATATTATAAATAAAGACCACAAAAACCAAAGGTGATAAGGCAAATCATTAAGATATAATAGAAAATAGTTATTTAGCATCCCTATTAAACTCAACTTCTCAAGTTGCTTATGATGAACAAGCAATGTAAAAAATACTCCCCAACATAAAACAGGAATAATGAGTTGTTTCATTTTCGATTTAAACAATTCATAAAACCTTTTCTTAGCACTATAAGCGAAAAGATAACCGCTTATACACATAAATAAGGGCATATGAAATGAATAAATAAATAAAAACAGCCAGTTGTTATAAAAGTTATTTTCCTTATCTAAATACTGTATACCATGTCCCCATACTACTAAAAAAATAGCTATTCCTTTTAAATAATCAATAAATACATTCCTTGCCATATAACCTTTATTCTTCCTACTTCTTATGATACTTCTCATAAAGAATACCTAAAATATTTACTATTTCAAATTACTTAATCCAAAATTCATCAACCCTCTTAATTGTCTTCCAGAAATTAAACTCTCAAAATGGGTAATGACCTTGCCAATGTGCATCTATAAATACCTATTTTATATCCTAACTACAATAACTCTTTAATAGTATCCGCTCTATGAGACCAGGTGTGATAAGCTTTGACATATTCAAAATTTCTCTCTATCAGTGGGATATAGTCATCATAATTTTTCAAAATATCCTTTATTTGTTCTAACGGATCATTCATATCTAATTGAATTATTGGGTTATGTTCAAATAACTCCTGCATGTCATCTGGTAAAAAACCTAATATTAGACATTTTGAAGACATGGATTGCAGATATCTTATTGTCATAGTGCTTATGCCCTCAGATCGCTCTGGATGCGTAATATTTGCAGGGATGCAAATTGAAATCTTAGTTTGTGAAAGCCCTTTAAGAAAATCGTCCTGAGCGGGAAATAAAATGTGACCAGGCTTTTTCTCATATAAATAGGTGATATTTTGCTCTTTGAGCCCCTTTACTATTAGATGATGTAAAGAATCAAACTTTCTTCCAAATGCAAGAACTTGAATGTCTTTCTCTGAGTATGGTAGGAATGTATAATTTTCCATATTAATTGCTTCAGGAACCCAATGAAATTTACAGTTCAGGTTCTTTTTTTCAAAAACTTCAACTACTTGCTTGGCAGAAAAAAACACATTTTTGACACGGAACATTCGAATGAATTTTTCAATGTAATAATGATTTGACGGCCAAGCATCAAAAAAGTATATATTATTGTATTCATTATTAATAAAAGGAAATACAGCTTTATGAAATTCGTCACCTAACATAATACATAAACTTTTAAGAGTCCTTCTACGAAAGAAAAACTTTGGCAAAGGAAAAGTTGATTTTAAACAAAGTTTAATAAAAACTTTGCCTAGTATCCTTTTAAGATTATTGATGCGATAAAGATTGACATTATTTTTAGCAATAATGATTCCTTCAAATTCATCAACAGTATTTTGTGAAACATGATCTTGAGAAGTAATATATTTTACAATTTCCATAGTTATTTAAGATAATTCTAAAAAAAATGAGATCCATTTATTTTCGGGGATATCATTTCAAGACATTATAATTCAGTCACATCTGTTTTCCTTCAGGAAACAGATGTACCAATAAATGATTATTTATACTTTAACGGTAATACAATAATAGAGTAGGCCTTCAGCTGGATTGACATCTACAGTTCAAGTTTTAGCAACGGCGTTCATTGCTGATTATCATAAATTTCAGATTGAAGATTTGCACCCGCTATCGGAATATTCAAAATTTTAGAAAAATCACCTTCGCATTTACATACTGATGACCAAATTATCGACTGATCAAATGATTCATGATATATTTTATCTATTTGCATTAATTAAAAATAAAATTACAGCACCTAATATAACTTAATTAAGTGATAGCGCTATTGTTAATAATAATTTAAGCCATCTAAACATTATGGATGACATATATACTTTTGTGAACTTGTGCAATTCTTCTCTGGATTCCTATATTAGCACATTAAATTAACCAACCTACAATTAGCTGTTATGAATACGAACGATACTAAATTCCTAAATGGGCTGCGATTTATTTTAGCTCTTTGGGTAGGACTAGGACATTTTTATCAACACATAGGTGCCGAACAGCTTTTTAAATTTCCTCTTTCATCTATATTAAAGGCAAATGGTTCAGCTGTAGATGGATTCATGCTGATCACTGGTTTTTTGATGATGTTTCATTATAACGAATCATTGAACTCTAATTCCTTTAGACCTACGTTTCAATTTTATAGTAAAAGATTTTTTCGTCTATATCCGGTTTATTTTTTTATAATAATAGCAGGGTACTTATCTTTTCCGTTAATAAATACACTTGAAATACAAATGCACAGTTTCTTCTTCAATAGCGAGCTGTCAAACATGGTTTATTCGAAAGGGAGAACAGTAGGTTTGGGTGATTTAATATCACATCTAACAATGATTCATGGTATCGTACCTGATTATAATGAATCTATCATATTACCAGCCTGGAGTCTTTCTACAGAGATTCAATTCTATTTCCTATTCCCTTTTTTAGTTCCTTACATACAAAAAAATAAAAATCTGATAATATTAATTATTGTTTCTACGATATTATATTGGTTTTGTAACAGGTTACTAGGAGTGTGGGAACAACCGGGAATATTAACGAATTTTGGTGCACCTTCATTTATATTTCAAAAGATGATCTACTTTAGCATAGGTATTTCTTTAGCGCAATTTAAACTATATAAATCAAAGATTTCTTTAGTATTATTCAACCTATTGATGATTGCTTTTATATCAATAACACCTTTAAGTACGGCTCTTTGTATCTTGATAACAATATTATTTGTCGCTGAGGACCTCATACCGTACTTACCAAAACCTATTAATAACTGTGTAAACTATGTTAAAATATTACTGTCTGGAAAAGAAACTAATTTCGGAGCTAACATATCCTATTCATTTTACCTAATTCATTTCACTATGATACCTCTATCATTTTGGATTGCTATGCAATTAGGAAATTATAACAAAGGAATCGTTGCAATAATATCTTTTATGATATTTATAATTTTGTCTATAGGAATAAGCCAATTACTATACTTAACTATAGAAAAGCCCTTTATCAAGATCGGTAAAAGATCGATAAAACAATAACATCTAATTAGCTAGCTTATAACCTGTTATATTACTGAAATTATTAATCCAGTTCTACCTATTTTTTTAGATAAAAGTTAATCCCCGCTTTTCGAAAAAGAGATTTTACTACAAATTTTAAGCTTATATATAGACTATTAAAGTATGCATTCAGATATGGTTTTTTCCCCGTTTCAGTACTAGCGCGAAATGCCTCCCAAATTCCTGCCAAGGTATCACTAGTTCCACCTTCCATCATATTTACTGTAATTTTATCCATAAAAGCGGATTTCAATTCATTCTTAGCTCTCAATAAAAATTCATAATCACCAACTATTTTGAAGTCGGTGTTATAGTACCCATACTTTTTATAAAGTTTATTAGAGTGAAGAGACCCTGGATGTGCCACAGTCATTTCTTTTAAAAAATATGGCCACTCCCATTTCCAACCTTTTACCCGAATTGATAAACCATTTTTATCAACAATCAAATTCTTAGAAGATATGTATTCGATGTCCTGATCTAGTGTTAATAGAAAGTCTGCATAATCTTTTAAAGCAGTTGCAATTAAACAGTCATCACTTCCTACAAATAAAATCCAATCTCCTTTGCTAATCTTTACCCCTTTGTTCCAAGCATCATATATACCGTTATCGGGCTCACTAATCCATTTTATTATATTCTCATCGTATCGGCCAAGTATTTCCACCGTCTTATCTTTTGATCCGCCGTCCACAACTATTATTTCATAATCACCGTCATAGGTTTGATTAATAAAACTACATAAAGCATTATGAATAAATGCTTCTGAATTGAAAGTTGCCATAATGATGGAAAACTTGCACATAAGTATTTGTTATAAATAATTAATAATTAAACGGTTCTGATCACATCAGCAGAATCATATCGGTGAATACCCGCAACAATATCGCAATGATATTCCACAAATCCTGCCAAACAATGATGCTAAATAGCTTTAATGAATCTAGCGGGATTACCTCCCCAGACTTCAAAAGCCGGAACATTTTTCGTAACGATTGATCCAGCAGCGATAATACTTCTTTCCCCAATTTCAACTCCTTTTAAAATTATAGATCTGGTTCCTATAAAGGCACCCTTTCTAATAATTATAGGATTTGAAATAACATTTTGTTGATCATTTCTACTTATTCGTATGTCGTAATCCATACTATGAAAATCATTATCTAAGATTTCACACCCCCCACCTATCATCACATTATCTTCTATTGTTATACTTTTGAAAGCAAAAAATAGAGAGTTTGAAATCATAACATTATTGCCGATCTTAATAACGGCATTAGGATTTACACATAAATATGTACAACTTGACATCCCTACAGGATTAATCCACTGATTCGAATTGATGTAAACATCTTTTCCGAAATAAACTTTTCCTTTTAACCCTTTTACTTTTAAAAAACCAACGATTTTTGGCAGTTTTTCATACTCAGAGGAGACAAGCTTGAGCATCACAACGTTCCACAGGTATGAAATTATATAAACTATTTTATGCATAAATGATAATATCTACAATTATTAGGATTAATTAATACTTATTATTAAGTCTATTTATGTTATCAATATTTCTCATTAATTCAGCATTCCTTTGAAACCAGGTGATATCATTATCCCACCACTTTCCCCTTAATAGATCGAGAATTTCAGATTCTACAAATCTATATTTTATATGATGAGCTGGAACTCCACCTACAATAGAGTACGGAGCAACATCTTTTGTTACAACGGCACCCGATGCAACCACAGCTCCATCACCTATGTTCACACCAGCTTTAATGATTACACTGGCACCAACCCAAACATCATTACCAATAGTTGTTGAATCATATTCATTATAATAATTATTATCAGAAAAACTTATACCACACTGACCTGCTGTAGAATAAAATGCAGGGTGCGTTGAGATGAACTCATTTACAGGATGACTTCCAAGACCAATTTGTGTATTCGGCCCGATGCAAGTAAATTTTCCAATTTTTACGTTGTTTAAAAAAGAGTCAATTCCAACATAACTAAAGTCCCCTAATTGACAATTGGCCATTAAAACATTTTGAGATAAATAATTAAACTCTCCTAAGATTGAATTAGATACAGACACCTTAGAATCCAATCTTAGATTCTTATATTTTCTTTTTAATTTTATTATTCCACTTATATTTCTAATATAAGAAATGAACGGATATAAAAATAATTTTATGTAGAACTTCATGTATCAGATTATATTCATTCTTAGAACTTTTGAAAACTTCTTAAAAATCTTTTCAAATAAAATTTTACTTATATTTTTAAAGTCTGCCTTACCAAAAAAGTAGGTCCACTCAATTCCTTTCAGATTAGCTGGAGAGTAATTATTGATAAAGGATTCTTTCGTCGCTAAAGAAAAATAATTACCCTTTATAACACAAATTACATTTAGGGGCATTGGCTTTAGCTCTAGTCCATAACTATTAACTATTTCTCCTGCAGTAGCTTTGTTAGATATAGCATATTCTTGATCAAAAATAGCTAAATTTTTTAATCCATATAAGTCCACCACAAAGTTCTTGTCCGCAAGCGACGGATTAATTTTCTTAAAGACATCTTCATCAAGTTCGAAAAATGAATCATAGATGTTTATCGAATCTTTGATCAATTGAAATCTATATTTCTCACCCCACGAATAAGCGAGGGGAACTTGATAACTAGTATCACTTTCTAGATTGTGCGTTCCGCTGTCACCAAAATTAGTTGAAAGAGAAACCTTTGGATAAACGAAATATTTATTCTCAGAAACAAGATATTTAATAAAATATTTTAGCCAAGATGACTCTGGCCAATTACGAATTGGATCAGGCAATTTGTCTTGTATAGTTATATTTTGGCCTTTGTCATACCACATACGGAAACCAGTCCATTGAGACTGTGTCCAAGCTTGTCCCCAAGAAGACGCGATCTGTAAGAAATAAATATCAGATGAATAATCTCCAATTAATTCAAACGGCATTCTATTTGAAAAGTTTTTTTTATGAGTATACAAAGATATGCCAGCAATATTTTGGTCTTGTTGATAATAATTTAGTGCTTGCTGTGCATAAGTATAGAAAAATGGACTTATCGCAAGATCGTCTTCTAACATAATGATTGAGCCATATTTTTCACTCAAATCACCACATGTAATCACATGCTTCCTAAGCCCCAAATTATATGTATGCTCAATAATAACTTTTTCACCAAATTTCCATTGGAAAAGTTTCGAAATTTCAACAACTTGTTGATGTAATGCAGAATTCTGAAAGTCAATACTGATTATTAAATTAATATTTTCTCCAGTAGGATATACACTTTGATTCAAAAAATCCAATAGCCTAGTTAATGAATGGGGTCTATTAAATGTAACAACAATGATTGAAGGTATCATGAAACTTATATTTATTTTTCTGGTGATAGAAACAATGTTTGACAACAGCATATAGATGGAAATATACCTAGATCATAACCTCGTTTAGTACATTACTAGTATTATATTATAAAAGGCATTTAATACTTACATTATCAAATCTGTTTCATACAGATATGTTAAAGTTTTTATTTAATACCAATTCGTATGCACTTAATGTTGCTTGAGCAGCTTGTTGCCAAGTGTAACTGCTTAATATTTCTCTTTTTAAAACTCCATCAACAGGAGCATCGTAAGCTTTCAGAACTGCCTGTCTTATCGAATTAATATCATCAGGTTGACAGTAGAATGCCATATTTTTGAAGTACTCCTCTGTATCACCATAGTCCGTTATTACGACATTACAGTCCATAACGGCTGCCTCTAGCGAGCTTAATCCAGTTGTTTCAAACCAACTAGGTAGTACATGGACTTTAGACGCTAAAAATATCGAAGCAAGCTCTTGATGGTCTATATGTTCAATAATTCTCATTCTATCATTTTTTGATACAAGATCCAAGCATTGATTATAATAATCGATATGATTTGGGGAAGGCTTTCCAATTATTGTTAAAAATAAATCGGTTTCATTTAAAGCCTTAATTAAATTTAGCTGATTTTTTCTGCCCTCAATTCTACCCACACAAAGCACATGATTTTTATACTCATAATTTGGAATTATAGAATCATCAAAAATTTTCTTATCTATCGCATTAGGAACTTTAATATATTTGGTAGACGTACTGTAGTTAAGCTTAAATCTAGCATGTTCACTATGCGAATTTGGGAGTAGCAGACTAGCCCGATTTGAAACAAACTCTACAGAGGCCTTATGTCCTCTGAATAAATAAAATTTGGAATTGATTTTATCACCATTTTTAATAAATCTCGCTACAGCTTTAATATATTCCAATTTATCTGATGAAAATTTATTGGCAACCCAACCTAATAAACCATCTCTAGATTTTTCATACTCAAAATAGTCTACAAATATTGTTGAAATGACAAATGGAATTTTACAATTTAAAATATGTGGTAAGATATCATCCGGTCTTATTATATTGAAGAAGTGCAATAGATCGTAATTGGAATATTTAATATCACTTCCCCCAGTATAGATATCAACATGAACATTTAGTTCTTGCAGATATTTAGCAGTAGATCTAATCTGTATAGTGTCGCCACCTGGAGATGAATCCAATGTTTTTCGGGCAATCATTAATACTTTCATTTATTATAGTTTATTTTATCATCTAATCGGTAAAAAATATTTTTTATTGAATTTATGATCCATTCATTTAATTTTTAACATAGCCACGATTCTGCTCGATAGATATATTATTCGGAGAATCATTGAGTTTTTTATTTTTTTTGAAGTAAGAATCTGGAAACACCTTTACAAAAATCAAAATCCAAATAAAATATTCAACTACATTTGTCGTATTGCTTCCTAAAAATTGAAACACGAACATAAATATAAACAGGCAAAGACTATAAGAGTTGTGAACCACTTTTAATTTAATAAAGAAAAATATCTCTGCGATCAGTTTACTCAATACGCCTAAATAACCAAATACAGCTAACATATCTGCTACTGCAGATGGTATCCTTACTGGTGCTGATTGCGCTCTTTCATCATCAAAACTATAATCATAATAATTGTTAACTACTTCTTTACCCAATATTTTAAATTGTCCTGGACCTATTCCAATCCATGGGTTTTTCATATCAATAACCTGTTTAGCTAGCATATAAGATTCTACAGAACGACCATTAGCCGACGTATCTTTACCTTCCATTATATTTAGAGCTCTTATAACTACTCCAGTATTTTTTAGCGGTCCAAGTGCTAAGAAAACAGATAATACCAGAAATATCAATGAAAAAAATATCAATTTAAAATTATATCTGAATCTTAGAGAAGTTCCTAAATTAATAAGAATAAAAAGAACGATAGAAACCAATAGACCACCAATGTTACCATACGACAAGCTTAATACTAAAGATAGAATAAGCGAAGACAGATAGAACAGACGTCTCGAAGTCAAGTTGGAGTAAAAATAGAATTGGAAATAGTAAATTATTAAGGGTATCAGCATTGTCCCATACGCTGATGATTCTGTTGTAAATAGCTTTAGCCTAGAACTTCCTATTAACTCTGTAATCTCATTTGTATACCACAAAAAGTTATTTTCTTTTACTACAAGTAGGGAGAGGATCGCAATGATCACAAAAATAAAATTTAGTTTTACAATTCTATCCATAATGCCTCCCAATACAAAGCCATTTTTTTTCAGGAAGAGATAAAAACTAATACTAAAAATGACACATGTAAAATATAATATGGATGAAGTAATGTAATCAGATAATGAGATCCCATAAAAATAATGGAAAACTAGTAACGGTAGCGCAATTGTAGCCCAAATCATTATTATTTTCACAATAGATCGTCCTTGTTTAAAGATCCAAAAGATGAAATATGGAGTAAGTAGGGTCGTGTACAACAGACCCCCAGGTAACAAAAAGCTATTAAAAAAGAAGAATACAATTGTAATAGGCATTGACCTCTTCAAAATACTATTATACTTACCTCTACTAACTAAAGACTTCATTCTAATTGATTGTTATACGATTTTTTGCTACCCAACCTGTGAGCAATAATTTATCTGCAGTGTGCTAAGCCAAATATTTTTTTAGACAAACTTTTAATTTATATGCTAAACCTTCAAAAAACATGACGGATGGTAATATTCGATAGCCAAAAGGAAGAAAATCTTTAATTTTATGATTCAATTCACGAAGCCATTTATATTTAAAATTCATATTGGCAATAATGTGAGAGTTCCATTCTTCTTTACCTAATTTGATTTCCTTAAATAAATTCACCCATTTAGGTGCAACTATTTCATAAGCAAAATTGTCATAAATAAACTTTATTGTTTCGCTAGCATCGTAATCACTTCGACTTAATAAATAGTTTACACTTTTACTAAGTTCTTCATCTCTTTTAAAAAGGATACTATCACTATATACAGTCTCCAAATAACCAGGACATTCTTTAGTAGTAACTAATGCCCCAAACATTTGCATTTCTATAGCGCTATATCCAAAAGTCTCTGAAACACCTGAAGGATTTGGCACACCAACTTTTGTCCTCGCTAATATTTCATTCTTTTGAGATCCGAGAACGCCCCAAAATCTCACAGATGGAATTATATTACCATCTGTATCCAGTAAGAATTTCATAAAAGATTCTTCGTAGTCAAATGCTGCAAAACCAAAATGACCTAATTTTGTACTTCTATTATATAAATTCCCCGATCCAATAACATTTAGATGGGCCGTTGGATGAACATCTAGTATATTTTTCCAAGCTGCAGCTAATTTATGAAACCCCTTTTCAGCTATCAGACTTCCTATATAAGTAACTTCTTTTCCTCTGTTTTTAAACTTACCAGATTCAATAGAATTAAGTAGCTGACTAAATACCCCATTATAAATCGCAGTGGATTTTTTAAATGCTTTATGATCTCTATATAGATCTAATTGTTCATGACCTACACAGACAATATGTACTATATTTTTGAAACCAGAATAATTGTTGAGACATTTTCTTGATACGAAGTTATGAGCCCAGATAATTACCTTACATCCGGCGATATTAAAATGTTCAAGACTTTTGATGTCACTGTAGGCGCTCGAATGTGTTAAAATCAAAATATCAATTTGATTATCAATAATAACTTTCGGAATATCCTCATTCGACTCATATACTAAAGATTGAATCTCGCCTGGAAGATTGTCTGAAAAATTTACCAATAAAAAATATTCATTCGTTAAATCTGTTACGGATAAATGATAAATCAAACTTAATATGGAATACTGAGTTCCGCCAATCCCAGGGTTTCCGTTTTGTAAATCTAAGCAGTTTACTTGCTTAAATTTTTGATTATCTAATAAAAAACCTATACGCATGATTATTAAGTTTACCTTTCATCTCTAAACAGAGGATGCTTTAATATAACAATCTCATTTATCATTTAGCTTTGCAAAACGTTGAGTAGAGAAAAATAACACTGATTCAATTCTTAAAAAATAAATCCAACGCTCTTGCTTCAAGAGATAGCCAAAAAAGAAAAGAGATACATCTGCCATTAATGTACTAATGGAAGCGCCAACGATACCATATTTAGGTATTAAGACCAAATTAAATACGATATTGACACATGCAATAATTAGCTGTCGATATAGAATTATTTTATTCCTATTAGTTTTTTGCAAAATAGTATTGGTTACAATATTGAGATAGGTAAAAGGAATAGTCCAAATTAGAACATTCACAACATTTATACTTGACAAGTAAGTTCTACCATATAATAAATTCACTGAAAAAGAGGAAAGAATGTTTACAAAAATTGATAAAACAACTAGAAAATAGAATACATACCTGATAAGATTGATTAACTTCTTTCGCTCCTCTGAAAAATCCATTTGTAATATTTTCGGAAATATTGACTGACTAATTATCATAGGAATGAAATTAAATATTTCTGCAAACTTAACCCCTACAGCATAGTAACCTACACTTGTTTCGCCCATATAGCTTTTCAACATTACCTGATCTATCCTCATTCCAATTGATATTGAAATGCTAGAAAGTATTAAAGGCCAACTATCTTTTAGTAAGGCAAAACACATAACCTTGCTAAATTTCCATTGTCCAATTTCCTCTCTATTTTTTTTGTAGAAGTAAATCAGTCCTAAAGCTAAAACAACGCTTTCTATAACTGTAATCACTGCAAAGAATTCAAGTGGGGCTTTAAAAAACAAACCTATTAATTTGCATAGCGTACTAACAATCATTACGATAAAATTAATATAAACCACAAATTTGGATTCTACTCTCGACTGGAAATAAAAATCTATAACATTAAAACTTTGAAAAACAGTTGAAGAAGCAATAATCATTACTATTACCTTAGTATAATAATCAGTAGGTATGATATTTATAGCAACTATTAGAAATAGTAAAACTACAAATCCACCGAATAACTTCATAAAAAAAGCAGTGCCAAGGAGCAGATTTTTATCATAAATCTTTTTAACAAGTTCTCTTATTACAATATTATTTAGACCTAACGTTGCTAGAGCACCGAACAATCCAACTAAACTCTGTGCATAGTTTAACGTTCCAAATTTACCTGGGCCAAGAAATCGGGCAACCCAGACACCCACAAATAAATTAATACTCATTCTAATAACCTGCTCCGTAAAGAGCCAAGAAGTGTTTAAAACATACTTCTTTACTGTAGGATTTTGTTTTAGTAAAATTACTTTTTGTAAAACATTTCGATAAGATTCACTTACAGTTTTTATCATCAGAAGTTTAATAAATTAACGTATTGTGGGACTATAATGAACGGATTATTTATTTAACGAAACATAGTTTTTCACTACGAACTAAACATTCTGTAGTATATCAAGCCATTTGATATATAAATCACGCTGACTACGATGGGTTTTACTCCAATATAAACACTAAGCTTACTTCCAAAATTTCCATTTGGCTGATTGGGTACCGTCCTCACCTCCATAATTCCCATATCCACCGTATCCATAGCCATAGCCATAACCATAATTACTAGACGTATCAATATCATTTACGACAATACCGATTTTTTTCATTCGTTTTGTCAAAAGTAAATCCTGGACAATATTAATTTGATCTTTCTTTGTGTATTCCTGCCTCACAAGATAAAGACATAAATCAGCATAAGGAGCCAATAGCTGTGCATCAGTTACTAACCCTACAGGAGGGGCATCTATAATGATGTAATCAAACATCAACTTTAACTCATCGAAAAGTATATTTGTGCGTAGATCCAATAGTGTTTCCGCTGGATTAGGTGGGATTGGCCCAGAGCTTATTAAGGAAACATTTTCATGTAATGTTATAGATTTGATTATATCCTTAGCTTTTATGTCTTGGGAAATTATATAATTAGTAAAGCCTATATTATTTTCAATATCTAGCTTCGAAGAGATTCCTGGCTTTCTTAGATCAAGCTCCATCAATAGAACCTTATTTCCCGATAATGCTAAGATGCTAGCAAGATTAATAGCAACAAAGGATTTTCCTTCGCCAGACATACTCGAAGTTAATAATATTACCTTTTCTTCTTTAGGCTTAAGATAGAATGATAAATTTGTCCTCAAAGCCCTGAATTGTTCAGATATCGCCGATCGTGAATTATCGGCTACGACTAAATTATTAATATCAACACTTCGGCTTATTTCACCAATTATGGATACATCCGTCAATTTAATAATATCTCCTTTTGACTCAATTTTATCATTGAGAAAGTCTTTAACGAAAATTATTAGTGTAGGAATTACTAGACCAAACACTAAAGCAATTAAATAAAAATTCTTTCTTTTGGGAGAGTAAGGTACAACTTCGGATTCAGGCGGATCAATGACCTTTGAATTAGATATATTCGCAGTTTTAGAAATCGCAGTTTCCTCACTTTTTTGCATAAGGAATAAATACAATTCTTGTTTAATTTGTTGCTGTCTGGCAAGTTTTAAATAGTTTCTTTCTGTAGCAGGTACTTGTTTGATTTGACCTTCTGCTCCAGCCATCTGAGTGTTTAATTTTCTCCGAGTAATTAACAACGCATCTAAACTGCTTGTCAGATTTGCCTCAATGTCAGCGCGTGAATTTGCTATTTCCTTATCAATATTTAATATTATTGGATTTGAAGCTGTTAGCCCAATCAATTTCCTTCCTCTTTCTAATAAAAGAGTATTATATTTTTCAATAGCACTACTGTAAACCAGATCGGCGGGCATCAAAGAACTAGGTAAAACCCTTCTATTCGACGCATCGTCTTTTAAATAATCAAGTAAACTATTTGTGATAGATATTTGCGTTTCGACCTTCGCTAAGTCACTCACATATTGTCCAGTGGTAGCAACTAGTAATTTCCCCTGCTCAGTCATATCAGCTAAATTATTCTTCTGCTTAAATCCCTGGATATTACCTTCTGCGTCTCCTAATTCACTACCAATAATCATTAGCCTTCTTTTTATGAATGCTATGGTACTATCAGCAACTTGGTTTTTATCACTTAGATTACCTTGAACATAATTATATATTAGCCTATCTAGTATATCCTCCCCCTTTTTTGGAACGGGGTAATTGAAAGAAAGATCAATTATTGTCACTAATTTACTGCTCACCGAAACAGTTAGATCAGTCATTAGTTGAGAAACCTTATTTTTAACTGAAACTACATTAAAACTGTATTTTGAGTCTAAAATTTCGACTTTAGGATTTCGCACAACCTGAATATACCCCACCCCTGGTAATAATATAGTTTTATTAAAATTAATTATAGTATCTAAATCCTCCGATTTAAGTGAAATTTTGTTTTGACCCAGAAAAGTTATAAAGCTCTTTGTACCTTTTAATTCATCTAATAAATGAACTGGTTCTATATTGAAAGGAGTTCTATAAAGTTCAATACTTTTTAAAGCATCTTCTTTATAATAGGTCGTATTCAATTTCATATCTTGAACAACCTTACCCATTAAATATCTTGTTTTTAAAATTTCGGCTTCATTGTCGACCGTACTTTTACCACCTAGTAATCCACCCAAATCTCCTAATACATCTGCACCAGCAGCACCTCCACCTTTTTTCTCATCGTTAATTAGAACTCGAGCTGAAATTTTATACATTGGTGTCGAATACTTAATATATAAAAAAGACAGAAATAAGAAAAACAATGTAGAAATGATATACCATGGCCACTTAGACACATAATTATGTGTTAATTGCTTAAAGTCAATACTTGGCTCTTCAACAGCTACTGGCTCAATTTGATTCTCGGGGAAAATATTCATGTATAATTACGGGATAGGAAATGTCTTTTAAGAAATATTACTCCTTAAATTATAATTTAAAATCTTGATATTAGAGCTGCTATTACAGTAATTACTGTTCCAATTATAGCATAAGTTTGGGTCCTCGCTGCATTCAAAGACGCTGCTTTTCCTCTATTTGGCTCAACATATAAAACATCATTTTGCTTTAAATAGAAAAATGGACTACTGAAAAGATCTGCAGAATTCAAATCTAGCCTAGCAAACTGTTTATGTCCATCAACAGCACGAATTAACATAACATTCTCTCTTTTACCATAAATTGTTAAATCTCCAGCCATTCCTAATGCATCTAATACCGTTACTTTTTCATTAGGAACTGTATATGAAGCTGGCCGAGCGACCTCGCCTAAAATTGTAACTTTAAAGTTTGCATATCTAACTTGCACGTTTGGTGTAGTATAACTTTTAGCAGCTAATTCTTGAATCAAATCCCTAGCTTCAAAGGTTGTTAAACCAAGTAGTTTAACTTTTCCTATGACAGAAATTTGAATTTCTCCATTTTTGTCAACTAAAAATCCATTAGCAGAAGGGCTATTTGAATTTAATGAACTTACAACTTGACCACTACCTAAAGCCTGCGTTCCTAGCTGATTTACTATCATAGAAGTGGTGGGATCTATTGTAAATATAGAAATAGAGAGGATATCATCCGGCTGTATTGTTGGTTCATGAAAAACTGCTTCAGCCGGAAGAGTCGAAACTCCAGTAGAACTTACATTTTGAAAATATGGTACTTTTTTAACACTTCCACATGAGGACAAAATAAAGGTGATCACTAAAAAAATAATAAACAAGTAATTATTTTTATTGTAAAGTATATTCATACGTTTAAGCTAATTCATTTAAATGTTTGGCAGACTTATCAATCTGTAATATTACGGTCTTTTTGGCGTATTTAATATTAAAATCTCAAATTTTCCCCGGAGAGTTAAGTAATTGTACATCATAAACAGTAATTAACTAGTCAATTTGTACAACTAGGTTAAGGTCATTATGCAATAATAATTATATCATTTGCGTATAAAATTAATTTGATTTTTCTATTATAAACGTAAGCGAGCAATCAGAGATTTTGTTCAACAATGAAGCTTATAAACGATCCTAGATAAAGTGAAGTACCCCTTATCCTAAGCATTAAGGTTCAGATCTCCGCCCACTTCTTCTCGTTCTTGCCATCATAAACACTTGAATACTCCCAGTTTGAGGCCAATTATTTACTATTTGCTAACTGAAAAGGCAAACCCCTTCACTATTTGCCTTTTATCTATTAACATTTTCTTTAACTTCAATGACGGCCTTTCAATTAAATACCAGGAAGCAAAAGCAAAACATAATGTCACTATTACTGCTATGATAAAATAAAGATAAAAGTTCATGGTCGGATAAAAAGAAGCGATAGACTGCTGCACAATGAAGGCCCATATATAAAGTCCATAAGAAAAATCCCCATTCTTGGTGAAGTTTTTTATGTGAGTAGTTTTAACAAAGCCTATATGTATAATAAAATAAGACAAGGATATACCGGTAATTAAATACGACAAATGTAAGTTGCTCGTGAAGTGAAGATTCACTATTAGAACTAAGAAGGACAAGCAAGCTAAGATTAGATTGGTTTTGATCTTAGTTCTAAACACAAATACTAGCGCTCCGATCATGAAATAATAAGTATTTGCATGGATCAAGTTCCAACGTATGATAGCATAAACGGCTAAAAGAATGGACAGCGCAATAATATACCTTCGTTTTAAAAACAAGCCAATGGAGGCAACTAGTGCATAACACCCTATTTCTAGTGGTAATGTCCACAAACTTCCATTAACTGCATTTGCATAATGATTTTCAAGAAATACTCCTGGAAGAAAATAGTTCATCCTAATGGCCAGGGCATTAATTAAATAAGTATAGGTTAGTCTGCTAGAGAAGTATTCATTTAAGGATAAAGTGGTCAGAAAAGGTCCAATAAGAAAAACAGTCAATACTACAATTACTATCAAAGCTGGATATATTCTTAAAACTCTCGCTAATACAAAACTTCGAAAGTTGGAAGATCTCTGAAAACTTTGGGTGATCAGTAAGCCGCTAATAATAAAAAAGACTGCTACGGAAAGGTCACCGATAGTGTATCTTCCGTCAGAGAAAGTACGTAATGGCTCTTTTTGAAAAGCTAGTATGTCGAATGAATGGGAAAAGATTACTGCTACTGCAGCAATAAATCTAATAAAGTCAAAATTATTTTCTCGGCCAACAAGTAATTCATCAATGCTTTTATTGGATTTTAAAGAATCAGGTAAGTTATACAAGGCTGGACTTTTAGATTTAAGGGAGTGAAAATGTGGGGTGACTAATTACTAATTTGTAAATATATACTAAATTAATAACGTCCTCCAAATAACAAATTACCAACCTTTGGAATCCTACTAAACACTTTAGTTAGAAGGATTGATAATGATATTGCTGTAACAGCTACAATTATTGTCCACAAAAATGTATACAGATAAATATTAATTTCATATTTGGGCGCCACCCAATCAATGGCTGAAAACAGAATGGTTTGAACTATATAAATACCCAAACTAAACACTCCTAGCTTTTCTACCAATTTTGCGTTATCAAAAAATAAAACCTTCTTGATAATGGTTACTACGAAAATGATACCTGTAAAACCGATCAGATATCTCTTAAGGGCAATTAGTGAATTAACATTCAGATTAGGTTTATAAATTGACATCGTGCTATTATAGATCAAATCCTCTTTTGTCCAAAAGAACAATAACAATACTGGAAATATGATGAAACTTCCATAAAGGATAGCACTTTTTAACTTCTCTGATTGGATTGGCTTCAGGTTGTAATAGTAGCCTAGTAAAAAGAAAGGGTACATAAATTTCATAAAGATGAATCCATATACATCTGGGAATATTAGCAATACTAAGAATGCTAAAATGTGATATACAATCTTATCATTAAATTTATCTGCTATCAAAGAAAAAATAGTTGAGATGGCAAATAGCACCCACAGAAACCATAAAATATTTGGAATCCCTATCAAATAAAATTTTATTAAGTGCAAGACTTGCGAAGTTCCTTGGTGGGAAAAAATCTCTTTATGAAAGACTAGTGGTGATAGAATTAAACCCCAGAAAATTAAGGGCAAGACGAGCTGTTCAAATTTAGTTTTAGCCATCTCGATAACATTTTTACGCTTAGAACTAAATGCAAAAAGATATCCACTGATACCCATAAAGAGTGGCATATGAAAAGAATAGATAAATAGAAAGATCTTGTTATCTGAAAAATTATAGTAGGTATCGCTATATTGAATACAGTGCCCCCAAACTACCAAAAATATTGCTATACCTTTCAAATAATCAATGAACGAATTTCTACTTGCTGCCATTATATTTGAATTGGGAACTTATATAATTTCGTAAACCTTCACTCGTTCTGCTCTTAGCTCTGTTTGTTGGAGTGCTTTGGTTACAGAGTTATTAATTTTGGTTCTTTCAGGGTCATAAAACCATCCCCACTTGTTAAAGTAGTAAATCGCGCTCTCGATGTGGTACACCATCAGCTTAGATATTTTATAAGACCCTCTTGCCAGACAATGTTTAATTACAATTTCTGGGTAATACATAGTTTTCCCTATCTTATTTAACTGCCTGGTCAGATCAACATCTTCAACGTACATAAAGAATTTTTCATCAAATCCATTAACCTTTTGCAAAGAATCCATACGAACAAACATGAAACAACCTGGTAGGTTCGGGATGTTCATTGCTTTGCTATAATCTTCATTGTATAAAATATAGTCATGCAATTTACTTTGAAATAGACGTTTTGCAAAAGTCGGAACAAACCTTCTAGCGATGAGATCGAATGGTGTTGGCAGTCTTCTACAGAAATATTCTAAAGTACCGTTAGGGAGTCTGATTTGCGGACTAACCATCGAGGTGTCTTTATGCTTCTCTAAGTAATCGTACGCTTTGGTAAGAATAGTTGGATCAAATTCTATATCTGCGTTTAAAATAAGATGATATTTACTTATTTCCGCACACTGACGAATGGCAATATTATGACCAGATCCATATCCAATGTTAGCATTGTTGAAAATGTATTCTATGCGATGATCCATTGATGCCACTTCAGCCAAAATATCTGTAGGTGAGTTATCAATTAAGTAGATCTTTAATGTTAAATCTTTAGCCCCTAATAAACATGATAGCACATGAATGAGCTCACTTTTTTGTGTTTTATACAAAACGATGGAGCATGTAAGATCTAAACGTAATCTCGATTTAATCATCGTTGCTTGTTTTAGGTAGGTTAATTAACCCATTATAAATTGTTAAATACTTTTGGGCCATTATGTCAACGGTAAATTCTTCAAGATATTTCGTGTAAATATTATTTGATAACTGTTCTTTGATAGGAATTGCTTTTTCAATCGCCAAAGATAAGGAACTTGAGTCTTCCGGTATAAACCTAATTACGTCATTTTCTTGAAATAATTCACGATAAATTGGTAAATCCGCACAAACAATAGGAATTTTTAATGATGCGGCTTCTAATAGACAAAGTCCGAATGCTTCTGATCTTGATGACATGATGTATAAATCCATTAATTTAAAGTAGGGATAAACATGCTTTTGATAACCGACAAAAAAACATCTTTCAGATATGTTAAGATTTTTTGCCAACATTTCTAATTCTTCTTTTTTCTCCCCATCCCCTATAACCAAGAGCATCACGTTCTGATTTTTACTTTTTGCCAAGGCTTCAATAATTAAATCAATCCCCTTTCGATAAATTAATCTCGCAGATACACCTATAACAATATTATTGTCTTTCAGTTTCAAAATATCGAAATACTGCTCACTACTAGGAGGCGTCAATTCTACTAACGGGTTGATCCCGTTATGAACCGCTATTAGTTTAACTGGTTTTACTTTATTTTTATAATAGCCGACCATATCTTTCGATAGGCAGACTACTTTATCAGTTCTATTGATGAAGTGACACCAAATCTTTTCAAGGACATTGCCTATCAGACCACCATAGGCCATCGAATAGTCTGGCTTAATATTTTGGTGCATTGTAGTTAATGTTTTCCCTGGCATCTTTCTACGGTGATAATACACATAGGCATCTGCAAGAAAACCATGAGAATGAATTACATCATACCCAGATAAATCTATAGATTTGAAAAAATCAATTTTTAACAGATGGTCCGCTTCAAAAGATAACTTCTCTTCGGATTCTTTTAAATACAAAACATCGATTACATCAGCACTTGATCTAATCCCGCTGATAATATCTTTTGCAACTATGAAAGGTCCAAAATTGCCTGGAGAACTTAGTATGTATGCAATCCTTAGTTTTTTATACTCCATAGGTTAGTTTTTTTGCGTCAAATATTTGCGATCTTCCAATCATAAATATCAATATGAGGTAAACGACGATATCGTTGTCGTAACCCGGATACAGTAACATCATTACAGTGAGTAGTGGAGAGAAACTGATGAGCCAAAATATATTATCGTTGAACTGCCGATAACAATATTTATAAAAATAAAATAAAAATGATACGTAAAATATTAGGCCAAAGATCCCAAAGTCTAGATAATTATTTAGAAAAGTATTATGGATATTAGGTTCACCGGTGTAGATAGGTGAATATTTTGGTAAAAATTCATTTGCAGCTTGAAAACCGTTACCAAAAATTGATACCTGGTCTATATTTTTAAACATGCTCTGCCAATAAACTAGTCTTACTCCCATTCCATCATCGGTGTCTGTTATGTTATTTATCCTTAAGGCCTTATTTAAAATATAGGGTAATGACACAATGATTATCGTTACCAGTGCAACTTTCAAGTACTTTTTAGGGATATTCCAGAGTAAAAGTAAAATACCAACTAAAAGTGCTAGAATGGGAGTTCTGGACATAGAAATGAATGCCAGAAAAAGAATATAGCCAATCCTAAATATGGAAATTTTTCCATTTCTAATTACGCCTAATAAGATAAAGGGAAAACCTAGCGTGGCAATTCTTGCGCCAAAAAGATTCTTATTATCTAAGCCCCAAAAATACCTAGAAAGATCATAAATGGAATTACCGTCATTGGAGGTATCACCTCCTGCTATAAATTGAAAACCAGATGCCTGATGGTAAGCCAATAGCTGTAGGAGGATCAGCGCAAAAGTAACGTGTAATGACCAGTCTACCCACTTTAATAGTTTAAGATCGTTAATTTTCCTTAACCAGCAAATGGAGCTGAAGAGAAAAAGAAAGTTGACTATAATTTTATAGAAGTTGATGACCCTTAAATCATCAAATTGTCCGGTAATGATAAAAATCGTTATAGCATAAATGCTATAGCAGAGTAAAGCAAGGCTCCAGGGCCTCAGTTGAATCGGCCTGCTCTGGATTAAAAAAGAAATAGAAGCTATAACAAATACTATCGGATAAATCTTAATAGGAAAGTTAATAGATAATAATGCCAGACAGAATAAAAAGTAGTTAATCCTACTCAAAGATATAGAGGCCATTTAAATAGTTTAATTATTTCTTAAGCGCAATATTTAAACCAAGATACCGAAACCCTCTCTTAACGAGGAATTTTGAATATTCTTTTATCAGATCATATGAGGCTACTATATTGCTTAGTTTCCCTGTTGATGTTACTACTTTATAATGTTCCAGATAAACTTTATAGCTATCACTCAAGCCTCCAACTTCCATCTTTAAACTAACAAAGTTCATATATGCAGCCTTAAGACCAGAACCCGCTCTGAGTAATAATTCATAGTCCCCACATATTTTATAAGCTTTGTTATAATGTCCATAGGTTTGAAACAATTCTTTGCTATGAAAAGATCCCGGATGGGCGATGGTGCATACTCTTTTAGACTTTTCCCATACCCATGGCCAACCAAATGTGCGGATAACCTGATCTTTTGAATTTGTGATATGCACTCTTGCGGATACGTAATCAAACTGTTGATTACTGTTCCCTATAAAATCAACATAGGTTTGGATTGCATTAGGATAAAAGGTATCATCTGATCCGATGAACACAATCCAAACACCTGATGCCAATGCAATACCTTTATTCCATGCGTCGTAAACACCTTCATCCCGCTCACTAATCCATTTGGTTACAATATGTTCATTCTGCTTAATAATATCAACGGTGTTATCTTTCGACCCACCATCTATGACGATATATTCTATATTACTGTAGGTTTGCGCATTTACACTGTCAATGCATCGTTGTAAGACAAGCCCAGAATTATAGGTAGCAGTGATAATAGTTACTAATGGTTTACTTTTCATGCATTAAATCTTTGATAAACTTCCATATAAGCTTTACCGACGTTTTCGCTTTTACATTCTTTAAGCAAATCCTGATCAGGTAAATAAGATGATTTATCGTTTATTACTTTTCTCAATCCATCTTGTATTGATTTTACAGACCCTGGATCGACGAGGTAACTATTTTGATAGTATTTTTGTTTGCCATAAGCTTTGTTAGCAATTAGTAGGGGTTTATTCATAACTGCTGCTTCAAGCAAAGAAATCGGCTGTTGTTCAATAAAACTTGGCAATGCAAAAATACTGCATTTTTTATAATAGTCGAGTAACTCAGCCGAGTTTTCTTTTAGTCCCTTGATCCAAGTTATATTAGCATTGTTGTCAACAATTTGTTGTAATTGTTCACCGTAACCTTCCTCGCCTCTAAGAACGCCTCCGATTATAGTTAATTGCAAATTTTCTAAAACACAGGCTTTAGCGAGAGCAAGCTGGTTTTTTCGGGTACAGACATTGCCCACAATAAGTACATAATCAGCTATAATTGTATTTTCTGTTGCGATTTGATAAAATTTTTCGTCAACGATATTTGGAATAACATGTATCTTTTCTCTCGCAACTCCATAATGTTCATGGATGATATTCGCTTGCAATTCGTTCAATACAACAAATCTATCGATATAGGTGACCATCTCTTTTATCAGTCTTTCTTTATAAAAGGATGAGGATATGGTGAATTTTAGTTTCTCTACTAATGCTTCGTAGTACCCAACCAAAGCTGTCACTACGACCATCTTACCTGACTTTTTAGCCCATTTTACGTTTTCGTAATTAGCTAGATCTAATCCCCAGCAGTGGACAATCTGATAGTCATTGTCACGCGACCAGACATTCATTTTCTCCACATCCACTCCCGCGTTTTCCAAGGCCTTTAAAGCTGATAACATTTGAATCTCGAAACCACCAAACGCAAAACAGTGTGGCTGATAGGGAAGAAATTTGACCTTCATAGTTTGAGGATTATTTAAATTTATTTAGCTACAAGTACTTTCAATGCGTGCTTAATTGGATAAGTGAGCTTAACATATAATTTTCTCACAAGATCTTTCAAGTTAAAGGGATACTGCCTGTTGCTTTCGAAAATCTGTATCTTTTTTGTGGAGTATTTATTTCCATCCAATTTAGGTAATTCTGGATTTTGTGTTCTGAAAAGTGCGAGGTTTTTCTGCTGCACTTTATCTATTTTAACAACTTGTACTTTCTCTCTGGTAGTTCCCCAATCCACATCTGATCGGAAGTCTACGGCAAAAACCCCGTTTGAGTAACCGGCCTGACTTACTTTGTAGCAATAGGCGATATCATCCCAGGGTGCATAACTTTCGTCAGGAATACCAATCTCTCTTACCACCTTTGAAGGAATGCAAATAGGGCTTTTGATGACTACTTCCCTAAAAATAAAAAATCCATTTCTAAGGACAGAGACCGCATGGGGGTTATGCCCGCATTCATTCTCTATATAATCTGACAAAGGATCGGTAATGGATGTTTTTCGAATCAATCCACGGGAAATATTCCCACCGTGTCTGAAAGACACTATTCCTAAATCAGGAATTGATTGGTACAGGGCTGCACACTTTTTTTCTAAATCAGCATCTTGCAATAGTACATCATCTTGTAATACTATATTATAGCCTTCTCCTGCCTGGTTTGCGTTGGTCAATCCAATATTGATTGATTTTAATTCATGGACATCGGGTGCATATAGCTTTTTAATATTCACGTTGGGATAGGAAGCTATTATTTCATCAATAATTGCTTCTGAGCCGTCAGTACAACCATCTAAAACAGGATAGATAAAACTATTTGCTCCAGCAGAATCCATCACGCTAAGTAGTACGTCTTTGATTAACTTTTCCTTATTGTGGATGGTTATGATATAATTAAATTTGATAGGACTGTTTGACATTTTTACTTTATTATATTAACGATCCCAGATCCCAATCGCTTTTTTATTTAAAATTTTGTTGCATTGAACATATAACACCACGCCCATCAGGAGCAAGATAATGACGTTGGCGTAAGTGATTCCTTGAATTCCAAAGTGCTTACCAAGATATATTGAAAGAGGAATGTTAAAGAAGAAGCAGATTACGTATAGGTAAAGCTGCAGCCTGATCTTTCCAATACCATTTAGGAAAAGACAACATAACATATGGAAAGAGGATGCAATTACGTACACTGCCATA
>Ga0247816_10000162_pt1 | contig 39985 bp, 41 predicted proteins | sample UWRJL209509C1_FD_179930 | JGI IMG/M metagenome (GOLD analysis project Ga0247816, IMG submission 179930) | Plant litter microbial communities from Arlington Agricultural Research Station in Wisconsin, United States - UWRJ-L209-509C-1 | ecosystem: Environmental > Terrestrial > Plant litter >...
ACAGATTTGCTTAAATCAATGGCTTATGAGGATATTGTTCAAATTGCTAAATTAGGCAATACCGTAATTGATGGTGGTTATCTAAAAAACACACTAATTGATACCTTATACGTAAAAACAAACATTGTTAATGCTGCATATATCGAAACGCTGGACATCAATGCGGTACGTGGTACCATTGGGGGGAATGAGATCGCAAGCAACGGTATATTGGGCGAGAAGTTCAGTATTATTGATGGTGTATTGGAGGCTATTGATGCAACGTTTACAAATCTTGCCGTAGATGGACTAACAGCGGTTAATGCAACTGTTACAGGAGATTTCAAGACGGGAACTACCGGTGTTAGAGCAGAAATGAATAGTGAAGCAATTAGATTTATTGACGCTGGCGGTAATTATGTAGCGATGTCTACAGTATATGGTCGGTTTGGATTAACAGTTGACGATGGAGGCTCTAATTATAGTGCATTATCTATGGGTGGACTTCAAACTACCGGAAATATAACGGTGTATAATGGCGGTGACTTTAAAGATGGGATGACTTATGATTTACAGTATAAAGATTGGTCAAGTGCTAATAAAACAGCAAGGTATTGGAGAGGTGTTTTAGTGCAGGTTTTTTAATTCAAAAGAGTAATATTCAGAAATATAACCGCTATATGAACGATTATTGATGCTTAACTTAAACGGTGATAAATTCGGTAATGTAGTGGTTAATTTCACGTATTGTTTTGAACGGTCTGTTATTAAAGCATAATCGTGTAGAGTATAATATTTGTCATTTATCTGTATTGTGCAGCTTTCGCATTCAATAGTAAAAGTATAGTTTGTTGGTTTAACATCTTCCTTTTTACAGCTTAACAAAGCAAACGTAATAACCGCTAATAATATTAATTTTTTCATACTTCAAATATCAGCACATGTAGTTGCATTCTGTTGGTTAGAAATAACCAAATACTTACAACGATATCTAAATAAACGCAACACCCAATCCCCTCACAATCGCAAGGGTAATTTTGTGTTTATGGGGAATGCAAGTCCAAAAAACAAGGTATCGATCAATTTCAATGATGTGGTTGTAACTGCGCCAAATGGTGAGGTTATGCAGATAAATAATTATGCGAAGATTGCATCAACTTTTCTTTGGAAAACTGCGCCAACTATTCCATTATACCAGGCTGCATTAAAATTGCACGATGGAGAAAGTGTGGAGGTTGATAAAGACGAGATGGGTTTATTGCTGCAAATATTCCTGCCACAAAACCAATGGGCATTACCTTTTGCGATGTTCCCAATGTTAACTTATTTACAGGGCAAATTGGGCGAGTTTGGAATTGAGGAGGTCAAATAATGACTGGTCAATATTATGTTGATGAGATTGATATTTGGGAGGATTGGGGATTATTCCCACCTCGTGACAAAGGCTTCTATACTTCTTTATTAAAAGCACCAACTCGTAAATATCTGTTAACGAAAGATTGGGCAGATCAGAACGGAACCCAAAGGGCATTTAGTAAGGTTGATTATGACAATAGGGAAATGGAATTGCCGTTTATCATTTTTGCTACGAGCAAGGAGGATTTATTAGCGCAATATACATCATTGCGCACCTATCTATATGCACACCCTAGCATTACCTTAACCTGCATTGAATTAGATAGGCAATTTGTATTGACCTATAAAGGCATGTCATCATTCAACAAGCTTACCCCGTTTTATGATAATGGTAACATAGCTGTTGAACTATCTATAAGTTTTGTTGATGAACAGCCAACTGTATTTATTGATAAGGATGGGGTTACAATGCCGATGCCTTTCCCTGCTGATATTCCAGATGCTCCAATAGATCTTAATCTCTTTGATTTTGAGATTAATGAGAGTGGTCAACTTATCATGAGTGGTGAGGGTTTGGACAGTGATGGCAATTATATAAATGGTAATGAAATTTTAACCACTTACGGATTAACACCACAAAAAGGCTTTGATAACGAACTTTTGAAAATGGCAGAGGCTAAGGGATCGTTAAAGTATGCTACAAGGGTATTAGAATTGCCATTTATAATGCAAGCTGGTAGTAGTGTTGAATTTTACTACAACTATTACTCTTTAGTCGCTTTTTTTCTGCAATCCAGATATTTCAACCTTGATGTTGGAAGGTTGAGAAAACGCTTTTCACTCTGTTACTCCGACATGCCAAGTATTGATAAACTATCGCTGGTAAGCGGCAACAACAGTGTTTTAGCAAGCATAAATATAACTTGCCTCGATGATTATCCGACCGAGGAAACCCCACTATTGGAGTATGACGGAATGTTTGACCAGAATAGTAGCGGTGAGTTAATATACAGTCAGTCAGATATTTTTGATGATCAGATTGATTGGGATTTAGAAAATGGCGAATTGATTTTAAAAGACCTTTAATAATGAGTGATAAAAATTTAGGAAGTGTTTTAGGATGGACAGCAAAGACCGACTTTGTAGAGGTTGAAGGCAAAACCGTCGAAAAACTTATTGGCTATTTTGGAGGGGGTGGTAATGAACCTACACTAAATGTCGGGAAGTATCGCGGCCTTAATGGGTGGGTTGATGATGTTGATGATGCTGTATATTTAATTAATGAAGTAGATCAGGCGGTGTTAAACGGTAAAGCTGACAAATCTGATATTCAAAGTAATATTGATATTCTATTTTCTGATCTAACAACATCCACTACGTATACTAATTTATTATTAGCTAATAAATCAAATGTACCAATAGCATATAAAAATCCAACAACTCCTGCAAATAACTTTTTAACATTCAATTCTAGTGGTGTAGCTACACTACCATTTACCGCAGTTACAGGCTTTACAGCTACGATATTTGGTACGACTGGGGTTATGGGTAATTTCACAACATTACCTGAATTTCAGCCTTTTAAAGATTATATTGATAATTATATAAAGAAGATGTTTAAGGTTGGGGCGGAAGGTTATGCCCTTTCTGTTACAGACGAAAAAAGTAGGCTACTGTTTTATTCCCTAATTAACGGGGCATTTGGAGCTACAAAATGGGATACCAAAAATATACCTGGGGCAGCTTTAAAAGAGGGGGAAATATCTAGGAGTAATTTGAATGCGGATGTATTATCTGGGTTATGGCAACCCCTTGATCCAGAAACAGGGTATTGTTGGGCTTTCCTAGATAAAAAGAATGGTATATTTTGGGCAGTTAGGGTAGATGGTAGTTTTGAGGTTGGTAAGTGGTCAGATAATAATATTCCTGGTAGAGCCTTAAAAGAAGCTACAATAGGTCTGTCAAAGCTTAACCAAGAGGTTCTGTCCGGTTTATGGCAACCTCTTGACCCATCTACCGGGTACATAAATGCTATATTAGATGCTAAAAACCGAAAAATAGTTGCAGCTACAACGGATGGTTGGTTTGAGGTATCAAAGCTTAGGGCTTTAAATTTTGAATATACTTTACCCGATAATTCTGTATCATCTCAAAAACTTACCCAAGACCTTAGGGATTTAATTAATACAGGAGGAACTAATTCCAAGGTTTGGTTTATAGGTCAGAAACTAGTTACGTTGGGTGATAGTATAACCGAGCAAAAGAGGTGGCAAGAATATTTAGTTATTCTTACTAAAATGGTTTGGAGTTCGGTTGAAACGGCCCCAGGATTACCAATTGGACCAGCGGGGGCATTAGTTAAAATGGGGTATGGAGGCCAAACAGTTAGACCTGTTATATCATCCGATGGAACCACAAGACCAGCGGGAGGATCTTTATACTACAGAGCAGATTATGTTCAGGCTCTTGCTCCAAATGTTATATTCGTTTTCGGTGGACAGAATGATAGTCCAGTTGAATCTGTAGTTGGAACAATAAATGATCCCGTTTATACTGGCCCTGAAGTTGCTGCAGGCGACCCAAATGAACCTACTTTTTGCTCTTCATATAAAGGGATGATGGTCAAATTAATGACTCAAAATCCTAATGCTAGGATTTACGCAATGACTAGAATGTGGAATGGTGTATTCCCTACAGTAGTTCCAACCCCTACACAAAAAGCAGGCATGGATAGGATAAATAACGCCATAAGGGCTATATGCGATCTTTATTCTATACCAGTTATTGACCTTGCAAAAGGCATTGGCATTACTCCTTATAATGCAAGTATATTTTATTCCGATTCGGTTCATCCAAATTACGAAGGTGGTCTAAGAATGGCGAATTTTATAGCAAACAATTTAAATTAAAAAACATGAACACTGGATTACAAATGACATTACAAGTAGAGGTAACAGATCATTCTCTACCTATACTATATCCCGATAGAAATATGAGCAATGGAACGCTATTTCTTTTTGATGGAGGAAGAGAACTCCCAACTAGCTTGGTTAGTGGATCAAAAATTCCAAATATAGCAACGGAAACCTCTAAAACATTAGTAGGGGCAACATTGGATGCTGATGTTAATGCCGACTTAGTAGTTGGGGCTGGTTTTGCTGGTTCTATTGGAAAAATTGAACTTACACCAAAAGGCGGGATACATACTATTATTAGTCAAACCCTACATACAGCTACAATTAGCCAATATGCTGCTGCATATTTACCTACTTTAATTAGGGATTATATATACACTAATAGAACACATAATTTTTTTATTAGTGTATGGCGGAGAAATACAAGAGTAGCTTTAACAGGCGCTTCTAGTGCTAAATTAGATTTACTTTTATTAACTACAGGTGTTTATCTAACTCAGGAAGTAGTTTCAACGTCTAGTGATGATTTAAGACCTAGTTCAGGAGCTCTGTTGGCTAGGAGGCAAGCATCTCCTAATGCATTAGGAGATTATATAAAAAATATAGCTGTTAATGGTCCTACAGGAGACCCATCTACAAACGCAACTTTAGCAAAAAGTGCAGCGAGTAATGCTATACTTGCCTGTGGTGGGGGTTTAACTGCATTTACAGCAGGGGGGTTGTTAAACGTATCACCATCATTTGTAACATATAGGGTATTAATAGAGGATTTAACAGTATCCGGAAGAACCTATGCTCAAGCTGACGCTATTGATATAGCACAGTTTACAGATGCTTTTGCAATAGGAGGCAGATTTTATGGCGATACACTGCCAACTAACCCATCCGTAATACCTTAACAAATCATTGTAAAAACTCAATTGGATATTAAATTATGATAACTACACCCCAATTAAACGCAAAATACGGTATCCCTAACCAAACAGGTGCAGGATACCTTACTACAATTACATTGCCTTATCCAATGTATACTTCTTGGAGTAATGAAAAAGTAACTCGAATACAATGCCATAAGTTAATTGCAGCTAAGCTGTTAACTGTTTTTAATGATCTTTTAGAACATTATGGAGCTGCTAAAATACATGAATTAGGTATTGATAGGTATGGAGGTTGCTTTAATTATAGGTTGATGCGTGGTAGCACTACAACATTAAGCCGTCATAGCTGGGGAACCGCAATTGATCTGGATCCAACACGTAACCTATTAAAGGAAACGTCAAAAACCGCAAGATTTGCCAGACCAGAGTACAAGGCAATGATTGACATTTTCTATAAACATGGCTTTGTTTCTTTGGGTAGGGAGAAAAATTATGACTGGATGCATTTTGAAATAGCTGCATAAATGAAAAAGATATTCTACAGCCTAATATTGGCGGCAAACCATAGTTCAACATTTAAAGAAAGAGCTCAGCTGTTGGGAAGTGTAATACTTAAGATTGCACCTATTGCCTATGCACTTGATATGGCCAACTGGTGGTTTAAGGAAAATAAGCAATTTGGAACATTCATCTGCATTGCACTGCTTGTTAATATGATTGTAGGGGGTGTTAGGCATTTAAAGAACAAAAGCTTTGATTTTAAACTTTTCTTCGCTCGTAACTGCATGATGATATTTGTTGTGTGCATGGTCTATGTGATGCTGGAGATGCTAAGATATACTGCAGGTGCAAATATCGTTGGTGAGATTTTCAAGGTATTAATACAGGTAACGACTTTAATGTACCCCACATCAAAGGTTTTCAAAAACTGCTACATATTAAGCAATGGCAAATATCCACCGGAATTCATAATGCAGCGCCTTTACAACTTTGAGAAAAATGGAGACCTAAATGATTTATTTAAAACTAAGAAAGATGAGAACGAGACACCTACTGTATAGCCTTTTAATAGCATTGATATTTACTGCTTGTGGTACCAGAAAAGCAAAGATTGATAACTACAAGGTTAATGTAACTACAGAAGAACAAAGTAAACTAAAAGTTGACAGTTCAGAAAAGACATATGCCAAAGTCGAAGAAAAAAGAGAGACCAAAATCAAGGTTGAAAATGACGTAACAGAAAAAGATGTAAAAACAGAGGTTAAGGAAATATTCAAGGATGGTGAACTTACGGAACGTACCACTACAACAACAACAACAGATAAGGTCGATAGGTCGAAATCAGAAACCAATCAAAAATCAGATAGCAAAAGCAGTTCAATCAAAGAGGCATTGAACAAAATAGAGAAAACTGCAAATAAGGTTGTTGACAGTATGATCAAATCAAATTCAAAAGATATCGACGCCAATAAAACTGTAGTTAAAAATCTTGGTGGATGGACAGTAATTATAGTGATAGCGTTAATTGCAATAGCATCTTTCTGGTATTGGCTTAAAAAACGTTAACCTTATTTCAACTGGTCCAATACCTGCTTTGCATAACCATCCATTATAACATCGTCACTAATGTCGCTGATGTATCCTTCATGGACTGCCAAGGTAGCATGGCCAATAAGATCCTTTGTTATGCTGGTGTTTTGGATAACAGAGTTTGCAAGCTTGCTAAATGAGTGGCGTGCTGTGTGGGTTGAAACATTTTTGGTTATGCCTGCATCTTTTGCCGCCTGCTTTAAATATCTGCTAAGTTTCGCAACTGCATTCTTGATTCCAGATTTATATTGGAATTTATCCTTTCCATTCACAGCTTCTAAAAAAGTGAATATATATCCGTAATGGTTCTTTCCAATCCATTTATCAAATATTCTATGTAGATCCTCGCTAACCAATACATTGTGCTGCTTGCCTGTCTTTATCTCTTCATAATGCAGCCTTCCATCAATAATGTTTTCTTTTTTCAAAGTCAGCATATCGCCAATCCTTGCACCCCTTAGATAAATGCTGGCTATAAATATATCCCTAGCCTCATCAACCTTGCCCTTTAGTTCTGCATCCATCAGCATCTTTATTTCATCAACACTTAATTTGCTTTTTACGCTTTTCCCTCTAGGAAACTTTATTTCCTCAAATGGATCATCATGGATCAGCTTAAGTTTCTTTGCCTGTTTTAAAACTCCACCTAGCACATTCATTTTTTCTTTAATTGTTCCAGGGGAATTATTCAAATGGGCAACAAATTTATTTATGAATGTCTCGGTCACATCTTCGAATTCGACATCAGGGGCAAACTCCAATAATTGCTCTAACACAAGATTATTTATATTATATCTTGCAACCTGCTGCTTTAACTTAAAATTTTCTATTCTTTCCTTAAATAGGCTGACCAAAGTATAAGCTTTGGACATACCGAAGTTGCGGAGTGCTTTTTCGATTTCATTGTTCAATCTTGGTGCCTCGATATTCCTAGGCGAAACACGTGATTTACTTTTGTTCCAATCTTTTTCGCTACATTGCCCTATAACCTTGCGCACAGCCTGACCATTCTTAACAATCTGGATGCAAATTGGGTGCAAACCATTCTTATAGGTTTTGTGTTTGTACAGTATGATTTTAGGTGTATACATTAAGGGTAGTTAAGTGTAAGTATGGTGTAAGTTGGTGTAAGTAAAGTACGGAAAAATATATAAATTTGTTAAAAACAATTCTAAATTAATAATTGCTTATATATATAAGGTTTACCATGTTTTACCTTAATTTAATTATAACTACTTTTGCAGTGCAAAGTTAAACTTAGCAAAAGATATACGCGAAGAGATGGCAATTAAAATAACAGACGAATGTATTAATTGTGGAGCATGTGAGCCAGAATGCCCAAATAATGCAATATACGACGCAGGTACAGCCTGGAGATTTTCTGATGGTACCAATTTAGATGGTATTATAGATTTTGGCGGTGAACAAATGGATGCAGGAGCTGCTCAAGAAGCAGTTTCTGATGAAGTTTATTACATCGTTTCTGATAAATGTACAGAATGTAAAGGTTTTCATGATGAGCCTCAGTGTGCTGCGGTTTGCCCAGTAGATTGTTGTGTAGATGATGAAGATATCCGCGAAACTGAAGAAGAATTACTAGCTAAAAAAGCTTGGTTACATCAAGAAGGATAAGCCACAGCCAATCCTCTCCAAAAAAGAGGGCTTCAAATAGCATAAAAAAAGAGATACAGTTTTTGCATCTCTTTTTTTGTGATTACAGCTTTTAGCTTTGGTCTTTCAGCTTTAATCTTTATTTGGCACTATTAATACTGGGCAAGCTGCTTTTCTGGCCACATGTTCTGCCACACTACCCATCAAAAAGTGATATAATCCGCCTCTGCCGTGTGTTCCGATAACGATTAACCCAGCTCCCCATTCCTCAGATTGTTGAATGATGCCATGCGTTGCGGTATCTAAACTGGTTAAATAAACAGTTGGTATTCCATTCCCATATTTGTTAGAAATTTCCTGCAATAATGTTTGGCTGTTTTCTTCACTATTATCATACATCTCCATCATAGCCGGTGCCAGCGTAAATTCTGGATTTACTGTTTCCGGAGCAGGTTCAATAATATTTAATAAAGCTACTTCTGCCCCAAATTTGGCTGCCATCTCATAACCAGTTTTTGCTGCCTTTTCTGCGCAAATACTATTATCTACTGCGATTAAAATTTTTTTGAAGTTCATGATGTTAAGCCTTTAAATTTAAATAACTAACAAATTTACAGCGTAAATGTTTGTGTTTTAAGGTTTATCACTATTTTTACGCATACATTTTAAATATGGAAATCTACCACGTTTGTCGAGTTGCTGTAGCACCTTTAAGAAAAGAACCATCAGATAGGAGTGAAATTACTTCGCAACTTTTATTTGGCGATAGGGTACAGCTTTTGGAAAAGACCGAAAAATGGTGTTTGGTGGTAACTCATCATGATAATTATGAAGGTTGGATGGATTATAAACAACTGCAAAAAATAGCGGATGTGCAATATACAGACGAACAAGCCTACCGATATGTAACGCCTTTACAATTAGATAATACCTTAACAGCAAGCAACGGTACAAAGTACTATTTAAGCCCGGCAAGTACCTTACCGTATTATGAAAATGGTTTTTGCTTTATTGGCGATCAAAAATTTGAAGTTACAGCTACGCCCATTATTCCAAATAAAAGCGATTTTAAATCAAATATAGAACAAGCTGCCAAGTTTTTCGAGAACACACCTTATTTATGGGGTGGAAGGACTTTGTTTGGGATTGATTGCTCTGGATTTGTGCAAGCTGTATATAAGCTGAATGGAATTCTTATTAAACGAGATGCTTCTCAACAAGCAGAGCAAGGCGAAATGGTTGATTTTCTAGCATCAGCTGAACTTGGGGATTTAGCTTTTTTTGACAATGAAGAAGGTAAAATCACTCACGTTGGTCTAATGTTGAGTAATGATAAAATTATTCACTCCGCTGGTAAAGTTAGAATTGACCCAATAGATGATCAAGGAATTTTTAATTCAGAATTGGGTAGGTACACGCATAAGCTGAGGATTATTAAGAGGTTTGTTTAAAAGCGCAAAACCTGTTAGTCGGTGAGATAGGGCTTTGAATTATGCAATTTAATGGAGTTCGATTAATATTTATTAATCTATAACACCCCGGTCTTCGACCACCCCTCTAAAAGAGGGGAATTGCACCTCCATTCCCCTCCATCGGAGGGGTGCCTGAAAGGCGGGGTGGTCAAAAACATCACTTCATTACTTAAATAGCTTCCAATAACAATTTTATAATCGGACTCAGTTTATTAAACTCCAAGTTCAGCCATTAACTTAGCTAGATTTAATTTTAGCTCTGCTAATTCCTCTTCAACTTTCGTTAAACGCTCTTCTAATCCGTTATTGCTTTTAGGAGTTTCTTCTGTGATATACTCTTCTTCAAAGGTTTCAATGTCGCCAGCAAAGAGATGCATGTAACGTTGCTCTTTTTGTCCGGGGCGTTTTGGTAATTGTTTTAAGTAGCCTTCGCTAGTCAATTTTTCTAGCGTTTGGTTAACTTCTTCCAATGTTTCAAACTCGTGTAGCCTGCCAGAATTGGTATTAATTTCTCCTGGTGTTTGTGGGCCACGAAGAAACAATAAACACATTATCGCAACCTCTGAAGGCAATAATGGATATACGATGGCAAAATTATGTTTGTACTTGATATTACGGATAGAACCACCAGTAGCGGTAGAAATTAAACCAACAATTTTTAAAGAATTTAATGAACTTCCAATAGTTTCCTCATCATAATTTACCACCGGTTTTCTCGAAGTTTTCTGATTACAGGCCGAAACCAAACCATTCATCGTCATCGGATAATAATCTGGTGTAGTTTTGGCTTTTTCCATTAAAGCACCTAAAACTCTAATTTGTTCTTGGTTAAGTACTGGTATTTTTGTTGGTGTGTCCATCGGACTAAGATATACGAATTCGTTGAAAAATAAAATGGAAATATGCTATTCCATCTCCCAAACCAATACTTTTCTATCATCTCCTGTAGAAATTAAATACTTTCCATCTTTGCTCCAAATGATTTTATTGATGGAATGTGTATGTCCAAATTCGCCTTTCTCTAAACTTAGAATTTTGTAAAGCTTAAAGTTTTCAGCATCCCAAAGTTTAATGCTTTTATCCTGACTGCTCGTTGCGAAATAGGGAAGGGTTGGATGAAAAACAATGTTGTAGATGGTAAACATGTGGGCTGGAATGGTTTGTGCCAATTCGTAATTAGTGCCATATGCATCCCTTTGGGAGCAATGCCAAATTTTCAATTGTGCATCTCTGCTTCCAGAAATTAAGTATGTCCCAGTAGGATGATAAGCCAAAGAAGTAACAGGCAATGAGTGGCCTTCCAAAGCTTGCTTTAAACTATAATCTGCCAAATTGTAAATCCTTATTTGGTGATCTTTACAACCAAAGGCGATTTCAGTTTCATCAGGTGATATGGCAATACATCTAACGGTATCATAAGCTACTTGAAACCGATAAATTTCTGAATAATCTTTGAGCGACCAAACTGCAACTGTTCCATCTTCACCTGTGGTTAACAATTCATTTTTGCTTTTTGCTACTTGTATATCAAATATTGGTTTTAAATGGGCATTAATTCTGGTGGTTATTTCCTGCTTAGTGAAGTCATAAACACTAAATGCTCCACTTCTTTCCCCAATAAAAAGCAGGTTATTGTAACGAAGCAGACTATAAACCGAACTTTGTACAGGCGTTTTCACCTTTACAAAAGCCATATTTTCTAACGACCATTCTACAACTCCTTTATCATTTCCTGCGCTATAGAAAATACCTTCTACGTTAGCATTTGCTAAAGCATAAACAGGGTTTTGGTGACCAGAAAAGGTATGTAGGTGTTTAAGCATTTTATTCGTATTGCGTAATGAGTATTGCGAATTGCGATTGGATTTGTCTCAATACGCTATACGCAAATCCCAATTCTATTGATGTCTACTTTGTAGTTTCTTGGCAATATCTTTAATCGAAAGCCCTTTTTCTCTTAGTAAAAAAGTCAAATGAAACAGTAAATCAGCTGCTTCGCCAATCAAATCTTCTTCAGTTTCTGCCAATGCGGCGATTACCGTTTCTACCCCTTCTTCGCCTACTTTTTGTGCAATTTTATTTAAACCTTTGTTGCGCATTTTGTTGATATATGAACCTTCAACAGGGTTTTCATACCGATCATTAATAATATTCTCTAGCTCAAAAATGAAGTTCTGATTGTAATCTGTTTTAAAACAACTTCTGCTGCCTGTGTGACAAGTTGGCCCAACTGGATTTGCTTTAATTAATATGGTGTCATTATCGCAATCGATGTGAATAGATTTTACGAAAAGGAAATTACCACTTTCTTCACCTTTTGTCCATAAACGATTTTTAGAACGAGAAAAGAAAGTCACCTTGCCCTCGGTTTGTGTTTTCTCGAATGCTTCGGCATCCATATAGCCTAACATTAAAACCTCTAAAGTTTGTTCGTCTTGTATCACTACGGGAACCCCCCAACCCCCTGAAGGGGGAGTTTTGCCAAAGTCTATCTGGCTTGATGCTATATTTTGATTAACCATTTTTTGCTTTTTTATATTTTTGCTATTCCCCATCGAGGGAAAAAGTTCCCTTTAGGGGATTTAGGGGTTTCTAACCGGAATTCCGTTCCTTCTTAATTCTTGTTTTAAATCTGGTATTAATATTTCTCCATAATGAAATACCGACGCAGCTAATGCGGCATCAACTCCAGCTTTTTGAAATACTTCTGTAAAATGTTCCGTTTTTCCTGCTCCGCCAGAGGCTATAATTGGAATGTTGATTATCTTGTTTATTTTACCTAACAAATTACAATCAAAACCCTGTTTAGTGCCGTCGTGGTCCATTGAAGTTAAAAGAATTTCTCCCGCACCTAAGTCTTCTGCTTTTTTAATCCAATCTTCGGTTTCTAGTTCGGTTATTAATCTTCCTCCATTTAGGTGGACAATGTTTTTACCATCAATATGTTTAGTATCAACTGCCAAAACCACAAATTGAACACCAAAAGTTTTGGCTAGATCTTCAATTAATTGTGGATTTTTTACTGCTGCCGAATTGATACTAATTTTATCTGCACCTGCATTTAACAAGGCTTCCGCATCAGCAATTTCAGTTATTCCGCCACCAATGGTAAAAGGAATGTTCAATTGCCTAGCAACCGATTTAACCATCTCAATCATCGTTTTACGACGTTCGTGAGTAGCAGTGATGTCTAAAAACACCAATTCATCTGCACCTTGTTTGGCATATTGAGCAGCCAATTCTACAGGGTCGCCTGCATCGCGTAAATCAACAAAGTTGATGCCTTTAACTGTGCGGCCATCTTTTACGTCTAGGCAGGGGATAATTCTTTTTGATAACCCCCTCAATCCCCCTGAAGGGGGAGGAGCAAATTGCTTAGCCTGAATGGCTTCCTTTATTTTGTCCAAAACAGCATTTAAATTATTGTGTAATTGGTTATTTGTAAATCTTATAACGGTTATACCAAGCTCTTCGAGATTTTTTTGTCTTTCAATATCATTCGCTAATACTTGTGGCTTGTTATGAATTCCTCCATCTAATTCTATCAAGAGTTTAATTTCATGGCAATAGAAATCTGCAATATAAAAAGCAATTGGGTGTTGTCTTCTAAACTTTAAACCTAACTGTCTACCTTTTAATTGCTCCCAAAGTAATCTTTCACTTTCAGTAACCTTATTCCTTAAAGCTTTTGCATTTTCAAAAATTAAGTTTGAAGCCCCATAAAACATACTTGGTTCTTCTAATCTTAATAATTCAAAATCATCTTCAATTTCTGGATACATATACTTTAGCTTTTATGCTATTCCAATCTGAATGGCAAGTCCCCTTCAGGGGATTTAGGGGTTTAAATCGAACTCAACATCTTCAAATTCCAATCCTTAACTTGCTCAATGGTAATTCTATCTTCATAAATTGCTTTTCCTACAACTACACTTCTGATAGGGTATTTAGCCAATTCGTAAATATCTTCCATCGAACTCACCCCGCCAGATGCAATTAATTTAATCATCGGCGAATGGTCAAGTAGTTTTTTATATAAATCTACTGCCGCACCGCCTAATTTTCCATCTTTACTGATATCAGTACACAAGAAACGGAAGAAACCTAAAGCCAAACATTTATCAACGTAATCCATCAGTTTAATTGGCGAACTTTCCATCCATCCAGAATACTTGATTACTTCATCTAAAACATCAATTGCAATTACAATTCTATTGGCGTAGTCATCTTTTTTAGCAAAAGCTTTGCTCAAATCAGGTAAAAACTCCGGATTGCTAATCGCTTGTGTGCCAACAATAACACGATGGATACCTGCATCCAATAAATTATTTACTTGCTCAATTGTTCTTATTCCACCACCGTATTGCACCCGCATCTCGGTTTTTTTAATGATGTCGAACAAGGTTTTTTGATTGCTGAAATCGCCCTTGGCGCCATTTAAATCAATTATATGAATGAAATCTGTGCCATTAGAACGATAACGCTCAATCATTTCTTCAATAGAAACATCGTATTCTGTTTTCTGGTTATAGTCGCCTTCACGTAAGCGGACAACTTTTCCGTCTAAAATATCAATTGCTGGTATAATGTACATTTTATAAACTAAGGTTTGAGAAGTTTTTCAATAAGCGTTCACCTGCTTCACCAGATTTTTCTGGGTGAAATTGAACGCCGTAAAAATTATCTTTTTGTATCGCTGCCGAAAATTTGTTTCCATAATTAACTGAAGCGATATCAAAAGTAGGGTTATATTCTATAAAATAAGAATGCACAAAGTAAAACTGTGTATCTAAATTAACACCTTCAAAGAGTGGATTGTTTTGAAATTCAACGTTATTCCATCCCATGTGTGGTATTTTGATACCTAAATCTCTGTTGAAAAGTTTAGTGTTTAAAGGAATGATATTCAAAAGATTAGCATCTCCCTCTTCAGAATGTTGCGTGATGAGTTGCATACCCACACAAATGCCAAGTACAGGTTTCTTTAAAGCTTTAATGGCATCAACCAAACCAGTTTGTTCTAGTTTTTTCATCGCAGCACCTGCGTGGCCAACACCAGGGATGATAATATGACTGTATTTATCTAAATCAGCCTCTGTATTTATCATTCCATAAGAGATGTTTTGTCTTTCTAAAGCTGCGGTTAAGGAGAAAATATTCCCCGCTCCATAGTTCACGATGCCAATTCCCCCAACCCCCAAAGGGGACTTTTCTTTAATTTTATTTTCTTCCATTTCAATTAATTATTGGAAAATGAATGTCAGTTTTTCATTGGTGCTGTAGTCCTGCTATTCGCTTTACTCCTCCCGATGAAAAATCGGGATCCGTGTTCGTTGCTATCAGTTTTATTTAACAAAGTCAGTGCAATCCCTAAATCCCCTAAAGGGGACTTTGCCTTTCCATCGTTAATATAGTCGCTTTATATTTATGTTATGTTTTCAATTCCCCTTTAGGGGGTTAGGGGGTTACAAAACCCCCTTGGTACTTGGTAAAACCATTTTTTCAGCATCACGTTTTACAGCCATTTTAATTGCTTTTGCAAAAGCCTTAAAGATAGCTTCTATTTTATGATGTTCGTTTTCGCCTTCTGCTTTTATATTTAAATTGCATTTTGCAGCATCACTGAAAGATTTAAAAAAGTGGAAAAACATTTCTGTTGGTACATCTCCAACTTTTTCGCGTTTAAATTCAGCATCCCAAACAATCCAGTTTCTGCCACCAAAATCTATGGCTACTTGCGCTAAACAATCATCCATTGGCAAATAGAAACCATAACGCTCAATGCCTAATTTGTTGCCTAAAGCCTGTGCAAAAGCCTCGCCTAAGGCAATTCCTGTGTCTTCAATGGTATGGTGTTCGTCTATGTGTAAATCGCCATTGGCAATCACATCTAAATTCATACTGCCGTGTCTGGCAATTTGGTCTAACATATGGTCGAAGAAATTTAAACCAGTTTTAATGGTTGCTTTTCCTGTTCCATCCAAATCTAAACCAATAGTAATGTCTGTTTCATTCGTTTTACGAACGTGATTAACTTTTCTTGCCCCAGCTCTTAAAAACGTATAGATGTCTTCCCATTTTTGAGTTTCTAAAGCAATCACATCAGCTAAAGTTTCGTATTTATCTAATGCTTCTGTACTTCCTAATGTATCATTCTGACGTAAGAAAATTGCTTTTGCACCTAAATTTTTGGCTAAAATTACATCATTTAAACGGTCGCCAATTACAAAAGAGTTTTTCAAATCATATCCTTCTCCAAAATAATGAGTTAGCAAGCCCGTATGAGGTTTGCGGGTAGGTGCATTGTCTTTAGCAAAAGTTCTGTCAATCACCACTTCATTAAATACAACTCCTTCCCCAGCTAAAGTATCCATCATAAAATTATGTATGGGCCAAAAGTTCTCTTCTAGGTTGGAAGGCGTTCCCAGGCCATCTTGATTAGTAACCATCACCAAATCAAAATCTAGCTCTGTCGCAATTTTAGAAAGATAATACAAAGCTCTTGGGTAAAATTTCAGCTTCGCAAAACTGTCTACCTGTTCATCATCTGGTTCGATGTTTAATGTGCCATCACGGTCTATAAACAATACTTTTTTCATTATATTTTTTCTAAAATACTGATTAACTGATTGTTTTCTTCAACTGTTCCTACTGTAATTCTTAAACAACCTTCGCAAAGGGATACCTTAGAACGGTCGCGGACAATGATACCTTTATCTACCAATAAATTGTAAGTTCCTAAAGCATCATCAACTTGAATCAATATAAAATTAGCGTCAGATGGGTAGACTTTTTTAACCAATGGAAGTTTAGTCAGTAAATCACTCAACCTGTCTCTTTCCGAAACTGTAATTTTAATCCAATCATTTACCTGCTGGATATTTTCTAAAGCCGCTAAAGCTAAATCTTGCGTAGCCTGATTGATATTGTAGGGTGGTTTTACCTTGTTTAAAATATCAATAACTGGGCGTGAAGAAAAAGCCATTCCTAAACGCAAAGCCGCTAATCCCCAAGCTTTAGAAAACGTTTGGAGGATTACCAAATTTGCATATTCAGTTAGTTCTTGGATAAAAGTCTTTTGTTTGGCAAAATTGATATAAGCTTCATCAATAACCACCAAACCTTTAAAATTGGCTAAAATGGTTTCAATATCTGTTCTGTTGATGGAGTTTCCAGTAGGGTTGTTTGGCGAACAAATGAAAATCATTTTAGTATTCGCATCAATTGCCTCAGCAATTTTCTTTAAATCTAATTGGAAGTTTGGTAATAAATCTACTTTTCTAATTTCAACATCGTTGATGTTTGCCGAAACCTCGTACATGCCGTAAGTAGGCGGAAGGATGATTACATTGTCTTTTCCAGGGTTGCAAAAAGCACGGTATAATAAATCAATTGCTTCATCGCTACCATTGCCTAAAAATGTGTTTTCGATTGGCACACCTTTAATTTTGCTAATCGCATCTTTTAAATCTAGTTGCAATGGGTCTGGGTAACGATTGTAATTAGCCGGCAGCGGTGAACCGTAACTATTCTCATTCGCATCTAAAAAGACACTTGCTTGTCCTTTAAACTCATCTCTAGCGGTAGAGTAAGGTTTAAGGGTTTTTATATTTTCTCTTTGTAAATCTTTAATATCCATTTTTATCTTGTGAAGAGATTAAAGAACAAGTAGTAAAGATTAAAGACAAGGTGTCAAAAATCGTTTTTCCAAAAATTGTGCTTTAATCTTCGCTTTTTATCTTTGTTCTTTGCTCTTTATTCCTTTTTCCAACCTTATTGTTATTGCATTTTTATGTGCTTGTAGTCCTTCTGCTTCTGCTAAAACCTCAACTGTGTTGCCAATATTCCGTAAACCTTGAATGCTTAGGTGCTGAAAAGTGATTTTTTTAAGGAAAGTATCAACCGAAACTCCTGAAAAGGCTCTTGCAAAACCACTTGTAGGTAAGGTATGATTTGTTCCCGAGGCATAATCACCGGCACTTTCTGGGGTTAGGTTTCCTAAAAACACAGAACCTGCATTAATTATTTGTGGAATAAGTGATTCAAAATTTTCAGTTGCTAGAATTAAATGTTCAGGTGCATAAGCGTTACTAAACTCCATTGCCTCAGTTAAACTTTCAGTAAAAACAGCATAAGAATTTTCAATTGCCTTCGCTGCAATTTCCTTTCTTGGTAAATTCATTAACTGTTTTTCAACTTCAGAAAGTACTTCAGTAATTAATTGTTTCGAAGTCGCAACTAATACCGCTTGACTATCAATTCCGTGTTCAGCTTGCGCTAATAAATCAGCAGCAACAAAAGCCGGATTTGCACTTTCATCTGCTACCACTAAAACCTCAGATGGTCCAGCTGGCATATCAATTGCAACTGTGTTTTGAACCAGCTTTTTTGCCTCGGTTACGTAGCGATTTCCTGGTCCAAAAATCTTGTCAACTTTAGGGATTGTTTCGGTTCCAAAAGCCATTGCTCCGACTGCTTGAGCGCCTCCAACTAAGTAAACTTTCTCAATGTTTAACAAGGTCGAAACGTAAGCAATATAGGTGTTGATTTTGCCATCACTTTGTGGCGGAGAACACACTACGATTTCTTTACAACCAGCAATTTTTGCAGGTATGCCAAGCATTAAAAAAGTGCTCGGTAAAACAGCTGTTCCACCCGGAATATATAGTCCAACTTTTTCAATTGCTCTAGCTTCTCTCCAGCAAATTACACCTGCCATTGTTTCAATTTTAGCTTCTGTTTTTAGCTGAGCTTCGTGAAATTTGTAGATGTTTTGATAGGCAACGTCAATAGCACTTTTTACCTTTGAAGGGATTTGCTTAGCCAAATCAGCCAATTCTTCTTTACCAATAAAAAGTGATGATAATTTAACTTTATCAAATTGTTCCGCGTAGGATAGGAGTGCGGCATCGCCATCAGTTTTTACTGTAGCAATGATGTTTTCTACCCTAGAAAAAACCAAATTATCGTCTTCGACTTGTCGAGAACATAGTTTTTCAATTTTTTGTTGAGTTAATTCTTTATAACTATAGAGTTTCAATGTCTTATGTTTTTAATTTAACTATTAGTTAATATAAAATATAGCGTTTAAATCTATTTATTGGTGTTTTAGGTAATGATTTTTTCAATTGGCATCACTACTATTCCTTCAGCACCTGCTAATTTTAAGCCGTTGATTTTTTCCCAAAAATCTTCTTCTGCAATTACAGAATGTACAGCAACCCAACCTTCTTCGAACAATGGAACTACTGTAGGACTTTTTACGCCTGGTAATAAATCTACCACAGCTTGTAAGTTTTCTTTAGCCACATTAAGTACCACGTATTTTGTGGCTTTTGCTCTTAGTACAGATTGAATTCTTTGTAGTAATTCTAGTACTTCAGGATTGAGTTCCATCCCTTTGCTAGAGATTAAAACCGCTTGAGAATCCATCACATTTTTGAACGCTTTTAGTCCGTTACTTTTTAGAGTTCCGCCAGTAGAGACAATATCAAAAATTGCATCGCTCAAGCCTAAACCCGGACCAATTTCTACCGAGCCAGAGATGTTTCTAATCTGTGCATCGACGTTATTTTCTGAAAGATATTTTTGTAAAATTACAGGGTAAGAAGTAGCAATTGCTTTGCCATTTAATTGCGATAATTCTGTGATGTCGCTAGTGCTTTGAACAGCAATTTTTAAGGTGCATTTTCCGAAGCCCAATGGCTGCAAATAGGATACATCTGCACCTGCTTCGATGATTACATTTTCGCCAACAATACCTAAATCGGCAATGCCATCTTGAACATATTCTGGGATATCATCATCTCTTAAAAAAAGAATTTCTAGAGGGAAATTAGCAACAGTTGCTATTAATGAACTTTTGTAGTTTTCGAACGAAAGGCCACAATTTTTAAGAATTTCTACTGATTTTTCGTTTAACCTACCCGACTTTTGGATAGCGATTTTAAGTGTTTTCACTTGTTATAAAATTAGGAATAAGAATATTGAATCTGTCTAAAAACCGTTTTGCGTACAAAACATAAATCTATCTATCGCCACAATGGCGATGGTGTAAATGTACGTGATGGTTTAAAACTTTAGTCATTATATTACTTATCTTTCCGTAATTTTGTTGAGAAGATGATGCAAATATAGCTTTGTTAATGGTAAATCAAAAAAATATGGCATTTAATTTGAACTAGTTAAATGATTTACCTCAAAAAACAATCATCTAAAATCTAAAAAAATTGAAGAAAACGTTACTCTTTTTAGCCCTTTGCTTACTTTTAAGTTCATGTGAATGGTTTAAGTCAGAACCTCAAATAGCTACGGTTTTAACTAAACACTTCAATAATAAAATCTATAAAGAATTTGATACTGTTGCTTATGACCTCATTTTTAGAAAAAAAATGGACGAATTGAGTAGTAATATATCCAATCCAAAACTTACAGCAGCTTACTATTCGAGTCACAATTATAGTCCAGTATTAATTACTCGTTTTCTTGCCAATGGGGGTATTGATAGTCTAAAAAAATATATCGAAAATAGTAAGACAGATGGTTTTAATCCTAAAGCTTTTGGTTATCAAGAATTGTCTGATCTATTAAGAATAATGAAAGACAATAGATTTAAGAACATTGATGAAGCCTATCCTGTAATTGCTGAATTAGAAATTAGGACTGCTGATGCCCTATTGCGCTATACTAATTCTATTAAGTACGGGAGTGTAAATCCACGCAAAATTTTTAATCGCTATTATATTGCTGTAAAACGTCCAGATAGTTTAAGAATGGATTCCATCTTAAATAGTAATGATATTCTGGCAGTATTAAAAAGCGTTCAGCCAAAATCTAAAAGCTATCACGATTTAAAGCAGCTATTGGCATTTTACAGGGATAGTATTGGTAATGATAACGACCCTGCAATTAAGTCAATTAAACTAAATATGGAGAGACTACGGTGGCAACTACCGGTTAACACAGATGAAGTTGTTGTTGTAAACATCCCCGATTTTTCTCTTACTTGGTTTAATAAAGAAGATACCTTAACACATATGAATGTTTGTGTAGGCGGTAAAAGAGAGCCTACTTATAAAGAAAAAATGAAGGCTTTTCTAAAATCTGGTAATTTAGATGATAAACCAAAAAACCACGAAACTCCACAGTTAGTGAGTGTTTTCAACTCTATACAAGTTAATCCAGTTTGGAATATCCCAGTAAGTATTGCGCAAAGTGAAATCTATTGGATGGCAAGAAAAGATCCTTATTATCTTTCTAACAGCAACATTAAAGTTTATTATAAAGGTAAAGTCGTAAATGATCCTGATACCATTCAATGGAACAGGTATTCGAGGGATAAGCTGCCATTTCAATTTAAACAAGGTTCTGGGGAAGGAAATGCTCTAGGCAAGTTTAAATTTATTTTTGACAATAGCTCTAGTATTTATTTACATGATACCAATAACAAAAATGGTTTTAAGCTAAAAAATAGAGCTATAAGTCATGGCTGTGTTAGGATTGAGAAACCATTGCAATTTGCTCAACTAATAGTTAAAAGCAAAAGCCAGTATGATGAATTGCGAATGGAAGTTAATCTGCCTCCAGTTGATGAGAATAAAATGGCATGGTTTAGAAAAAAACAGGCAAAAACAGCCGATCCTTCGAATGCATTTCAATTGAAACCTTCTTGGTTCTCTACCAGAAAAAAGGTAAGTGTTGTAATCGGTTATTACACAGCATGGGCAGAAAATGGCAAAGTTGAATTTAGGCCAGATGTTTATGATTATGATGGAATATTATGGGATGCCATGAAGAGATATATGTAGCTAAATATGTGCTATTAATTTCTTGAAAGTTTGTAAATTAGTATTGGCTGTAATTTAGGAGAAGTTTTTAATATTAGAAGCGTCATCATACTTTTCTATGTGTATGAGAGCCCATTAAATTTAATCCTAATAAATAATTCAAATTAATATGCAAACATCAGGAGAAACTGTGGAAGAAATCTTGGATAATATTCCTGAGGATAGATCAGAATCTTTTGATAAACTTCACCAAATAATCGTGAAAAACTTGCCCAAAGGTTTTGAACCGGGTATAGTTATGGTGGTTTGGGTTACGTAATCCCAAATTCTATTTATCCAACCGGTTATCATTGCAAACCAATTGAACCATTACCATTCGCAGGCATTGCTTCGCAGAAAAACTTTATCAGCTTTTATCACATGGGCATATATTCTGAGCTAAAATTATTGGAGTGGTTTGTAAATGAGTATCCTAAACACAGTAAGCAGAAATTGGATATGGGTAAAAGTTGCATCCGCTTAAGAAGCCAAGCGAAATTCCTTATGAGTTGATTGGAGCGCTAATGAAAAAAAATGACGGTACAAGAATGGATGAATCAAAACTTAAAAAATAAGTGCTTGAAATGTGATTCCTTAAATCATCTAATTTAATTCTTAACAAGCTTTTTGTGGAGGATGTATATAAAATTTTAAAACAAATCGGGCTTAAATTTATTTAAGTCTATATGAAATTGATAACCTATCCTAAATTAAATATTCACAAATTTCTATTCATAGGGATTTTATTCTTATTTGTTTTACAATCATGTAAAAAAAGCCATTCTGATATTGGTGCGGCTGTTTTTAAGGAAACAAAAATTAAAGCTTTCAAAGATATAGAGGCAGATGTGTTTGTAGAGAAATTTAAAACTGCCTTTCAAAAGCAACAAGGGAAATTTAAAAATCCCAAATTTTTACAGGCTGTTTATCAGAATGCAGATTTTGAACCCATTTTAGTAATGAACAACTTACCACAAGGCAAGCTTAAAGAAGCTGTTACTGTAGTTGGTAAATCATCAGAACATGGATTAGATTCTTCAATCTTTAAAGGCGCTGCACTAACAGAATTGATCAACAAGATTTATGATAAAGATCAGATTAAAACCGCTGCTGATGCTTATCAGGTTTTGATAGATCTAGAATTGGCCGCTGCAAATACATTAACAAATTACAGTTCTGCACTACAGTTTGGATTAATTAGTCCCAGGAAAATTTATGCGCAATACTATACTGCGACTAAAAGACCTGATAGCATTAGTTTTTATGGAGTATTTGTTACTAAGGATATTGTGCAGTTTTTAGATAGCATACAACCAAAGGATGAACAATACCTTGCTCTGCAAAGTGCTTTAAAGGAGAAGCTACAAGTTCCAGGAACCAACCCTGAAGAAACGGAGCGGATTTTAAAAGTGAATTTGGAGCGTTTGAGATGGAAAAATTTACCCACTGAGGATAAATATGTTTGGGTAAATATTCCGGATTTTAGGTTAGATGTAATGGAAGGCGGTAAATCATCTCTAAATATGAAAGTTTGCGTTGGGGAGGGGAGAAATCAAGATAATAAAAATCAACTTTTAGAGTATGATGAGGATGATTTTAATAAGGACAGACCATTTAATAGGGAAACACCACAATTAAAAAGTCTAATTCACAGTGTTCAGGTTAATCCAATATGGAATATTCCAGAGAGTATTGCTACTAATGAGATAACAAAATATGCTGCTAGCGATCCTTATTATCTATCTAATAACAATATCGATGTATTTTTGAATGGTAAAAAAGTTGAGGACCCTGAAACAATAGACTGGTCGGCAGCAGGAGCTGGCAAAATCTATTCATTTAAACAGAGACCTGGAGATGATAATTCCTTAGGTAAGATCAAGTTTTTATTTAACAACCAAAGTAGTGTTTATTTACATGATACACCAAATAAGGCTGCATTTAATTTGGATATGAGAGCAGTAAGCCATGGCTGTGTAAGAGTTGAAAAGCCCTTAGAATTAGCGGAAGCTTTGTTTGGTGCAGGAGCTAAATACGATAAGATTAAAGAGGGGATGGTAAGTAAAAACCCTATTGCTACAGATATTGCCTTGCCTACTAAAGTACCTGTTTATTTAAGCTATTTTACTTGTTGGGCAGATGAAACTGGCAAATTACAATTTAGAAAAGATGTATATGGTTTAGATATTGTGTTATATACTTATATGCAGAAAATGGTTTAATTTTTTTGCAATTAAAAACGCCGTTCTTTTAGAATAAAAGAACGGCGTTTTGGTAGAATAACTTTTTTTTAATCCATATGTGTGCCCATACTATCTACAGCGAAGTTGGCGGCTAATACTTCATTCAAATATTTAGAAGTATATTTTTCAGTACTCTTATTGATAAATAAAACTGTCTTATCCTCAATTGTATTAATAACTTGATCTGTTACCTCTGGTGCTACTGCCGGGCAACCTTGGCTACGACCTAATCTACCTAAGGCATTAATTGTTCCCGTGCTTACATAAGGTGCGCCATGAACAACAATGGAACGACTACGGGCATTATCATTAAAACCATAATCCATTCCATCTAACTTCAAAGATTTGCCGTGTGAGCCACGATAAATTTCTCCAGTAACATAAAAACCTAAACTGCTGGTGTAAGAATCGTTAATATTAGAGAAATTGATAGCTTCATCATCGCCACTTCTTTGTCCGTGAGCTACCCAAGTGTTTAATAAGATTTCTTTTTTGTCAATATCGATAATGTACAATCTCTTTTTGGTGCTAGATTGATCAAAATCTGCAATTGTTAAAATAGATTTTGTAGATAGCTGTCCTGATTTTTTTAAATTATAAAAACCAGTTAGTGCTTTCTCAAATACAGGTAAACTTAAGCCAGCTTCTTTTAAATGTGTAGCAAGATAAAGTGTATTTACGTGTTTGTTGTATGCACTATCTAATGTGTTTTCTACAGTTGCTTGAATTACTTGAGGAGGATTTACTATCGATTTAAAGCTAGTAATAGTTAAATAGAAAGCAATTGAAAGTAATCCTGCAATTCCTAAAATGTATTTTCTCATATTTTTTCGGTATCTCGTTCACAATAATCTTTAGTATGAGTGTTTTATATAGGCGCTTTATTTAGATAAAATAATCATACAAATATACGTATTTCTATATTGTTAGCATTTTTCACATCCTTTAATTACGTTTCAATGACTTAATTAGCGCATTGGTATATAATGGTTTAATTAACTATTCTTGAAAGGAGTTAAAAATTTGTTAAAGAAAAAATCATGAATTTAGTTTTGATTTAAATATTACAATATTTTCTACTAAATTTATAGTTATATTTGGTTTTGTTGTATTAGATTTCATCTCATGAAGAATTTTAAATTAGTATTACCGTTTGTTGCAGCATTTATTTTGTCGTGTAAACCAAGTCCAAATAAGGTTAAGGAGCAGAAAGATACGATAGCGATAGAATCGAAAGCAAAAGAAAATTATTTAGTAGGCCAACCAATTTTACCTGAAACAGAAATTATATCTGGAGGCGGTAAGTTTTGGGGATATTATAGCACGAATGTAGAGCTATATGAAGATTTTGTTGCTTTAGATGCTAACGGAAAGGTAATTGATAAAGCTAAATTCTTAGATGAAATTAAATCTGGTAAATATTATCCATTGGCAATATATTCAAAAGACGAACAGCTAAACTATAAATTGGCTAAGATACCGGCAAGAGCAGATCAATCTATTTCAGCTTACATGAGGCAGTTTGGGAGTGAACAGTTAACATTTTACAAGATGCAGGGTAAACCAGTGCCTAAGTTTAGCTTTACTGATGTAAATGGAAAACTATATACTTCCGATAATACCAAAGGCAAAATTGTTTTATTTAAATGTTGGTTTATTCGTTGTGGTGCTTGTGTCGCAGAAATGCCAGCCCTAAACGAAATAGTTGAGAAGTACAAGGATCGAGATGATATCCTTTTTATTAGCTTAGCAATGGATCCCAGAAAAGATTTGCAAAACTTCCTTTCTAAAACTAAGTTTGATTATGCTACTGTTCCTAACCAAACCAAATATATGGCTGATCAATTGCATGTTCAAGCATATCCAACACATTTTTTGATTGATAAAAAGGGCAATATGGTGAGGGCTTTGCCAAATGAAGTTCAGGTTGCCGAAGCTTTAGAGAAAGAAATAGCAAAGTAAGTTTTCATTTACGTATGCGCTAATTTCCATAATTTTTCTATCTTTGGTTTTTAATGAATTTCCTGTATCCGGGCTTTCTTTTTGCACTTTTTGCGGTCGCTATTCCGGTCCTTATCCATTTGTTCAATTTTAGGAAATTTAAAAAAGTCTATTTTACGAATGTTGCCTTTTTAAAAGAAATAAAAGAGCAAAATTCTTCGAGAGAAAAACTTAAAAATTTACTGATATTAATTAGCAGAATACTAGCTATTATCTTTTTAGTTTTTGCTTTTGCTCGCCCATTTTTTCCTGGTGTCGGTAGTAAAATAGATCAAAGCAAGGGAAATATCGTAAGTATTTATTTAGATAATTCTTACAGTATGGAAGCTGTAAATAAAGATGGTAGTCTTTTAGATGAAGCCAAACGTAAAGCCAAAGAAATTGTAAAGTCGTTTCAACTTAATGATCGTTTTCAATTGCTAACTAATGATTTTGAGGGTAAACATCAGCGTCTGCTCAATGGCGATGAATTATTGCAAGCTCTGGACGAGGTTAAAATCTCTGCAGCAAGTAGAAAATTGCAGCAAGTAATTAATCGGCAACAAAGTATATTTAATGGGGTAAGTAATCGTTTTGCCTATGTTATTTCAGATTTTCAACAGGGTTTTTCCAGTAACGAATTGATTAAAACTGATCCAAATACAAATGTATCTTTGATAAAACTCAATGCAAATAGTTTACCAAATGTAGCTGTAGATAGTGTTTGGTTGCTTTCTCCGGTACACCAGGCTAATGCTACAGAAAAATTGGTAGTTCAGCTGCGTAATTATGGAGATGAAGACGCTAAAAATGTGGCAGTAAAACTCAATATCAATAGCCAACAAAAAGCAATAAGCAGTTTAAATTTAAAGGCGGGGCAAGTTGCCAGCGATACACTTTCTTATAGTGGCTTAACTTTAGGTTGGCAAAAAGGAACACTAAGCATTAAAGATTTTCCATTAACTTTTGATGATGAACTTAATTTTAGCTTTAAAGTTAACGCAACGCAACAAGTTTTAGCCATTAATGGGCAGCAAAATGGAAAATACATTAAAGCATTGTTTTTAGCCGATTCTTATTTTAAATTAACTGAAATGCCAGAGGCTAATATCAATTATTCAGCCTTGCCTAATTACAGCTTAATCGTTTTAAATGGATTAAGCAATCCCTCTAGTGGTTTAGCGACAGCGTTAAAAAGCTACATTGCTAACGGCGGTTCTGTTGTTGTTTTTCCAGATCTGGATGCTGATAAACAGATTTACACTGCCTTTTTAACAAGTTTAAATCTTCCAGCTTTAGGTAATTTAAATACTACGCCTACAAAGGTTAGCCATATCGAACTAAAACATCCACTTTTTAAAGATGTATTCGAAACTTTGCCGCAAAATTTAGATTTGCCACAAGTTAATCGATATTTTAGTTTTGTAGAGCGCAGTAACAGTAGTAAAGAAAATTTGTTGCAGTTGCCAGCAAATCAATTGTTTTTTGCAAGATATCCTACAAGGAATGGGCAAGTATATTTATCTGCTACAGATTTGGAAAGTGATGATAGCAATTTTGCAAAACACCCAGTATTTGTGCCATTGATGTATAAAATCGCATTTGCAAGTGTACAAGAGCAGCCCATCTATTACACTGCCATGAAAGACAATGTATTGGAAAGCCAAAAAATAGATTTAGGCGCCAATCAGTCTTTAAAATTGGTTGCAGATCAATTTGAAATTATACCAGAACTAAGACAAATTAATGGTAAAACATTATTATATGTTGCCGATCAAGTTAAAAAAGCAGGGTTTTATACCTTAAAAAAGACCGATTCTACTTTAGCTGTTATCGCTTTTAATGATAATAGAGCAGAATCTGATATGCATTATGCTACGCAGACAGATGTGCAAAAGTTATTTGATAAACAGCAAGTTGCATTTTTAGATCCAAAGTCTGATAGCATTGCCTCGGCTGTTAGCGCTAAAAATAATGGAACAGAATTATGGAAACTTTGCCTAATTTTGGCTTTAGTTTTTTTAGCGATTGAAATATTATTGGTCAGATTTTATACTGTCCACAAACCGAGTTAACGAGCGCATTGATACAAATAAATTAATATATACTAATCAATAATATAAAATTCATGAACCTCTTAGTTAAGGGAATTACCATTGCCGATCCTAATAGCGAGTTTAATCAAAAAACTTGCGATGTACGTGTTGAACAGGGAAAGATTACTGCTATTGAAAATAGTTTATTACCACTAAAAGGTGAGATAATTTTTGAAGGAAAAGGAGCAATACTTTCTCCTGGTTTTTTCGATTTAAATTGCACCATTGGTGATCCTGGTTTGGAGACTAAAGAAGATATCCAAACGGGTACAGCAGCAGCAAGAGCGGGTGGTTTTACAGGTATTGCGATATTGCCAACTACTAAACCTGTGGTACAATCAAAAGGTGAAGTTGAGTATATTTTAAACAGAGCTAAAAATAATCTAGTAGATGTTTATCCGATAGGGGCGATAAGCAATAACTTAGAAGGAAAAGAATTGGCTGAGCTGTATGATATGAAAAATGCTGGTGCAGTTGCTTTTTCTGATGGTAGCAAGCCTTTAAGTGATGATGGTTTTATGAGCAGAGCTTTGCAATATGGTCTGGGTTTTGGTGCTTTGTTAATCACTTACCCAGAAAATACGGCCATTGCGGGTAAGGCACAGGTTAATGAAAGCAAAAATAGTGTTTTATTAGGAATGAAAGGTATTCCAGCATTGGCCGAAGAAATGCAGATTTCTAGAGATATATTTTTGGCTACCTATCATGATTCACCGATCCATATCAGCAATATTTCTACTGCTGGGGCAGTTGCTCTAATTAAAAAGGCAAAAAAAGATGGCGTTAAAGTTACTTGCGATGTGGCAGCACATCAGCTAGTGTTTACAGAAGAGTTATTAAACGATTTTGATAGCAATTATAAAGTAAAACCTCCGCTACGCAGCAAAACCGATAATAAAGCCTTAATCGCTGGTCTAAAAGACGGAACAATTGATGCCATTTCTTCGCAACATCGTCCGCATGAAATAGAATTTAAAGATGTGGAGTTCGAAATTGCATCGTATGGTATTATTGCTTTACAAACGGTATTGCCACTATTGTTGCAAGCAGGGTTAGAAGCTTCCCTAATTGTAGAGAAGTTGTCCATCAATCCAAGAAAGGTTTTGAGTTTACCTATTGCAACCATAAATGTAGGCGAAATAGCAAACTTTACTGTTTATCAACCCACCCAAGAATGGGATTACAATTCAAATACCAATTTTTCAAAGTCTAGTAACTCCCCTTTGTTAGGTAAAAGGCTAAAAGGGAAAGTAGAATTAGTTTATAACAACAATCAATATCAAGTATATGAACAGTAGTGTAGAACAAGCGCTGATTGCATCTTTAGATCAATTTGCAGCAGCCAATAGTATAGATTCTATTGCCATAGAGCAAAGATTAGTAGAAGTGTTTGGCAAAGACATGAACTTTTTAGAAAAAGTTGCTGAATTTGATGAGGTTTTTGATGAACATCCAAAATTTGATGAGCTAAGAGAAGTTTTCTTCGACTTATTGATGATCAATTTCTTTACTAGTGATGTAAATAAATTAGAGGAGGATTATCTTGAATCTCGTGAGTGGGAAAATATTGAAGAAGAAACAATTGATCGTGGAACGGAATTATTGAATTTGTTATTATACATTAACGAATGCCATGACGAAGAAATTAAACCAGGTTTAGAAGATTTCTTAAAGGAATTTTTATTGGTAGAAGAAGATGAATTTCAAGATGAGTTTCACATCTATGAAGATTTAATCAGCAACCAACAATTGGCAGAAAGTAGTGTAGAAGACATTTGCAGCAACGCCAATATGATGGAATTGAGCGAAGAAATGGAAGAATTATTTGTTCCATTTATGACTTTTTTCTTGCAGCCTAGAACCAGTGAAGAAGTACAAAAAGATTTAATCAATTTTAGTAGTAACAAAAGTTTTGATGTGGCAGTCTATACATTAATTACTACTTTTAATAAAAATAGATAAACTCACAAAGGGAATCCTTTGGCTCTAAAACTAAACAAACATGGAAACAACAGCTACAACAGTAAATTTAAAAACAGAAGCTTTAAAAAATGGAGCTATTTGGGGTATCGTTAATATCGTTATCTTTCTGGTAACCTGGTACGTAATGCCAAGTTTAATGAGTTCTTATTGGTATGCAGGCTTTTCTGCAATTGTGGGGATAGCCTTAGCCGTATTCTTTTGTATGGATTTAAGAAAAAAAGCAGGCGGATATTGGAGTTTTGCAGAAGCACTGTGGCCTATTTTTGCCATGTTTTTAACTTCGATGGCAATTGTTTTCTTATTTACTATCTTATTCGGAAAGTTTATTGACACAACATATCCAACAACAATGATTGAGATGTCTATAGCTAAAACAGAAGAAACCTATAAAAGTATGGGCATGGATGAGGAAACTACACAAAAAGCCATGGAATCTGTGACAGAAAGTTTCGAGAAACAGTTTTCGCCAACATTTAGTCAAGCTATTGTAGGATTTGGTATTGCTGCGGTAATGTACTTTATTGGAGCTTTAATATTTACTTTGATTTTTAAAAGAAATAATCCTAATCCTTGGGGTCATCCAGTAGATGAAAATCCGCAACCATTGTAGTTAGTGATAACATAAAATTATGAACGTGCAGGTTTTATCAATTGATGAGACCTGCTTTTTTTATAAAAGATATGGCCAATTTATATATAATTTCGGGATGTAATGGAGCAGGTAAAACTACGGCTTCATTTACTGTTTTGCCAGAAATGTTAAATTGTGAAGAGTTTGTTAACGCAGATGAAATTGCAAGAGGCTTATCTCCATTTAAACCTGAAAGTGTTGCGATACAAGCTGGTAAAATTATGTTAAATAGGATTGAAGATCTCCTTAAACAAAATATAGATTTCGCAATTGAAACTACACTTACTACAAAATCATATCTCAATACCATTAAAAAAGCAAAAGCAATTGGCTATAAGATTACTCTATTGTATTTTTGGTTAAACGATGTTGAATTAGCAATACAACGTGTTAAAATTAGAGTTCAAGAAGGTGGGCATCATATCCCAGAAGAAGTAATTAGGAGGAGATATATTAAAGGAAGGGAAAATCTAATAAATTTTACATCTTTATCTGATTATTGGATGGTTATTGATAATTCTTTAGGGATGATGAGATTTGTAGCTGAAGGAAATATGGATGAAGAAATTGCTATATTTGAGCAAGAAAGTTGGTGGAAAATTAAATTTACTAGATAGGTATGAACAATAATAATTCAGAAATACGTGAAAAAATTCGCAAAGGCCTTGATTTAACTTTTAAAAAACTTGTTGCCTATAAAAAGAAAAATAATGGTGTATTTATATTTTCAGAGAATGGCAAAATTGTTACAATAAAAGCAAAAGACATTAAAATATAAACAATTATAAAATTTTCAACGTGCAGGTTTTATCAATTTAATTGATGAAATTTGCACGTTGTTTTTTAAGCGTATTTTGTTTCGAGACTATGTCTTGATACTTGATACTTGATACTCGATACTCAATACATGGATATATCAATTGTAGTACCACTATATAATGAAGACGAATCACTACCTGAGTTAGTAACTTGGATAGATAAAGTGATGAACGAAAACAACTTTTCTTATGAGGTTGTATTAGTTGACGATGGGAGTACAGATAAATCTTGGGCGGTAATTGAAGAGTTGAAAAAAACATTTTCGAGCATTAAAGCCATTAAATTTAGACGTAACTATGGCAAATCTGCTGCGTTAAATGTAGCTTTCGAGGTTACACAAGGTGGTGTAATCATTACCATGGATGCAGATTTACAGGATAGTCCTGATGAAATTCCAGAACTATACCGCCGGATAAAAGAAGAAAACTACGATATCATTTCGGGTTGGAAAAAGAAACGTTACGATCCAATAACCAAAACCATCCCTACTAAATTGTTTAATGCTGCTACACGTAAAATGAGTGGTATTCAATTAAATGATTTTAACTGTGGTTTAAAAGCTTACCGTAGCGATGTAGTTAAAACCATAGAGGTATATGGAGAAATGCACCGTTATATACCGGTGATTGCTAAATGGGCTGGTTTTACTAAAATAGGGGAGCAGGTTGTAGAACATAGAGCCCGTAAATATGGTGTAACCAAATTTGGTTTGAGCCGTTTTATCAATGGTTTTCTTGATTTATTATCCATATTTTTTGTTGGTAAGTTCGGAAAGCGCCCTATGCACTTTTTTGGCTCTTTAGGTGTGCTTAGCTTTTTCATTGGAATTATTATGGCTGTTTGGATGATTGCTGAAAAGCTTTATCACATTGCAGTACATACGCCTTATAAAAGAGAAATTACCGATCAGCCGTTATTTTATATTGCATTAGTAGCCATAGTAGTTGGTTCACAAATGTTCTTAGCAGGCTTTATTGCAGAGTTAGTTGGTCGTAATGCAACAGAAAGAAACCAGTACTTAATAGAGAAGGAAATAAGGTAGAAGGAAATAAGGCGGAAGGTTTTAGCCGCCATAAGCCCTCAACCTTTATACCCTCAACCTTCAACCTTTAAAAATGTTTTTCTCCATCATTATTCCACTTTACAATCGCCCACAAGAAATTGATGAGCTTTTAGAGACGTTAACCCATCAAACTTACATGCAGTTTGAAGTTTTGGTAATTGAAGATGGCTCTGTTAACGATGCAGCGAAAATTGTTGCTTCTTATGCAGATAGATTAGCTATCAAATATTTTGTTAAGCCAAATGAAGGTCAGGGGTTTACCCGTAATTTTGGTTTTGAACGTGCAAAAGGCGATTATTTTGTAATTTTCGATTCGGATTGTTTAATTCCAGAAGATTATTTAGAGATTGTAAGGAATTACCTATTTGAGCATCAATTAGACGCTTATGGCGGACCAGATGCCGCACATCAAAGTTTTACACCTGTACAAAAAGCGATTAGTTACGCCATGACATCTCCATTTACTACTGGTGGTATTCGTGGAAATAAAAAACATGTTGGCCAATTCCATCCTCGTAGTTTTAACATGGGCGTATCTAGAGAAGTTTGGGAGAAGGTTGGTGGATTTATCTTAACACGACTTGGGGAAGATATAGAATATAGTATCCGTATTCATGAGAGTGGATTTAAAATTGGTTTAATACCAGCAGCAAAAGTCTACCATAAAAGGCGTACTAGTTTTTCACAGTTCTACAAACAATTGCATTTTTTTGGTAGGGCAAGGATCAATATTTACAAACATTTCCCTAAAGAGTTGAAATTGATCCATTTTTTTCCAGCAATAGCCACCTTAGGAATGATGTTAACCCTATTATTAAATATCTTTTATTGGCCTCTAGCCTATTTTTGTAATTTTATAGTAGGTTTATATTTTATGTTGATATTTTTTCATGCTTGGCAGGTTAATAAATCAATAAAAATTGCATTTTTGAGTGTGGTAGCATCTTTTATACAGCTTACTGCCTACGGCCTAGGTTTTATACAAGATCTTTTTAAAAGAGTAATATTTAAACAATCATGATTGAGTTTTTGAGGCAGAGAGCCTTTGTTGAATTTTTAAAGGAAAGTACATTTGCTGTTAACGATGTAATGATTAAGGCATGGCATGTGACTAGAAGAAACTATTTCTCTATAGCTACCTTATGCTTTTTAATGTTTATTACTTCAAATGCATCGGGGCTAATGGCTTTTTTTTTAAAGGATGTAAATAAAGGTTTAAGTTCGCTAATGGCTTTGGTTTTTGTGTTGCTTTATTTTACCATTAACCTTTCGTTGTTTAAATATATATTTCATTTACTAGATGATGAAGAAACTGATGTTACTATTGTGAGTACTTTGCCAACACGATTACAGATTATTAGATTTGTTGTAGCTACCCTTTATTTCAGCTTATGTATCATCATTGCAGGCGTATTTCTAATGCCAGTTCTTTTTATTATCGACCCAATTTTAAGGTTTTTGGTACAGTTAGGTTGGGTAAATAGTTTTCAGAGAGCTGGAGATGTAATTATCACAGTTGCAGTAGCCATAGGTGTAATGGCAATCTTTATGATGTGGATAAGGATTTCCTTCTTTCCATTTTTTATCATTGATAAAAACGCTAAATCATTTGAATCGGTAAAATTGAGTTTAGCTACAACCAGAGGAAACTTTACCAAAATTTTATTGTTGTTACTGGTATTAGGTGGATTTTATTTTTTGTACCTTTTTTTTAGTTATCTGCAATGGCCAATTATCGCTTTTATAGTTAATATATTTAGTTCGTTTATCATTGTTCCGCTATCTAGTGTAGCTTTAACCATTGCTTATCGACAAATGGTGAGCGATTATAAAGGAGAAGAGCATCCAGATATCATACATAATATCGTTTAAACCCCTAAATCCCCTAAAGGGGACTTGTTAAGTTGCTTAAAATATGATACGTAAAAATATAAACTTAGTTTTTAACGAAATAAATGGAAGTCCCCTTTAGGGGATTTAGGGGTTATGGGATTAAAAGCAGCATTAAGTAAGCCATTTGCGGCATGGGTGGTAAAAGGCATTAATAAATGGAAAAGAGATGCAGTAAAAGCGCAAGATGAAACTTTAAAGTATCTAATTGCAAATGCATCCCATACTGTTTTTGGAAAAGATCATCATTTTTCTGCTATAAAAAACTATGCTGATTTTAAAGCAAATGTTCCAATAAGAGATTATGAAGAACTTAGACCTTATGTGGATAGGGTTGTTGCTGGTGAAAGTGATATTTTATGGAAAGGTAAACCTCAATATTTTGCCAAAACTTCTGGTACCACGTCTGGAGTGAAATATATTCCTATCTCTAAAGAATCGATGCCTGAGCACATTAAAGCTGCTCGTAATGCGTTGTTAACTTATATTCATGAAACCGGTAAAGCTGATTTTGTAAATGGAAAAATGATTTTTTTGCAAGGCAGTCCCATTTTAACAAAGAAAAATGGGATAAACGTTGGTCGCCTTTCTGGAATTGTAGCACATTTGGTTCCGGCTTACCTGCAAAAAAATAGATTGCCATCTTACCAAACTAATTGTATAGAAGATTGGGAAGAAAAGGTTGATGCCATTGTTACAGAAACTATCCATCAGGATATGACATTGATTTCTGGTATCCCCCCTTGGGTACAGATGTATTTTGATCGATTGAGCGAAAAATCTAATGGAAAAAGGATTAAGGACATCTTTAAAAATTTCAACCTATTTGTATATGGCGGTGTAAATTACGAACCATATCGAGCCAAAATTGAAGCTAGCATTGGCAAAAAGATTGATGCCATTGAGACTTATCCTGCATCTGAAGGATTTATTGCTTATCAAGATTCTCAAAAAGATAAAAGTTTATTGCTTTTGGCGAAGGCTGGAATATTTTACGAATTTATTCCAGCAGATGAATATTATAATGACCATCCAACACGTTTAAGTTTAGCGGAAGTAGAACTAGATAAAAACTACGCTTTAATTTTAAATACAAGTGCTGGTTTATGGGGTTATAGTATAGGCGATACCGTTAAATTTGTATCTAAAAATCCTTATAAAATTCTGGTTACTGGTCGCATTAAACATTTTATATCTGCTTTTGGAGAACATGTGATAGGTGAGGAGGTAGAACAGGCAATTTTAGCTGTGGCTAATGCGGAAGGAGTAGAAATTACAGAATTTACTGTGGCGCCGCAGGTAAATCCACCAACAGGCGAACTGCCTTACCATGAGTGGTTTGTGGAATTTGTTAATGAACCAAAAGATTTAAGCGCTTTTAGCGAAAAAGTTGATTTAGCTTTGCAACAAAAAAATATTTACTATTTTGACCTCATTGAGGGTAAGATTTTGCAAAAGTTGATTATTCGTTCGTTAAAAAAAGATGCTTTCGTAAATTATATGAGAGCAGAAGGGAAGTTAGGTGGACAGAATAAAGTGCCTAGATTAAGTAATGATAGGAAGATAGCGGACTCATTGCAACATTACAACATTACAACATTTTAACATTACAACATCTCTTGAAAAACATATCCATATTAGGTAGTACAGGTTCGATTGGTACACAAGCATTAGAAGTAGTTCGGGCTAATCCTGAACGCTATAAAGTTGATGCTTTAACAGCGCAGAACAATGCTAAACTATTAATTGAACAAGCACTAGAATTTAAGCCAGAAATGGTAGTAATTACTTGCGAAGATCATTATCAAGAAGTAAAACAGGCATTGCCAAATGTCAACGTTTTATGTGGTGAAGATGCTTTAATCGCTGCGGTACAATTGCCTCAAACCCAATTTGTATTAACCGCAATTATGGGTTCTGTAGGTTTAAAACCAACAATTGCAGCTATAGAAGCTAAAAAAGACATCGGCCTTGCCAATAAAGAAACCTTAGTGGTTGCAGGAGAATTGGTAATGCAATTGGCAAAAGATAATGGCGTAAAAATTATTCCGGTAGATTCGGAGCATTCGGCCATATTTCAGTGTTTAGTTGGCGAAGAAATAAATCCCATAGAAAAAATATTTTTAACAGCATCTGGTGGCCCGTTTAGGGGTAAAGATCTGGTTTTTCTTTCCTCAGTAAAGAAGGAACAAGCATTAAAACATCCCAATTGGGTAATGGGAGCAAAAATCACCATAGATTCTGCATCCTTAATGAATAAAGGCCTCGAAGCAATTGAAGCAAAATGGCTGTTTGGGTTAGATGCCGATCAAATTGAAGTTGTGGTACATCCACAATCAATTATCCACTCTATGGTGCAATTTACTGATGGTTCCATTAAAGCACAATTGGGGCTTCCAGATATGAAATTGCCTATACATTATGCCTTGGCTTATCCAGAAAGAGTGACTAGTAACTTTGAAAGATTTAACTTTTTAAAATATCCAGAATTTACATTTTCGCAGGCAGATACGAAAACTTTTCGTAATCTTGAACTAGCCTTTAAGGCAATGGAAAAAGGTGGCAATATGCCCTGTATTATTAATGCAGCCAATGAGATGGTTGTTGATGCATTTTTAAAAGATAACATTGGCTTTTTAGAAATGAGCGATGTAATTGAGCAATGTATGCAAGAAATTGATTTTATTGCAACACCAACACTAAATAATTATTTAGAAACCGACAGACAGACACGTATATTTGCCAGCGAACTCGTAACAAAATAAATTTTATTAAATCTAAGAACTACACATACAATAATATATGAACGGACTGATTATGGCGGGCCAGCTTTTGCTGGGATTATCGATACTAGTAATTTTACACGAATTAGGACATTTTTTAGCGGCACGTGCCTTTGGAATAAAAGTTGAAAAATTCTATCTTTTCTTTGATGCTTGGGGATTTAAACTTTTTAGCTTTAAAGTTGGAGAAACAGAATATGGAGTGGGATGGTTGCCTTTGGGAGGTTATGTGAAAATAACCGGCATGATCGATGAATCTATGGATGTGGAACAAATGGCTTTACCTCCAGAACCATGGGAATTTAGATCTAAACCAGCTTGGCAGCGCTTAATTGTAATGTTAGGTGGTATTATTGTAAACGTAATTGTGGGTATCGTTATCTTTTGGATGCTTACTTTCAAATACGGAGAAACCTATATTCCGAACGATCAATTGGCTAATGGTGTATATCCAGGTATAATTGGTAAGGAGATAGGTTTAAAAGACGGAGATAAAATTTTAGCGATAAATGGTCAAAAAATTGTTCGTTTCGAAGAACTGATCAGCTCTAAAGTGTTGCTTGGAAGTCCGAAGTTGACAATCTCCCGTGATGGTCAAGCGATTGATTTAAGAGTGCCGGAAAGTGTTTTAAATAGCATCAGCGAGCATGGTATTGAAGAATTTGTATCGCCAAGATTTGTTGCGAAAAAGGTATCGGTAGTAAATGGACCTACCAAGACCGTTGAATCTAAAGGCTTATTTGCTACCATAAAGGGTTGGTTTGTTAAAGAAGAACCTGTAAAAGTATATACGCCTGCATACGATGCAGGTATGAAAGTTGGTGATAGTATAATTTCAGTCAATAATAGACCCATTTATTTTGCAAATGATTTTAGTACAGAAGTAGAAAAATCTGCTGGAAAAATCATAAATGTAAAGGTATTACGTAAAGGTAGTGAGGTAAACTTAACACCGAAAGTTTCAGCTGATGGCACGATTGGAATTGCCATAGAAAGAGGAAAGTTACCAACAAGACATGTCGATTATGGTTTCTTAGAAGCTTTCTCAGTAGGTACAACGAAAGCATGGACCACCTTTGCTGATAACGGTAAAGGAATTTGGAAAATGATTACTGGTAAAGTAAGCGCACGTAATATTAGTAGCCCTATTGGTATTGCTAAAGTTTACGGTAGCGAGTTCGATTGGGCAAATTTCTGGCGCTTAACAGGATTAATTTCTATGGCTTTAGCATTTATGAATTTATTGCCAATTCCTGCTTTAGATGGTGGTCATGTAGTATTTTTAATAATAGAAATGATTAAAGGTAAACCACTAGGTGATAAATTTATGGAACGTGCTCAAGTAGTTGGTTTCGTGATTTTATTAAGTTTAATGGTTTTCGCCTTCGGAAATGATATTCTGAAATTGTTTGGTAAGTAAAATCGGTTTAAAGTTTAGGGTATGCGGCAAATGGTTAGCCTTCTACCTTCTGCCTTCTACCTTCAACCTTAAATAAATGAATTATTTCGAACTTTACAATTTACCCGTTAGTTTCAATCCTAATCCTCAATTGGTTAAAAAGCAATTTTATGCTTTAAGCAAGCAATATCATCCAGATTTTTACATTAATGAAAGTGAAGAAAAGCAAGAAGAGGTTTTGGAGCTTTCTACCTTAAATAACAAAGCCTTTCAAGTATTTAAAGATCCTCAGAAACGGTTACATTATGTACTTGAACTTAAAGGAAAGTTAGTAGAAGGAGAGAATTATGCTTTGCCGCAAAGCTTTTTAATGGAGATGATGGATGTTAACGAAGCTTTAATGGAGCTAGAGTTTGATTCTGATCCAGCAAAACTTGCCGAATTAAAAGATCAGACTGCTCAAATAGAACAAAATTTAGCACAAGAATTGGAGACTTTAACTACCCAATTTGATAACAATAGCTTTGCAGATGAAGAAACCATCCTAAAAGCGATAAAAGATATCTATTACCGTAATAAATATTTATGGCGTATAAAGGAAAGCCTTATTAAGTTGTCTTAAAACTTGCTAGTTTATCATTTCAAACCCATCTTCTATTTTACAACTTCCATTTTAGCCTAAAGGTTAATACTTTTGCAACAAGCAAAATATCATGACTTCATTAAATTTATTTAGAAAAGTAGCCATTTTAGAAGGTATCTCGTACCTTTTATTGTTATTCGTTGCAATGCCACTAAAATATGCTTTTGATATGCCTTTGGCTGTTAAATACACGGGTTGGGCTCATGGTTTACTTTTTGTTTTGTATGCAGCTTGTTTGGTATTAGCTTGGCAAGAAACAAAATGGAAATTTGGTAAAGTGGTTTTAATATTTGTTGCTTCACTATTGCCATTTGCCCCTTTTATTGTAGATAAAAGATTGAAAGCTGAAGAACCAAAACAAGCTTAATATTATAATTTCTCTTATCAATTTTAAATATAGTCTTTGATTATATTTGCTGATATGGATATTTTCCCTACACAAAACTCCACACTGTCTGCTATAGCCTTAAAAGGGCATTTAGCTCAAGTTTATAACTTGCGTATTGAAACTTGCAAACTATTAGTTAGAAATGTGAGTGATACTTATGTTTTAGAAGGAGCAGCTACCAAATATATTTTCAAAATATATCGTAATCACCATCGTAACTATGAGGAAATTTGTGCAGAAGTAGAGTTGCTGAATGAATTGAGTGCAAAAGGAGCAAAAGTTGCCTATCCACTCTGTGCTCTTGATGGGAGCCAGGTACAATCTTTTAATGCTGCAGAAGGAACAAGGTACGGTGTGTTGTTTAGCTATGCCATGGGCGAAGTTGTAAATGATCTTCAACCCGAGCAACTGAAAACTTTAGGTAGGGAAATGGCGGCAATT
>Ga0247816_10000163_pt1 | contig 39942 bp, 42 predicted proteins | sample UWRJL209509C1_FD_179930 | JGI IMG/M metagenome (GOLD analysis project Ga0247816, IMG submission 179930) | Plant litter microbial communities from Arlington Agricultural Research Station in Wisconsin, United States - UWRJ-L209-509C-1 | ecosystem: Environmental > Terrestrial > Plant litter >...
ATAATGAATATTGATACAATTTTACAGATCGCAATGATCGTTTCAGGCATCCTGATGATCGCTTCTATTTTGCTTCAGCAACGTGGTGCGACACTTGGTGCTGGCTTTGGTAGCTCTGGTGAGCTTTACACAACCCGTCGTGGTGTTGATAAAAACCTTTTCGAAGCGACAATCGTCCTTGCCGTTATTTTCGTCCTTTCGATCCTTGTCGGTCTCCTGATCCCTGCTATTAGTTAAGGAAGGGGCATATGTCCGAAACCGAAAAACAGCCGAGTAAGTGGAAGCGCGTGCCAAAGATGAGCTTTGATACGAAGAACCTTTCACGTCGGATGAAAAAAGCCGAAGGCGCTGCTGTAAAGCATGCGCGTCGCTTTGTTTTCAAACGATGGCATGTCTTCCGCGAAGTGCGCCGCAATATTGCACTATGGGTGCTTGCTATTGGGGTGATTATCGGCGCTGCCGGGTTGCAATTTATGTGGCATCAACAAAGTTATCGAACAATGGCTTTTGGAAACGATGGCACGTACGCCGAGGCTGCGCTTGGGCCTATCGATACACTCAATCCACTCTTTGCTGCAACCAGTGCCGAAGAAGCAGCGAGCGAGTTATTATTCTCCCGTCTTTTGACATATGACAAAGATGGAACACTAAATTACGATCTTGCAAATAGCTTTACTGTCAGCGAAGACAAGAAAACCTATACAGTCGGGATTCGACCTGATGCACGATGGCATGATGGTCGATATGTTCGGGCTCGAGACGTCGTATTTACGGTCAATCTTTTAAAGAATCCAGCAACTCGCTCAACTATTAGCGGCTGGGAGACAATTACTGCAACAGAAGTGAACGAGACGACTGTCGCGTTTAAACTCCCTGCGGTCTATGCTGCATTTCCTCATGCACTTCGTTTCCTCCCTATCTTGCCAGAGCATGAATTGAGGGGCGTTGACCCTTCTGCAGTTCGGGAACATCCGTTTAGTACCAAGCCGATCGGAAGTGGGCCTTTCAAGCTTCGATTTATTCAGGATCTTGAGTCTGAGAAGAACCGAAAAATTATTCACATGGCTCGTAACACCGACTACTACAAGGGTGCGCCAAAACTTGATCGTTTCCAACTTCACATTTACCCACAGCGCGAGGCAATTGCCCAAGCACTGAAAATCTCCGAGGTGAACGCGGCTGCAGATATGTCGATTACCGATGCCAGCGCAGTTGATTCAAAGCGATACGACATTAAGGGTCATCCAGTAAATAGCGGAGTCTATGCATTATTGAACACAACAAGTACGTTGCTTCAAGACAAAAAGGTTCGACAAGCGCTTCAGGTTGGAACTGACACGAATGCGGTTCGTGAAGCGGTGTCGAAAAAACTTCCTCCACTTCATCTTCCATTTATTGACGGGCAACTTTCGGGTGAAACTCCTGCTGCGCCGACATACGATGTTGTTGCTGCTGGAAAGCTTCTTGATGAAGCGGGCTGGGTCCTTCAAGGGACTGAACGAAAAAAAGACGGTCAGCCATTAAAGCTTGCAGTCGTGACAACAAAGAATGTTGATTTTGAAAAAGCTTTGAGCGAGCTCGCTTCGCAGTGGCGAAAACTCGGTATAACTATTACGACAAATATCGTCGACCCGAGTGATCAATCTCAAAACGTTGTGCAGAACATCCTGCAGCCACGTCGATTCGATGTACTCCTTCACCAATTAGTGATCGGTGCAGACCCTGATGTGTATGCATACTGGCATTCATCACAGGCGAATGAAGGTTCAAATTATTCAAACTACAATAGTTCAATTAGTGATGAAGCGCTTGTGAGTGCTCGCAACCGAGTTGAGCCTGACCTTCGTAATGCGAAGTACCTGACATTTGCTCGCCAATGGGTGAGTGATGCACCAGCTATCGGTCTTTACCAGGCAGTGGCACCATATGTTTCAAGCAAGCGTGTTCATGTGATGCCAAGCGAAGCAATCTTCCGCTCTTCGGCAGATCGATATAGTGATGTCCTTTACTGGTCGGTAGGTGAGCGAGCTGTGTTTAAGACACCGTAGTTTAACTAACGACTGAAAAACTCTCGTATTTAGAGATGGGCTGCGTAACGTCTAGACCAGAATATGGTTCTTGAGATTCGGTCTCGTAAAGATTTCCGACAGCATCTCTACGCCAGTAAACTCCTTGGGCATCACGAAACGAAATTGCTATACCTAGCTCCATACCCATACTTTTTTTCGGAACCTTTGGGGGATCGATTTTGAATTTACCAGGAGGGATACCTCGAATGAATATATTATTTTTATTTTCCTTCTGGAAAGCTTCACCCGCCCCGACGCTAACGGCTATAGAAATTGCAATATCATAAATATTTGCATTGGAATTGTTCATGACTGTTATTCCTACCGTTTTGTTCCCAAGGAGGTTCCGGTATGTAGAGATGGATATTGCTTGAGCTCGTCTTTCTCTTAATCGTTGCTCTCTAGTTCCTTTATCAGCAAGGTAAAGTGCTGCAATTACAGCAGAAATTGTACCGATAGCTGCTAGCCAATCTGGAACTGAGCCCCAGTTTACAGTGCTCAACCAACTGATTATATTGTCAGGTAGTATCATTAGAATTGTATTATGAATACGCAGTTAAAAAACATCAACCATAAGCATTATTCTTAGGTAAACAAAAAAGCCGCAGTAATGCGACTTTTTTAAATTGTCATTCATGGTGGGTGATGAGGGATTCGAACCCCCGACCCTCTCGGTGTAAACGAGATGCTCTAGCCAACTGAGCTAATCACCCCTACGACTTTTCTATTTTAGCACAAAGAATTATTTTTTAAAGGGGGAGGGTTTAAAAATCTCTTGCAGGATGATATACTTGTGGACGAATGCGCGCGTGCTGAAATTGGTAGACAGGCTAGCTTGAGGTGCTAGTGTTCGCAAGGACGTGGAGGTTCAAGTCCTCTCGCGCGCACCATATAATGAATAACTCGATTTTGAGTTATTTTTTATTTTATGGTACAACAACCTTATTATGAAGTTTGAGAATGAACAAGGACTCGTCGATGATCTTGAAAGAGGTATTGGCGAAGTCCATTGGAACGCATTTGCCTGGGATCCTTCCCTTCGATTGCGGCTACCTCTATGCGGTATGGTTTCGCTTGCATTAACTGAAGCACTTCAGCGCGAAGGTTATGATGCAGAGTGTGTGGAGTCAACAACCGACCTTAGTACAGAACTTGAAATGAAGCATGTATTAACCGTTCTTAACACTGACGATCAACGATATATTGTCGATGCAACGTACACTCAGTTTCTCGACACTGTCGGGCTCTGTACTGGCTATGTCATCTTTGGTGGTGAAGATCTTTATCCTGCTCGAAAAATTGCCGTTATACCTTATGATGGCGGTGATAAGATTGCGAACGATCTTGCAAATGCGGCATTGATTTTTCGAGAATATCGTCAGCCGGTTCAAGATCCTATCCTCGCATTGGCGACATATTCAATGGATGATTTCTCATTTGATGAAGTTGAACGTGAATATAGAAAAATCTGGAATCCAGATAATTTTGATGTTTTTATTCCAGAACGAGAGGACGACGTGAAAGCTGGTCACAGACTTGCCGAGTACATTCTTCCTGCACATGTCAAAATGATTGCCTAAATAGGTAAAGTATGCTATAATGACAGATAAGGAAGCCCTGAATAGGGCATATTTTTATGACAGTAGCAAGCCTACTGAGAAGTTAGGACATGCTATGAAAGAACCAAGCCAAATTCGAAACGTCGCCATCATCGCTCACGTTGACCACGGGAAGACTACTCTTCTCGATGGACTTCTCAAACAAAGTAATACTTTTGGTTCACACCAAGCTGAGATGGATCAATCATTGATCATGGACAGTGGTGACCAAGAGCACGAACGTGGTATTACCATTACTGCGAAGCAAACCTCTGTTTACTACGGTGACTACAAGATCAACATTATCGACACCCCGGGTCACGCCGACTTCTCTGGTGAAGTTGAGCGAACACTTAACATGGCCGACGGTGTTATTCTTGTCGTCGATGCTCAAGAAGGCCCAATGCCACAAACAAAGTTTGTCCTTTCAAAAGCGCTTGAACTTGGTTTGAAGCCAGTTGTTATGATTAACAAGATCGACAAGCCATCACGCCGTATCGACGAAGTGATCGACGAAGTTTCTGATCTTTTCTTGGAACTTGCGGTTAGCGACGACCAACTGCACTACCCTGTGTACTACGCAATTGGCCGTGAAGGTAAGGCGTGGAAAACACTCCCTGACAACCCAGGTGAACACACCGACCTCACCCCAATCTTTGATGCAATCATCAATGACATTCCTGCGCCGACTGTTGAAATCGACAAGCCATTCCAAATGCTCGTGACCTCACTCGCATACGATACTTTCCAGGGTAAGTACGCAATTGGCCGTATTACTCGTGGAACAATCAAAAAGGGTCAAGGTATTGTCCTTATGAAGCGCGAAGGTGACATTGTTGCCTCTAAGGTTGATAAGGTCTTCGGTTATCGTGGCTTGAACCGTGAAGAAATCGACGAAGCTGGTGCGGGTGACATTGTTGCTATTACTGGTATTGGCGATGCTCACATTGGTGAAACACTTGCTGACAAAGAAAACCCTGAAGCACTTCCAGTGATTGACGTTGAAGCGCCAACATTGAGCATGTACCTCGGTCCAAACACTAGCCCACTCAAGGGTAAAGAAGCGAAGTACAACACAAGTCGTCAAATTGGTGATCGTCTTCAGCAAGAACTTGAAACAAACGTTTCACTTCGTGTTCGTGATGAAGGGATTGGATTTGTTGTTTCTGGACGCGGTGAGCTTCACCTTTCAGTCCTTATCGAAACACTTCGTCGTGAAGACTACGAATTCGAAGTTGGTCGCCCACAAGCGGTCACAATCGAAGAAGATGGTGTTGTCAAAGAACCAGTTGAAGAACTTCTCGTTGAAGTCGGTGGTGAATTCCTCGGCGCAGTCAGCCAAGAAATGGGCGCACGTCGTGCAACCACTCTTAAGCAAGAACAAACTGCTTCTGGCGCAACTCGCGTTACTTTCATCATCCCAACTCGTGCGATGATTGGTCTTCGTAACATCCTTATGACAGCTACTAAGGGTACAATCATCATGAACAGCTTGCCTCATGGCTACCAGCCACTTGGCGCAAAGCTTCAACAGCTTCGTAACGGTGCACTTGTCGCAACTGAAGCGGGTGCAACGACAGCCTTCGCACTTGATAGTGCAGCTGCACGTGGAACACTCTATGTTGGCCCAGGCACAACTGTCTACCAAGGTATGATTGTTGGTCTTTACAACCGTTCTGGTGACCTCGACATTAACGTCTGTCGTGGTAAGCAACTCACAAACATGCGTACTTCATCAAGTGACGGTACGATTCAGTTGACACCATTTACTGACCTGAGCCTCGAACAGTCAATCGACTTCCTTGAAGACGACGAACTTCTCGAAGTGACTCCAAAGAGCGTTCGCCTTCGTAAGCGATACCTCGAACCAAACCAACGCAAGCGTAACAAGTAATTGTAGCCGCCTGAAAACAAAATCCCCGTAGCAATGCGGGGATTTTTGGTTAGTCCTTGCGACCCTTTCAGCTGTAGGCGTATACTAAAAGGAACATGGTACAAAAAATAAACAAAGATCGAATAACGTCTTCACTGGTTTCTGCCAGTGCCTCGCTCATACGGGGCCAGAAGGGGATTGAAGAGCAGCTCGGTGAACTACTTCACGATGTGCAATTGAATAGAATCTACGGTGATGGCAAGACGTTCGTCGATATGATGCCGATGCGTCGCGTAAAACTGATCCTTGCAGAATATGAAATGCTCAGGCGAGACCCAACATTTGACCTGAGAGAGTTTATCTCGAGGCATTTTAACGAAGCATCATTTGGTTCACCAAAAGAGCCGTATATTGCTGGAGCAAACGATACTGCCGACGAACATATTAGCCAGCTATGGACATTTCTCGAGCGTCGCAACCGTATTACTCGTGGTTCACTTCTTGCATTGCCGTATACCTATATTGTGCCAGGTGGGCGATTTAACGAGCAATTCTACTGGGACAGCTATTTCATTATGCTAGGCCTGGCGAGTGAAGAAAAATGGGTGCAGGTTGAAGATATGATTAAGAATTTTGCGTACCAGATTCGCAAATATGGTTATATTCCGACGGCAAATCGCTCGTATCTTTTAAGTCGCTCACAGCCTCCATTCTTTTCTCATATGATTGAATTGCTGGCCTCGCACAGGGGCTCGGGAGTATACCGTGAGTACCTGCCATATCTTTTGAAAGAATATAAATTTTGGATGAGAGGCCGAACGCAGCTCGCTAAAACCGAACACCGAGCGTATCGCCGAGTGGTCCAAATGCCGAACGGTGTTGTATTGAATCGTTACTATGACAATAAAACGACGCCGCGCCCTGAGTCGTTGCGTGAAGACGTTGAAACTGCTGAAGCAAACGAAACGCGTGACAGTAGCCGACTCTACCTGCATATTCGTGCAGCCGCTGAATCAGGCTGGGACTTTAGTTCACGCTGGTTTCTTGATCCGCATGATCTTTCAACAATTCACACTGCCGATATTGTACCGGTCGACTTAAATAGCTTGATGTATCACTTAGAGTTGACGATTGCTCGTTCCTACAAAGCGATGGTGAACCCTATTGGTGCGCGAACATTTGCGAATAAAGCCGCACGGCGAAAAGAAACGATGAACGAGTACTTATGGAATGACAAGCAGGGATTTTATCGTGATTATAATGCGCATCACGGCAAGCAAACAACCGTTGAAAGTCTGGCCGGAGTGTTCCCGTTATTTGTGGGTATTGCCTCTCAAGATCAGGCTGAACGTGTTGCGCAGCATCTTAAAGCTGAGTACTTGCAAAAAGGCGGACTACTGACGACACTAGTTGATAACGGTCAGCAGTGGGATGCGCCCAATGGCTGGGCTCCATTGCAATGGGTGAGTATTCAGGGTCTTAAGAGGTATGGTTTAAATGTGCTTGCTGATGATATTCGCGACCGATGGCTCAATGTTAATGATGTTGTGTACGCGTCGTCGCACAAGTTTATCGAAAAGTATAACGTGCGAAGTGAAGATGGATTAGGCGGCGGGGGAGAATATGAGCTCCAAGATGGCTTCGGCTGGACTAATGGTGTGTACGCCGCACTTTCGCGTGAACGTAACGTTTAGAAAATAGTTTCACCTTTGAGTTCGTCGGGCAAGAAGCCTTTGCTGTGCTGGGAATTTGCTTCCCACTTGTAGTCTTTTCCGTAGCCAATATCTTTCATAAGTTTTGTTGGTGCATTGCGAAGGTGCAAAGGGACTTGTGAATCGGGGAATCGTTTAGCGAGTGATTGTGCTCTGTTCATTGCATCAGTCGTTGCACGAGATTTCTCGCTTTTTGCCAAGGCGGTTACTACATGGAAGAGGATGTAGCTTGATTCAGGCATGCCGACACGTTCGACCGCCTGGAAAGCATTCAAAGCAAGCCCGAGCGCACCGTTTCCTGCAAGGCCAATATCTTCAGAGGCAAAAATAACCATTCGTCGAGCAATAAACTTCGGGTCTTCACCGGCATCGATCATTCGGGCGAGGTAATAGAGCGCGGCGTCGACATCACTGCCACGCATGCTTTTAATAAATGCACTAATGACGTTGTAATGCATTTCACCCTTTTTGTCGTAGCCAGGCACGCGTTTTTGCGCAGCAACCTTAACAATTTCTGGCGTGACTTTTTTGCTCATACCAAGTGCGAGCTCAAGATTACCAAGAGACACGCGGGCATCTCCGCCCGAAAGCTCTGCAATGTAATCAAGCGCAGCAGCGCTCACTCGTGAGGTTGCTTTTTCAATTTTTAACGCATGTTTGAGGATGTCGATAATTTCAGGTTTTGTGAGGGGCTCAAGCACGAGCACGCGAGTTCGACTTAAGAGTGGGGTAATAACTTCAAAGCTTGGATTTTCGGTCGTTGCACCAATGAGGGTAATGAGACCTGATTCAACATGAGGAAGAAACGCATCTTGTTGCGCTTTATTAAAACGGTGGATTTCATCGACAAAAAGAATTGTGCGGAGCTGGAGGTTCCAGTTTTGCCTAGCATGTTCAACAATGCGTTCGACATCTTTTTTACCACTGGTGACTGCCGAAATTTCGATAAACTCAGCGCTTACTTCTTGGGCAATAATGCGAGCGAGCGTCGTTTTGCCGCTACCAGGAGGGCCCCAAAGAATCAAACTGACCGGGTCTTTATTCTTGACGATTTGTCGAAGAATCTCACCATCGCCAAGAAGATGTGTTTGACCAATCACTTCATCGAGTGTGGTCGGGCGCATTCTTTCGGCAAGTGGCGTTCTTTGCATACCTCTTAGTATAACTGTATAATAAGAGTATTGAAACGGAGATGACACTATGGAATTTGACATACTAATTTGGACTATCGCAATCGCAGCCGGAATCTTTATCCTCAGTGGACTAAAGGTTATTAATCAATATCAACGAGGTGTCGTTTTGACACTTGGTAAGTTTACTGGACTTCGACAGCCTGGGCTTCGTATCGTTGTGCCAATCTTCCAGAAATTAACTCGTGTTGATATTCGCTCAACACCGATTGATGTGCCGAAACAAGAAGTCATTACCCGTGACAACGTGACAGCTAATATTGATGCCGTTGTTTACTTCCGCGTGCTAGACGCTCCAAAAGCAGTGCTTGAAACAACAAACTACGTGTACGCAACGAGTCAGTTTGCTCAGGCTGCACTTCGTGACGTGACTGGTAACTTTGAACTCGACGAACTTCTTTCGAAGCGAGAAGAGATTAGTCAGAAAATTAAAGAAATTGTTGATGCACAAACCTCACAATGGGGAATTGATGTCGAGAACGTGAAGATGCAAAACATTGAACTTCCTTCAGACATGAAGCGTGCAATGGCAAAACAAGCTGAAGCTGAACGTGAACGCCGCAGTAACATCATTAACGCTGAAGGTGAAAAGGAAGCTGCAAAGGCACTTGCTGAGGCTGCACAGATCATTTCAAGCACTCCTGGCGCCCTTAATCTCCGTACTTTGAATACCATTGAGCGTATCAGCACAGAGCCAAGCCAGAAGACAACAATGCTCTTCCCGATTGAGCTCATCGATGCAATGCGCGGCATTGGTGCAAATTTAAACAAGAAGTAACTTGTCAGATTGGCCGACCTCTAGTAAAATAAGTAAAGTTCAATTGATGGCTCTTTAGCTCAGTTGGTAGAGCAGCGGATTGAAGATCCGCGTGTCCCCAGTTCGAGTCTGGGAGGAGCCACCAAGAACATATGCGGGTGTAGCTCAGCTGTTAGAGCGCGTCCTTGCCAAGGACGAGGTCCAGGGTTAGAGTCCCTGTACCCGCACCACGAAAATTCCCGATCCTAGTGATCGGGTTTTTTCGTGGTTTGGGTTGTAGAGGGCTTTGATCCTGGACCTCGTCCAGAGGAGAATAGTCCAGAATCCCAGACGCGCTCAGGGCGCGCTGGGGTTAGAGTCCCTGTACCCGTATTCTGTAACGGTTCGGCGGCTAAACCGTCGCCGCCTTCACAATCTCCACAATCTTCCGCTCAGTCGCTTCATCCAACTCAGTAAAGAACCACGCTGAAGGCAACAGTGAATCTGCCGCACCAGGTGCTCGCAACAAAGTTGCCTTTTCAGTGAGACCAAATGTCATATAGTCGTCTTCTCTAAAGAAACAAAGAACTGCACTATCTTTTGTTTTGGCATATCCTGGCATTCCGTACCACAAGCGTGCTTGAAGCGTGGGGTTTGCTTCAAGGAAAAGTTCGTGCATTCGCAAGGCGATTGTGGCATTTTTCGGAGAGAATTGGGTTAGTTTTTCTTGTACTTCCTGCAGCATCTCTGCACCAGTTTTGTTTCTCTTATCAGTAGTCATGACGACTCCTTTCTGTAAGAATTATTAATTGGTGTGGATCAGGATGAGCGGACTCAAGGTAATCAGTACTTTTATTATATCATTTTTAAATGGAAAACCCGTCGTGCCGAAGCAACGACGGGTGATTATTCCGGATGTTTCTGTGACGTGCTGTCATGAAATAATCCGAAGATGGGTAGATGGGGTGGACGACTGGGTGACAGGAGGTTCCGCATACCTCACTATCGTCGTCCACCCCGGTGCCAGACGGATAAATATCTGACTATTAGCCGATGATAGCGAGGAGACCAGCAAGGAGATCCTTCGCCTCAACCCTTTTCCGGAAGGTACCGGAAGAGGCATCAAGCTCGTAATGAAGAATTATACCTACGAAGTGACGGGATATCAAGCAAAAGCATTACTGCACTTTATAAGCTGTCGAGCCGCCATTAGTTATAGCTGCTTTATCTTTGGATCGTTCAAGCGCATTAATAATGACATGTTTCGCTTGCGCAAGAGCCTCGTTATACGATTCTTCTCCCAGATCAATACGGCTATGAATCGCTCCAGGAGCTTCGTAGGTATAGCATTCAATATTGTTTTGCGCTGCATAATTACAGATGCTTTCAGCTGAGAGGGAGTCATTAACCATGCCGCTACCAGGAGAGCTGAGATAGAGCATGACCGGAAGTGGGCGGGTAGTACGAGTATTGCTTCGTACCGAAGAGATATCAGAAGAAAGATCTGCATTAGCAATTGCAAGTGCTTGGTCAACAAGAAGCCATGTTTGAGGAAGTCGATTATCTTTCAACGCGGTCAGCACGTGATTGCTTACTCGGTTGAAGTCGGTGATATTATCAATGGCCGTGCCTTGAGTAAATTGTTCTTGGCGAGCGAACATCTCACCTACATAGCGAAGATGAGTCGAATGGGTTGCCCCAGGGATGAGTGCGATTGTCTCGGTCAGACTCATCTCTTCTTGTTTGTCTTGTTGGAGTCCGTCGATACCATCAGGTGTCGAGATTGCAGTAATAAGTTCAACTGATAACGATGATTCTGCAGTCAGTTGCTCGGCAACTTCGATTGCAATTATTCCCCCGGCGCTATATCCGATAAGCGATACACGAGTGACGTTCTGTTTCTCAGCTTCTTCAAGAATATGGCGGGTAATATCGACTGCGTTGAGTGGCGCATTTCCGTAATCGACCGACCAAAGTTGACCGTCAATAATATCCTGCATTGCTGGTCCAACGTATTTTACTGGTACCGAAGCATTATTTGTACCAAAGCCATTAAAGAAAATAAGTGCAGAGTTATTATTCGATTCATCAATTGCTTCACCTCGAATATCAATATCAACGCTTGATTCGGCCTCGACCTGATAGTTGTATAAAATATCTGCACCGTAGATCGCGATAGGTTGCGCGGCAAGAAGAAGTGCGAAGCCTGCAAGCGTTCCTCGTCGGTGTCGCCGGCTTATTTTTTCAACAAACGGCAGTGGTGTGTCGATGTTTTTCTCCAACATATGTTACTAGTATAGCGTGTTATTTTTGCTACAATGAGCTTATGAATAATAAATACCTTCACATCGCCATTCAATTAGCGCTTGCTGCATTGGTCACCGCCGCCATTACAACGCAACTCTCGATTCATATTGCTAACGGATTTAATGTTGTAAACTTCTTTAGTTTTTTTACAAATCTTTCAAATATTTTTGCAGCAATTATGTTGTATTTTGGCGCATATCTTCTGATTGTGAACAAGAAGAGCCGCGTATACGACTTCTTCCGCGGTGCATCAGTTGTCTTTATGGCGGTCGTTGGCGTTGTCTTTAGCCTTCTGCTTACCGGTGTTGATCTTGGGACATTGCTTCCATGGGTGAACACAACACTCCACTACATTATGCCTATCGCAGTGGTTGCGTATTGGTTCATCGCTCCACCAAAAGAGTTTGTTCGACTTAAGACGGCTGCATTATGGCTTGCCTTCCCGGCGATTTATCTTGCCTACTCGTTAATTCGTGGCGTGGCTATTAATTGGTATGCGTATCCGTTCTTAAACCCAGCACAAGACGGTGGCTACGGCGCAATTGCTTTGTACTCACTTTTCATCTTCATATTATTTGTCGTCTTCGGACTCATCCTTCGATGGGGCGCAAATGTTCGACTCAAGAAGTCAGTTCGTTAGTTTTTGTACGCAGTAAGAGTGACTTCTTTTGTTACTGTTTTTCCATCTCGAAGAATAGTAAAGGTGACTTTATCTCCGACGCGGAACTGGCCAATGATACTCGGTAACCCGCCATTTTCACCAATGGTATAGCTATTAATTTTTTGAATAATATCACCTTTTTCAATCCCTGCTTCTTCGGCTGGACTACCTGCGGCAACAGGTGAGCTATTGTCTGAAAAGACATAAGCACCGATTCGAACAGGGAGCTTGTAAGTACGGGCGATCTCGGGAGTAATACTTAAATAGTTAATGCCGATGAAGGGTCGTTCGATTGCTCCTTTTTCGAGGACGCCAGCGAGGATACCCTTGGTTGCATTAATTGGAATCGCAAAGCCAATACCGTTCGCATTTGTCGCAACGGCTGTATTGATGCCGATAATTTGCCCTGCCATATTAAGGAGTGGTCCGCCAGAGTTACCTGAGTTAATTGAGGCGTCTGTTTGAAGGAGGTCGGTGAGTGTTTCTGATTGACCGCTTCCTGTTGAAGCGGTGACCGGGCGACCAGTGCCTGAAAGGATCCCACTCGTTACGGTGTTTTTGTATTGCCCGAGTGCGTTACCGATCGCAACTACTTGCTGGCCAATTCGAACGGTAGAGCTGTCTCCAAGAGTCGCCGCAGGGAGTTCTTTGTCGATTTTTATTTTTACGAATGCGATATCGTTCAATGGGTCGCGCCCGATGACGTCGGCATTTTCGTAGAGCTCGCCATCGCTCGTGACGACAGAAACGGTTTTTGCACCATCGATAACGTGGTTATTCGTCATGATATAGCCATCTTTACTGACAATGACACCAGTGCCAGCGCCTTCTTGGGTGGTTGCGCCGTAATACGAGCGGACTTCGTTAGTTGTGACAATCGAAACGACGCTCGGGCTTACCTTCTCGGCAACAGCAGCGATTGATTCTTCGCCTGGAGTCGTGGCTTTATTGCCGTCATCCTGAGATTCGATGAGTGACGAGTTTTTGAAGAGGTCGCCACTGATCCATTGTTGAATGCCAAGGACACTAGCGACACCAAGCCCCGCCCCAAGGAGTGTGATTGCTACGATGATACCTATTTTTTTCAGAGATTGTGTTTTCATATATCTCTATTATATAAAGTAAATTTAAAATCCGCTGAAAATAAAACGACTACTTGGCGCCAATGAGAAGGACGTCACCTTCGATTGCATCACGGAAGTATCCATCGTGACTGACGAAGATGATTGCACCGGCATATTTTTCGAGCCCAGTTTCAAGCTCTTCAATACTTGGAAGATCAAGGTGGTTTGTCGGTTCGTCAAGAATAAGGAGTTGCGGGTCGTGCGCAAGCATTGTAATAAGCTGGAATCGTGCTTTTTGACCACCACTGAGTCGTGAGACGGGAACTTTGCCGTCACCTTCGGTAAACAAGTAATCGCTCATAAGGCTTCGAATCTTGGTTGTCGAAATCGGAAGGTCTTTATCGAGGTACATTTTTTCGATTGCCAGCTCGAGAGGGATGTCGAAGTAAGTAGGGGAGACTTCTTGCTCGTATGTACCGATACGCACCTGGCTATCGATCGTCAATTCACCATCAAATTGCGTCACTTCTTTATTACCAAGAATCGCTTTAATGAGTGTTGTTTTACCAGCGCCGTTGCGGCCACGGAATTCGATTGCTTCACCTTCACGGAGGTCGATGTTGATACCTGAAAATAGGGGAGCGGTGTAGCCGAGACTCAGGTTGCGTGCACTAATCAATACGTGGCTACTACGAGATTCATCGGTTTTGAGGCCAATTCGTACATTCTTTGCTTTAAACTTGTTATATTGTTCCGCAACTTTGTAGTTAAGATTTGCAACAGATTCTTTGTCGATCCAGAATGCTGGGCGTTCTTTTGCTGATAGCTCGGCCAGTTCGGCGCGAGAGACTTCTTCAAGTCGCTTAAACTTCTGGATGGTTCCAGGGTTACGAGATTTTTCTTTAAGTCGTTGGTAATCAATGACTTTTGCCTTCAGGTTGACGATACGCTTTTCAACCATCTCAAAATCATTCATCTGACTTCCAGTGCTGACGGCGTTTTGTTTAAGATATGCGTCGTAGTTTCCCTTGAAGCTAACCGAGCCACCATCTTTTAGCTCGATAATGCGATCGACTTCGCGAAGGACATCGCGGTCGTGAGTAATAACCAAGATTGCCTCTCGGGCAGATTTCATCCAATCAACGAATTGTTGCTTGGCGATGTAGTCCATGTGGTTTGTTGGTTCGTCAACGAGAGCGAGCTGTGCGTTCGCGTGCATAATCTTAATGACTTCAACGAGGCGCTTTTGGCCACCTGAGAGTGTTGAGAAGGCGCGGTGAGCGACGTTAGGGAGTTGGAAGTTGTCGAGTTCTCGTTCGATCTGCTCTTCAATGCGGTAAAATCCCTTGTCATCAAATCGTTGAAGCGCGTCAGTGTATTCGTTGATCTTGTCGAGGTCGTCACCCATAGTCAGGGGATACGTTTCGATAATTTCACTGAGCCCAGGGTATTCAGGGAGTCCTGCGAGGACATATTGAAGCACGGTCTGCCCACCGACGTCGTGGTGCTCTTGTTTTGTTGCGACAACGACAGTACCGCGTGGATACACGACGTCACCAGTAAAGTCGGTATCTTCGCCAGTAAGAAGGCCGAAAAGAGTCGATTTGCCGACTCCGTTTCGCCCAATAACGCCAATTTTCTCACCATCATTAATAGTAAAACGAACATTGTTCATTAAAGATTTTGGTCCAAAGGACTTTTCGGTGATCGAAATATCAGCAATCATAGCTATACCATGGTAACACGTTGAGCCAAAAGGGTGAGAATAGTGGTGCATTTGCAGTACTTCTTTTGCTATACTGAAAAGGCTGGCGCGTTGGCGGAGCAGTTACGCAGCGGTCTGCAAAACCGCGTAGACGGGTGCGACTCCCGTACGTGCCTCCACATTTGATGCGCGGGTGGTGGAATCGGTAGACACGAGAGACTTAAAATCTCTTGACTGAAAGGTCGTGCGGGTTCAAGTCCCGCCCCGCGCACCAAATCTGGTATAATTATAAGCAGATTACATAACGAAAGAGGATACACATTATCATGATTGCACTTTGGATTATTCTCGGCGTTGTTGTTCTCGTAGGTCTCTTCCTATGGGCAACATACAACAGCCTTGTGACACTTCGTGTCCGCGTTGAAGAAGCGTGGAGCGACATTACTGTTCAACTAAAGCGACGTTTGGACCTTATTCCGAACCTCGTTGAAACCGTGAAGGGTTACGCAAGCCACGAGAGCGGCGTTCTTACCGCTGTGACTGAAGCTCGTGCAAGTCTTATGAACGCTAAGGGTGTTGGTGAGACTGCCGCTGCTGAAAATCAGCTCGAAGGTGCTTTGAAGAGCCTCTTCGCTGTTTCTGAAAGCTACCCAGACCTAAAGGCGAGTGCAAACTTCGTCGAACTACAGCGTGAACTCGTTGATACTGAAGATAAGATCCAAGGCTCTCGCCGTTTCTTCAACAGTGGTGTTCGTGATCTTAACACTAAGATTCAGACATTCCCAGCGAACATTGTTGCCAGCATGTTCGGTTTCAAAGACCGTGAATTCTTCGACGTAGAAGAAACTGAGCGTGAAGCTGCAAACAAGCCAACAGAAGTAAAATTCTAAGTTAAATAACTATGGTACTGGGCTTAGCGGTATATGCCCCTCTCCTCCTACCGGCACTAGAAGAATTTGCTAGGGCTGGGGGAGGAGGCTCTGGTTCTGGGGGTGGTGCAGGCGGAGCTATCGTGTTTATCGCGATGGCAGGGTATTTCCCTATGTACGGACTCGGTCGTTTATTGCGGCTTGGTCGAAACAAGCCTACGTGGGTTGTATTACAGGTGGTCGGATGGATTGTCGCAAGCGCACTCGCGATTGCACTTCTTGCATCACTGCTCGTCCTTCCGTCACTTCTGTATGCATTGTATATTGCGGTCCCCATTGCGGCGGGCTCATTACTTGGTATTGGCGCAGGGCTTTACAGCTGGTTTAGTGCTCTCCGGCAATCTCAAAAAGTCTACAACGCACTTCGCCATGCCGAACAAACTGATTACGCGTGGAATGAAAAACGACTTCAAAAGTATGCTGAAGGTATTTTCTATAAGTTTCAACAAGATTGGTCAAAAAGTGATCTTGAATCGATGCGTCGCTACCTAAATCCAAAGTATCATGCGCATATTACGCTGATGGTACAAGCACTGAGTGAAGCGCGGCGTGTAAATAAAGTAATTAATCCAAAAATTAAGCAGAGTAACATTGTTCAAGCAGTTGATTCTGTTGATAATTCGCAAGATACATTTACACTCGGCATTACCGCCAGTGCTGATGACCAGCTGATTGATACTCGAGACAACGTGTTGCTCTATGCCGATCGCTCGTCATTTACTGAATATTGGGTCTTCCGACGCGATGGTAACAATTGGCTCCTTGAAGCAATTAATCAGGCAACTGCAACTTCAAGTAAAGACCGCAAAGATATTCGTGCGTTTGCTGATACGAGTGGTGGCTACTACGCACAAGATTGGGGCTGGTTGCTCCTTCCTCGCGTCGGGTATTTATTCTCGAAAAATGGAAAATTTGGTATTTCGGATATCAATAATCACGTTATTCGTAAAGTTGATGATTCGATCGTGCAGCTCTACACCTATGATCCGTATCCTTCTTCAAAATATCAAACTGCTGATCCGTATATTATCGCGCAAACAACAGTTCCAAAGACGTACGGGCAAATTCTTGTTCGCCGCCGTTCAAAATTAGTGAACTGGCCAGTACAGGGGCTCACTAAAATGAGCATGGAGTGGGGTGAGTTTAACAATATGTACGATGTTTACGCGAGTGATCTTGAGCGTGCAACAAGTTTTGAATTGCTTCACCCAGGCTTTATGGTGCTGCTGCGTGACCTTCCGTTTGAGGTGAATATCGAAGTTGTTGATAATGTTGTTTATCTATTTGTGAAGTCAGCGACAAGCAAGGATACCTATGCAAAACTTTACGACATTCTAATGAAGGCTCGTAAAGAAATGGAACGCTAAAACTGGTATAATAGGGGGAGATATGTATAAAGCAATTGCCACCAACAAACGAAACACTATTATAATCATGGCCATGTTCGTCGGTTTGATTACGGCTATTGGCTATGTCGTCAGTCTTTTTTACGGGGATACCTCAATAACGTTGTGGGTACTTATCGGGGTCACTATTTACGCATTGATTCAGTACTTCTTTGCTGCTAAGTTTGCGACTGCGATGACTGGTGCTCACGAGATTCAAAAAAGCGATAATCCACGGTTATATCGTATTGTTGAAAACCTCGCAATCACTACTGGTATGCCAACCCCAAAGGTCTACATTATTGAAGATTCTGCGCCAAACGCATTTGCAACCGGTCGTGATCCTAAGCATGCAATTGTTGCAGCAACCACGGGTCTTCTTGAAATTATGGATGATAACGAGCTTGAAGCAGTGATGGCGCATGAAATTGGTCACGTCCAGAATTACGACATTCGTGTGAGTATGATTGCGTTCGGTCTGGTCAGTGCGATTGGTATTCTTTCAGACATTGTACTTCGTATGTTTTTCTTTGGCGGAAAGAAAGATAATGTCCACCCGGCAGTCCTTGTTATTGGTGTCGTGGTTATTATCCTCGCGCCAATCATTGCCGCTGTTGTGCAGATGGCGATTAGTCGTCAGCGCGAGTATCTTGCCGATGCAACTGGTGTTATGACAACTCGTGATTCTCACTCACTTGCAAATGCACTTGAAAAGCTTGCACAGTACGGCAAGCCTATGAAGCGTCAAAATACTGCTGCAGCAAACCTCTTTATTAGCAATCCACTCCAAAAAGGTTTCTTCTCGAAACTATTCAGTAGCCACCCACCACTCGAAGACCGTATTCAGAGGCTCCGTAATAATGCCGACAAATTCTAAAGCACCATGGTATATTCGTCCGTTTCGCGCAATTAATACGCGTGTCACTGAATTTCTTGATCGTCGTCCTCACCGAAGTTTTCGAAGGACTCGTCGTCGCGATTACGTTCGTTCGCTTGAGCTTCCGGGGTATATTGCGTTTACTCGTGAAGTAAATCGTACACTATGGGGATATCGAAAATTATTCTTACTACTTGCGTTGGTATATGCAGTGCTATACGGAGTTCTTGTGGGAATTGGTTCTCAAGAGACATACACGCAATTAACAGACACGCTTCGAGAAACGAGTAACGGTGTTCTTGATGGTAACTGGGGCGAATTAGGAAAAGCCGGACTCCTCTTTGTCTCAATTGCTGGAACAGGTCTCGCCGCCGCTCCTAGTGAAGTGCAGCAGGTGTATGCGATATTAATTGCGCTATTGGTGTGGGTTACGACGGTGTGGTTGTTGCGCCAAGTCTTAGCAGGTCACAAGGTTCGTCTTCGTGATGGTCTATATAATGCAGGGACTCCACTCGTTGCGATGTTTATTGTTTCGTTAGTCTTTGCCGTGCAACTGCTTCCGATTGTCTTTTCGCTTCTTGGATTCAGTGCCGCATCGGCTTCTGGCCTTTTGGCGGGTGGCGTCGAGGCGATGCTGTTCTGGATGGCAGCCGGGCTATTAGGCATCCTTTCGATCTTCTGGGTAACGAGTACCTTGTTTGCGATGATTGTCGTGACACTTCCGGGCACATATCCATTAAAGGCATTACGGATTGCAGGTGATATTGTGCTTGGCCGCCGAGTCCGTATATTGTTACGTTGGGTATGGATGTCAGTTGTCGCTGCACTAGCTTGGGTTATTGTCATGATTCCGATTATTTTGTTTGATACATGGCTGAAGAGTGTCTGGCCGGCACTTGAATGGCTCCCATTAATCCCTATCGTACTTCTTGCAATGACATCCGTGACAGTTGTTTGGATTGCGAGTTACGTGTATCTGTTATATCGAAAGGTGGTTGAAAATGACGCAGCTCAGTAAAGATCGAGCGGCTGAACTTCGGGCCCTGTTGTCGCAGTATAGCTATGAATACCATGCACTTGATGCTCCTTCTGCAAGCGATGCTGTTTACGATAGCTTAATGGCAGAATTAAAAACTATTGAAGCAGAATTTCCCGAATACATCACCTCTGAAAGCCCCACCCAACGAGTCGGAAGTGAGTTAAAGGGTGGCTTTGAAAAAGTATCGCACACCTCTCGAATGCTGAGTTTGAATGATGTTTTTGATCGTTCAGAAGTCGAAGCATGGGTAACTCGAATGGATAAATTACTTCCGGGCAAACGCCATGAGTTTTTTGCTGACATTAAGATGGATGGCTTGGCATGTGCACTTATTTATCAAGACGGCATTCTTCAGACGGCCGTTACTCGTGGCGACAGTTTTATTGGTGAAGATGTCACGCAGAATGTCCGAACTATTGCGAGTGTCCCTTTGACGTTAAGAAAATCTGCTGAGACTGAGGTTTTTTTACAGGGTCGCACTGAAATCCGTGGAGAGATCGTCATCTTAAAAGACCAGTTCGTTCTCTTAAACGCTCGCCAACGAGAATTAGGGAAGCCTGAATTTGCCAACCCTCGGAACCTTGCAGCGGGCACGATTCGACAACTTGACCCAGCGCTTGTCGCAGAACGGCCATTAACATTTGTCGCGTACGATATTCTTCGTGATATTCCTGAGGATGTGCCGACGAATCTTGCCGCGTACGAAACACTTTCTCGCTTAGGATTCCGCCGTAATCAGCAAGCGAGTGTATTTCAGACCGTTTCTGATGTCATGCGCTTTATTGATACGTGGGAAACGAAACGACACGAACTCGCATTTAATACAGATGGGCTTGTCGTTAAGGTGAACGACCGTGCTCAATTTGCAGCACTTGGCGTCGTCGGCAAGCAGCCTCGCGCAGCAGTCGCGTACAAATACCCAGCAGAGCAGGCGACGACTATTGTGAAAGATATTGTCATTCGTATTGGTCGAACCGGTGCAGCGACACCTGTTGCAGTGTTTGAGCCGGTCCAGGTGGCTGGTACAACCGTTCAGCATGCAAGTTTACATAACGCTGATGAAATCGCACGTAAAGACATTCGTATTGGTGATACGGTCGTTATCTTTAAAGCCGGCGATATCATTCCTCAAGTTGAAAATGTAGTGCTCGAACTTCGTCCACCAACAGCTCAGCCCTTTGATTATGTCACTGCACTTGCTGAGCAGTACCCAGAGCTCGAGTTTGAACGAAAAGGTACTGATGTGGTGTACCGCGTCGTAGGAGGCTCGGCGACCGAAATGAGTAAGCGTGCAATTGAATATTACGCAAGTCGTGGCGCGCTTGATATTGATACGCTTGGCGAAAAGAATGTCGGATTTCTTGTCGATGCGGGTCTTGTAAAAGACAGTGCTGATATTTACAGCCTCACTGTCGAAGATTTACTTGGCAAAGAACGCTTTGCTGATGTCTCAGCGCGAAAGTTAATTGCCGCAATTGCCGATAAAAAACAGCCACCACTTGAACGATTTATTCTTGGGCTAGGGATTCGCCACGTTGGATCGCAAACAGCGGTTGATTTAGCTCGTCGGTTCCGTAGTATTGAAGCGCTTTCAGTAGCAACACTTGCGCAACTCGAGTCGGTTGATGGAATTGGAAAAATTGTCGCTGAATCAATCGTCGTGTGGTTCGCAGATGAAGATAACCAACTTCTACTCCGCAAGTTTGCTGAAAATGGCGTGAAGCCGTTCTTCCAACTGCAGACCGGTCCACTTGCTGGAAAGCGCTTTGTCGTCACTGGTTCTCTGGTTGCATTCTCTCGGGATGAAGCGGCGGCGCGTATTCGTGCCCAAGGTGGCACATTCCAAACTTCTGTTGCTAAAGATACCGATTACTTAGTAGCGGGTGGGAAGCTCGGCGCAAGTAAAGCTGCAAAAGCCGCAGCGTATGGCACAACGGTAATTACTGAGGATGAATTTATTGCATTGATTGGGGGTACTGCGTGAGTCGGCTGAAGCGACACACAAAGAGAATTGTCATCGGTATTGCCGGTGGGCTTGTTGTGTTGCTCGGACTTGTGTTGGTTCCGTACCCTGGCCCAGGCTGGTTGATTGTCTTTGCTGGGTTGGCGATTCTTGCGACCGAATTTGATGGAGCGTCAAAGGTGCTTGATTTTGCGAAAGATAAGTATGATCGTTGGTCGGCTTGGCTCAAGCGGCAACATCCTGTCGTACAGTTACTGGTTCTTGCTTTGACCGGTCTCGTTGTTGTTACGACAGTATGGCTGGTGAATGGGTTCGGTATTGCAAACTCATTGTTACAGCTCAACCAGCCATGGCTCATCTCGCCACTATTTCGATAATATGTAAGCAACAAAAAAATCCCTCCGAAGAGGGATAATTTTTACTAGAGTCCTAAGACTACCAGCTACGCTGACGGAAAGAACCGCCACCGTTGTTGCCGCCGCCGTTGCCACCGGTGTTTCCACCGAAGTCACGACGAGGTCGGTCTTCTTTTGGTCGAGCTTCGTTGACATTAATTGCACGTCCGTCCAATTCTTTGCCATTGAGCTCATCAATTGCCTTCTGGTTGTTTGCTTCATCAGCAAACTCTACGAAACCAAAACCACGTGAACGTCCAGTATCTCGGTCTGTTGCGACACGAGCACTTTTAGTTTCGCCGATTGTTTCGAAGAATGCCTTCAGGCTTTCATCGTTTGTTGAGTAGGCTAGGCTACCGATAAACAAATTTGTTGCCATGTGTATAATACTCTTTTCTTCTTACTACTTGTCAGATCGACCTGCTGGGTACTGTAGCGGAGGATCGGAGTATCTTATAAGAGATACGCGTTTGCCTTTTGCTTGTGATACACGTGCGCTTCTGAACATGCTTAGTTAAGCACATAACGAGAAAAAAAGATAGTGTCGCGCTTCTCGAGGTGGCATCTCTGTTAGAATAAATTGCTTGTGTTTTCGTAAAAGTGGTGCATAATTGGATATAAGCTGATGCGCATGGGGTTCAAACCTTTGCGCGGTCAACATAAACAGTTTCCAAAACAAACAGCGGCCCCGGGTGGGCGCGCACCAGCGAAAATAATCATCTCTTTCATAGGGGTGATTATTTGTTTATGGCTACGTGATAACGATAAAGTGATTGAGAGCAACGAGCTCGCCGAGGCGTTCGATATGAGTCTCGCCATCACTTCGCTGTGTATGATGGGTTCGTATGATCGCATAGACATCTTCGATAACTGATCTGGCGTCGATAGTTTCGGTGATTTCGTCCTGAGTTCTTCCGGGTTCCATCAAAACAAAGTCGGTATTAACGGTCAGGAGCGAATTTTCAGCAATACAGGCGAGTCGGAGGCGGGTGAGTGGTTGTCCTTGCTCTTTGAGTCGATAGTAAGCGAGCGCTGCTGAGCGCGCAGCAACGATGTGGTCAATATGGCCGGTAATCCCATTGAGGTCCATAGTCATAACTTCAACAGCTGCGTCGGGGGATGAGGCGACCACTTCTTTTATGAGCGATTCAATCTTGTGGGTAATTTCGACATGATCTTGGTTGCCAAGCGTTCCGTCTTCGTAGCCGAAGTGGTGCATTTTGGCGGCGCCAATTAGCTTACCGGCCTGCTTCCACTCTTCAAGCCGAACCGCACCTAGGTCTGAGTGATTGTCGGGATTCATCCCATTTTCACCAGCGGTCAGTGTGATCAGGTGGAGCTCAGTACCGCTCCGTGTCTCGAGAAGAAGCGTGCCACTAGGGCCAAATGCTTCGTCATCGGGGTGAGCAAAAATACCGAATAATATCTTCTTCATTCTTACAGTATACGCCGTTGTTGGGTCGGGCGCGGCTCTTGTGGCATAATAATAGTAATGTTTAAAAAGTATATTCAACGCAAGCTCGAGAATTCAGTCAAACAATACTTCAAAAAGCACCCTGAGGTGACATTAGTTATTGTCGCAGGGAGTGTTGGAAAGACGAGCGCTAAGATTGCAATCGGAACAGTACTGAGTGAGAAGCTTCGAGTTCGTCTACACGAAGGAAATCATAATTCTGAATTGAGCGCACCCTTAGCGATGCTCGGTGTTACATACCCAGAGAATATTCGGAGCCTTAGTGCTTGGCGAGCGGTTTTTAAGGCGATACGCCAACGAATTAATCAACCCTCTGACGTTGACGTGATTGTCCAAGAAGTCGGAACTGATGGCATTGGGCAGATTCCCCACTTTGGCACATATGTTACTCCGGACATTGCGGTCATTACTGCGGTATCTCCTGAGCATATGGAATTTTTCGGAACACTCGATGCTGTTGCTGAAGAGGAACTTGCGGCAGCGAATTTTAGCAAATTCGCATTGATTAACCGCGATGATATCGATGGAAAGTATGCGGCTGATTTGAAGAATGCAAACATTGGGACGTACGGTTCAACAGATACTGCAGAGTACCGGTTTGAAAGTACTGACTATACGCCCGAGGACGGGTTTACGGGGGCGTTTGTCGCGAATGAGTTGAGTGAGCCAGTGAAGGTGACGCTTCATGTTATGGGTGAGCATAGTATTCGCGCAGCTGTTGCGGCCGGTGCTGTTGGTTTGAAGCTGGGGTTATCTCCAGGTGAAATTCAAAGTGGGCTTTCGAAGATCCGTGCTGTTCACGGGCGAATGAATGTGCTTCGTGGGATGGAACAGTCTATCTTGATTGACGACACGTACAACTCAAGCCCTCTCGCAGCAACCTCAGCGCTGCGGGCATTATACCAACTGTCGGTTCCGCAACGAATCGCCGTATTGGGAAGTATGAATGAACTGGGCGCGCAAACAGCTGAAGCTCATCAACTCGTGGGCGATTTGTGTGACCCAGTTGAGCTTGCCTACGTAGTGACCGTTGGCGCTGAAGCTGGAAACCATATTGCCTTTGCGGCAAAAAAACGGGGCTGTCGTGTGGTGAGCTTCAACAGTGCTATTGAAGCTGGGATGTTTGTCCGAAGAGTCATGGAGCCAGGCTCGGCTATTCTATTCAAGGGTTCACAGGGTGGTATTTATCTTGAAGAAGCCGTTAAACTGGTTCTTCACTCAACTGATGACGAAGAAAAACTCGTTCGTCAGTCTTCAGAATGGATGCAAAAAAAGCACGCCTTCTTTGAATCACTGACAAACTAACCGATTATCTGGTATACTTATCTCTGTTATGCAGCGCTATAATCCAAGTGAAATCGAGCCGAAATGGCAGCAGGTCTGGGAGGACCAAAAAGCCAACGAAGTTTCCGTTGATACGTCGAAAGTAAAGACGTATGTTTCTGGCATGTTTCCCTACCCAAGTGGTGCCGGTATGCACACTGGTCACGCGTTTAGCTATTCTATCGTCGATGCGCTCGCTCGCTTCCACCGACAACACGGTCACAATGTCCTAAACCCAATGGGCTGGGATACTTTTGGTTTGCCTGCTGAAAATTATGCAATTAAGACAGGGACCGCTCCTGCGGTAGTGACTGCTGAGAATATTGCGAACTTCAAACGTCAATTCAAGCGTATGGGAGTTTCAATCGACTGGTCACGAGAACTCAACACGAGTGACCCTGAATACTACAAGTGGACACAATGGGTGTTTACTGAGTTCTTTAAACGCGGCCTTGCCTACCAAAAAGAAAGCCTTCAATGGTGGTGTCCTGTCGACAAGACGGTTCTTGCAAACGAGCAGGTAGAAGCTGGCCACTGTTGGCGCTGTGGCACATTGGTTGAAAAGAAATCTATGAAGCAGTGGTTCTTTAAGATTACTGATTACGCGGAGCCACTTCTTAATGAAATCGAAGACCTTGACTGGCCTCAGAAGATTAAGACTGCGCAGACGAATTGGATCGGCAAAAGTGTTGGTGCAGAAATCGTATTCATCCTTGATGAAATGGCTTCGCTCCGGGATTCTGATGTTTCTTCAAGTACGAATTCAATTTCTGTCTTTTCAACTCGTCCTGATACTATTTTTGGTGCAACATTTTTGGTCTTGGCGCCTGAACACCCTCTAGCTTTGAAGCTCGCCGTTGGTGATTTCAAAGAACGAGTTGAAGAGTACGTCAAAACTGCGGTCAAGAAATCTGAAATTGAACGAACAAACGATACAAAAGAAAAGACGGGTGTCTTTACGGGTAGTTATGCAATTAATCCGGCGAGCGGCGAGAAGGTGCCTGTGTGGATTGCCGACTACGTGCTTGGTGGGTACGGAACTGGTGCGGTTATGGCCGTTCCAGCTCATGACGAACGTGACTTTGCGTTCGCAGAGAAATTTAAGCTTCCTATTGTTGCGGTGATTGAGCCTGAGACCGGTGTCGTTCAGGAAAACCCTGAGCACCGCCAAAGTATTGTGGCAATTGTTCGCAATCCTCAGACGAATAAGTTTTTGTCTATTAACTGGGGTAAGCAAGGTGGCAATCTTTTTGTCGGTGGTGGTCACGAAGAGGGCGAAGATATTGTTGCGACGGCAATTCGTGAAATTATTGAGGAAACTGGCTACAAAAATGTTGAGCTTGTTAATCAAACAGGGAAGATACACCACAACTACTTTGCGCACAGTAAGAATGTTGCTCGTCGTATTCAGGCGAACGCATTACTGTTTGATCTAATTGATGAAGTGCAAGTTGAAACAGCCCTTGAAGCTGACGAGCAAGGGAAGTTCACTGTTGAGTGGTTGAGCGAAAAAGAAGTGTTGGCGAAGGTCGCTGATGAATTACACGCAACGAGCTTCGGGCTTCTTGTTGGCGGTACGATTTATCACGGTGAAGGCATTATGGTAAATAGTGGCGAATTTGATGGACAGCGAAGTAGTGATGCCCGTGAAACAATCGTTTCTTGGCTCGAAGAGCAAAAGCTTGGTGAGGCAAAGACAACGTACAAAATGCGTGACTGGCTTATTAGTCGTCAACGATATTGGGGTACGCCAATTCCAATTATTCACTGTGCGGAGCATGGTGTTGTTGCAGTTCCTGAAGACCAGCTTCCGGTGGTGCTTCCCGTTATTGAAGATTACGCACCAAAAGGCGATGGTAAATCTGCACTTGCCCGCGCAACTGACTGGGTGAATACGACCTGTCCTGAATGTGGCGGCCCGGCACTTCGCGAAACCGACACAATGGATGGCTACGCATGTAGTAGCTGGTACCTCCTTCGTTACACTGACCCGAAGAACGCTGAGCAGGCATGGGATAAAGAAACAGCCAATTACTGGAGCCCTGTTGATTACTACGTTGGTGGTGACCACGCAGTTGCTCACTTGCTCTATGTTCGTTTCTGGGCACATGTCTTTAATGACATGAAATTAATTGATTTCAAAGAACCTGTGAAGAAATTGGTGTATCACGGTTACATTAATGCCGAAGACGGTACGAAGATGAGTAAGAGCAAAGGGAACGTTATTGATCCACTTGATGTGATTGATCAGGGCTATGGTGCTGATGCGCTTCGTACGTACCTTTTGTTTATGGGGCCCGTTGAGCTTGATGCTGCCTGGGATTCTCATGGCATCGCTGGAGTCTATCGATTCTTGAATCGTATTTGGACACTTGTTCAGCAATTCAACGCAGCAGGTGACAAGACTGTCACAAAGAATGACGCTGCACTTCGTGTTGCACAACATAAGACAGTTCGAAAAGTAACCGATGATATTCGTCGATTAAGTCTTAATACTGCAATCGCTGCCTCAATGGAATACGTCAATGAACTCTATAAGTTGAAGATTGACGGCTATTCAGAAGACGCATGGCGTGAAGCGCTCCGAGTGTTGGTTCAATTGGTTGCACCGTTTGCACCACACATTGCTGATGAGCTGTGGCAACAACTAGGCGGCGATGGCTTGATTCAGAACGCGGCATGGCCAGTATGGGATGACGCACTGATTGTTGAAGAGACAATCTCTATGGGTGTTCAGGTTAACGGAAAACTCCGTGGTGAGATTACCTTTGCTCGTGACGCTAGCAAAGATGACGTGAAAGCGCTCGCACTTGCGCACGAGAATGTTGCGAAGTTTGTGACAAGTGAACCAAAGAAGATTATTTACATCCCAGGTCGCTTAATTAGTATTGTTATTTAGTTTTCGTCAGTTTTCTCAAGATCTATCGCTTGATAACCAGTCGTTCCGAATATAGGACTTTTTGTCTGGGCTACTGCAATGACTGTCCCTGCTTGAACGTAACCATTTTCGTCTGAATGAATGTCGAAGGCTTGGTCGATAACATTTTGTCGTTGGTCTACGGACGCGGGATTGACGTCACTCTGTTTGAGAAAGCCGAGCGCCTCGTCAACTGCGGTGCCAACTCCTTCTCCTGAGTCAACGTCACCACTTGATACTGAAACGATCTCTTGAGGGAGGAGTGTGTCTGCTACGGCAATCGTAACGCCGCTCCCTGCAAGAAGGCCAGCTACAACACCGGCGCCAATTTTCTTTCCCGTAGATGATTTCTCTTTGGGTTTGATAGGGACTTCTGCCTCTACGATTGATTGAGCACGATTGCGTGCCGTCTGAAGGATCTCACGATCAGAACTTGCATTTGCGAGTTCGAGGGCTTCATCAATCTGTTGATCGAAGTTTGATTTTGGTGCATCTGGGGTATTTTTTTGTATTTCGCTCATGTTACTAATAGGATACCATATTCCTAATATTTAGCATAACCACTTGAGTGTATGGGGTGAACATAGTATAATAAGTCCAAAGAATAATAACACCTAGGTAAAGGAGCACTTTTCATGGGACAACCAAAGAAACAGAGTAGCCCGCGCAAATCGGGTCTCCGTCGGAGTCACTTGCGCCTCGAGCTCGCTCGTCGTGTGAACGGCAAATCACCAGTTAAAGCAAAAGCTACTCGTAAAGAGACTGGTAAAGCACTTGCTACTAAAGCTACTGTCGCAACAAAGACAGAAGTTAAAAAAGCCCCTGCTACAAAAACAGCGAAGTAATTCTTCGCTTTTTTACGTTACATTTACAATAAACAAGAGAACTAACGCTTATGGCATCTAATCGTCATCTCGGTCGCATCGTCGCACTACAGACTCTGTATGAGTTTGAGTTTCGTTCTCAATCTGGCGATGAGACAGTAGACGTACAGACGATTTTAACTCGCAACCTTAATCGCTACGAAGAGGCAATTAAGGATACTGACTTTGTCCAGAAACTTATTGAAGGTGTTCTGGCGGAGCAGGTAGATATCGATGGAAAGATTCAACCGATTGCACCCGACTGGCCAATTGACCAGATCGCGCGCGTTGACCGGACCATCCTTCGTATCGGTATCTATGAGCTTCTTCACTTTGCTGACATTGTTCCGCCTAAGGTGGCGATTAATGAAGCAGTTGAACTCGCAAAAGCGTTTGGTTCTGATAACTCGAGTAAGTTTGTGAACGGTGTACTGGGAACAGCATACCGCACGCTTATAGAGGGAGCCGACAATGGCGACACCACAATTCGATAAGTTCAAACAGTATTTTAATCGAAGTAAAAAACCATCTATTCAGGAAATTGTTCGCGAGCCAACTGCTGGTGGTATCGTATTTCGCCGTAACGCGAAAAAAGAACTAGAATTCTTACTTATTCAAGATCACAAAGATCGCTGGACGATTCCAAAGGGTCATATTGAAGAGGGTGAGACGGCACAGCAAGCTGCGCAGCGTGAGATTGGCGAAGAGGCTGGTCTTATGAATACTGAAATGCTTGGCTGGCTCGGAAAGATTCACTTCCGCTACCGTCGTATCGACAAGCTTGTTTTGATCTCTCAACAAGTGTATTTGATGCGCGTAAAGACAGACGGCAACGAAATTCAAAAAGAAGAGTGGATGAATGGAATCCAATGGTTCTCTTTCCACGACGCACTTGATGCAATTGAATATGAAGATATCGGAAAGCTTATTTTGCTTGCAATGAAGCGAATTCGTCAGGAAGAACTATAATGACCGGTATGCTTATTGCCCCGTATCAACAATTTGCTCGCGAAAAGCTCGGCTTTGAATTTAACGACCCACAACTTCTTATCACTGCATTGACACACCGCAGCTACGTTAACGAACACCGCAAGAGTGTGAGTGAACACAACGAACGACTTGAGTTCTTGGGTGACGCAGTGCTTGAACTTGTTGTAACTGACTTTTTGTTTCGTAACTACAACGAGCAAGAGGGTATTTTAACGAGCTGGCGCGCTGCCTTGGTACGAACTGAGAGTATCGGCGAAGCTGGCCGCAAACTTGATTACGAATCATTAATCCGCATGAGCCGTGGTGAGAAGCAGGGCGGCGACCGTGCTCGTCAGCAAATTCTCGCAAATGCTTTCGAAGCACTTATCGGCGCAATTTACCTCGATCACGGATACGATACTGCGGCAATCTTTATCACTGAGCATATTACAAAGACCCTTGATGGCATTATTGAGACTGGATCATGGCGCGATCCAAAATCACATCTTCAAGAAGTGATGCAGCGAGTTGACAGTGTCACGCCTCGATACGTCGTACTTGAAGAAGTTGGCCCTGATCACGATAAGGTGTTTACCCTTGCAGTTTATGCCGGCAGCCGTTTGGTGAGCCAGGGGACTGGTGCGAGTAAGCAGGCTGCTCAGCAAGAGGCGGCTAAGGCTGCACTCATCGCTTACAAGGCGTCGCAGTAGTTGACTTACAGATACAAACAGTGTAAAATGTATCGAGAGTTGAAATAATTTTAAGAGAAAAAGGAAGTTTGATTTTATGCTCGCAATTCGTTTGCAACGTGTCGGCCGTGCCGGCTACCCTACTTACCGCCTTGCAGTGCAAGAGTCTCAACGCCACCCAACTAGCGGTCGTGTTGTTGCTTACGTCGGTAGTTACAACCCACACACTAAAGAGGCAACTGTACAGGTAGAAGCTGCACAGAAGTTCCTCGGTAATGGTGCACAGCCAACACCTCGTGTTGCTAAGCTTATGAAAGAAGCTGGCGTTGTGCTTCCTAAGTGGGTCGTTGAACCTAAGAATGACAAGCAGAAGTCAATCCGACACGCTGACAAGCTTCGCAAGAACCAGCCAAAAGAAGAAGTTGTTGAAGAAGTAGCAGACGCTGCTGAAGCTCCAGCCGAATCAGCTGAATAAGCAATCTTTATAAAAGAATATACCCCGCATGACCGCGGGGTTCTTTTTTTATGAGCGAGAATGGGCCATTGTGCTTGTGCTACAATAAAGGCACGATACTAGACTCGCGACCGCGAAGGGGGAACCACATTATGTCGACCATAGACCAGCAATTCATAGAATATATCGTAAAATCAGTCGTCGGACATCCAGATGATGTCGTCGTTGACCGAATTATTGATGAAAAGGGCGTTTTGTTGACCCTCACTGTGAATCCAGAAGATCTTGGCCGTGTGATTGGCAAACGCGGCGTGACTGCGCAGAGCCTTCGGACATTGCTTCGTGCACTTGGGACAAAAAATGATGCGCGTTACAACCTGAAAATCGTCAACAATGACGGGCAAGAAGGGGCGACATACTCTTCTGATGACGCACCAGCTCGTGAATATTCTCCACCTGTGGAAACAGTAACAGATGAACCTGTGGACAACACTTCAGAGTACACAAAAAAGACGCGAGCTGAGCTTGCAGAACTTGATGACCTTGATATATAATCATTAACAAGTTCATCGAATCTTTCTGAACTGCGAGAATAGCTCCTGCGAGCGACAAATACACCACATTTTGTTGAGAGCTTATGTGCATAAACGACCGTCTTTTTAGGCGGTCTTTTTGTTTGTATGTGGTGCTGGCATGGACATCTACCCCTGATTGGCGTACACTATAACAGATGAAAAAGATTCAAGTTGTCACCTTATTCCCTGAAATGTTCGAAGGCGTCTTCAATAGTTCGATGATGTGGAAAGCGCAAAACCAAGAAGCGGTGAAATTTGAGTTACTTAACTTACGCGAATATGGGATTGGGCCGCGCCAGCAGGTCGACGATACCCCATATGGCGGCGGTGACGGCATGCTTTTGAAGCCAGAACCACTATTTGCGGCGGTCGAAGCGGCGAAGGCGAATGACCCAACGGCAAAAGTACTCCTTATGACGCCACGAGGACAGCGCTGGAAGCAATCATTGGCGCAAGAGTACGCCGACGCGGATCACGGCTATATTTTTATCTGTGGGCGTTATGAGGGCTATGATGAACGAATCGTTAGCTTAGTTGATGAACAGGTGAGTGTTGGGGATTATGTGTTAACTGGTGGCGAGCTCCCCTCAATGACAATTATTGATAGTATTGTTCGGTTACTTCCCGGAGTGCTTGGCGGTGAGACGAGTGCAGAGATTGAGAGCTTCTCTGATGGTGAAACACTCGAATTCCCTCAATACACCAAACCTGCGGACTTTCGCGGCATGGAGGTACCTCCTGTGTTGTTGAGTGGCCATCATGCAGAGATTGCTAAGTGGCGCGCTGAACATTCATTAAAAGCCGAATAAATATATGTTTACCAAAAAGAACACCCGCCAAGATGGCGGGGTCTTTTGTTGTGGTGGATATCGTAGAGCGATTGAGCTACAACATTTTGTTTGGGTTATGTTTGTTTTTCGTAACTTTCGCTTGTTGACTACTGTACATGTCCACTCTTAAAAGCGCAAGCTAAATAACAAAAATAACAACAGTTGCTGTGGAAGATTCTTCGCTCTATACTGAAGGCATGAAGATATTTGTATCCGTAACAGAGGTGAACGCCCCACGAACGAAAAACTCCGGGCACATTGCCTATATCCTTGCCGCACTATTAACTGTCATGCTGATCGGCCAATTATTCACTTTTGAGACATTTATTGAATGGATAGCGAGCCTTAACTTGCCATTGAACGATATGGGCGTCTACCTCACCGCTTCGATAATCGTCATTACTGAGCTACTCGCATTACCTTTCTTGCTTCGTATGTCACTGAGTCCTGCATTTCGATGGGTGAGTATGGTGTTCGGCTGGATTGCTATTTCGAAATGGGTATTTTTCGCCGCCTGGACACTTTTCGTGATTCCTTCTGATCTTATCGCTTTCATCGGAACTGTTGCACCCGTCGCACCAGGCTGGTGGGCACTACTCTTTAGTATTGCACTTGCTATTTTGACCATCTGGGCATCGTGGGGGCTGTGGCCAGGCACTCGTAAAGAGGAAAAACAATTGCCGAAGCGAACAGGGAAGCGTATGATAGGGATAACCAAAGACTAGGGAGAAAAACTGTGGAATATATTACAAAACTTGAGAAAAAAGTATTGGGATGGTTGAAAGACCTTCCTCACTTGCCACTATCAGCTAAAAAATGGCTCGGTATTAACTTATGGTGGATCGTATTGATCGTTGCGGTCTTGAGCGTGATTAGCTTCTTTGCCTCTCTCAACGCACTATTTACGACACTAACGCTCCTTAACTCATATCTCGGTGCGTACTTTGCTGTTGCCGTTGCAACACCGTTTACTATTGTAAAGATTGTTATTGGCCTTGCCTTCTCTGCAATCTCAATTGCATTGCTTATCGCTGCGATTAAGCCACTCAAAGAAAAGAGTAAAAAGGGTTGGGTGCTCTTATTTGTTAGTCTACTCGTTAACGCCGTATCTGTCGTTGTACTTGCTGTTCTGACGCTTAACCCATTCACCTTCATTATGAACGTCCTCTTCGGAGCGGTTGTTATCGGTGTTGGCGCATACATCCTCGCTGAAGTTCATGGTCAATTCGCCCACGACGTGAAAGTTGCGAAAGTCACAAAAGTGACCAAAACAACAAAAACAACAAAAACAACAAAAACACCCACAGAGAAATAGTTGCCAGATTCGGCTTGTCTCTTGAGTGAACACCCCTCTTAGTGTACAATCTTAACGTGTACTGGGGATTCGCCAAGTGGTAAGGCATCGGCTTTTGGTGCCGACATTCGGGGGTTCGAATCCCTCATCCCCAGCCAAGAAAATCGTCAGACCTTTCGGTCTGGCGTTTTTCATTTCTCAAGATTGGTTTGAATCGCGCTTATATAATATAGCTACGGGCTATAATAAATGCATGCATACCACACTGACTAAATTTTTAGATCGCCCCGCTTCTATTGTTGCCCCTGAACTACTAGGATGTATCTTGGAGCGAGAGATCAACGGTCATATTATGAGGGTCAAAATTGTTGAGACTGAAGCATATGATGAGACTGATGCTGCGAGTCATAGCTTTAATGGCCGAACTCAAAGAAACGATACTATGTACGGTAAGTCTGGCTATCTTTATGTATACTTTACTTACGGAATGCATTATTGCTGTAATGTCGTGACTGATAAAGAAGGAATTGGTTCTGCTGTTCTAATTCGGGCTGTTGAGCCGTTAGAAGGTGTCGAATATATGAACGAGCTTCGAAATCGTGTAGGTAATGAGTTAACAAATGGCCCTGCTAAACTATGCCAAGCACTCGGTATTGATAGACGCCTTGATGGACACGATTTATCGCAACTTCCATTTAGATTGATTGTACCGTCACGAGATACGCCGCTGCGGATTGTGCAAACGAATCGCGTGGGAATAACAAAGGCAAAAGACGTTCAGTGGCGATTTTACATAGAAGCAAATGAGTATGTCTCTAAGCCTTAATTAGCCATAAAATGGTTATGAGCGCAAAATTTTCTCCATCTGCTTGCCTCTTGCGAGTTCATCAATCAGCTTATCAAGGTATCGAATTTCACGCATCGTTGGCTGTGTTATTTCTTCGACTCGAACTCCACAAATGACGCCAGTAATTAATTGCCGTTGGGGGTTTAATTTTGGTGCATTTGCAAAGAATGTTTTGAAATCAGTATCATTTTTTAATTCCGTTTCAAGTTCATCCTGAGTATAGCCGGTAAGCCAGCATATAATTTCATTTACTTCCTGTTTACTGCGATTTTTTCGTTCAGCCTTTGCGACATAATGCGGGTATACGCTCGCAACGCTAACTGAATAAATTCGGTGATGTGACTCGTCCATATACATATGTTAGCACTCCCTGGTTCGCTTCATCAATTTCGTTTTGGTATAATAATAAGAGCGACGATGGAGCCGCAAAGGAATTGTAACTAGCACTGGAGGAGGTACTTCATGAGTGATAAAGATCAATATACAATGCAAAATCCAACAACTCAATATCCGAAATCGGATGTGATTTCAAAGCAAAGTCAACCCGAGCCTGGGTTGGATGAAAACCTTGCCCCACATGCCGACCATGGTGAAAAAACATACAAAGGTTCAGGCAGATTAAAAGGTCGAAGAGCACTTATTACTGGAGGTGATTCTGGTATTGGGAGAGCTATCGCCATCGCATTTGCTCGTGAGGGTGCTGATGTTGCAATTAATTATCTGCCCCAAGAGATGTCAGATGCGGAAGATGTTCTTTCAATAATTAAACTCGCTGGCCAAAAAGGTGTTGGTATTTCCTGCGATATTACTGACGAAAATGCCTGCAAGAGCATGGTCGAGACGGCAGTAAATGAATTGGGCGGAATTGATATCCTTGTAAATAATGCTGGAAAGCAGGTGTATGTAGAGGATGTAGAAGACCTCACAAGTGAGCAGTTCCAAGAAACATTTGCGACAAATGTTTTTGCAATGTTCTGGATATCAAAGGCAGCAATCCCACATATGCCTGAAGGTGCCAGTATCATCAATACAACATCAATTCAATCGTATCAGCCATCACCTGGGCTTCTAGACTATGCTTCGACAAAAGGTGCAATTACATCGTTTACAAAAAGCCTTGCAAAGATGCTGGTTGGTAAAGGAATTCGAGTTAATGCCGTAGCACCGGGTCCTATTTGGACGCCGCTTCAACCAAGTCATGGTCAGCCGCAAGAAAAGCTAGAAAAGTTTGGATCAAATGTACCGCTTGGACGTCCAGGACAGCCTGCGGAATTGGCACCGGCGTATGTTTTTCTAGCGAGTCAAGAATCTAGCTATATAACAGCTGAAGTAATTGGGGTAACAGGCGGTAACCATCTTCCCTAGTACGAGAACATGTATCGCAACCAATAATCAATTAATGAGGAGGAAATCATGCCCTACACAACAATTGATGATCTACCCGATAGCGTAAAAGACAATCTGCCAAAACACGCACAGGAAATATATAAAGAAGCTTTTAATAGTGCTTACGATCAGTATAAAGCGCCCCAAGACAGGCATTCCGACTCTGATCGTGAAGAGACTGCTCATAAAGTCGCTTGGAGTGCTGTTAAAAATAAGTATGAGAAGCAGAAGGACGGTCATTGGGGTTTGAAAAATTAAGGAGAATAATCTTATGGCAACTATCAATCCGTACATTAACTTCAACGGAAATGAGTGGACGATAGAGTTCGATCCTAATAAAACTAATGGATAAATACAAAACATTTGATGCTTATATTGATGCGCTCGACGAGAGTCGACAAGCGCAGGTCTTGAAACTTCGTGAGTATATTCTATCGGTAGATCCGCTACTCAATGAACATATAAAGTGGAACGCTCCAAGTTATGTCAAAGACGGGGAGGATCGGATTACATTTAATACCGTGAATAAAGCGCAGGTTGCTACACTTGTTCTTCACATGGGTGCGACTCGTAAGGAAGATAAAAAAGGGCAGCCGATTCTAAAAGACACAACACTAGTAGAGTGGGTGTCAGATATACGTGGCTATATGACATTTCATAGTTTGGACGAGATCATTTCAAATAAAGAAGCTATTACGCGAATTGTGCGTGAGTGGCTTGCGCTGGGTTGAAGGTAATTTTGGTATAGTAACTACATGAAAGCAGATATCTATCGCCTTATCGAATTACAGCAACTCCTTGCTTCATTCAACCAAGTCGACCGAATGAGTCACCGTCGGCATGCCGGCGTATTCGTGCCAGAAAATGATACTGAACATAGCTATAACCTTGCAATGAGTGCGTGGTATTTAGCGCAATGGTTTCCAGAACTAAACAAAGATCGTATTATTCAATACGCACTCGTGCATGATCTTGTTGAAGTCCACGCGGGCGATACATATATTTACGGGACCGAAGCTGAGCTTGCCTCTAAAGAGAAGCGCGAAGCTGACGCATTGCAGCAGCTTGAGAAAGATTGGACTGACTTTGGCGAGATGAGTCAAACAATTCGTTCGTATGAGCAAAGAGGGGATGCTGAGTCGAAATTTGTCTACGCACTCGATAAGATTATGCCAATTATGTTGATTTATATTAATGATGGCTATACCTGGAAGAAGGAAGGCGTCACTGTCGATATGCTGCATAAGGCGAAGATTGGTAAGGTCAGTTTATCGCCAGAGATTCTGCCTTATTTTAACGAGCTTCACGAGCTATTGTTGTCGCGGCCAGATTTAATTAAGCCACTGTAATGAGGGCGTGAAGTGTTGATCCGTTTTACTCAATTTTTCTCACAACAAAGTTTGTATAATCACCAACGTATAAACCGCCGAATCGGTCTATACCTAAACCGTGAGTCTCACCGAAATTAGCATTTCCTGGTTGGCCATCGATTAAGCCGGGTGAGTTTGTGCCTGCATAGGTAGTGACGAGTCCTGAGGTCGATATTTTTCGAATCCTAAAGTTATATGTGTCCGCGATATAGAGTGACCCGTCGGGAGCGGCAACTAAGTCGTGAATTGAAGAGAACTGTGCGCTACTGGCCGCACCGTCGGCGAATCCGCTCACTGTGCCTGCATAGGTTGTCACCTGCCCGGCCGGAGTAACGCGGCGGATAGTGCTATTTCCCGAGTCGGCGACAAAGATATCACCATTTGGTCCTATGCTCATACCCCAAGGTCTATTGAATCGAGCACTGCTTCCAGTTCCATTTATATTGCCTTCGTCTGAGCCGGCAAGGGTCGACACGATTCCTGAAGGAGAGATGATTCGAATACGGTTATTTGAGAAGTCGGAGACGTATAGCGTGCCGTTGTCCGTCACTGCAACACCTCGAGGGGTTCTGAACCGCGCATTCGCAGACGGTCCTTCTATGAAACCGGCTGCTGAACCAGCGACGGTTGAAACAAGACCGGCTCGAGTGACTTTACGGATGCGATGATTTGTCTCATCTGCAACGTAGAGGTCACCGTTCTTATCGATTGCTATACCGATTGGATTATTGAATTGCGCTGAACTTCCGAAGCCGTCTGCAAAGCCTGCGACACCTGAACCGGCCAGCGTCGAAACGATTCCGGATGGACTAATCATGCGAATGCGGTGGTTGTCGCGATCGGCTACGTATACCGTGCCGTCGATGGCGATGACGAGCCCGTGGGGGCCTGCAAACTGCGCGGTGGTTCGTAATCCATCAGCAAATCCAGCCGTGCCTGAACCGGCCAGCGTCGAAACAATAAGCAGGCATGGTCCATCAAGCAATTTACCTGAGTCTGAACTATCAATATGAAAAGCGCCTGCGCCAGGGCGTACGGAGGCCCCTTCAAGACAGTAGCTCGTTGCTCGACGCTTGTAAGTAAGCTCGACTCCCTCACTTGTTGTGATTCCTTTGCCATTATTTAAATCTGAAGCAGCATCCGGGTACTCATTGCTGTACGTGCGCTCTTGTTCAAGCGCAGCTGCTGTCGCTTGAAGGTCTGATCTGATAGCTGTTTTTGCTGTCGAGTCGAGCGAGCCATTGTAGCCAATAACGACAATAGCAGCGAGAATTCCTAGAACAGCAATGACGACGATAAGTTCGACGATAGTAAAACCGGTTCGGTTTTGAGTGAGGCGAGAGGCTCTTGTTTCAAAACTAATCATTGCGTTCAGTATAGCATGAGCGGTATCGTAGCATGGTTATTAAATAAAGCCTCCGTAATAGAGGCTTTATCCTATAGCTAGGCGTTTGCCGTTGCTTTTTTTGGTTTCTTCAAAGCTTTTTTCTGACCGGTTCCCTTAGACATATTTCGTCCTTTCGTTAGGTACTCTTATTATAGCAACAAATGGCGAGAGTAATTTCTCCAAATGAAAAGGAGCCCATTATGGCTCCGCGCTTCCTCGAGGGAAATAGTGAAACAAATCAGATATAAGATGGTCACCGAGAGGTGGCGTTGAGCGAATGAACGCTCGCGGCCACCTCTCGGCTATCTACCTAGGAGAAGCGACGACGCAACCATGGGGCTGCGGCGAGAAGTCCTCCAAGGAAGAGCGCACCAAGGCCAACGAGGCCCGGGTTTGTCGTGTCGCTGCCGGTGTTCGGAAGCGAGTTGACGGCGCCAGAAGGCATGACATCGCTACTGGCTGCAGCGCTGTTGTTGCCCGTGTCGCTGCCGAGAATCACTGCGGAAGGAGTTTCCTTCACGGGAGTAATTTGCTCGGGAGATACCTCTGCAGGAGTCTCTTCGGCCGGTGCTTCCTCTTCAGGAACTTCGACTTCAGGGACTTCCTCGGTAGGAATTTCTTCCTCAGGAACGGTCTCCTCGGGGATCTCCTCTGAAGGAGTTTCCTCTTCGGTCGGGGTCTCTTCTTCAGGGACCTCTTCCGTAGGGGTTTCTTCACCAGGAGTTTCCTCCTCGGGAATGACTACCGGCGCACCTTTCGGTGTGACCAGGTAGGTGCCGGAGTTACCGACTACATCCACGAACTCGACATTCTGGTCGGGCTTGGTGTTGTAGAACGCCTTGGTCCAGGTCGTTCCCGACCCGTACCATCCCTGCGGCAGTCCAGAGACTGGCTCGGAGAAGGTGAGGGTGACCGATGTACGGCCGCCGCCCTTCTCTTCCCAGACCTGAACTTCTCCACCTTCGATGACCACCGGAGCAGTGCGATCGATGATGAAGCTGTCGCTCTTGCTGATGGTGCTGTTGCCCGCCTCATCTGCGAAGACCGCGATGAAGACGTGCTGACCATCGGCGCGTGAATCCCAGAGTGCCTGGTTCGACCCGTTGGACGTGTCGAAGTTCTTGTGATCGCTCTTCAGCGACCACACCAGGTTCTCGGGAGCTACTGAGTCGATGTACACCGACTTCAGCATGCCCACCTCGTTGGTGATCGGTCGAACATGGAAGCCTGCACCGATGCCGTAAGACGCCAACGGTTGCTTCTGCCATGAAATGACCGGACCCACAATGTCAACCGTGACCGGGCTGGTCGCGGAGGTGTGATTGCCAGCCTTGTCCCAGGTGCTGACCTTCAGCTGCGTTTGCACGCCGTGCTGGAGGCCGAGCGCCACCGGGTCGATGGTGAAGTCGAAGGCATTCGTTCCGAGGAACTCCTGGCCCGCGAGCTTCTTCCACTTGCTGTCGACGAGCTGCTGGATCTCCACGTAGGTCTTGGCCGGATTGACCTCAACCTGCGTGACGTTGAACGTGTACGGGTTCTGACCGACGAGCGAGCTCGAAGGCAGCGACAGCACCGGCTTGGTGGTATCGATGTGCACGTTCACGAAGGAGATGTTACCCAGGCCATCGACTGCGCCGAAGGTGTTATCTCCTTCGACGACGCCGTCCTTTCCGACCGTCACTCCGTTGTGGTCAGACCACTTGTTCGGGGTGACGTTCTTGATGACGCCGTTGGGCAGGATGAACGCGACCACATTGGCCTCGTCGTATCCGCCCAGATCGGCGACCTGGAACACGCCATCAGAACCCTTGCTGGTGGGCTTGAGTGTGATGGCAGGACCGGTGGTGTCGAGCACGAATGTCATGGGCTCCGAGGCGTTACCTGCGGTGTCGTAGACGACGAGGACGTTTGTTCCCTCGACGGCGCCACGCAGGCCTGGCTTGATGCCGTTGGCATCCGACCAAGTGTTGTCGCTCAGGTTAGTCGGTACACCGTTGATGGTGTAGTAGTCAACCTGTCCGTTAGTGGGCTTACCTGCGTCACTCAGCTTGTAGCTGATCG
>Ga0247816_10000164_pt1 | contig 39589 bp, 39 predicted proteins | sample UWRJL209509C1_FD_179930 | JGI IMG/M metagenome (GOLD analysis project Ga0247816, IMG submission 179930) | Plant litter microbial communities from Arlington Agricultural Research Station in Wisconsin, United States - UWRJ-L209-509C-1 | ecosystem: Environmental > Terrestrial > Plant litter >...
CCTTTGGCCAAATAAAAATAAAAGCCGGTGATACAGGCAATGAGTACAGCAGCCGCTGCAGTCCACACCCTATAGCCAATAACTGACTTCTTTTGTGGTATAGCTATAATTATGTTTTCCATCTCAGGTTCAGCAGCCTCACGGCCATCTATATCATCCCAAAGTTTCGATAAGCCTGCATTTAAATCACGGTCTTCAAATATATTTATTGGTTGTTTAGCTTTCAGTTTCAAAGCATTTGCTACATTGTGCGTTGTTTTATACTCCGGATATTGATCCAGAAAGACTTGAAGCTCTTCTAATTCTTCATTTGTAGCAGATTTCCCTATGCTTTTGGCCATAAGCTCAATAAATCTGGTTTTTCCCATATATAATTATCAGTATCTTTAAATTATAGACACGCGAGTGTTGCTGTATTCTTAAGAGGATAAGAAATAAATTGGAAATTTTTTATATCCGCATATAAGGACCTACCACATTTCATGCACAGGTAAAAAATAGACGCAAAATCTGTAATACCACATAATAGCGCAAAGTATAGCAGGATAAATAAAGCAGCACCGCTAACTATTACTCAAAGCAGAATCCAGTTTTTTGAGCGCAATAGAAAGCTGGGTGAATACTGTTTTCGGAGACAGTCCAAGAATGGAGGCTACTTCAGTACAGCTGAGGTCATCCTCTTTCACCATTTTAAAAATTAGTTTGCACCTCTCGGGCAACTGATTAACGGCCTTCAACACATGTACAGAAAGTTCCTTACTGATTAACAACTGTGAAGGATCTACAGAAAGGTGAAAATAGTACGCCTCGAATACTTTTTGTTCATTGTTCCTTTTAGATGATAGGCTCCGCAAGTGATTAAGGCACATGTTTTTGATGGAGGTATAAAGATAAACCTTTGTATTGCGGATTGTGCCCAGGTTCCTGCGTTCCATCCAAATCCGGATCAGTGCATCATTTACAATTTCCTCCGCAGCCTCACCGTCATCCAGAAAGGAATAAGCAAATTTATACAGCTTTGCTATATGCTGTTTATACAATTCATTAAAGGCAGATTCGTCTTCGTCGATGTGAATACGCCTGATCAGGTCTTGTATAGTCAAATCCTCTGGTTATTAATTATCAATCAATGATATCAAAAATAAATCGTTTTTGGCAGTAAAAAACGAAACTTTTGGCGATTGCCTAAGCCAATGATCATTACCATTTAAATACCTTCTTCCGCTCAATCGGTTCGCTTCGCAAATTTAAATCGCATCATAAACGATTAGTTGGAATTCCCGGACTGCTATTTATTGCATGGTTCCCGAGTGCATGGTTCAACAATTAATCTTTTCATTTGCAGTTGATGATTTCAAGTAATTTTATGTACTTTTTACCACTGAATTTGAGGGATAACCAAATGCTACTAAAATCATTAGCCTATATTGCTGGCATTGAGTCTTCATTCTGTACCTCTGCCTGACTATTAAACAAATATCATGATACGATTGATTAAATATTCAATTTTTGCGCTTGCGCTTCATCTATTTATACCTGCTGATACTTTTGGACAGCCCGGCTTTGGCCAGGCAGAGAAAATTAATGCTGACTGGCGTTTTCACCTCGGAGAGATTGACGGAAAACTGGTAATCGGTGACAATAAAAAATTATGGCGCAGCGTACAGCTACCGCACGACTGGAGCGTAAAACAGCCCCTCGGTCCTGCTTTTGCCAGCTCTGATGGTTATCTTCCAGGCGGAATAGGTTGGTATAATAAGAAAATCACTATTTCTGACCAAGACCAGGGGAAGAAATTGTACCTCTATTTCGAAGGTGTGTACAATCGCAGCGAGGTTTTTGTGAACGGGAAATCAGTTGGCATACGTCCAAACGGTTATATTTCCTTCAGTTACGATATTACTCCATACTTAAAATATGGGCAGGAAAATCAGATTGCCGTCCGGGTTGATCATAGCCAGGATGCAGACTCCCGTTGGTATACTGGCTCGGGGATTTACCGTGATGTATGGCTGGTGCGGGCCAACCCTATCCATCTGGAGCAATGGGGAGTATACGCTTTTCCCGAAGTAAAAGGAAAAAAAGGAAAACTGCATTTGCAGATTGACCTTACCAATACATCATCTTCAAACGCTGAACTAACTGTACTCAACGAACTTGTTGCCACTAACGGATCAGTAGTAACAAAGAGAACTGACAAAGTAAATATTTCCGCAGGCAACAGCGGGCAGATCAAATCAGCACTTGATGTCAATAATCCAAAGTTATGGAGCCTGGAGGTCCCTGATTTGTACACCCTGCGGACAACTGTTATGCAAAATAACAAAGTGATAGATAAATCCGCTGTGGTCACTGGCTTTCGCACCTTTAGTTTTAGCGCTGATAAGGGTTTTGCATTGAATGGCAAACAGATGAAAGTAAAAGGCGTGTGTTTACATCACGATGCAGGGGTTCTTGGGGCCGAAATGTATCCCAGCGTTTGGCGACGCCGCTTGCAGACACTGAAAACTCTTGGCGTTAATGCTATCCGAACCAGCCACAATCCCGAAGCTTCTTCCTTTTACGCGCTATGTGACGAACTGGGACTGCTAGTGATGGACGAGGCTTTTGACGAATGGGAGTTCCCAAAACGCAAATGGCTGCAAGGCTGGAATGTGGGTACTCCTGGCTTCCAGGGTACTTTTGACTTTTTTAAAGAATGGGGAGAAAGGGATCTTGCAGACATGGTGAAACGCGACCGAAACCATCTGTCTATCTTTGCCTGGAGTATAGGAAACGAAGTTGATTATCCAAACGACCCATACTCCCATCCCGTGCTGGCCGGTACAAAAGAAGGTGGTTTTACCCAGCCAATATTTGGCGGCTACAAAAAAGACGCACCAGATGCCAGCCGTTTAGGTGAAATCGCAAAAAAGCTTGCCGCCGTAGTACGGAATTATGACTTAAGCCGACCGGTAACCGCCGGACTTGCGGGCGTTGCAATGTCAAATGAAACTGAATATCCAGGTGCATTGGATATCGCTGGGTATAACTATACCGAAAGCCGCTACCTCGAGGACCATAAACGCTATCCAAAACGGGTGATCTTTGGCAGTGAAAACCGACATGACCTCGATGCCTGGAAGGCAGTAAAAGACAATGAGCATATATTTGGACAGTTTCTTTGGACTGGAATAGATTACCTTGGAGAATCCGGTCGTTGGCCCTCACGTGGTTTCTACTCAGGGCTACTGGATTTTGCCGGCTACATTAAACCCAGGGGATACTTCCGTCAATCCCTTTGGTCAGACAAACCTGTAGCCTATCTGGGAACCTACGCACTTAATGAAGGTGCCGTAGCGGGCGATGTTTGGTCCGCGCTGGAATCTACACAAGGAAATAAGCAAGCTGACGCAGCCTCCATGGATGCCTGGCCGATTTGGAATTATCAGAAGGGACAGCTGATCAGGGTTGTGTGTTATACCAACGCAGCAAAAGCTCAACTTGAATTAAACGGAAAAATGGTTGGGCCAATAAAAACCCATGACGGAAAAAATGGAATTATATTTTGGGATATCCCCTATTCTGACGGCAAGCTGCAGGTTGTCGGAATGGATATGAAAGGAACAGAAACAACGCGGCAGCTACTGCAAACGAGCAAACGCCAGCAATCGATCAAAATTATCCAGGGTGATCAACTGAAACTGGAACCAGGCAGCAATCTGGCACAAATCGAATTGCTGATCGTTGATGAAGACGGTATCCCAGTCACGCTATCTGATGATGAGATTACATGCGACATCATCGGAAATGCAAAACTGCTGGGAATGGAGGCTGGGAACAATACCGATATGGGCGATTATACAGATAATAAGCAACGCGTGTTCCATGGTAAAATGATCGTTTATATACAGACCAATGATTTAGCCTCTGAAACTATATCGGTAAGGTTTACTGCACCGTGGCTAAAAGCGGCGACAGTAAAAATAACCCGTTAAGTATTCAGCAGGGAGTTTATCAAACAGAAATGACTGCTAACCTATAGATTTTTATGATACGGTGTCGATTGATAATTTAGATCTGGCCGGATTGTAATAATATTTAAACCATAGCTTATCCCCTAAATATAGTGTAAAGCCAAGCGGTAAAGACAGTAAAACAAGCAACTTGCCCCAAAAGGATTCTAAGCTGTTAAAATTGTGCAATAATGATTTGGCATGAATTCCATAGCGTGAAAGCTGCGCAGCCCTTTTGAAGAAGAAGACAGGCGAGGTAGAAAACCAATGGGGCATGTCTTTGTTTACTACATCGACGTCACATATCAGCAATCCTTTAGCGTTCCTTATTCTATTTGCTTTTCCACTCAAATTGCCGATGGCAGCGCCTGTTGGCATAAAATACGTTCTTACTACCGAATTAAGGCAGATGTATTTGTATTGTCGACCTAACCTGTTCCAGATATAACTTTCAGGCACAAATTTGTAACCATCGGATTCGGGATATGGATTATTTTTTAACAACGCTGTACGCATCAAACCAAATTTTTCACCTGTTATCTTATACTTAAATTGGAACTCTCCTCCTGTAATACTAATATGATGAGCAGGAAATAGGTCGCCAACAACTTTTTTGGTAACCGAATCCTCTACTAAAGCACAGACACACCAATATAAGTCTCTAACTTCCAGGCTAAGCCCTTGCCATGCCTCCACTAAAATTTGTAAGCCATCAATACAGAGGGCATCATCAGAATCCAATATCACACACATTTCTGCAATAGCTAGTTTTACGCCCTGATTTACTGCAGAAGGTTTACCACCATTAGGCTTTTTTAAATACCTGATATTCATAGACGACTCCCCCTGCCATGCCGCCACCAGCTCAGTTGTGTTATCTGTAGATCCATCGTCGATAATGATCCACTCGAAATTTTTATAAGATTGTTTGCTTAATGACTCAAAGCAACGATGAAGCGTATCAGCACGATTATAGGCAGGCGTGATAATCGATATAAACATAACTTTACTACAATGACTTAATTTAATATTCTGAATTTAAGAAAAAGATTAATGATCTACAAACTTTTTTCAGTAAAATTAACTTCCCAGCGGTATTAGCTTTATCGCAGCAGGGACAGTCGATCAGCATAGGATATCCTCTAAATTTTTTTGTGAATATTTAAAGTATTTTAGAAGTTGATTCGTCTTAATGATAACGTCTGACTTATTATTGCAGACATGTGCCCTGCAGTACATCCAGATGCATGATCAGAAGTGCCGCAAATAACTATTTCTACAACAAGAATCACATACTTACAGATTACGGATTTGATTGCCGTATATTCAAATATAATGGCAAGACAACAATTAAACAGCGGTAACGCATCGGGCATTGAATTATCAAAAGCAAAAATAACCAGGGAAACCTTAACTCATGTTGCGCGTTTGCTCGCTTATCTGAAACCCTATCAGGGTAAATTTATTGCAGCTTTATTCTTTTTGTTTTTATCGAGTTTGGTTGGACTTGCATTTCCTTCATTTATTGGTGCACTGATCGACACTGCTCAGGGAAAGCCTTCCAGCAGCTATTTACCGGGCACCATACAGGGAATTCTGATCCTGGCATTTGTAGTATTAGCGTTGCAGGCTGTGGTATCATATTTTCGAATACTATGGTTTGTGAATGTGGCCGAGCGTTCACTGGCTGATATCAGACGTGATACCTATTTCAAATTGATCACCCTGCCTATGAACTTTTTTTCCAACCGCAGGGTTGGCGAACTCAATAGCCGGATCTCTGCAGATTTGTCGCAGGTTCAGGATACACTCACCACCACCATTGCTGAAATGCTAAGGCAAGCCGTTCTGCTCGTGGGCGGTATTATTTTTATGGCAATCATTTCAAAAAAACTGGTATTTGCACTGCTTATGGTTTTACCAGTTATGATTGTCTTTGCTGTTTTTTTCGGCAGGTATATTAAAAAGATTTCGCGTCAGGCCCAGGATAAAATGGCAGAATCCAACACCATAGTAGAAGAAACACTGCTGGGCATAGCCAACGTTAAAGCTTTTGTAAATGAATCATTTGAAGCAACCCGCTACAGTAATACCATCCGCGACGTGGCCAATATTGCTATTAAGGGTGCAAAATATAGGGGTATGTTTGTTTCCTTTATTGTGCTTTGCGTATTTGGTGGTGTTTTGGCTGTAGTAGGCTATGGTTGCGTTCTGGTAAGCCGTCACGAAATCACCTTTGGTGAGTTGTTAAAATTCTCCCTATATGCCATGTTTTTGGGAAGCTCGCTGGGAAGTTTCCCCGAGCTGTTTGCAAACGTACAAAAAACCGTTGGTGCCAGCGAGCGTGTACTTGAAATATTAGCAGAAGCAGGCGAAGATGTATCCATTAATGAAAATGATAACGTGGTGAATCAAAAAATAGAGGGGAACATGTCCTTTCATAATGTCAGTTTTGCTTATCCGTCAAGACCTGAATTAGCAGTGTTGAACAATGTATCATTTGAGGCACAAGCCGGTCAGAAGGTTGCTATCGTTGGCCCTAGCGGCTCCGGGAAATCTACAACCGCTGCCATGATATTACAATTTTATCATCCGCAAAGCGGCGAAATATTGTTTGACGGTAAACCGGCAAGTGAGTATTCCCTAACTGACATCAGGAACCAGGTAGCAATTGTTCCGCAAGATGTGATGTTATTTGGAGGGACCATACTGGAGAACATTGCCTACGGTAAATTAAATGCTACTAGAGATGAAATTATGCAATCGGCTAAACAGGCAAACGCCCATGAATTTATCACCTCATTCCCTGATGCTTATGAAACGGTGGTTGGAGAACGTGGTGTAAAACTATCAGGCGGGCAACGACAGCGCATTGCAATTGCTCGTGCCCTGCTCAAAAATCCATCCATATTGATTTTGGACGAGGCTACGTCTTCGCTTGACTCTGAATCGGAACGTCTGGTGCAGGAAGCCCTGGAAGAATTGATGAAAGACCGTACTTCCTTTATCATCGCACACAGGTTGTCAACCATCCGTGAGGCCGATAAGATCATTGTTTTAGAAAAAGGACAGATCATCGAATCTGGAACTCACCAGGAACTGATCAGGAGCGAGCAAGGATTATACAGATATTTGAGCGGATTACAGTTCGAAGTGGGTTCTTAAATGGGCATGTTTTTTTCTGTGGAGTGACCCTATAGCTTATCCCCTTGGAACGGGTATTTGTTTGCTGGTGTTTCTGAGAAAGAATTAGCATAATACTTCATTCTTTCTCAAAAACTGACAGCAAATTTTATCTCCAGCCAAGTGCGGGGGCAACATGCTCCAGGATAGAAGATAGTACATGAATATTATAGTCAACGCCCAATGTGTTTGGTATAGTGAGTAACAACGTGTCCGCTTCTTGTATTGCTTCGTCCTGAGCAAGTTCTTTGATAAGCTTGTCGGGTTCAGCGGCATAACTCTTTCCAAAGACCGCCCGTTTATCCGCTTCGATATAACCAAAGCTATCGCTACCTTTCGCCTGCTGTCCAAAGTAAAGTCTGTCCTGGTCATTCATCAGCGCAAAAATGGAGCGGCTTACCGAAACTCTTGCTTCACGCTGGTGACCGGCCTTTGCCCATGCTTCTTTGTATAACCTGATCTGTTCAGCCTGCTGCACATGAAAAGGTTTACCGCTTTCATCAAATTTCAATGTAGAACTTTGCAGGTGCATCCCGTTCTCGGCCGCCCAAACTGCCGTTGCATTAGAGGCGGCTCCCCACCAGATACGCTCGCGCAATCCCTCAGCATGTGGCTCCAGACGTAACAATCCCGGCGGGTTAGGGAACATTGGATATGGATTCGGCTCGGCAAATCCCTCACCTTTTAATCTATCTAAAAACTCCAAGGCCTTTTTACGTCCCATATCTGCATCAGTTTCTCCCTCAGCGGGTGCATAACCAAAGTTTCGCCAACCTTCAATCACCTGCTCGGGTGAACCCCGGCTAAGGCCTAGTTGTAAACGACCACCAGAAATCAGGTCGGCAGCACTGGCATCTTCAACCATGTACAGCGCGTTTTCATAACGCATATCGATAACTCCGGTACCAATTTCTATCTTACTGGTCTTGGCGCCAATGGCCGATAGCAAAGGAAATGGAGAAGCCAATTGGCGGGCAAAATGATGGACCCGGAAATAGGCGCCATCCACTCCTATTTCTTCCGCGGCAACAGCCAGATCAATGGATTGCAGCAATGTATCACCTGCTGTACGTGTTTGGTATGCGGGATGGTCAGACCAATGCCCGAAAGATAAAAATCCTATTTTCTTCATCAATAGCTCAGTTATATGAAGCAAATATAACATCCACATCATCCGTAGAGGTCACCGTTTGGTAATAATGAGAATCGGTGCGGTTATCAAAACGGTGCATATCACAGTGACAGTTTACGCCAAAAGCTCTTGTATACCGAACGCCTTTAATACATTTGCATATTCAACTTTTACAGCGTTGTTAGCTCTTTCAACAATTTCTCCTGTCGACGGATCAGCCACTGTTCTTAATGGCCTTTGTCCTTTTGGCAAATTGATCAGGTTTATGACTGCGTCTGCAACATCCTGCGGATTAGGTTTTGTAGTTTCAAACATTTGACCTATCGCATTAAACATCTTACCTGGGAATTCTTCTAAAACCTTATAATCGTCAATAACTGCTGTATCAGAACCGAACTGAGTCTTTTGGGACATTTCAGTAGGAAAAGCACCTGGCTGAAGTATCACTAAATCGACCCCCAATGGACGTAATTCATAGTGCAGACCTTCACTTAGACCTTCCAATGCAAACTTCGACGCAGCATACACTGCCGAAAAAGGAGCGCCGAACCTTCCCCACCCACTTGAAACATTTATAATTAATCCTTCTGATTGTTTGCGCATATATGGCAGTGCTAATTTCATCAATCTCCATGGTGCTATAAAATTGATATCCATTACCCGTTGCAAATCATCGGGAGTAGCGCTTTCAGCCACGCCAAACATCGCTATACCGGCGTTATTTACCAATACATCGATTTTTCCTTCCGTCGCTATAATGCTGTCGAAAGCGTTTTTAACACTTGTTTCGTCGGTCAGAGACACATCCAAAACTGTTATGTTATCTATTTGGCCCAGGGCTTTTGCTTTTTCAGCATTTTTGCCATTGGTATCTCTCATGGTAGCGTAAACTTTATGCCCTAAAGCTGCAACACTATTGGCCGTTAACCATCCAAATCCACTATTTGTTCCTGTTATTAAAACTACTTTTCTGCTCATCTTTTGTTTATTTAAATTATGATTACAAAGGTTGACATCTTCAAAATGAAACGATTTACCAAATGGTAAAAAGCGATTTGTTATGTAATCTGGCCGTCAAATCAAACATGGAGATTATATTTAAAATCACTGGAAACAACAAACGCCTCTAAATATCTAGTTTAGAAGCGTTCATTTTGTTGATCCAATAGGATTGTATTCCCTATTAACTATGCTTTAGGCGTCGCTGAAGCAACTTTTGCTGCTGCTTTTTTGATTTTTCTAGGTGTTCTCGCTTTTGGCGCAGTAGCTATTGATGCATTTGTTTCTTTTCCCATTTTATTTTTGATTATTAAAGTTGGTCTTTTAAATTATAACCAACTGTTGCAAGGTACACTATTAAAAAGCTAAACGGGAAAAGAACAGGGGTTTTAAAGAAACTCCCCTCCTATGATGGCGTCACTGCCATGATGCTGAAGCTCCAGTTCATGATAATGTTTCCTAATAACTACCTAACTCGCAGGGTTTTTTACGTAATCTTCTCAAACGCCTGTTTAGTTAAACGAATTTCTAAAATCAACCGGTGACACCTTCATCTTTTTCTTGAATATCCGATTAAAGGATTGCGGATGTTCAAATCCCAGCTTATATGCGATTTCGCTGACTGATAAACTGCTTGCGGATAGTAGTTCCTTTGCTTTTCCGATCATTTTTTCGTGAATATGCTGCTGCGTATTTTGCCCGGTCACGGTCCTTAACATATCACTAAGGTAATGGGGAGATACATTTAACGGACCGGCCAATTGGGCAACGGTAGGTAAACCCGTCAAAGATGGCCCGTCACTATCAAAGTATTCAGACAAGGCAGCTTCAAAACGAACGAGCAGGTCATTGCTACCAGTTTTACGTGTAATAAATTGCCTGGTGTAGAAACGTTTGCTGTAATTTAACAGCAGTTCAATTTGTGATATGAGTACGTCCTGACTGATTTGATCAATTGCAGATTCCAATTCTGCTCCTATATTTTCAAAGATTGACATAATCACCTTTTTTTCCTTAGCTGAAAGGTATAAAGCTTCGGTAACTGAATAATCAAAAAAGCCATAATTCCTGATACGCTGGCCTAACGGGTGACCTAAAATAAAATCAGGATGGACAAGCAGCGTATGTCCGCCATAGTCCGCTTCGCCTTCCAATGCCGTAATCACCTGGTTAGGCGAAAAAAATGATAATCCGCCTTCATCAAAATCATAGTGGCTTTGTCCGTATTTTATTCTTCCTGTAAAGTCCTTTTTGTAAGAAATTTTATAAAAGTTAAAAACCATACCCTTTTCCAATTCTGCAGTGTCCGCTTTTACTTCGCCATAATCCACCAGACTGATGAGCGGATGAAGTGGTTTTGGTAGCCCAAGTGCCTTATGTAATTCCGATATAGAGTTGAAAATGAATGGTTGTTTTGAGTCTGATTTCATCTTTTAGAAGTTAAAAACGGATGGAGGAAAATATTTCATCCATCCATTTATCATTTTAAACTATAACTGAATTAAATGGACTTTTCAAGTTCAGGTAAGCTGTTAAGTCCTTACGGTAGGCTTCAGGTCCCTGGGCAAGGCGCTTGGCGTACAACCGGACCGCATCATTTCCAGCGGGGTAAGTCAGCTGGTCCTCACCATCTGTTGAAGCTCGGTAAACCACTTCGGCTATTACATCCGCTTCGGTAAATTCCATCAACGTACCATCCTTAAATCCTTCCATCATCTTTGCCATAGTTACCTCATATGCTTCATCCCCGCTCACCTGCATCGCCTTTGTAAAGTCAGTTTTTATTCCGCCCGGAGCAACATTTTTGATGCCAATTCCAAATTGTGCCAGGTCGTATGACATGCTCTCTGCAAGTCCTTGCAGTGCCCATTTAGAGGCATTATATATGGCAGATTGTGGGTTGGATGTTAGACCGCACAGAGAGGTTGTATTAATGAACAAGCCTGCCTGTTTTTTTCTAAAGTAAGGAATAAATTCCTGTATCACCCAAACGGTTCCAAAAAAGTTAGTTTCAAATTGCGCCCTTATCTGCTCTTTCGTATTAGACTCCACAGGACCAATGAGTCCGTATCCGGCATTATTAAAAACCACATCAATATCTCCTAAATTAATAGCTTCTTTTACAATTTCGCTAATTTGTTCAGTATTTGTAATATCCAGCGACAGTAATGTCATATTCTCCAGCTGGTTTAATTCGGTCTCTTTTTCGGGCCTGCGCATAGTTGCAATTACTTTCCATCCATTGGCATGAAACAATTTAGCCGTTGATTTTCCTAATCCGGTTGATGCGCCAGTAATAAATATAGTTTTCATAATTTCGGTTGTTATTTACCTTACAAAGGTGCGCAAGGTGAACACCGTAACGATAACCGAAACGGACCGGGTTGTAACCAAAATGGAGATAATCATGTTTTTCACAGATTGCCTGTTCTATAAGGACATCCTCAATTTGGCTACAACAATCCTTGGTTTGACTTCAGGTTTCGTATTGCTCTTGCAGAAATTTGCACTATAAGAAAAATAAATTATGGAAGCACACGAAAAGAAAGTGGCACTTGTTTCGGGAGCCAATACAGGTGTAGGTTATGAAGTAGCAAAAGCGCTAGCTTTTAATGGTTACACAGTGTATGTTGGATCCAGGGATATGGACAAAGGTCGAACGGCCGCCGCCAAAATTGGCGGTCAGGCAAAAGCAATTCAACTGAACATTACAGATACCGGATCAATCGATGCGGCAGTAGGGCAAATACAAAGTGATTTTGGATTTCTCACACTATTAGTCAACAATGCGGCCATTTCAAATGTAGGAAAACCAGGTCAAACGATGGAAGAAATACTGGGAGCGCAGATGCCAAGCATTGCAGTGATTAGTGATATGCGCACTGTTTGGGACACTAATGTGTTTGGAACACTTGCCGTAACTCAGGCCTTTTTGCCATTATTACGAAAAGCTACAGCTGCCCGTATTGTTACCGTTTCAAGTGCATTAGGATCTCTTACTGTAAATTCAGATCCTGCAAACCCTTACCGCAGCGCATTTGACGCGGTTTACGGCGCATCTAAAACTGCTTTAAATGGTGTTTTTCTGTCACTGGCAATAGAATTAGAAAGCTCCAATATCAAAGTTAATTTGGTAAGCCCTGGTTTCACTGCTACAGCACTCAATAATTTTCAGGGAACCGACACCGTCGAAGAAGGTTCTCTTGAAGTCGTAAGAGTCGCATTGGCTGAAGACATTCCAACCGGAAGTTTTACAGGGCCTGCCAGTTTCACAGGGCCGGGCAACAAACTTCCCTGGTAATTTTTAACTATACTGAAAACCTATGGCCTTCCTAATGTCATAGGTTTTTATTTAAATTTACAAGCAAAGAATGGCGCTGCTATGAGAAAAAAAGCTGAAAGACCCGTCCGATTTATATCTATATCTGAAAGTCATCAGGCTTTTGGTTTGCCAAAACCGCAACATCCATTAATAAGTCTGGTACATTTCAATGAAAAAAATCCTTTTAATCCAGCAATGGCTCCAATTTACGACATCTTAGATTTCTATAAGATTACGTTTATCACAAAAAATAGTGGAAGACTAAAATACGGACAGGATTATTATGATTTTAACGAAGGCAGTATGCTTTTTCTAGCACCTAATCAGCTAGTTGGAAGTACTGAATATAACAGTAATACATATGCATATATACTCCTTATTCATCCGGATTTTTTCCTCGGTTATCCCCTGGCACAAAAGATAAAACAGTATGGTTACTTCTCTTATTCGGTTAACGAAGCCCTGCATTTATCAGATCAGGAAAAAAATATTATTCTTTCTATTTACAAAATTATGGGGCAGGAATTAAATAGCCGTGTGGATGAATTTAGCCAGGAAGTTATGGTTGCACAGATAGAATTGCTGCTTAGCTATGTCAATCGATTTTACAAGCGCCAGTTCATTACCCGAAAAGCTGTAAATAATGATATCCTTCAAAAAACAGAAGCCATTTTAGATGATTACTACAACAGCCAACAATCTATTAATCAGGGCATTCCCACAGTGCAATTCCTTTCTGAACAACTAAATCTTTCGGCAGGATATCTAAGCGATGTGCTTCGGTCACGCATCGGGCACAACGCGCAGCAATATATACATTTGAAACTTGTGGAAAAAGCTAAAGAAAGACTTTCAAATACTGGTTTGTCAATTAGCGAAATTGCATACGAATTAGGTTTTGAACATCCCCAAAGTTTTAGCAAATTGTTCAAGAGCAAGACTAAAATGTCCCCTATCGAATTCAGGTCTTCCTTCAACTAAAATCTCTTTTGCAAAAAAAGAGGTTTGACACCTAATATGTTCAACTATTCGGAGATGGCAAAAAGTTGAACATATCACATGTGGAAGCGGTCTAATATATCTCTATGACCTGGCTGCACGCATTATCATCTTTCAAGGATTAGTTGACCACAATCCAATTTCTTTCACAAACGCACGTTGTGGCAGCTTCAGATTATTAACTACCAAAAAGGCAAGATCCTCTGGTTGTAATACTTTTTCTTCATTGCCATCAGTAAAATTGGCGGTTATAGTCATCTCCGTTGCGATGGTACTCGGATTGAAAGTAGTTACCCTGATATTTGATTTACGGACTTCCTGCATCAGTGATTCACTGAGGTTAATCACCGCTGCTTTAGCTGCACCATAAGCGCTCATTTTCGCAGCGCCCTTTTGTCCTGCCGTAGAGGCAATATTAATGATATCACCTTTCCCGTTTTTTAATAAAAATGGAAGAACTTCGTGTACCATATAGTAAGTACCTAATACATTAATCTGCATAACTTGCTCCCATTCTTCTACCGGTAGTTCCAGAAAGCCACCTACTTTTAATATACCTGCATTATTAATCAAAATATCTACTGTTTGCAGCGTAGTTGTAACTGTTTCCACTGCCAGCTTTACTGCCATGTAATTTCCAACATCAGCCGTTGCATAAGCAATAGTAATCGCGGGATAAAGGCCGGTCAACTCTGTGTGCAGCTTTTCCAAATCGGCAGTCGTGCGTCCAATCAGTCCTAAATTTACTCCTTCTGCCGCCAATGCCAACGACATTGCTTTGCCTAATCCTTTACCTGCACCTGTAATAATTGCTGTTTTTCCTTTTAATGATTGCATGTGTTTTCTCTTTGATCGCTCAATATTCATTATAATTCAGTTCTAATCCAAGCAAATTAATCATTAATCAGCCATAGGTTCCGGACCGTGTGTTGGCCTACCAGGCTTGGTGGTAATCTTCACAGGCTTGCCCTCTCTCGCCGAGCGGTAAATGGCTTCCATCAACAAGTGGTCCTGCAAACCTTCTTCACCAGGGGTGAATGGCATTTTATCATGGATAATACAATCAGAGAAATGGTCCATTTCTGCACCGAACTGGTTCTTTTCTGCAAGCCCAATATCTTCCTGTTTTTCCATCATTCCTTCTGCACGGGCGGTGGTTAGCTTTTGCCCTTTGTAAGCATATGCTTTATCCATATTGAGCCATCCCTTTTCGCATAAGACCCTATAATGACGGCTCTCATGCACATTATAATTCGTTGTGCAATTTGCAATCACGCCACTTGGAAAACGCATTTGCCATGACATCATCTCTTCCACTTCAGTAAACAAGGGATTGCCCGGAGTGCTGTACTGGTAGGCGAATACTTCATTAGGTTCTTCACCAAGAATGAAACGGTTTGTATTTAAACAATAAAGCCCAATATCTGGTAAAGCTCCACCCCCTGCTAAAGCTATTTTATGGCGCCAGTGTGCCGGGTTAGCACTGCTTTGCGAATTTGATGATTCTATAAGTTTCGGCGCACCAAAAGTTCCGTTTTTAACCAGCTCCCTAAGTTTACGGTTATGGGGTTGATATTGGATTCGATAGGCAATCATCAGTTTTACATTGGAACTGTTGCATGCAGCAATCATTTGCTCGCATTCCCTGGATGATATTGCCATAGGTTTTTCACACAGGATATGCTTACCGGTTTTTGCGCCACGTATAACATATTCCTTATGCAGTGAATTGGGTAATACAATGTAAATTACATCTACCTCATTATTATTTTTCAGCTGGTCATAAGTGCTGTAGCTGTAACAGCTTTCTGGCTTAATGCCATATTGGGTAGCCACTTTTTTTAGCTTTTCCGGACTGCCGCTAACCAGCGCAGCTAACTTTGATTTTTTACAAGAAGATAGCGCAGGGAGTATCTCTTCAAGGCTAAGGTGCCCTAAACCTACAACGGCGTATCCTATGCGCCGGTCGGGTGAGAGAGGCGTTGGGGTTGGACCGCTCTTTTGATCAACATCCGATTTCCATTCCTCCAGTACTATTGGATCGTCTTGTCCTGGCGACACTTTTGCGGGTGGAGACTTCGCCTGTTGCGACGTTTGTGCCATTACAGGATTTTCCATTATTGTAGAGAGGGTAATTGTTGCTGCAGCCCCCACTGCGACTGACTTGCCTGTAAAAGACAAAAAGTCTTTCCGGGATAATTTTGTTGGCTCCATAGCGTAGTTGATTAGGCAGCCACCTTCAATGAGCTGCCTCAGTTAAACGTTTAGGCAACTATATAACAGCGTATTTGTTTTAGCATATTTCTTTCAACAGACAGAAATTCCCTACAGTTGTATCTTTATAAGGTAATTCCCGAACTTATGTTACATACCCATGGTCATGAAGTTTTATCTTAATAGGATAAGTAAATGTAACCTTTGTCACAAATCCCCTTTAACTTGGCGCATATACCCCTTTATACTATCCTATATTACATTCATATTTGTTAAGTAAATTTTACTATCAAACAAAAATCAATTTTATGTCAGGTAACAGCGTTTCATTACACAGAGTTATTAAGGCCTCTCCAGAAAAAGTTTATCGTGCATTCACAGAAGCGATTGCACTCGCTTCGTGGATGCCACCTTACGGGTTTCTTGGAATAGTACACGATATGGAGGTAAAGGTAGGCGGCACATTTAAAATGTCTTTCCAGAATTTCACAACAGGCAAGAGCGAATCATTTGGTGGAGAATATTTAGAGATAATACCGAATGAGTTTTTAAAATATACCGACAAGTTTGACGATCCAGGTCTACCAGGAACGATTGTAAATACTTTTTGGTTCGAAAAAACATCAGTTGGTACTGACTTGAAAATATTACAGGAAAACATACCTGCTATGATACCTGTAGAAATGTGTTATCTGGGTTGGCAGGAATCACTTGAAAAACTAATCAACCTGGTAGAGCCAAACATAGCGGATGCCTGACGACCCATGAATGAATATAATAAAGCCCCTCTGTTTTGAGCAGCAGGGGCTTTATCGTATGTTATTATAAACTATTAAAACTAGAATACAAAACGGAAAGCAAGGCCGAATCTTCCTGCCTCACTGCCTAAAAATCGATTATCGCCAACATAAATATTTGGTCTCCAATCCAATGCAATTGCTAGTGGCGCACCTTTCAATTTATAGTCTAATCCAACAACCGGAACCAGGTAGACAGCAGTATAACTATCATCAAAAAAGTAACGGTCCTTATCATAGATCTGAAACTTTGGTCCTCCACCTAAATACCAGTCCAATCCTGGAGCTCCTTTTACAGATGCATTATACTGTAAAAATCCCTGGATCACAGTGGTATTACCACCAAATAAAACCTCAGCCTGTAAGGCGGTATTCCGGCTAAAATGGTGCCTCAGCGACGGTCCAACTAAAGTTGGCCCATTTCCGAAATCAAGACCTACACCAAGTGATGTTCCGTAGTTTTGCGCTTTTACCGTTGTAGAAGTCGCTGCAAATAATGCTATGCAGCTTAGAATAGTAAATAATTTTTTCATCTTGTTTATTTGTTTGTTGAAACATCGATGTCAACAACTGTTCCAAAAACCGTCTGGCTACTATAAAATATCCTATCCAGGACGATAGAGGCTGCTGCAATCGATAGGCCCTATCCTACTATAAACTGCATTGTTTTACTCAATTTTTAGAAGCCTATTTCATATCTTTAATTTGTTTTTGATCGGGCCCATTGCCGCTCCTTTACAGGTGATAAACATTAATTACAATATAGCGCAACACTTTAACATGATAAACAATCTGCTTGAAAGCATAAATAATATCATCACATTAAGCACAGCTGAGAAAGAAATCGTTATCTCTTTATTCAAAGCACATACTTACAAAAAAGGGGAGCTATTTTTAGCAGATGGACAAATTTGCAAACATGTTGGTTTCGTTACGAAAGGATTGTTGCGATATTACATCAATCATGATGGAGAAGATAAAACATACGCCTTTGCAGAAGAAAGCAATTTTGTTTGCAACTATGAAAGCTTTATTCCCCGAACACCTTCAACAAAAAATATACAAGCGTTAGAAGACTGTGAGATGTTGCAAATCTCTTATGATGACCTTCAGCTATTTTATAAATCTATCAACCATGCCGAACGATTTGGCAGACTAGTTATTGAACAGGTTTTTATACAGACATTGCAGGACCTAAGTTCCTTTTATACTGAAACGCCTGAAAGTAGGTATGAAAAAATGTTAAGAAAGCACCCAGATTTGCTTCAAAGAATGTCCCAATACCATATTGCCTCATATGTAGGTGTAAAGCCACAATCACTTAGCCGTATTCGCAAAAGAACTTCTGGGAAAAAATGATTTATTAACTCAGGTGCACGGATCCATGATTGTAAGTACGGAATTTTGAGTCATCATTAAGAACAAATTTTATGACACAAAGAATTTCTATTACAATCGCTTTCCTGACAGGGTTAGGAATGATCTTCATCGGAACCAGGTTCCTGCTGGCACCCGAAATTGCAGAAGCCAGTTACGGCATACACTTTAATGCACAAAGCGACTTCTCCTTTCATTATATAAAAGGTATCCGTGATGTATTTACAGGTTTACTTATCTGCACACTCATACTATCGAGGCAAATAAAAGCATTGGGTATCGCGATGGCGCTGGGAACAATCATTCCGACGATGGATATGCTCATTGTTTTGAATAAAGATTACAACAGCATAATACAAGCCATTCCCCATATCTCCGCAATTATCATTTGTGCTACAACCGGAACTCTTCTACTACTGCATAAAAGTTCAGAGAGAGCTTTGAGAACCCAGGGCTATACCAAACTGATTAGCACAGCGGATACAAACAAAGAAAGTATTATCGAATATAGTATTATTCCGAATGAAAAAACGCCATTGCATTACCATACACTTTTTTCAGAAACATTTGAAATTCTTCATGGTACGTTAGAAGTTGGGCTGAATAACCAGGTTAACTTGTTAACAAAAGGCGATAAGGTTACAATAAAGCCAAACGAGAAACATTACTTTCACAACGTCTCAAATAATGACTGTTTGATAAAAGTGACGATAAATCCTGGCAACACAAATTTCGAAAATTCACTACTGATCTTAAAGGGCCTGGCAAATGAAGGCCTGGCAAGTACCGCTGGAACACCTAAAAAGATATCTGACCTTGCTTTATTCGTCTATTTAAATAACTCCAGAATGGTTGGTTTTCAGAAAATTGCAGAACCTTTTTTTAAATTTCTGGCAAGAAAGGCTATTAAGAGAGGACGTTTGCATGAACTGGAATTAAAATATTGTCAACAAAGGCCATTTTAATAGGCCTTAAAAATATTTACCTATAGCCAGTTAATTTTAAACAAATTTGGCACTAAATTTTCCTAGAAAACCAAATGATTTAACACAGTTTTATGCAGATCCTATGGTCATCCGCCAACATAATTTTATACTAATATTTTTAGTTTTTTTTATTACAATTTTATAAATTTGTGGTATGAACCTTTTTGAAGATTTACAGCTATTTGACGGGGGTATAAAAAGGCACACTGATTTTCAGCTTCCTGATACAGAATTACGGTTATGGCAGCATTTTTTTGATAAGAAAATGGCGGATAATTATTACAGCACATTGCTCAGTGCTACACCATGGCAGCAGCGTACGCGTAAAATGTACCACAAGATAATCTGTGACCCGAGATTGACAGCTTACTACGGCGGACTGAACGGCAATGAATGGACACCTGTGTTAACGGAGATTAGAGAGGCGATAGAAAAGGTATCCGGAATTATGTTCGACCGTGTACTGTTGAATTTATACCGTGACGGAAAGGATTCAGTAGCATGGCATAGCGATACCCTTCCCGCTGATGGCAAACACCATCACATAGCATCCGTAACATTTGGTGACACCAGGATATTTAAAGTTCGACATAAATCCAGAAAAGATATTCTACAACTGGATATACCGCTTACCCATGGAAGTTTTCTGCTCATGGATGAAACCATGCAGGAGCACTATGAACACCATGTACCAAAAACATCCCGCAATGTTGGTCCTAGGATTAACCTAACGTTCCGCATATCCTAATCGGTGAAGCCTTTATAAGGCATAGGATTCTATATCTTTTAATGTATTAACCTCCATTAATATCATAATATACTCCCTCTATGTGTAGAATTGTCCTAATTGAATAGTATTTAGTTTACAATGCAGAAAAAAGAAAGCAAGCCTTTAACTTTTCTGCAAAATACCGGTTTGTCTGCTATATTTTTATACAAATACATATCATTTTAAGCAAGCGCCTCCTTCAATTTACCTGATAAATAGTTATCTTAGCATCTGAAAGCAGATTAATGTCAATTTATCATACAATTACCGAAGAACAGCTGATAACTTTTTTGCAATCAGGAGATCATGCGGCATTTACTGAAATTTACAACCGCTACTGGGAAACACTGGCTGATGCTGCCTATCAGCGATTGCATTCCAGAGAGGATGCAGAAGAAATTGTGCAGGAAATTTTTGTCAATTTATACATCCGAAGACAGGAGATCAACCCAAAATCCACTCTTGAAGCTTACCTGAAGACAGCATTAAAGTTTAAGGTGATTGATGCTTACCGTGCCCAGCAACTTCATTATAATCATATTGACAAGCTAATTATAGAGACCCAGGAACACCCAATAGCTTCAGATGATCAGCTCGATACAAAGGAATTGAAAAAACGTATACTCCAGGCTACAGGCCGGCTGCCTGAAAAGTGCCGCGAAGTATTTATCATGAGCCGGTTTGAGCAGCTTAGCCATCAGGAAATCGCCGATAAGGCAGGAATCTCAGTAAGTACAGTGAAAAAGCATCTGCACCGCGCGATGGATAGTTTGAGAAAAGAATTCAGGGGCAACGAATTTGATATCATCCTCGTATGTATGGTAATTTTCCTCCGTTAGCCTTTTTGTTTTCCATTGAAAACTAAACTATCAAACTAATAATCAATATATTACATTTTTTTTATTAAAATATATCATTTTGACTAGAACCTTTTCTATCCTGGCCCGAGTATAGGTTAATGAGCACCGAAAAAGACGGATACAAACAACATATTCTGCAGATTATTGAGCATCTGCAAAGCGGGGACGCAACAACTGCAGAAATACGGGAAATAGATGAATGGTACGAGCACTCTGCTACTGACGCGCGTTACGCCGAAGGTATGTCCTCTTCAGAGAAATTACAGGCTAAAGATAAAATGCTCTCTGCTATCAACGACAAGATATCTTCCCTAGAAAGTCCCGCAAAAAAAATCAGCCTTTACAGTACTATTGGTAAGTTTTCGATTGCCGCAGCAGTATTTATTATCGCATTTGCAGGGTTTTACTTTTATCAGCTGCAACGTCGTGAGCGTATTGTTCAGATAGCCCATACTAAAATTACTCCAGGTAAAAACAAAGCCGTACTCACGCTTGGCAATGGGGAAAAAATCAGCTTAACCGACGCGTCGAACGGTCAGATAGCTACCCAATCTGGCATAAAAATCGTTAAAACAAAAAGCGGACAGCTGATCTATGAAATTTCCGGTGCTGCAGACAATAAAACTGTAGAATACAACTCTATAGAAGCGCCGGTTGGTGGACAATGGCAGGTAATCCTTCCAGACCAGTCCAGGGTTTGGTTAAATGCCCTGTCCAGCATCACCTACCCCACCAGGTTTACAAATGGCGAAAGACGTGTAAAAATTACCGGAGAAGCCTATTTTGAGATTGCACATCGTAAAAAAATGCCGTTTAGGGTACAAAGTAAGGGGCAAACTGTCGAGGTATTGGGAACACATTTCAATATAGCTGCCTATAGTGATGAAAAGTTGATGAAAACAACTTTACTGGAAGGTTCTGTAAAGATATCAAACCAGGGCAGGACTGCCCTGCTTATTCCCGGACAGCAGGCGCAGGTTGATGATCAATCATTGAAAGTTACCAACCACATAGACCTGGATGACGTAATTGCCTGGAAAAACGGCTATTTTAAATTCAATGAGAACGTAGAGAGTATCATGAATAAGATAGCCCGCTGGTACAACGTCGAAGTAGTTTATGAGTATAAACCTGATACAAAGATTGGCTTTGGCGGTGAAATCTCGCGAAACAGGGATTTAAAAGAAGTACTTGAAACGATTGAGTATTCAGGAAAAGTTCACTTTAGGACCGAAGGAAGGAGGATCATCGTGATAAAATAGCTACTCTTCTCACGTAATCCTAAAAGAAAGCCAGAAGTGGTTCGAAGCACCTCTGGCCAATATTGGGTTTACCCTTTCCTGAAAAGGAATTAAAAAATATCAGCTTACAACCAACGCTTTAAGAACTAAACCCAACTATCCAAATTTATGAATTTAAATTTACATCTGCGGTGTGGAATAAACCGCCACGCCCCGCACAAATTCCTGCTGATTATGAAGCTCGTTATCATGCTGCTTACAACAGCTATTCTTCAGTTGAGCGCCCACACCTACGCCCAAAAAATCACCTTAAACCGTACCAACATTCCTCTTGAAAAAGTAATGAAAGAAATCCGCACACAGAGCGGTTACGACTTTTTCTATGACCTGGAGTTTATCAAAAACACCAAACCAGTTACCATTAACTTAAAGAATGCTACAATCGAGCAGGCTTTGGAACAGTCCTTTGCCGGTCAGCCATTAACCTACAGCATTGCGAATAAAATCGTAATCATCAAAGAGAGACTCATCATTGCGGCCGCACCTGTGTTGCTTGATTTACGCGGAACGATCCTGGATGAAAGTGGCAAACCCCTTGCTGGTGCATCTGTGCGGGTCAAAGGCTCCACGAGCTCAGCGCAAACCAACGAAGGCGGAGAGTTTAGCCTGCTAGACTTACCTGTTAATGCAGTAATTGTAGTCACTTACGTTGGGTATGTTCCTCAGGAAATTAAAGTATCCGCGCAAAACGCTGCAAATCTGCAGATCTTTATGAAAGCCGAGGTCAACAGCCTCACAGATATCAATATTGTTTCTAACGGATACCAAACCATATCAAAAGAAAGAAGTGCAGGCTCATTCGCTAAAGTAGATATGAACGTGGTTTCTAACCGGACTACCTCCATGAACATCCTTCAAAGTTTAGACGGACTTGTTCCCGGTCTCGTGGTAAACAATGCACCAAACAGAAGCCAATTGATGATACGTGGCCTTTCAACCACTGGTGGAACAACTGGTGTTGGAACCACGTCACAGCCCCTATATGTAGTGGATGGTTTGGCAGTGCCAATAACTAATGCCAGAGATAACTTTCCTGACATCATACTGAGCATCAACCCGCAGGATGTAGAAAGCATTACGGTATTGAAAGATGCAACGGCAGCTTCCATATGGGGCGCGAGGGCAGCAAATGGTGTCATTGTGATCACCACTAAAAAAGGTGCTTTCAACAGTAAGTTGAAAATCAACTACAACGGTTTTGTCAATTTTCAGGGAAAACCCAACCTCGATTATCAAAAACTGCTCAATTCAAGACAATACATTGATGCTGCGAAAGAAATAATGACCCCGGCGTACTTTGCACAGTTCCCCTATTCTACAGCAAACACTGTAACAGGAGGTGGTATTACGCCGCTCGACTATCTTTATTATAATAATGGTCTCAACCCAACTCAGGCACAACTGGATGCCCTGGCTAGCTTTGATAACCGTCAGCAAATAAAAGATTTATTTTACCGCGATGCATTGCTCAGCAACCATACCCTTTCCCTGAATGGTGGAGGAGATAAATATACTTTTTACGGTTCAGGTTCTTATACCAATACAGTGAGCAGTGCTCCCGGAGAAAAAAACAATAATTACAAAATAAATGTCCGCCAGGATTTTAAATTCAACAACCGCCTGAGTGTACATTTATTAACAGATATTACTTATAATAAAAGTTCTGCCAAGAGAAACCTTAATATAGATTACTTTAATAATCCATATCAAATGTTCAGGGATGCCAATGGCAATAACCTTTCTGTTCCTTCAATGACAGGTTATTCTAATGATGTTCTGGCAGATGCATCGGCACGCGCCCGCGTCAGTCTTGATTATAACCCGCTGGATGAATTTAATTATGGCAGTACACAGGCAGACAATTTATTGGCCCGCTTAAATACGGGTTTCAAACTGAACCTCGTGAAGGGCTTGCGTATAGAGGGCACCTATGGTTATATCGCAGGCAAAAATAAAAATACCGATCTTGAAGGCATCCAGAGTTATCTGGTACGAAAAGAGGTAGCCAGCTTTGCTGTTGCAGCCAGCCCAAGTGTTGTACCTAAATATTATCTTCCTACAAACGGACTAAGTGGCGGTCGACTAACCAACATTAATGGAGATCAGCGTAAATGGGATATAAGGCATCAATTGATATATGATGTTACTAAGGATAAGCATGCACTTACTGTGCTCGCCGGACAGGAAGCACAAGAGCAGTTTTCTACGTTCACACAATCGCGGGTAAGAGGTTTTGATCCAACACTACTTACTTCTGCTACAGTAGATTATGCAACAATCGCTGGACTAGTAACAGGCGTTGCCTTGCCACAATTAAGCGGTGTGGGTAGCAATCTGATTAATGATTCATTTGGTACCGCGGAAACTACATCCAGATACACCTCATATTATGGCAACCTGGGGTATACTTACGACAGAAAATATACACTAAACCTCAGCTGGAGAAATGATCAGAGTAACTTATTCGGAAAGGATAAATCAGCACAGAACAAACCCATTTATGCTATTGGTACCAAATGGTCAATTGCCAATGAAGACTTCATGAAATCGGTGACTTGGGTACGGGATCTGGCGTTGCGTGCAACATACGGTATTACCGGAAATTCTCCCGAAGCTGGTATTGCCTCTTCTCAAGATATTATCAGGCCAGGTAGCAGCGCCTTTTTCCAAAATGGTATAGGCACAGCAATCCAGACACCTGGCAATCCTGATCTGTCTTGGGAGCGTACAGCAACAACCAATATCGGACTGGATTTCTCAGTGCTAAACGACCGTCTGTCTGCAAGCATTGATCTGTATAGTAAAAAATCAACGGACCTTCTGGGTCTTATTTACCCCAATAGTTTCACAGGCTTTCCACTTGGAATTACCGGAAATCAGGGAGATATAACTAACAAGGGTATTGAAGTGATGCTGCACTCTACCAACATCAGAAGCCAGAACTTTAGCTGGACCACCAACTGGACCTTTGCCTACAACAAAAGCAAAACAGTAGATATCTCAAGTTTTACTCAGTCAACCACTGGTGCCGGACAAATCGATGCTATTGCTAAACTCGGTTACCCTGCTTATCCTTTGTTCGCCTACAAATATGGCGGACTGGATAATTCCGGTGCACCACAGGTTATCCTGGCTGATGGTACGGTTACTACAAACCCAACCATTACCAAAGCCGAGGACCTGCTCTACATGGGTACTACGCAGCCTGTCTATAATGGAGGTCTTAGTAATAACTTTCAGTACAAAGCATTCACGCTATCTGCAAATATGGTCTACAATTTAGGCCATGTAATGCGGAGAACGCGTAACCTAAGTTATTCAGGTGTGTTCCGCAGGAATGTTTCTGAAGACTTCCTCAACCGATGGAAAGTGCCCGGCGATGAAGCTTTCACAGATATACCCGCCTTCAGGACAACATCCAGCCCTGCAGTTGAAAATAATTATTTCGAGAAGGGAGATGTCAATGTAGTAAGCGCTTCATTCGTGAAACTCCGTGACGTAACCCTCTTTTACGATTTACCAAAATCGTTGGTAAACAGAATTAAGGCCCAGGGTATATCATTCAGGGTACAGCTGTCAAACGTCATGTTGTGGACAAAAAACAAGTATGGTATCGACCCAGAATTTTACGGCGCAAATTATACTTCCAACCAACATACAGTGACCTTCGGTGTTAATGTTTCCCTTTAAATTTTAATACGTATAAAATGAAATCGATATATAAGTATACCAGAAACCTACTGCTAAGCATCCTCCTATTATCCACAGTGGTGTCCTGTAAAAAGTCATTCCTCGAAATTGTACCAAAAGGAAGGATAATAGCTTCAAAAACCACTGAATATGATCTAATGCTGAACAATCTGGACCTGATCAATTCAAATGGTGACAATCATGTTGTTCTAGGGGATGAGATTGCTGCTGTAGAGCCAGCATGGACAGCTGCAGGTTATAGGGACAGACAAATTTTTAAATATGAAGGCGATATTTACACACAGGACGAGGACGCGGAAGAAACGCTTGCTCCCTTAAGGGCCTTATACATTTATAATAAAATTATCAATGAAGTGATGGCGTCAAGCGGCGGAACTGAGGCAGCACAAAAATCTATCCGCGGAGAAGCTATGGCCGGACGTGCATGGACATATTTCTTTTTGGTAAACTATTTCGGCAAGCCATACAATGCTGCTACTTCGGCTACAGATTTAGCCTTGCCCTTAATTATAGCAGCAGACGTCACTGAAACAAAGTTTGAGCGGGCTACGGTACAGCAAATCTATGACCTGATAATTTCAGACCTGAACACCGCTATTTCTGACGTCACCAATACAGGTGTTGTGTTTAGAGGCAGGATCTCTAAAGCCGCTGCCAAAGGCTTATTGGCTAAAGTATACATGTCTATGGGCAAACATGCAGAAGCATTACCGCTTTTAAATCAGTCCATAGCTGAAATTGCAGGTCCCGGAGCTGCCGTGTCTGTTGCCCTGTACAACTATAACACAGCCCTACCTGGCTTTCCAACAACAGTAAATGATACGGAAAATCTGTACTCCAAAAGTTTAGCTAATTCTGCATCCGCTTCATCTAACAGGTTATTTTACCTTACTCCTGAAGCTGCTGCATTATATGATCCGGCAGACCTGCGACTGGCACAGACTTATTACGCAACACAAGCTACGCCTGTTACTGCGGCAATTCCCGCGGGTAAGCTGATCAGACGGATTGTTACCAGTAACGTTACTCACTTCGGTGTTCGTCTGGCAGACTTATACCTGATGCGTGCCGAAGTTAAAGCCAGACTTGAAGACTTGCCAGGGGCTGTTGCGGATGTCGAGTTTTTACGCAAAAATCGTCTTCCCAACGCTGTCGGTGCTACTGCGGCAAAATGGGCAGTACCAGCACAAATTGCTACTTCAAAAATGCCTCTGATCCAGTTTATCCTGCAGGAGCGTATTCGTGAATTTGCTGCACAGGGCTATCGATGGTACGATATGCGCAGGTTATCTGTCGATCCGTTGTTTGAGGCACCAACTTACACGCACAAGGTTTATAACACTGTCACAGGATTGGTTACTGAAACCTATGCTTTCAAACCTGAGCGATGGGTATTTAAGTTTTCACCAAAAATAATGGGTGAAAACGCGGGTTTAGTCAATAATCCTTAGCCTCACTTGTCAATTTTCATTAATGTCTGCAAAGTAAAACACATTAAAACCATGAAAAAAATCATTTTATCATTGCTGATATTGCCTATGATGGCAACAGCCCAAAAAAAATATACAGTGTCGGGTAATATTGCCAATTTGAATGAACCGGCAAAAGCATATCTGGTAACCTTACAAAATAACGCCTGGAAAGAAACTGATTCGACCGACATCAAACAAGGAAAGTTTCAATTTACCGGCAGTGTAAATGAGCCGCAACAGGTTATTCTTGCAGTCAAGCGTACAAACCGGGGAAAAGTTGAATCGCAAAAAGACCGGAAAGATTTCTTTCTGGAGAATTCCATGATTTCAATTACCGGGGATAATTCATTGCAAGATGCAATTGTCACAGGTTCAAAATCCGACAAAGAAAACAGTGAACGGGAAGCAATGACCAGGCCTTTTACCGCTAAAATTATGCAACTACAGAATGAATTCGGCAAAAAAACTGCCGGGGGCACTTATGTGAAGTCGTCTAAAGAGCGAAAGGTAGCCGGAGATAGTATCCAGAATTATGTAGCTGCCATAAAAGCTATCAATTTAAAGTTTGCCGGGAACCATTCGGATTCCTTTATGGGATTATACACCTATAACATGTATGTACTGGACAGCCACTTTGAACCGGTCAAAGTAGAACCCTTGTTTGATCAGTTTTCTGCTGCACTCAAATCCTCCCCTCTAGGTTTAAAAACAAAAGAAAAAATAGAAATCGGCAAAAGGCGTCAGCAAGGTTCAAAGGCAACAGACTTTACCCAAACTGACAATCATGGACAGCCATTTAAGCTCTCGTCCCTACGGGGCAAATATGTACTCGTAGATTTTTGGGCCAGCTGGTGTGTACCCTGCCGTGCCGAAAACCCTAATGTAGTCAAGGCATACGCCGCATTGAAAGAAAAAAACTTTGAAATCGTTAGTGTATCGCTTGATGCAGGGAAACAACAATGGCTGGAAGCAATAAAAAAAGACAATATGCCATGGATCCACGTCAGTGATCTCAAATTTTGGAAAAATGATGTTGCCGTATTATATGGGATCAATTCTGTACCCCAAAATATTCTCATTAACCCGGAGGGCCTGATTGTCGCCAAAAATTTAAGGGGTGATAATTTACTGGACCAACTGAAAGTTTATATCAAATAATAACGATGTTAATCAAATCAGAAAAAATATAGTCTTATGAACTTCAAACATACTTTAGCCCTCCTACTTTGCTCAACTTCAAGTATATGTATGGCGCAGGATAAATTTACGATTACCGGCACTATGCCAAAGGTAGGAACTGGTCAGACAGTCATGCTCAGCTTCGTTAATGCCGCTGGCAAAAACGCCAGGGATAGTACTACCCTGGCAAATGGTAAATTCTCCATTTCAGGCACTACCGCTTTTGGAAACAGGGCCTACCTTGAACTTAAACCAGTAAAAAGTGACAGTCCAAAAAGAAGCAAAGCCGATTACAAGGAATTTTATCTGGAAAAGGGAAATACCATTGTAACAGGGGCCGACAGCATGGCTACGGCGATGATTAGCGGAACGAAAACACAAACTGAAAACCTGGAATACCATTCAAAAATGGATCCATGGCAAGCAAAATATCAACTGTTAGTGGCCCGTTATTTTAAAGCAAAAGCTGCAAAGGATACGCTTGAACTAAAGAAAATATCCATAGACGGTAAGCCAATTGGAGAAAAAATGGAATCAACTATGGATGCTTTTATTTTTAGTCACCCTGACTCCTATGTTACCGCTGATCTGGTTCTTGCCAATAGAATGACGGTGATTGATGTGGTTAAATTTGAGCCTATGTACAAAGTGTTAAGCCCGAGGATTCTTTCAAGTTTCAGCGGCAAGAAAATAACCGATAAGTACCTCAAAGCAAAACAGTTTGCGGTGGGTAAAAACATCGACTTTACCCTCCCTGATAAAGATGGTAAAGAATTTAAACTCTCTTCGCTGAAAGGAAAATACGTATTGGTTGATTTTTGGGCAAGCTGGTGCGTACCCTGCAGGGCAGAAAATCCGTATTTATTAAAAGCCTACAATGAACTTAAAAACAAAAACTTCGAAATTGTAGGTGTTTCCCTGGATGACAAGAAAGCCAGCTGGCTCCAGGCAGTAGAAATTGATAAGATGCCATGGATACAGGTGAGCGATGTTAAAGGATTCAAAACCGAGGTTGCCGTTCGTTATGGTATCACAGCCATTCCGCAAAATGTTCTGCTTGATCCTCAGGGCAATGTAATCGCAAAGGACCTGAGAGGTGCAGACGTGAACACAAAAATCGGGGCTTACCTGAAATAGACTGCGTCAATAACTTTATATGTACAAAAACCCGTTTCTGCATTGTACCTGCAGAAAGGGGTTTTTATTGAAATGTATCAGGTAGCTTCCATTAATACTTTGCCATCATGGTAGATAATTACTCCAGCAACCAATGGCCGGAATTGCTCGGTCTCACCGCCGATGACGGCAACCATTAAAGGAAGCCCCAGCATACCCGCACGCACAAAGGATTGCGAAGTTCCGCCCACACCCACCCAAAACGGCAGTTTCTCCTGAACGGGACGTGGATATACCGGCTGGTCTACCATTTCCGGCCTGAACTTGCCCGACCAGGTGACGAATTCTTAATCACGTAGCTGCAGCAGTAATCTTAATTTTTCTTTAAATAGAGCATCGTAATCTTTCAGGTTATACCCGAATAATGGATATGCCTCTACAGCCGAACCCCGGCCAACCACAATCTCAGCGCGGCCTTTCGAAATGATATCCAACGTTGCAAAGTTTTGAAAAACCCGTACAGGGTCCGAAGTGCTGAGCACGGTAACCGCACTGGTCAAACGGATCCTCTTCGTACGCGCCGCTGCCGCCGCAAGTATCACCGCGGGGACAGAGTCCAAAAATTCTTTTTTATGATGTTCCCCAATGCCGAAAATATCAAGCCCCGCCTCATCCGCAGCAACTATTCTATCCAATAGTTGCTCCATGGCATCCACACTGCCCAATTCATTTCTTCCGTACATTGCCGAAGCAAAACTATCTATCCCTATTTCCATAATTTCCTCTCTAATCTGTTTAAATTTAGCTATATCCCATGCAAGAGACGTATCGTGCCCTGCATCGGATAAAAGCTTCCGTCCGGTAAAGTGGCGTTACTGTACAATATCCCGTTTTCGTGGTCCTCTACATGCGTTACCGTTGCACCTGTAGCCTCTTTCCAGGCGACCATAAAAACCTGCGGCCGCACTTCAGCGATAGTGATATTCACCTTTTCGGTATGTCCCGGAGCTCCCGGACCGCCACCCTCTACGATATTAAAGACCAGTGAATCTTCTGATTCGAAGAAAAGCTCCGATTTGAACGCCCCCAGATCTGCCAGGAACGTTTTACCAGTTAAACTATTGATCATTTAACTGAATAGTTAAATGAGGTCATTGCGTTACCGCTAGCCGTTTTGGCCTCAGGTAATTCTTCCTGCACCACGTCCCAGTGCTCTGCTATCTTTCCACCTTCAAAGCGGAAAATATCTACCACAATAAGCGGTGCCGGACCCCAGCCCTGCACTTCACTGTGTGCTATCACCAGATCATTGGATTCTATAAGGATTCCGGGCATCCATTTAAAGCCATTGTCGATACTATTCAGTATATTACGCAGTCCTTCATGCCCGTCGATCATCGACGGATTATGCTGTACATAGGTTTCGTGCCAGTAACTCTCTATTGCATTGTGGTCCCGGTCAACAAAAAACTCTTTCATTGCTTTCACCACGATTTCTTTATTTGTCATATAACATCTGATAGGTTGTAATAATTGGTTATTTAATCATGATCAGAAGTATTCTCAGCTTTCCAGAAAAACGTAAAGCGACTTGATCTTCCCATCTTCAATTTGGGCTATATCCATTCCCTGTGCTACAGGTGGCTTGCCCACAGGCCCCGCAGACCAGATCGCCCTGCCCAAATTACGATTTACCACTGCTGGCTTAAGTAGTGTAAATTCAAAATCCGGAGGTAAGCTATGCTTTAAAGCAGTTACACTATCGTTGATCGCTTCGTGGCCGGTAACCTGATCCCCAATATGGTAAAGACTGGCATCGCTGGCGTAAATCTTTTTTATGGCATCCAGTCTTATCCGGGCGTCTCTTTCATTCCATACCAAATGCAAATTGTCTTCCATTATTTGTATTGATGCGTTCATCATAAGTTAAATTATTAGGCTCTCGATAAAACAAATGTCAAGTTCTGACAAGGGCTAAAAGATGATATTTGCCGAAAAATAACGTAGACATTTGTCTACGAAACTGCGCTGGAACACTGCGAACTGTTATATATCACTTACGAGGGCTCACTCGAACTGCAGAATACGGTACCAGCCTTTCGGGAGATGAAACTACAGCTTGATTTTTTTACGGAATTCCAGGGGTGAGCTATTGGTTTTCCTTCTAAATAATTTATTCAGTGATTGTGGGTATTGAAATCCTAACTGGTAGGCAATTTCTGCGACAGACAGATCTGTGCCCGTTAAATATTCTTTTGCCTTTTCAATTAGTTTTTCCTGGATGTGCTGTTGTGCACTTTGCCCGGTTAGCGACTTTAGCAGATCACTAAAATAATGCGGTGAAAGGTTTAGCATGGAGGCGAAATATTCAACAGTAGGTACGCCAGCTTTCAAACCATCCTTCCCGTCAAAATGATCATTTAGCATTTGCTCCATCTTGGTTATAACGGCATGGCTGACCGCTTTACGCGTGATAAACTGTCTTTCATAAAATCTGTTACTATAGTTCAACAATAATTCGATCAGGGAAATGATAACCTCCTGAGTATGCTTATCAATATGCTGGTATTCCTGATCAATTTTTTCAAAAATTCCGGCAATGTCTTTTTCCTCCTTTTCAGATAAATGCAGCGCTTCATTAACCGTGTAAGAGAAAAAACCATATGTTTTGATTTTCATCGCCAGCGGATGGTTGGCAATAAAGTCAGGATGGAAAAACAAAGCATATCCGGCATCCTCTCCCCTCTCATAAGACGGGGGGCCGTCAAGGGAAAGCACTTGCCGGGGAGCTATAAAGGTCATTACACCCTTGTCATAATCATAATATTCCTGACCATATTGCATTTTGCCTTTCACATTACGTTTTAATGAGATGCAGTAAAAATTGAGTGAAAAGCGCTCCCATACCGAGTCGTCTATAACCCGGATATCTGCTATCCGAACAACGCTGACCAGCGGGTGCAGCGGATCAGGCAAAGATAGTAGCCGGTGCTTATCAGATATGGAATTGACGACCTTCATTTTAATTTACAACAAGGTACAACTTTAAACCAAGTAGCCCGCAACGTGCAAATCACGTATTACTAATCAGTTCCCTAAAATCTGTTTCCTGATTTCTATTCTTGATGCTTCACTGCCGATTTCCAGTCGCCTTTCATAGGCAGCTTTAGCATCATCCGTAGCAATATAAGTGACCTGATCGTTATCATCAGTTGCAGCTTCATACACAACTTCAGCGATCCGCTCAGGTTGTACGCCTTGAGACATCATGCTTTCAGTCGCGGCAAATAATTTGTCTTCCAATTCCTTGTAAGCTGGATGCAGCGCTTTATCCAAAGACCTGCCTAAAAAGTCTGTATTGACGGCTCCGGGAGCAACCGTTTTAATTCTGATATTGTGCAATCCTAGCTCAAATGACATACTTTCTGACCAGCCCTGAACGCCGAACTTTGCAGCATGATAAATCGAATGTAAAGGAAAAGCTAATAGTCCGCCCATTGAGGTTGTACTAATGAAAACACCGCTTTTCTTTTCCCTAAAATGAGGTATAAAAGCTTGAGTAACCCTTATCACGCCTAATAGATTAGTATTGATCTCCCGCAATAGCTGATCATCGCTTAAAGCTTCAAGCGCACCCATCAACCCGTAACCTGCGTTGTTATATACAACATCTACCGGATGAATAGCAATAGCCTTTGATACAGCGTTTTCAATTTGTTTCAGATCAGTAACGTCAAGTGGTAACACCGTAACATTTTCAAGTTGGTTCAGTTCCGTATCCTTTTTTGGATTTCGCATCGTTGCAATTACATTCCAGCCTTTTTGCTGAAAATATATAGCCGTGGCTTTACCCATGCCGGTGGATGCTCCTGTAATAAAAATGGTCTTATTCATCGTATTGTTCAATTTATGCTGTGCTTAGATGTAGAACAAAGTTATGGCTAACACATCATGGCAGATTAACCATATCGCTGTTTCTTGTATCCCAATTAGCGGTCAGTGTATGCCAAGATCAAATATAGCAAGTAACTGACTGTGTTTTTTTTTACCAAATGGTAAATGAAGTACCAACAATAAAACCGAAATTTAACCTATGCAAGAGTTCGTCAATTACATATTACAGTTTGGGAATCTGAATAAGCAGCAAACAGACTTTATCATGAGCAAAGCAAAAACCCTGGAACTTCATAAAGATGAATATTTCTCAGAAGCAGGAAAGATCCCCAGGTACGTTGGATTCATTATTGAAGGTGTGGTTCGTTTCTGCTATTACAACAACAAAGGTGAAGATATTACTCAATATTTTATTGACGAGAACAGTTTTGTTTCCGACCAGCAAAGATTTGAGTCCCAAATGGTGGCTTCAGAGTATATCCAGGCAGTGACCGATTGTAAAATGCTTATTTTTTCAAAGAAAGACTGGGACGAGATAGGAAATACAATTGTTGGCTGGCACGCAATCACAGGGCTAATCATAAAAAATTGTTTGTTAAAAACTATCGAAAGAAGGAGCCCGCTGGTTTCTGAAGATGCAACTACCCGCTATTTATCGTTCATTGAACATTTCCCTGGTCTTATCAATCGGATTCCGCTTTCGCATATTGCTTCCTATATCGGGATCACTCAGCAATCATTGAGCAGGATAAGAAAAAATATTCGTTGAGATCAATCTTCGCGAAAGACCATTTCTTTTTCATCTGGGCATCCAAACAATTAAGGCAATTGCTCTCTTTATTTGTCAAACCCAAATGGAACCGCAAAGAGATATACTTACAACCATTTTGTCGGTCGCTACCCAACGTGGCACCGACAAAAGTACCTGTCCATCAGAAATTGCACGCATGCTTTTTCCTAATGATTGGCGCAAACATATGAAAGATGTAGTTGATGTGGTAATTGACCTGCATAATCAGGGTAAGGTTGTCATCACACAAAAAGGGATACCGATTAACGTTAACCACATCAAAGGGCCAATTCGTATTAAGATTCTTTGAACTAAATCTGACCGCAACCTGGCATTTATCCCTTATTGCTAATCACTGCCTTTCTGATCATTGTAAGCATGATATTACATTTAAAGCTCAGCGTAGAATTTAAGCAAAACTGAAGATCGACCAAGATACTCTAGGACGACCGTATCACCCTCATGAAAACAATGCGATTCATTTACTGGGAAAAGAAATTTCTCTCGTGAAAGCGCTTTTGGCAACGATTCAAGACTCAACTCAAATTCCTCATGCCCCTGCCAAGATTTCCTTGTAATCCGTGTCCTAAAAATAAGCTTTTTGCCTTCCAACAAATCTGCCCGAAGTGCATAAACGGACTTCCTATAAAAATAGTAAACAAAGCAAAAGAAGACTAAAATATACAACAGGAAGGCACCCCCATATCCCATAGTTTCCGCAAGTGGTCTTCCGCCGTGCCTACCATGAAAGTACGGTGCTATAAAACTAAACCCCAGTAATGCAGCAGACACCCACAACAACCCGCGCTTTGCCTTAGGATATAAGTCAGTTTCAATCCTGTCTACATCACATGCTGATAACGCATCGTATTCGCACTCATTCATACTTCTTTCAATCGTAAATGAAGTAACTAAAATACGAATCTAATACCCTCATCAAAGATGATAGCTCAAATAATTGAAATGAGTCAACGTATGCGTGCTAACACAACTATAACCGTTTGTGAAAAACTGCTTGATATTTTTGATCCTTAGTCATAATTACAGCCGTTGTCGAATCAACCGTTACACTTGTGACTTTAATGTTTGAAATATCCAAGGAGACAACATCCTCGTTATTACATGTACCCAGCAATGTTTCTGTGACTATCCCCTTCTTTATCAGTTGAAGTCTAGGGCTAGATATTATGCCTACTGGAGACCTGAGTTCATAATTCTGATTTTCAAATCTAGTTTCAGGTAATATCAAGCTTACTATAAATGGACTCATCGCAAGTACACAAAAAATTCTGTCCATGAAAAACGTTAAAGGTGCAAGCAATGGATAAAATAAGAACAAACCATAATATATCTTTTGCCAACTTTGCAGTGTCTTTCTATAAAGCGCAAATATTACAGATGACGTCAGGAGAAAAGCCACAAAAATTAGCCTATCTAGCAACATGCCCCTTAAATTGAATACTGATAAATCTACGACGATCAGTAGCAGCAACATTAAATTAATATTGATCAATTTTCTTTTGTACTCCATTGCCCATTCGTTCTTCATAAAACACATGACAACGGTCAAAAGCAAAAGACTTAGATAAATTGTAGGTAGTATCAGCAATCTTATCGGCATTTCTAATATTTTTATTTTGTGTTCAGCTATTAATTACCTTCTAGCCAAGCATGGTCATCAGAGATGTCTTACATCCATAGGTATGGTAGAAATTTTAGACTTGTTATAGATGATTAGCTCTGCAACAATAAGATTAGGTATCCAGCACAGCCAGGCAACAATGCGATACGCAGGTAGAAAATCTCCATGAAACATCATAATTAGAAGTGGCAGATAAATCCGCAGCATTACTGCCGCAAATGTAAGTGCATAATTTCGGATGGCCCAATACTCGTGCGCAATGAAATCTTTTTTCCTAATTGATGTATAGGCTTTTAGGGCACTAACAAACCAGAGCACGGCAAGTGACCCAAACCCTATTGCTGTGATTAGACCGCCAGTTGCAAAAAATGCAACAAATAAACCAGCTAAACTGCTCAGCAACACAGAAACAATATAAATCTTCCCAACTAAACGATGCGTCTTCACAGAACGGTTACGAAATGCTGTATTGAACTGGCTCCAACCAATCAGTAGTGCAGCGCCTCCAAAGGTAATGTGAACATAAAATAAAGCATACCAAATGTTGTTATCTATCAGTTCACGCGGCTTAGATTGCAAAAGCCCTTGGTTTCGCATATCTACTATATAATAAATCAAGGGATAAAGGCCGATAAGGATTGAAGTAATTACAATTATTTTCGATGAGAAGCGTTTTAAATTCATGACGTAAATTATTTGCGGATTTTCTTTAAAGCATAATTAGATCACTGCCAGATTGAAGGTAGGATTAATACTCCAAACAAACAATCTTGCCATCCATTGTAGTTACAATCAGTTTCCTGTCTTTCAAAAAACTGATTGGGTTAACCAAACAGTTAGACACTTTGTACATCCACGCCAACGAGCCTTCTTTGCGGTTAAAAGCATAGATCATTCCTGAATTGGAAAGTGAAAACACCAGTCCCTCCTGTTCCTGAACAACAGAGGGCGAAATATCATAACCCATATTTTGAGCGCCTTTCCATTTGATCTCCATGGTATCTGCCATGGCAGACATTCCAAGCACATCACCATCCATCGTTTTCACATAAACAAGACTACTGTCGGCCGATAGTCCCATAGATTCTCTCACCCTTATGTCAGGATTACCCTTGCGCCAGATCACCTCACCTGTGGATGCATTAAAACAAGTCATATACCTGTCGGGGGCTACCACAAACAAACGGTTTCCGGTGGCAACCGGTACACACGAAGCCGGCGAAAACATCCGGTTTGAATAGCCGTCATTCCACTTCCACACTGCTACACCCGTTTGCTGGTCCAGTGCAAACAACTGGTTACCCCAGCTGCCAAAATAAATGCGTCCATTGTACAGTAGCGGCCTGGTCACCACAAAACCGGGTACCTGCTTAAAATCCCATTTAAGCCTGCCCGATGAAAGTTCATAACATCTGAAATGTCCGTCAGCACTTCCGCAAAAAACCTTATTTCCTTTAATCACAGGCGAGGCAACTAGTGGTTTGCTAGTCGCCGCCCTCCACTTGATCTTGCCCGTTGCTTTGTTGATGCCATATAAGTAGCTGTCTGTACTGGCCACTACTACCGTATTACCAGCAACAGAAGGAGTACTATACACCTTGCCTCTTGTTTTTACCGACCACAAAACTTTCCCATCCAGTGTATTATAGGCTTTCACCCAACCTCCGGTATTGGTTACTATAACCACTTGATCTGCAATAGCCATCCCGGCGCCTATATCATTATTGTCGGTCCTCCTCCAAACAACTTTTACAGCAGGAAAGCGTTTATTTACCTCAAAAGATGGCCGGGGATATTTCTTTGTAAAATCGTGCTTAAAAAGCCTGTCCTTTGTCCAATCCGACTTAGTGATTATTCCTGGTACCCTTTCGTTGTATATTACCGAATCCTCTATAATAGTCACTATATTATATCCTCCAACAGAATCCTTTGCCCTTAAATTAGAACGGCCCATTATTCCGGGGATTCCTTCAAAATTATAATGCTGGTTGCTGTGGCCATGCCCGCATAATATCAGCTGAGTGTTGTGCGTTTTCAACTTGTCCATCACCTCATACCAGTTATTTAAAGAAGAATTCAGCGGGTAATGGTTCACAAATATGATTGGGGTGGTTATTGGGGTAACTTTCATTACTGAATCCAGCCAAACCAGGTTTTCCCTCGGTACCTGTCCCGGGCTCATCCGCATATTTGGGCCGCAGTTTGTTCCCAGAAACAGGACACCGTTGTGTTTTGTGGCAAAGGTCTCTGATCCAAAAACCTTTCTGAAGCTATTGCCGCCGCTTTCAGACCAGTTCATATCGTGGTTCCCCGGAACAATATACCAGGGCTTTTTCAGTCCATCGAAGATCGATTTTGCCAGTCGAAGCTCGGTATCAGATCCAAATTCGGTGATATCTCCTGATATCACTACAAACTGAAGGTCAGGATCTGCATTGATGTCTTTAACCGTGCGTCTTAGGTCTTCCTCAGCTGTATCGCTACCAATATGCGTATCAGAAACATGGGCAAATTTCCATGAGGTACTCTGTGCGGCTGCGTTGAGCAAGGTTAGGGCTAAGAGCACTATTAATAAAATTATCGTTCTCATTTCGGTCTTCATAGTTCACCAACTGTGTATTGTTTTAAACATTTATTGAGCACAAGTACTGCAGTAGGTAAAAGATAAAGATAATTCTTAAGATCTGTAGATATTTTAAAGATGGTTCGGTGTATAATTGTATTTCCCACCCCCCTCCGTCAATGTGACTGTTCACCTATAATAAACAGTACCTTCAATAGAGCAGGCATAAATATTGTATTCAGCATGGCCTACTATAAATTGTACCTTTATTAAAAGATAATGAAAGGCGTTAAGAAACAAAACCTGCCAATCAAAATTTGTCCCGTATGTAACCGGCCATTTTCCTGGCGAAAAAAATGGGAGAAAAACTGGGACGAAGTTCGCTATTGCAGCAAAAGGTGTAGCGGGAAATAAGGTTCATATTAATTTCCCGGCGCTTTTCGCTTCAAAATTAGTGCGGTAATCAAGGACACAATAATTCCAACAGGTAATATTTCCATATACGTAGCTGCCGCTACCCCAAATGGTGTAGCATACCAAATTTTAAAAGTTGCCATTTGCTCACGAATGCCAGCAACTTCAGCCGGAGTCATTTTACTTACTTTAGCCGGACTCAGTTGATAGGACGCCAAATTTTCTATGAAATCTGGAAAGAAATTATAATACGCGATCATCCAGCCAATGACGTATAAAGTCGAGGCAATCAGAGCCATGTATAAAGACATTAGAAAAGCTTTCCCAAAACTAATAACAGACCCATTTTGCTGGTCGCGGTAATTTTTAACACCTACAAAAATGAGGGAGAAGGACAGCAGCATCGCCGTATATCCCAGGAGCATACTACCATCAAAAGAGTTTTTGGAGTAACAGTATGCGACGGAAAAAGACATAAAGGTGGCCACACAAATGCCCGATATCAGGCCGTAGACAAGTACATTTTTTTTCATCTGATTTTTGCTTAAAGTTTAGGCTGTAAAATTGAGATATCAGCACATAAATTCACTCATACTTTAGGGTGATTTGAAATAAAACATCATGTTTCACACTAAAGTATTAAAGTATAATTTTCAGTTTTCTTGCCATTTCAACAGCCTGCGTACGGCGCTGCACCTCCAACTTATCAAATATTTTAGACGAATGGGTTTTAACCGTATTTAATGAAATAAATAATTGCTCCGCGATCTGCAGGTTACTTAATCCCTCAGCCATCAATTGCAATACTTCAAGCTCACGCTTGCTCAGGCGAAGTCGGGCAAGTTCAGCTTCGTTCAATACAAAATGCTGGGTT
>Ga0247816_10000165_pt1 | contig 39544 bp, 42 predicted proteins | sample UWRJL209509C1_FD_179930 | JGI IMG/M metagenome (GOLD analysis project Ga0247816, IMG submission 179930) | Plant litter microbial communities from Arlington Agricultural Research Station in Wisconsin, United States - UWRJ-L209-509C-1 | ecosystem: Environmental > Terrestrial > Plant litter >...
TGAAGATGCTTCCGGTATGGTCGAATTCTGCAAATGATAACTGGTGTATGAGCGGCTACCACAGCGTTTCAGTGTTGACCGATGCGATTATCAAGGGTGTTTACAATGGCGATCCTGAGGCAGCTCTACAGGCCTGTATCACTACTTCAAATCACAGGGACTATGACGGGATTGGCTATTATATTGATAAAGGATTTATTCCTGCTGAGAAAAGCGGGACGTCTATTTCCAATACTTTAGAATATGCATATGACGACTGGTGTATTGCGCAGTTGGCCAAAAAGCTGAACAAACAGGATATTTATCAGGAGTACATTAAACGTTCTGGCAACTGGGAAAATAACTTTGATAAATCTACAGGATTTATGCGCGCGAAGATGGCCGATGGTACTTTCTCCAAGAAATTTGATGTGATGAGTACCCATGATCAGGGATTTATTGAAGGTAACTCGTGGAATTACAGCTTTTTTGTTCCGCAGGATCCCACTTCGCTGATTGAGCACATGGGAGGGAAGAAGAAATTTGCAAGTAAACTGGATACGTTGTTTACGATGCACTTGCCTGACAAATTTTTTGCAGAGACAGAAGATATTAGTCGCGAGGGAATTATTGGAGGATATGTGCATGGTAACGAACCGGCACATCATGTGGCGTACCTGTACAACTGGGCGGATCAGCCGTCCAAAACGCAGTCACGCGTAAGGATGATCCTCAAGATGCAGTACAAAAATGCGCCTGATGGGTTAGGTGGTAATGATGATTGCGGACAGATGAGCGCGTGGTATATGTTTTCATCGATGGGATTTTATCCTGTAGCGCCAGGATCTGATGAATATTCATTGGGTAGTCCTGCTGTAAAATCTGCAGTGATTAAACTGGAGAACGGAAAAACGTTTTCTATTGAAGCGATCAACCAGAGTGATAAGAACGTGTACGTGCAGAAGGTATTGCTGAACGGTACGCTAGTTAATACACACACGATTAAACATGCTGATATTACCAATGGTGGCAAGCTTACTTTTTACATGGGCAGTAAACCTGAAAAATAGTCAAAAATTAAAGAATAGGAGGGCAGGGTGAGGTTTCATCCTGCCTTTTTTTTTGGCTTTCTTTTTGGTGCGCATTATTCAAAACTATCTTGATGCGTATTTTAAGGGCAGTATTGGATTGCAACGAATTGGAGTAGGAGACGTGTATGGACAGTGCAGGCTTGCACCTGGTTTTGACACAGTAAACGATTAAAGTTGTTTTAGAAAGGGTTACGTATCTGTTGACCGGATTTTAGATTTCGGATATCAATATGCTGGGAGTAGTCTGATTCGGGCTGGACCCCAAGCAACCCCACCCAACCTCCACGTAATGTGCTTGTAATGGGCTTTAAAGACATGCTGAAACATTTACTATATAATATTTTAAGGCGAATCTGGTGGGGTCTTGTTGCGAATTTGCTGTGTTTCTCCTGCAAGTTAGATGTGTTTCTGCTTCGTTCTTGTATGATGTCGCTTTATTCTTGTGTGTTTGCAGTGATCTCCTGTGAAATATACTCAGAATTCGGAATTATTTCAAGGTTTCGTTCTGTAATATTTTATGCTGTAGCTTAATTGCTTTACTAACTCAGATGACGTTTTTAAAATTAATTTGCCTGAAAAATAGTCTGTTGGGTGTTTAAACAGATTTTAATTGCAGTTAGATTTGCATATAGAAATATAATTTCTACCTTTGCAGTCCTTCAAAAAGGGTATGATTCCGTAGCTCAGCTGGTAGAGCATTACACTTTTAATGTAGTGGTCCTGGGTTCGAATCCCAGCGGGATCACATAGATCACTATCAAAAGGAAAAGCTTGCAAATCGATTGATTGCAGGCTTTTCCTTTTTTAAAAAGAAGCACTATAATTTTTCATAACTGGGCATAAAAAATTGGGTGATTCAGTGTGGGAATTGTTGGAAATCAGCTTACATTTTTGATTTCTCCATTTTAGCTTTTTTCATCGAGTCTGCTTTCATTTTCGACATTTTACTTTTTTCCATCTTATCCATTTTCTTCTTGTCCATTTTATCTTGTTTCATTTTGGACATTTTTTCTTTTTCCTGTAGAGGAACATTTGCAAAGCTCGATGCTGAAAGACAAACAGTTACTAAAGCTACAAGAAATAGCGTAGCGGTCGATTTTAAGAATTGATTTTTCATGTACTTGTGGTTTTATTTTTTGTTCTTAGTCGCCACTTTCAATTACTCCTTACAGTCAAAATCAATTTTTATTTATTTCCTTTTCAATTTTCTGTTTTAGGCTTGCCATAAATTCTTCATCCAGCTTAAGTTCTGGGGATGGAAAACCAGTAAATAAACGATTAATCAGCAGGCTTTGCTGCTGATAGGTTCTGCAAAAAGAGCAGCCTGCAAGGTGAATCCGTAGTTTCAAGGTTTCAACGGCCGTAATCTCTCCCAGCATTCTTTTCTCAATGAGAAGCGTTGCCGCTCTGCAGTTGTAAATTATATTTTTTAATGCTCCAGTCATGTTAGTTCCAATGTTTTTGAATACAAGCCCTCAGGTTAAGTTTTGTCCGGTGCATAATCACCCAAAAATTAGAGTCGGATAGTTTCAGCTCCGTGCAAATACTTTCAGATTCAAGGTCATCCATATGTTTCATGGAAAATACAGTGAACCACAAAGCTGGTAATTTTTTAAGGCATTCGTTAAGAATCTCACCTAATTCTTTCATTAATAAAGGATTGTCATTTTCTAATCCAAATGCCCGGGGTGCATGTGCTGCATTCCAATGTCCATTTTCCTTATCGAAGAAATGTTGCTGGTCACTTTCAGCTTGTTTGATTTCTTTCAAACCTTTCGTTGCACGGTTTCTGTGAAAATCGGAAATTTTATTTTTCAAGATGGCCGCCAGCCAGGTTTTTTCACTGCTCTTCCCTTCAAAACGCGACAACTGCTGTAATGCTGCAAGAAAAGTATCCTGAACCAAATCTCTGGCTACCTCTTCATCCCTTAACCTTGCTATGGCAAAACGATAGAGGTAATTTGCATATTGATCAACCCAGGTCACAGGGTCGCTATGAATCTGCTTAGCCAAGGAAGATTTCTGCTTTTCTTCATTCATCTTTTTGATTATATTTATAAATATAGCACATAACTTTTTACTCAGCCTCTTTAAAATACTTCATCTTTATTTGTAAGGAATGCTAGAAACCAACGACTAACCATTAAAAATAATGTTATGGTTAGAAAAAGAGCACTTATTTTCATCGCTCTGTGTGCAATAAGTTTAGCATTCAGCCTTAAATCCAAGCCAGTAGACCAGAGTGGTTTTGCTTTAGTAGAGCTTTTTACTTCAGAAGGCTGTTCGAGTTGTCCCCCGGCCGACGCTTTAATTGCGGAAATCGAGAAGGAAAGCAAAGATAAGCCGGTTTATATTTTGGCTTACCATGTAGATTATTGGGATCGGCTGGGCTGGAAAGATTCATTTAGCGACCAACGTTATTCTCAACGGCAATATCAATATGCTAACTGGTTGAAGCTAAGCGGAGTTTATACCCCACAAATTTTGGTAAACGGAACCCAAGAATTTGTAGGTTCAGAAGAAAAAACATTACGGACCTCTATACGTTCAGCGATAGCAGAAAAGAGTAAAAACAAACTTGAAATTTCGATTCAAAAACAAAGTGGTGCAGTTTTGACTTTGACGTACCATTCCGATCAAAGCACGCAGGGATACAATCTAAATGTCGCATTTGTTACTCCACATGCGATCAATCGAATTGAACGGGGCGAAAACAAAGGCAAAAGCCTCTCTCATGTACAGATTGTTCGTACTTTTGAAAGTATTCCTTTAAAAGGAAGGAAAAACGGCCAGATAAATTTTTCTGTTGTGAAGGGAGTTTTACAAGTCGATGCAGAACCCATTGGCTTTTTACAAAATGCTGAAACAGGAAAAATAACCGCCGCAACCCAATTAAAAATTAAAGCTGCACACAGCTGATTTGCAAATCCATTACAGATAAATTCCCGTTAATTAAAGAAATACTTGATGAAAGAAATTAAGGAAAAGCATTCATTGATGATGCGCTGGACCCACTGGATAAATTTCCCGGTGATTACCATAATGATCTGGAGCGGTTTATTTATATATTGGGCAAATGATGCCTATGGGATCTCTATTTTAGGCTTTACCCTCATTAAATTTTTTCCTCAATGGTTTTATAGTTATTTTCATATTCCGCACCGGCTGGCGGAAGGTATGGCTTTCCACTTTCTTTTTATGTGGTTTTTCTTCATCAATGGCTTGCTTTACGTGGCATACACTATATTTTCTGGTGCATGGCGGGAACTTATTCCTAAAAAAGATACATTCAAGGAAGCATGGCTAGTGCTTTTGCACGATTTACACATTAGAAAGACTGTTCCTCTATATAAAAAATATAACGCTGCACAAAGAATTGCATACAGCGCAATAATATTAATGGGCGTAGGCTCAATACTATCTGGACTCGCGATTTACAAACCAGTTCAATTTTATTGGTTGTGCTGGCTTTGCGGCGGTTATCATTTCGCCAGGATCATTCATTTTGCCTTGACCATTGGTTATGTGCTTTTCTTTGTCGTCCATATTTTACAGGTAACAATTGCCGGATGGAACAATTTTAGGTCAGTGGTTTCGGGTTTCGAAGTGGTAGAAACAGCAACCGGAGGTGAGAATACAGTAATAAAAAACAACTTAGAAAATGGAACCGAGAAATCAAAAGAAGGCTGAGAACCCGCTTACCATAGATCAAAAAATAAAACGAAGGAACTTTATCTCATTCGGCGTTTTTTTTGCGGTGGGGGGCTCTGCTATTACAGGCTGGAGATGGTTGCTTGACGCGCCAGAAGAAAGCCCGGGGGTTACCGGAAGCGCAAGGGCACCGCTGAGGAGAGCGTTAAATAAGACAGAAATCTTTTTTCGTAATTTCTTCAGTAACAATCATCTGGTTAAAACCTATCCAAAAGAAAGGGCGGCAAAAAATGTCCGGGTAAATAGTTTGATCGGCATTCAGGATGATCAGAGCTTCGACATACAAACATGGAGACTCGAAGTCAGGATCAGTCCAAAAGAAACTTTAAAAATTGGCATTGAAGAAATAAAGTCATTACCCAAAACAGAAATTATTTATGATTTCAAATGCGTTGAAGGATGGGATCAGATTCAGCACTGGGCTGGTGTAAAGTTGAGTGATTTTTTATCGCATTACAAACTCGATAGCCTTTCGGAAAGAAATTATATGGGCCTTGAAACGCCTAATGGTGAATATTATGTTGGGTTGGAAAGGGATAGTGTACTACATCCCCAAACAATTTTAGCCTATGAAATGAATGGTCAGCCCATATCGAATGATCATGGAGCACCACTAAGGCTGATTATCCCCGTAAAATATGGCATTAAGAACCTTAAAAGAATTGGCGTAATGGCCTTTAGTGATAGCCGTCCGAGAGACTACTGGGCAGAACAGGGATATGATTATTACTCGGGTTTATAAATAGGGGATGAGAAAATTAAATAGGGGATGAGAAAATCCATCCCACTATTTAAGCCTTATAGCTTTTCATACTAGCTAATTTATTTGGAAGGGACGAATTTTAAGGCATAAGAATTCATGCAATACCTTAGCCCGGTTGGCTTTGGCCCATCATCAAAAACATGGCCCAAATGTAAGCCAGTACTCGCTTCAACGACCTCGTCCCTCACCATTCCGCCTGACGCATCGCGAACGATTTTAATTGCCTTATAATCGATAGGTTGAAAGAAACTTGGCCATCCTGTTCCGGATTCAAATTTTGTATCTGAGCTGAAGAGTGGTTTTCCGGTGGCCGCACTTACATAAATACCTTTTTGGTGATTATCCCAAAATGGATTTTTATAAGGTCTTTCTGTTCCGCTATTCACCATAATTTCATATGCCTGTGCAGAAAGAACAGTTTTCCAATATGCGGCTGTCTTTGCTTGCGGATATTTTTTAATATCTCTTGAAAGTGCGTCTTTTTCAGATGCTTTATTCTGTCCGCAGGCATTTAATGCCAGTCCCAGAAATGCGATGCTTAATAACTTTAAATTTCTCATATCTTACTTAGTCGCTAATTATTTAAATCCTTACAAAGGCAAGCGTATATTTTTTACTGCCAGCGGCTATGGTGATTTACGTATCAATGCACAAGATGGTTCTTCATCTGATTGTAAGTATCGTTTTAATTCGCTCAGCTAATGTAACTTAAGTGAATTAATTTTTTTATCTTTTATATTCAATACCACAATTATTGCGGGGATGTCTTTCTATAGCTGTCCATCTGGCGGCTATTCTTTTTAGTCCAACTATTTTTTTTACGAATCGGATTGGGACATATGGGTTTTTTACAAAGCAGGAAATCTTCAAGCTTTGTAACCAAATCTTAAAACCCAATAATATATGGCACTAAACTCAAACGAGCTCAAAAGGCTCCAAGAAGAATTAAAGTCAAATGATGCGACCTGGGAAGCGGGTCCGACCTCTATCAACAAATTATCTGAAACAGCACGTCGCAGGCGCTTAGGCTGTATTCCCGAACCAGAGGAAAGAATCGATGATACTGATCAAAAACTCGATTTTTCTTTCCCTGAAGAAAGCGATCTGACCAACATAGCTGGATCCAATTATGTTAATCCTGTAGAAGACCAGGGTAACTGTGGCTCCTGTGTGGCCTTTGCGGTAACAGCAACCTTAGAAACAACTTTAAGATTAAAGACCAAACTGCCGTACAATGACAGAGGTGGTTATGCATTGCCAATTCTTTCTCCTGCAGATGTCTTCTTTTGCGGATGTGCGGGCGATTGCGCCACAGGAACCTGGGTAAGTAGGGCGTTGGATTACTGTAAATCTACTGGTGCAATCACCTGGAATGCTTTTCCTTATGATGATGGCAACAAAACCTGCAACGTACATTCTGATGAATCACAATTGCGTACAAAAGTTGGAACATATCAGGGTACGACTTCTACCGACTACATGAAAGAATGGTTAAGCAGTAAAGGTGCATTGGTAACCACCTTTGCCGTTTACAGCGATTTCTACTCGTATAAAAAAGGGGTGTACTCACCTACAAGTACAAAACTGGAAGGTTATCATGCAGTTTCAGTAGTAGGGTACAGTGAGCAGTTAAAAGCCTGGAAGTGTAAAAACTCCTGGGGAACAGCATGGGGAGAGGATGGATACTTCTGGATTGCCTATGATGTTTGTGGCATTAACGACTATATGTACCTGGTGGTGGATTATGCATCTTATTATGCTTATCCGCTGCTTTCGTTAGGAGGAAGTACCAAGCATGATCAAGGGGCTTCACCAGCCGTAGCACTAAGTAGGTCGGCAAGTGTTGAAGTTCACCAATCGCACCGCGAACTGGCTTTATGGTATCGTAGCGGCTCAACAACTGGAAGCTGGAATGATAGCCATAAGTATGACCAGGGCTGGGGACCTGATGTGGCCATTAACGATAACGGCTTGGCAGTTGAAGTTCATAAATCACAATCCGCTTCCACTTTGTGGTACCACGTAGGTCAGCTAGATAATAAAAAAGTGGATTGGAAAGGAAGCGTAAAATACGATTCAGGATTACATCCAGGCATTGCCATCAATAATCAAAATTATGCGGTAGAAGTTCATCAGGGAGCTGGTGCTACCAAATTATATTACAGGGTGGGGATTGTAGGCACCGACAGAATTGAATGGGGCGATAGTCATGAATTTGAAGGTAGCGGAATCCATCCGCGTGTAGCGATTAACAATCATAACCAGGTAGTAGAAATCCATCAATCGAACACTACAGCCACTTTCTGGTCGTCGCTAGGACAAATCAATGAAGATAAAACAATTAGCTGGGGACCAAGCCACAAATGTGATAAAGGTTATTATCCAGGTATTGCCCTTGATGATGAAGGCCGTGTGATAGCTGTGCACCAGTCTGAAGCAAAAATTGGATTGTGGTATCAAACTGGTCATATTATACCAGCAGCGAACCGTGTAGACTGGTCTGATAGCCAGTATTATGATGACGGATATTATCCTATGATTGCATTAAATGGTGATGGTCAGGTAATAGAAATCCATCAGTCGCAAACTGAACTTAGGGTGTGGTACAGAACCGGCGGATTAAGTAATGTGGCTATAGGCGGAACAGCTTACGTAGAAAGTCTGGTTGAGGAAGAAGTGCTGCAAGCTGAAGAATAAACAATATTTTTATCTATGAAAGAAAGCCTGCGATCGGAAGAAAGCAGGCTTTTTGCATATCTGGCGTCCTGTTTGAAAAAGTACAGGATTCAAGCTGGGGCATAACTGAGAACGGTTAAAAAAACAATTCATACTTTCAGGAAATGACCAATTGATTCCGTTGAACTGTGAATTGGTAAGTGTCTAATTGATTTTGATAAACTGTATATTATTTAAATTTTGTCCCGATACTGAAAATCTAATGACTTTGCCTTTTGCGTCCTTAATAAAACTTAGTTTCCCAAAAAATCCTTCATCTGAATAAAAGCTACTCGTTGTCAGCGGATGCAGAATGATGTCATCATTAAAACTGTGCCGCGCGATAAGTTTATTATTATTATTTATAACCAATTCGTATTCAGTATTGAATTCTTCGTTTTTATAGATGCCTACAAATTCGGTCAGATTAGTTTCAAAGGGTTTTGGGGTCCTTATTTTCACGCTTTTACTGGGGTATTTAAAATCAGCAATATGATAAGTACATATGTTTTTATCAAATACAAAGTAACTAATTGGTAGGTTTGGATTAGCAAAAATCCCATCGCCGATAACGGGTAGTTGAATCTTCCTTTCTGTGCCAAAAGCCTGATAATAAAGTGAGTTGTTTGCAGCTAATATATTAAATAGCGATCCAGGAAACATTTCATATGTACCTGTGAACTGATCAAGTTCTTTTGTTGTGTATTTAGTTTTAATAGGTGGTGTAACTCCTTTCTCTTGCTCTTTGAAAAATAAATCCACAATTTCATAAACCAGTTGGAATGGTTTAAAATCATTACCATTTCCCAGAATTACCACAGAAAAATTATATTTGGGAATGTTCAAGATGTAAGATCGATAACCTGCGTCGCCACCACCATGAAAAACAAGGTCCAGTCCTTTATAGGTTTTCGATTCTATGCCCAGTCCGTATTGTATGATGTCACCAGAATTGAGAATTGTAGGTTGTAACATTTCATCCAGGATGGATCTATCTTTTAAAGATGGATATTGCATATTGATAACCCATTTAGTTATATCATTAATTGTTGTGCTAATACCTGAAGACCCGTTTGCCATCAAATTGAATGCGAAATTCTCATACTTCCCGTTGTTTAACCGGTAAGAATGCGCTTTATTTTTGATAATTATAGAAGGTGTGTTTACGGCAAGGCTATTCGCCATGTGCAATGGAATAAAAATCTTATCGTTTAATACTTCCTGAAATGGCTTGCCACAAATCCGTTCGATAATTTCTGCAAGCAAAACAAAACCTGTGTTGTTGTATTCGAACTTTTCACCGGGTTTATAATTTACCTGTTTGATTCGGAGCAACATTTTTACAACTTCTTTATGTGACATTGCATCGGCAGGTGAAATGCCTCTCAGTTGTGCTATTTCATATAAATTTGGTAAACCATGTGTATGATTAGCCAATTGGCGAAGCTTTATTTTATAAGGTAAGTCCTTTAATTCCGGTAAATATTTTGCAATATCGTCATCTAAAGACAGTTTGCCTTCTCTTTCTAACGATACCGCCAAATAAGCTGTGAATTGCTTTGATACTGAAGCTATGTGAAACGCGGTAGAGTCAGTAATGGGTATGCCGTATTCCATATCTGAAATTCCTTTATGACCATTGTAAATTGTTTTTCCCTGCTCTATTATTGCTAAAGCAACTCCTGGACTATTTCTGTGATAATACTGCTCCAGTAGAGAATTTACTTTATTTATTTGCTGCGTCCTGTCCTGATTTTGAGCATGGCAGAAATTGTGTAAAAATCCCAGAGCGAGGATGAGTGTAACTTTAAGTGAATGGTTCATCTGATTCCAAATTTAATTTGAAACAAACTTCGAGTATTGCCATTCAATAAAGGTCCGAGTGCCGGTAATCGGACTCATTAGGCTGGATTAATTGATCCGATTTAAAGTCGGACACCATCTATGTATTTGATTTTCTGTATTCTAGTGGCGTTAGTCCCGTTTCTTTTTTAAAGGCGGTGTAAAATGAGGATTTGGAACTAAACCCTACCTGATACAAAATCTCGAGGACAGTTAGCTGAGGATTATCTTTCAAAAGCCTTTTTGCATCTTCAATCCTATATTCGTTTATAAAATCAAAAAAATGTTTTCCAATTTTCTGATTAATCAGCACAGACAATTCTTTTTCCGGCATATTTATTTGTGCGGCTAACTTTTGCAAAGTTAACTCAAAATCCAGATGAGGTTGTTTACTTTGCATATAGCCCGTCAGACTCACTGTTGATTCATCAGATATCGCTTTTTTGATGTTTTTTGTTCTGGTATTATTAAGGGCATACTCAATTGGCTCCAGCGCAGTTCTAACACCAGTAAAAAGCTGTGGGCTATACAGGGCTTTTAATACAAACCAGCATATGGTAAATAACGCGACTGTACTAATTAACAGATAGATGTTTTGAAGAAGGTTTTGGTCCTTCCCAAAATATAAAAGCGCCAATTTTACCAAGACAAAAAGATGAGCGAAGCTAAAAAACAAAGTGATTTGAAATAACCATTTATAAGCGTCATTATCATTGTCAGAATAATTCTCCAGATAGACCGCTTTGTATTTTCTCAAACTCAAAAATATAAGGATGATGTAAGTGTAGTACTGTAATTCCCCGGTCAGCGTAAATAACAGAAAACTTTGGTCTGAAATAGAGGTTATTTTAAGGATGATTAGAAGTACAAGGAAGAGTATAGTGTGTCCAACGTGTTTTGGCTTGAGCTTGAAATCAGAATAGCAAATAGCAAGCACATACAGAAAAAACGCAGGCATTTGCAACAAAGAAGAAGATATTTTCAAAATTTTGATATTAGGGTAATCTTTTAACGTATCACCCAGAAAAAAGCCTGAAAGGTCAAATGCCGTCAGCAAAAGAAATACAGCGAAAAGCTGGTTGGCAAGCCTTTTCTTACTTTTGACGGTACAAAGGAAAACAGAAAACAGTAACATTAAGAAAACTATCAGTTTTCCCAGGGTGTTGATCAAATCAATATTTCTATCCAATTAATATTTTTTTACCTCTACAAAGTAAGGTAAAAGTTTTTGCTAATGTTGGATCCGCCGTACAAATTTAACTTGCTGATTGTTTCATTTTTTGGACCCTGCCTAAATTTCTTTGGGGATTACTTTATTGACTAAAATTGAAAGTAAATGAATGACTTGCCCGATTCCTGGCTCAAAAGAAGCAAGATCAGCATGAATGACCAAACGATACCAACGGTCCACCAAGGTACTTTTGAAACCACCTGAAGAACGGTAGTATTACGCATCAGCCAATGGAAGGTTAGCATTAACACAATTATAACTCCCACCTTTATGATAGTTATCGTAGCTAAAACTGGCTGGGCCTGATGGATCTGACCTGCCATACCAAGCAGCAGGAGCCATGCCCCACTAAATGTTGCGGAGCGAAAAAATACCCACGTAATACAGATCAGAAAAAAAGTGAGGAGAGCCTTTAATAATCCAAATTGAGGGTTAACTGATAACAACGACTGGGCTATGGGCGCTTTTGAATTTACCGGCGAGGATTTAACATCAGCGAGGAATGACAACTTTTTGGTTCTTCTATCGGTTATCGCTTTTTCTATCCATAGATAGAAGCCATGGATTCCTCCCCATACAACGAACGTCCAATTGGCGCCGTGCCACAGACCGCCGATCAGCATGGTGATCATCATATTTATATACGTTCTGAACGTGCCTTCCCGGTTGCCGCCTAAGGGTATATACAGATAATCGCGAAGCCAGGCAGATAAAGTGATGTGCCATCTTTTCCAAAAATCTGAGAAGCCGATCGCCGCATAGGGGTATAAAAAGTTTTGAGGCAATATAAACCCTAAACACAGGGCTACGCCGATTGCTGAAGTGGAATAACCTGCAAAATCGAAGAAGATTTGTCCAGAGAATGCCAGCACACCGGTCCATGCATCCAATGCACTTAGCCCGGCTTTTGAACTAAAAACTGGATCAGCAGCTACTGACAATATTCCATCCGCCAGCACCGACTTCATGAATAAACCCAGGGTCAACAGGAACAAACCATCAAAAAATTGCTGACGGCTTGCGTTTCGTGGCGTTTCAAATTGTGGCACTAACTGGTGAGGGCGAACAATAGGGCCGGCGACCAGGTGAGGGAAGAAGGTAACAAACAACGAAAAGTCGAGCAATGATTTTACCGGCTCTCCTCTGCGCTTGTACATATCAATCGTATAACAAAGTGTTGTGAATGTATAAAATGAAATACCCGCAGGGAGGATTATATTTGGAGTTGCCGGGTGGTAATCAAACCCAAGAATATTGACCAATCCGACGAAGTTATCAAGTAAGAATGTCCCATATTTAAAAAAACAAAGCATACCAAGGTTTCCAATGAGGCTGGCGACCAGCAGTACATGGCGTTTATGTTTGTTCGGTTGGGTGTACAATGCCCTGCCTACAAAATAATCGACCACTGTTGATAACCACAACAGCAAAATAAATGGTGGGTTCCAGGCAGCATAAAAGATGTAACTTGCTATTAGCAGGTTTATTTTTTTCACCTTCCAGGAAAACGGAAGGTTGTGCAGGATAAGGAAAATGATAAAAAAAGCGATGAAGGTAAAGGAGTTGAAAACCATTGTTTATCGGGTTATCATGTGATTACTTTTATTTATTAGTTCGAATTCTTAGCGGGTTATTAACCATAATTCCTACCGGTTGATTAATTCCAATTTTTGTCGGTTTTCAGAATGGTAACCAGATGTTTGGTATATACCATTGCATCCCTGGGGGACAGGTGAGAAAACTCGGGGCAAAAAAAGTCGCTGAGTTCGGGGTAATCTTTATAATGTACTCCTTTACAGTTTGTTGCCGCGATCATTTTGTCCCAATATTCACTTTTCGGAAATACTTTGGACTCAATTTCTGCAACTGGACCGCTACTGGGCGTCCTTATAAAAATGACATCACCACCTCTCTTTCTGATCTTTGTAACATTCACTTTGAGGTTTTGCAAATTAGCAACGAGATCTTTTCCTTTAATAGGTGGGGGTAACATACCATTTACCATCATCCAGATTCCACGCACGCGATTTTGCAGGCTGGTATCGATCAGGAACTTATCAGTCATACGGTTCTGCCGGTTAAAATCAGTTGAATTGAATTCCAGTGGAAAAGGCAGATCGGGTTGGAAGCCTGGTCGGTCTTTGAGATGAAACAGATTAAGCAGAGCGTTTAACGAAAAAAAACCTTGGTTGAGAAATACCAGATTGGCTTCCAGCGGAACATCTAAGGTGAAACTTACCTTCTGGGCGGGTGTTTCTTTTTCATAGTAGGCAAGATTCTCTGCGGGAGTACTTAGCATGAAAGGAATGTTATTATAGAACAGCATTTCCGTGACATCGAGAATAACTTTGCCTTTAAATTTGGGGTCATTGGCAAGGTCGTCAAACACTGTTCTTGGCGAAGAGCCATCCATAGACAGCTGTACAGCCCGTTTTCCTGTCAAATGTTCATAGGTTGGTATATCGATGTCATATGCGGCACGCGATGATCCCAGGATCACCGTAGCCTGATCAGAGGGTTCGTAAACCATCTTTCTTTTATTGGTCCACAAATCAGCGTCGTTATCAAAATCGGGCTTCACACCCCGCTGTCTTAAATGAATTTCCCATGAGGTAGCAGCCACTAAAGTTACTATTATGGCTAATAATGCTGATTTTACTAAAGGAGTTGAGGGCATGATTATAGAATTAAGAGCGATGTCTATTCAATGATTTAGTGTTGACTGTTGTAACACGATCTCCCTTCCTCACGCCTATGTTATTGTCGCGTAAACAACTATAGACAAGATAGTTAATAAAAAATTATAATACAATAGAACAAAGAAATAATTATAATTATTATCGTGTACACGCTGGCTGGCGCGATAATTTCGGAATGCATTAGCGATGCCTATTTGGCAATAGTAGTTGTAGTTGCTTTTGTTATCTTTTCATTCATTGTGACGTTGCAGCGCTCTTTAGTCTTTTTTTAATGACCGGAGTCAGCAAGCGAACGATCTTATAGGGTAGGGGTAGGCTATGTTATTAGTGCTAATTGTGCTCGTACAGAATCTGCCCATCTAAACAGGTTGAGAGGGGATTTGGAACTGAGGTATAGGTTAGCTTTAGCTGTGCTGGATAGAAATGCTCAAATTATTTTCAGTCGTAAGGTGTTAATACACTATTTGTTCCGCGTTGGGAGATAAAGAATTTATATTTTTTCTCTAAAGAGGCTACAACTGTATGGATTATTTTTCTATCTTCGCACCTCCTTAAACAAAGGAAATGATTCCGTAGCTCAGCTGGTAGAGCATTACACTTTTAATGTAGTGGTCCTGGGTTCGAATCCCAGCGGGATCACGAGATGCCTCAATGCAAATTGGGGCATTTTGCGTTAAAATACTATCTGATTTTGACCTCCAACGTTCAACTCCTAAATATTTAAATTATTAGGCATTTTTTTCGAGCTGGGTTAATTTCGTTTAATGTTAAAAGAGATCAATCAAAGAATAACCTTTATACTGGAAAAGATTACAATTTCGCAGATTTTGATGGGGCGTATTAACCGTTCCGCTTTCTTTTTAAGAGGAGATAGTTTGGATAATTTTATATTTCTTTGGTAAAAAAGTGGCCCAAAATATCATAGACCACTAAAAACCCCATAACAAGGAGAATTATCAAAATGGAACCAACTAATATCCAGTATGCAATAATATCACCTTTGGCATTTTTACCAGGAATTAAGGCACTCATCCCGTCAAATAAACCGATATTTTTATTTTTAATCAATACTGCTCTGATACGCTTAAAAATCATATTGTCCTATTTCGAGGTGGTTTTTTAAGGAGAAAATAAGGTAAAAGTTGATTCCAAATATATTTTTCTGATCCACAATAGTCCTGCCATATTGCAAAATAACCACACCTGCTTTTATTTTTATTTAATACTCCTTAACAGAAAGAAAACAGACATTATAAATGTTAATATATACAAAGTATCCAGGGCTGGTTTTTCAAATTTCATCTGCTCGACATCGAAATGTTTGATGATAGTCAACCCTAAAATGACCGCTATGATTGCGAACAGAAATGCTTTTGCTTTTTTATTGCCCATGTTTTCTAATGTTTGATGATAACATCTGTTATCGTACCTATAATTATTGCTAATATTGTGAAACTAAGTATACCTAAAACGTAGGCGAAAAGTGCTTTTACATAACTGATCGCTTTGCCCTTCTCATAAAATTGTCCAATTGCCCACGTTGTGTAGATAAACCCTGCGATTCCTGCTGCTGGCATGAGGTGCAGTTCTGTAAGTCCTCCTATAACTCCGAAAACTGAGAAAATCAACATCCCCATTCCCATTACAAAGCAAAGTACGATAAGAATTTCAAAGACGTTGAAAGGATATCTTCTAAAAAATAGTTTTATCCATAATGCGATGCAGATACCCATTATGATATTTGCATAACCATAATGTCCCTGTATCCAATTAAAAATAGAATGTGTCGCAGACATTTTGTCGTCCCGATAACTTAAATAAGCATCTTCAAAATGAAAAAGTTTACTGCATATAGAATATACCAGCGAAGTAACAACGATGAATATGATAGGCTTAACTAACCGGCTCCTGTTTTCTAAAAGATAATTTTTGAGATTTCTACCCGGATTTGTAATGAGCTCTCTTATAGTGTATAAGATGCCGCGTTCGAAATGCAAAACGTGTTCAATTTCGTGCAGAATATAGTGACTGTCAATTCTTTTCAAGTATACCGGTTGGCCACATTGAGCGCAGTAATTCTGGCTCACTTCACTCTTACAGTTTCTGCAGTTTTCTGAGTTGATAAACATAAGGCATTATTGATTAGATTGAGCAAATATTAAAAAAGGAATACGGATAAAATCTACACTAAAGTGTAGATTTGCTGTTCAGTGTTTGCCAAATGAAAAATGACATTGCTATTGGTTTGTTAACCAGAAATAAGATCGCTAAACTTTCTGAAGAAGATGTGTTGCAGAAACAGGGTTACCTGGATGCTATAATATCATTCGCACGGCTAACGTATGAAAGCATCTATGTGATTGACTACGAGAAGATGGCGTTCGAATACGTCTCAGAAAATCCCTTATTTTTATGTGGTTACACAGCTGAAGAGGTACTGGCCTTAGGTTATGAGTTTTATTTTAAAAACGTACCTGAAGATGATTTACAACTACTGAGTATCATTAATCAAGCAGGGTTTGATTTCTTTGATAAACTGCCCGAGAAGAATAGAAAACTGTACACCATCACATACGATTTTCATTTGATAAACAAGGATGGCAAGCCCATGCTGATCAACCACAAACTCACTCCGTTGCTACTCACCACTACAGGAAAGATGTGGAAGTCGATCTGTATTGTTTCTATCTCTCCGCATCAGCAGGCGGGAAATATCCGCATTAGTAAACAGGGAACTGATGAAATATGGCAGCTGGATTTAAAAACACATCTTTGGTGTAAAGCATTGAAGCAAAAACTCACAAAAAGGGAAACCGAAATATTGCGGCTTCATGCGCAGGGCCTCACAATCAATCAGATTGCTGAGAAAATTTTCGTGGCGCCAGATACCGTTAAATATTACCGGAGACGGATTTTTGAGCGCCTCAATGTCAGAAATATCGTTGAAGCTCTTTCCTATGCCGTCAACAGCAAAATTATTTAGTTAGGATTTTACTTTAACTGTGCTGTCAGCAACCGCACAAAGGATAGGCGTTTGAAAAAAGAAACTTTTGTGTTTTCAACACTATGCTCACTGTCCAGTTGCACCAGGGACACTGGATCTAATCCAGACACTGATGCAAGACCATCAGATCAATTCCTTTACCTTGTAGGCGGTACCGCACTATCTTTAAGGATCGGCCACAGGGAATCCATAGATATCGACCTTTTCAGTTTGTGATAACTGTTTCACCAGGAAAAACAGCTTCCTTGTCAATAAAAGTTTGTTGTCCTGATGTGTGTATTTCTATGAAGTCAAACTTTATATGTGGTCTGTAACCGCTTTTAGCTGGAGTCTGTTTACCACCTTGTTCTGTTGTCCTATATTTCAGTTGTGCAATAAAGTCAGTCTTCTTAAATTCCTGTTCATGGAAAGCAAGAATATTTTTTAATATATTATCGAAGTTACTTTCATTGCAAAATCTTGCCGAAGTGTCAACGACTTCAAATATTGAACCGCTCACTTCAACCTGCTAAGCATTTTTTCCGTTAAACTTTTTTGGGTGTATTTTCTCAATTATCAATGGTGAGCCGAAATATTCTTTAAGTTCTTTGTCAAAGTCTGCAATTTTGTGCTGGTCTTGTGTCGGCCAGTCTTTCATTGCATTTAAGAAGAGAACCGCGATTTCCTTCAGTTTGTGATCTGTCCGGTCGAGGTCAATCAAACTCCAAAGTGTCGGATATGTTTCAATTTTGTTGTCCACTGTATTGTCCTCTTAAGCTTACCAGTAACGTTTGGATAATTTGTGCAGAAATGGCATTAATTACATAACCATTCTCGTACAGTACTAAATTAATTAAATAACTGATTAATTAATGTAAACCATCGTCAGCCATTTTTGCACAAATTTGCTGTTATGCGTTCGGCTTTTCTATTAAGCTAACAACCAAAGTCGCCAACCATTCCAATGCTCCTTGTAATAATAACTGAAGTCTTTGTAATTCGGCTGTGAGTCCAAGTTATGCTCTACAAGGAAGTTGGCAAAGTCTCTCTTTTCGGTAAATGTTTTGACATTATTGTTTATCAAGTCGTAAACAAAATACCTTCCCTCGTAATTTTCATTTGAGTTACTCGCCAAGCCATAAACATAATCGTCAGTTATTATAAAGCTTTCAATCTCTAAGGCACTTATATCATCATCTTGAAGATATGCCTGTGTGCCATTCACTTCTTGAATGGCTCGCCAATGTCCAACAGGAATTCTTGCGCTATCACCAAGTCCATGGTCGCCAAAATGAGTAAACATAAAAAAGAACAGACCTCCGGAAATAAATAGCCCGCTTAAACACCATAAGCGTAATTTTTTTCTTGAAAGTCTGCCGAACCAACTGTTAGGTTTATTGTTCGCTATGATTTTAATTATAATAAGTATCAAGGTCGCATAAATGCAACCTAAAATCGAAATTTTTGCTAATTCAATTACTAAGTGTATTAATACTTCCATTTCAGTTGGTCTTGGTCCTATTTACGGTCGTCGTAAGCTGACGCATAACTTAGATATATTAGGCATAAGGATTCTCAAATGCAGTTGTAAGCAGTGGTATTTGAACCATAAATTTGCTGGTTTTGTATTACTAATATATTAATTTATAGCTAGGCATAAGGACTTGTATATCTTTTTTGTTTTGGATGCTCATGTAATCTTCTTTTCAACTGACATACTTATCCAGTAAATTCCCATTTGTCCCCTGTTATCCATTACACCCTTTGGCAACTCATCTTTAGGAAAGTTTAAAATGGAAGTATCTACCTCTTTTACAAATGCAGTTAAGGCTTTAAGTTTATTTTCTGAAAATGGAAGTATCGTGTAGTCCCAACTGGAATAAAAAGACAGCATCCACTTAAATTCTGCATCCATTTTTGCATCGATTAAATAGTGATTTAAAATGGAATACGATTCAGATACGGTGGCATTGTCAAGATCTTCAACCCCTGTATAACAACTTGGCTCCACGAGGGAGTACCAATTTAAAAATATCAGGCGCTTTAAGATTTCAAGCTTTGTTGCTTCGTCATTAATGCGAAGATACAGTTCGAGATAAGATTTATGGATATTCCGATATCGCTCGAATATCCCTTCTGTGGAAAGTTTTTCGGTTACAAAGTCCATAGGTCCATTTTGTGATTCAGCATAGTGCCAAATTTCTATTTCTCTATCAGATAAAATGTCGATTTCTGTTTTCATATTCTTACTCCAACCCATGCTTTTTAGATGAAATCCGTATAACCAATATCAAGTGAATCCCACTCCAAATCATCAGGCGATAAATAGTAAATCTTACCTAAGTCTTTCCCTAATCCGCCACCATTTATAGCGTAAAAACCTCCGGCGGCATCGTCAGCAATCAACAAAAAGGCAGCAACATCTCCAATCTCCAGTTATGATTTTTCATAATTTTTAGTGTCTACAGATTTCTTAAAAACGAAGATCACTTTTTTTCGTTAATGATGCCAGTAATTGCTCCAGATTATCGATACTCATTTTAAAGCCTGGTTCGAATCCCATCTCAATCATCTTTTCTAAACGGGCAAGTGATTCATTAAAGATGGTGATACTTACTTTGGTGAGTCCATTCTGCTCGCTGAAATTATAATCCCAAGCTGAACCTGGCATTTCTGGGTTTCCTTCTGCATCTGCAAAAGTATTGTACATTTTGAAATTGGTTTTGGGCGTAATGGAAGTAAATTCCTGTATCGACCATCTTTCCATACCTTCTGGACTTACCATAGCATAAAACCTTCTACCTCCAACTTCGAAATTCATGTATTTTGTCCTGGCCGACCAGGGTTTAGGTGCTACCCACTGATCCAATAATTCTTTTTTGGTAAAGGCATCCCATACTAACGGAAGCTCGGCGGCAAATTCCCTGGTTATGTATACCGTTTTTTCAGCCTTGTTGACAGTAAATTCAAATAATAAGTTCGTTTCCATATGTTCTTATTTTTTAGTTTGCGATTTCATTTTTACTAATAGCTCATCAAGTTGGTCAAACTTGGTTTCCCATATTGCCCGGAATTGCGCCAACCAGTTATCTATTTCTTTCATTTTGTCTACCTCAAGCGAATAATAGATTTCTCTGCCTTGATGGACCTGCTTGATTAATTCGCATTCAGTGAGAATGCGCAAATGTTTCGACACTGCCTGTCGTGTCGAGTTAAAATTTTCTGCTATTGCATTGGGCGTCATTGCCTGCAATGCAATCAATGCAATAATAGCCCTTCTGGTAGGATCAGCTATGGCTTGGAAAATATCTCTTCTCATAAAGTCATCGTGTATATGAAACTATTCGGTTGCAATATAAGCGCAACTATTCGGTTTCGCAAATTTATTTTCATTTTACCTGCATTTTCGCTTTGGGGATCCAAAATTATTTTTGAGGCGCAACGTAAGCTAACCCTGTGGTGCCTGTTGACAGGGGGAACTGTTGATATAGTTGGCTTTATAAAAGAATTATTATGAAGTTACAAAAAAGCAAATTCCGTTTGGGATTAATCGAAGAAGTCGCTATCAAAGGTGCAGCTTGACACAAAAGAAGAAGCATTTCACGATTCCGGGATGCATTGTGAGTAAATTTATAGGGTATCAAAATATATTCCTGCCTATCTTTTAGTCGTATTTAGATATCCATGCGTGCGCCCAGAGTAGGGCATGGGTACGTAGTGAGTATACTGGATTTCACTAGTCAAAAACAGTATACTCACTACGTACCCAAGCTTTACTTAAGGGGTACCTACAGATACCAAAGCCCGGGAAAAAGTATACTAAGAACATAAAAAGATCATCATCAGAAGGCAAAAGCATAATAGCATATATAAATGTCGGCCACAATATTACTTGTCGGATTCACTTTTCCATTCATGTTCTATATTAGTCATAAGTAATGCATTATCAAAATTTACAGAGCCTTTTGGGAAAATCTCTTCGTTCTCAAAAAAGCTGGATTTAACTTTCAAAACATCAAGTGGTCTAACTTCCCATTTATACGCTTTCAATCTTAATCCGTCAAATTTATCCTTGTTAGGGGAATATCCAAGATCACCATTTTCAAAAAAGCTGGAGGCATTATTTAATGTTCCAAAAATTGATTGGTCGCTAAATAGATCGGTTTCTGTAGCCTCAATTGACACTTCTGTATCGTCTGAACTCTTAAAGTCAATATGATAATTTCCGTTTTCTTCTGCGACGTTAAATTTTGCTGAGTAGTGCTTACCTGGAAATATTCTTCCGCCAACAAGGGTATTTAATTTTAAAGAAGTATCTCTGCGTGGAATATAGACCCCAGATCTTGTCTGGCCATCTGTCTCATCCCATTCAACGGCAATTCGGTGGGCTCCATTTTCTGAGTTTACGCCGATAAAGTCAGGAAATCCTTTTGGTTTTATGTCTTTCAGTCTTATTAGACAAATTCCAACTACGGCTTTATTTTTATATAGTTTTGGCCTAAAAGGAAACGGAATAATCTTTTCGACCGATTTTGGGTTAGCCGTGAAGTTTATCAGGATTCTTCTGTCAATATATCCGTGTATAGTTGGAATTTTCATTTTTGATTCAGGTTTCGGCTAAAGGATTAAAAATATGATTATCTGCTATTAGACGACTACTATAGCTAATTTATAGAGGGTTAATTTGCCCATTGGTAATGCCAATATGATCGTGAGCGCAGAGATTGATCGGATTATCATTAATGTTTATCCAATGTAAATCAAATATTCGTAAATCTAAGATCATCTAGTCAATGGTTTATTTATAATAGAATTAAAGCGCCTTGTAATTTCCCAGTCGAACCCTCTTTGATAATTATAAATTATTTTTTATATGAATTTTTGAGTTGCACAATTCCTCAATCTTTTTACTTTGTCGATCTACATAGAAATTGTTAATCTTGCCATCTAGTGAGTTTTCTTCAAGGGTATAAGGTAGGCCAATTAGTTTGTTGCCAGTTATATATTCTGTCTGTATATTTCCCTGAATCTGGCCGTTTCCACGATAGTGCGACATCAGAATGCCAAATTCATCCACAATATCGTTTTTATCTATGTTTGAATTTATTTCTAAGGAAATTTCCTGGATGTACATATTTAAATCATGAATTGAAAAGAGAGCAATTTTTTTGAGTTTATAGCGCCTACATGAGGCAATACCAATTTTTTTGTAGAGTTAAATTCGATAAAAATAATATAGAGCATTAAACTAACCCCCGTAATAAATCCAATTTATTGCTTGGCGCATCTGCTGATAGAAACTGGGAAATTGTATCAGAGGTTCTGCGTGGGCGATTCAATAATTCCACGGGGCATTCAGTTAACCTTCGTTCTTTATTATGAACATACTCGCCGTCATGAGGTGAGCACCACACTCTATATTCCAGCACATCGTCCCAAAAATATCCACCGCCTGACATGACCGAGGCCGGGTAGGAGCCTACTAATTCCTTATCTTTAACTTTTGGATACATTGAGTGTGGTGATTGGTTTTAATGCTGCGGTAAATAATGCTGTAATTGTTTACGGTAAGCTAATATACTTTAAATAGGTTATCAAATCAGACTTTTGAGGATGTAACGGGCAAATAACCATATTTAATCAAATCATTGAATTCCTTTATAACTTTGGTATTCCCATCAACCATTAAAACCACAGTTGACGAAATATCCAATACATTCCTGTAATCATGGTCGGTGATGATAAAACCTTTATCTTTTGAATGTTCATTAATAAGGTCTTTTATGATCTCAACATACAGCGGCGAAACACCATTGAAAGGTTCATCGAGCAATATGTATTTCGCCTCTGAATGTAACGTCAATAAGATCTCCAGAATCCGCTTTTCACCTCCTGATAATTGCTTGACCTTGGTATGCATAAAGGGTTTCACTAATTCACTCTCCATTACCCTGGCAGCATTCTGTTTATTACAAAAACACCTTATAATGGTGGCAATACTCATATGGTTAGGCAGATAACCGTCTTGTGGAAGATATCTCAGTAGTTTTCTGCTTTGATATATTGTGTTTATCTTCTGATTATCAATTGATAAATACTTATTGTCACCACTCAATGATCCGAAAATTATTTTTAACAGGGTGGACTTCCCTGAGCCATTTCTGCCTAAGAGACCGACTATTTCACCTTGCCTGCAAGAGATGAATACATCATTCAGAATTTGCCTTCCATCAATCTGTTTTCTGATGCTATCAGCGTTTAATCCTGTCATATAGATGCTAGTATAAAACCGATGCTTATGCTAATGAATACTGTAGCGAGCCACAAATTGAGTTTGCTGAGGCCGAGATTGTGATAAAAGTAATATTCGTTGGGGCTTTGAATTTCGTACGTAAAGTAGTGGAATGCCGGCGTTAAAAAAATAAATGAAATTCCGGTGCCTGCATAGAGCCGGCCATTCATACAAAAGTATGATAACGCAAATGATAGGATAATGGAAGGAATCAGGAGTTTAAGATAAAAATAGTATAAAGCTCTGATTGTTCGCATCTGATACCTATTATTTGATCAAGACAATATAGGCAATTATAGTAGATTCGAATTGGTCATTGTAGAGGCAATCGTTTTTTCGCAAATTTGTTTCAGTACTGAGATGTCAATGTCAGACAGTTTTTTGATGTAGATACAGGCTTTGCCCATCTTAAACTTGCCCAGGCTATCGAGCAAACGTTCGTTTTCTTCGGTGGGTGAGTAGACGTATAAAGAGAATTCTGCCTTACGTGGCGAGAAACCTATCAGTGGAGCGCTACCTTGATGTCCGCTGGGATATTTATTCTTGTAGCTACCGAATCCGATGATAGTCGGGCCCCACATTTTAGGTTCAAAGCCCGACCACTCACTCATAAGTTCAACCAATTGAAAACTATCGGATTTTTTGAGGTCATTTTCAACATATGAGTTGATAAAATCTTGAACGCTTACCTCAGTCTCTGTTGTTTTATTTTTCGTAGCCATATCTTCTAAAGTTACTACGTACTACCAGGTAATCGCAGGTCTATACGCGCCAACGAGAAGGTAATTTACGACTAATTTACTATAGCTCAAAAATGATCATTATGGATTTTATTCCCAGGCATGAGCATTGCCTACTTTCTACACTTCAGCCCTGAAATTCTGGCCCAGTTTATTACCAAGCGAGTAATAATGTCTGAAATTATAAATTAGCGGTGACCATTCTGACGGATTAATGTGGTTTTCATTGATCAATAAGTTATCATGTACTCTTACATTGATCACTTTCATATGCATGCAGGCAATTAAAGGCACTAATTCACTGTCGGATTCAATGATATAATGATTTTCTAAAATACATTCTAATTGTATTGGGCAATTAGAAATTGCTGGTGGCTTAACAATTTGCGCAGCCATTGGCTTAAAGTTCCCTGCGGCAAACTTATCCTTTTCATACTTGTATCTTTCCCTTTTGTTTTCAGGCACAGGGTTCAATCCTGTTAGATTTGATATTCTTTCTATGTTTTGATATAAATTTGCTGAAGGTAAGTTGACCACACATTCTTTGTTACTGGTAAGATTTTGATAAGTCTTGCTATCACAACCCAAGCCCAAAATGAGGTTATAACCCAATGCCCATGCAGAAGATATTGGTCCAATATTAGCATTTCCATCCACATCAACAGTGGTAATTAGCGCCACTGGCGTACCAAAATATAGTATTTTAGGTTGAATGGTCAGGAAGGCGGGCTCGTTTTTCGTGTTGGGCATAGTTCAAGTTTCTGTAGTATATGAATAGATCCGGGGAAATGTATCCTAACGAATCTAAGACCTCAAATTTCTGTTTAATATATAGGCGATAGTTCATTTCAAAATGAACTATGACTACATCAATTGAGTTATATTTGAATATGGAAATTGAGCAGCTCGAACGTATTGCAGGATTGATCGGTGAACCAGCCCGTATTAAAATATTATGGGCATTAATGGATGGGAAGGCGCATACTGCTACGGAGCTATCAATAGTTGCTGAAATCTCTCCGCAAAGTGCAAGCATGCACCTGAATAAATTAATAGCCGCTGACTTGCTAAAAGTTATTTCCCAGGGGCGACACAGGTACTATAGTTTTGCAAGGGATGAGGTTGCTTATACGATGGAGGCAATGGCTAACTTAATTCCGGCCAGTAATCTCAAAACCGCGCAGAAAATTACAAATGACCCATTCAAATACTGTAGAAGCTGTTATGATCATGTTGCAGGGAAAGCTGGTGTAGCCATTACAGATAGGATACTGAAAAATGGATATTTAGTAGAAATGGATGATAGCTATCAAGTTACAGATGAAGGGCGTATCTTTTTTAAAGCATTTGGCATTGATACTGAAGTGTTATCAAAGCATAAGCGTGTGGTGGCCAGGCCATGTCTTGACTGGAGCGAGCGCAGGCTGCATTTAGCTGGCTCACTTGGTGCTGCGATGTTAAATAAGATGTTAACTGAACATTGGATACGAAGAGTTAAGGATTCACGCACATTAGTTTTTACCTCTATAGGTAAAAGTAGCTTGTACGACAGGCTGGGAGTGGAGATTTAACCGTCCGGATAAACCTGAGCGAACAGAATAATTAAGAGTTGCAAACCTGTGTACGTTATTGAGTTGCAGTTACCCTTTCAGCTTTCTGTGTATTAGATCCCTGGGTTAAAACCAATGTATTAATATTTCCATCTGCATTTTTAATGAATTCTATCTGTGCATCAGTCTGTTTGAGATAAAATTTATTGATTGCTTCAGGATATACAGGCGTTTTATCGCGGTCGTCCGGTTTCATATATAACTGACCATTCTCCAATGATATTCTAAATATCGCAGTGGGCGCAAATTGATAATCTCCAACATATTTCAGTAACGTGGAGGTTGGTATTTCTATTTTATCGATGAGTTTTGAGCGGTATAGCCCTTTGAAGCCGTAGACCTGTGCTACACTATTGACGATCTCAGGAATGATCTTTCCATTATCTGAGTTGACCATCACTACAACACCATTTCCACTTTCAAAGCTACCGTAGTACTCGCTCTGGAATCCTTCATTTGAGCCGCTATGCTCAAAATATTTTGTGCCATCCAGGTTTCTAATAAAAACACCTAGACCAACTTCGTCTTCAACTATTGGGGTAAGCATGATTTCAGCAGTCTTTCTATTGAGTACTTTATTAGATTTCCCCTGGTGAGACAATTGTGTATTAATCACATATTTTGCAAGATCAGTAGGGGTGGTCCACAGGCCTGCAGCGGCTAATTCTGGATAGATGTGATGTTTGCCCTCTACCTCTGACCCATCTTTCCTATAGGCTGTTGCCAATTGCTTAAGCTTGTTTCTGCCTAATCCTTGTTCAAAAGTGCTATTTGTCATTCCATATGGCGATAGTACCTGGTCATGCAATAAGGTTTCATAGGATACCCCTGAAGCGTCGATGGCCATCATCTGCGAAATGGTAATACCTCCGCCAGAATATTCAAAACCGGTTCCTGGTGCCGTTATTGACTTAACTGGCGCGGAATTAGCAGGCGCTGTACCATTCAATATCTGCACAAGGTTTGGGATTGGGTTTCCTATTGCATATCCTCCAAAGCCATGTACACTGATCCCCGCATTATGCGACAATAGATTGGCGAGTGATATCTTTTTTCCTTTGGAAACTGTATCGTAAGGGAATTTCCAGGTCTTTAAAGTACTATTAATGTCAGCGTTGAGGTCTATTTTTCCATCCTGTACAAGCTTTAGCAAAGCAACCGCATTGATTGATTTACTCACTGAAGCAGCCTGAAACCTGGTTGAACTGGTGGTGGGGATTTTCAATGACTCATCAGCCCATCCGTAGCCCTTAGCCCATACTATTTGATAATTTTTAATTACAGCAATACTCACTGCTTTGACATTGTGAAATGCCATCCTTTCGCTGAGAGAACCATGATTTTCTCCCTTTATTTGGTAACGTTCTGAAAGATGTGTTTCAACTTGATATATACTATCATTGATTTGTTTGTTGTATTTGATCTTTTGAGCACGGGCAAAGGTTACAAATAACGTCAGGCAGGAGCAAAGCAAAAAGGAATATCTCATAAAGTTGAATTAGGCCAATATCAGCTATTGGCATGCTGGTAGTATCTATATTTGTGTAACTATTTCCTCGTCTCGCTTAGATTTTCCACCTTCCCGGGACTGCATTTCAAAAACCTAAAACCATCTGGCAAGTCGCCCGTCACCTGTTTTACAACCTTCCCGTCTGGTGTGTTAAATTTGACATTGTCAAACAGTATGTTTCTGCTGTCCAGAGAGGTAATAACTGATTCCGCTGAAGTTATTACCGCATTCCTGATTGTTATATCCCTGGCATCAGCGGCCGCAAATATTTTTTGGCTCTTCACATCTGCATTCTCCACCAGAAAGTTAATCACAGGCGATTCTGGGATGCCCTGAATATTTACGAACATCCTGGCATTCTCTACAATGATGTCACGGGCCACAACGTTTCTATATTTTGGGGTCAATCTGCCTACTGTGCGTGCAGGCAAACGAACAGCCTCGCCAGCAACGTATCTGGCACTGCCTAACATATCAAAATGAAAGGCCTCTTTTCTTAGGTTCATTCTAATGCGTTCATAGGTAAGGTCTTCACCACCACCACCGCGCGGCCTGCGTGTTTTGAATCGAACACCTACATCAGTTTGATTGAACACGCAATCGTGCACGTATAAATTACGGATCATTGCTGCGGTTTCGCTTCCACAGGTTATACCACCATGCCCTTGTTGCGCAAGGCAAAACCGCACGACTACGTTCTCAGAAGGTTTATTTACGCGTAATCCGTCTTCCCCGCGACCAGCCTTGATGGTAAAACAATCGTCACCACAGTTTAGGGTGCAGTATTCGATCAACACATTACGTGAAGATTCAATATCAATGCCGTCACCACGTGGAATGCCTACTGAATTGACAGTTACACCGCGTATAATTACCCCGTCGCAATATATAGGCACAATATTCCAGAAAGGCGTATTTGATAAACTTATACCTTCAATATATACTTTTTTACAATTGATAGGGGAGATAAACATCGGTAAAAACGTAGCTGAACCATTTTGGCCATCGTACACTCTTTGGGCTACAGGTGTTTGTACTGGGATGGAGTCAGAATTGCCTGTCCCACGTGTGATGGAACCTCCTGCTGCTGGCCCCACCAGTTTGCCATTTCCTGTCAATGCAATATTTTCTTGTCCATTGGCATATATCAAGGCTCCAAATGACATCACTTCAACACCTTCTGTGCGGGTAAAAACTACAGGCAGATAATCCTCGGCATCTCCACTAAAATGTAGTTCTGCACCATCATCGAGATGTAGGTTAACGTTGCTTTTTAAGCTGATCCTGCCTGTTTGCCAAATACCCACTGGCACTGAAACTGTTCCGCCGCCTTTGCTACTCACTTCATCTATTGCAGCCTGTATAGCTTTGTTCGATTTTATATTTTGTTTGGCGCCTTTATCGGTGATGCTGAGCCACAGTGCAGGGAACACGGGTTTCTTGAAATCTGGCATCGCAAACGGCGCTTTTACTTTTATAATATCATGTGGCAAACGCGCTGCGCCTACTTGTGCGATTGTAGGAACAACTACTGAAACACCAGGTGTTGGTCGCGCTTGTCCTACTGCAATAATCTGTGATATAATGAAAAGTATAAGTAAATAATAACGCATATTTTTTCTACAATTTATTGTGCACGGATTGCGGTCATTAGAAATCAGGATAACTCGCATTGGGTGATATCTCATATTTGGTTTAATCTGAGAAAGGTATAAATAATTAATTTAGAAATATGCTATGTAACTGTATTAACACTGTAGGCATTATATTGAACAGCTGAAGCAAAATAGCCTGGTTATTCCGCGATTTTAACAGGGGAGAGGTCGTTTAACTCCGCGTCGGAGAACAGTGTGTAATGTATTTTAAAGGTTTTATTTAAGGGTGTTTCTAAAGAAAACCCGCCCACACCAAAGCCATCCAGCACGTCGAGGTTGAAATGCGAGAATTTCCAGTATTCGAAAAGGTCCCTGTCCACCCAGAATTCGCAACCTTCAACTTGCCCTATGCAAACATCGTTCATGCGCAAGTAATAACCGCCTTTTTCAAAACATTGCGGTTGGGTGCCTTCACAACAGCCACCAGCCTGGTAAAACATCAGTTCGCCATGATTTTCTTTCAATTCCCTTATCAGCTCAATAGCTTTTTCGGTCGCAGCTAATCTTTCAATCATTATTAAAGCATTTATTCAAATTTACGTATAAAATTAAAGCGCAAAGACACTGCTTTGCGCTTTTGAAACCGACTAAAAGAAGCCTAATTTATTTTTATCGTATGAAATGAGCATGTTTTTGGTCTGGCGATAATGTGCAAGCATCATCTTATGGTTTTCCCTGCCAATACCAGATTGTTTGTAACCACCAAACGGTGCCCCGGCAGGATAAGAATGGTACTGGTTTACCCAAACACGACCTGCCTGTATTGCACGCGGAACCTGATACAACTGGTGGGCATCACGTGTCCATACACCGGCACCAAGGCCGTATAGTGTATCATTTGCGATCTCTATCGCCTCTTCTTCGTTTTTGAAGGTGGTAACCGCGAGCACCGGACCAAAAATCTCTTCCTGGAAAATGCGCATTTTGTTATGGCCTTTAAACAGCGTAGGCTGGATATAATAACCACCCGCAAGATCGCCTTCTAAATTGTTTACATCACCTCCGGTTAATACTTCAGCGCCTTCTTCTATACCCAGTTTGATATAAGAAGATATCTTTTCATATTGGATCCGCGAAGCCTGGGCGCCCATCATCACTGTTTTGTCCAGGGGACTTCCAACTTTGATAGCTTTTGTTCTTTCAATTACTTTGGCAATAAACCTTTCGTAGATATCTTCCTGTATGAGCAACCTTGACGGGGCAGTGCAAATTTCACCCTGGTTTACTGCAAATAACACAGCACCCTCAACCGCCTTGTCTAAAAATGCATCATCTTCATCCATTACAGAACTGAAGAAAATATTAGGCGATTTTCCACCGAGTTCAAGTGTAACCGGGATGATATTTTCTGTTGCGTACTGCATTACTAAACGTCCTGTTGGGGTAGATCCCGTAAAAGCGGCTTTGGATACTTTTGGATTGGTCACCAAAGGGCGTCCAAGTTCGGATCCAAAACCATTTACAATATTAATTACCCCTGGAGGCATGAGGTCGCCTATAAGTTCCATCATCACCAGGATGGATGTCGGCGTGCTTTCTGCTGGTTTCAAAACCACACAATTACCTGCAGCCAAGGCTGGAGCAAGTTTCCAAACGGCCATCAGTATAGGGAAATTCCACGGAATAATTTGCGCAATTACACCAAGTGGCTCATGAACGATCAAAGATACCGTTAGGTTATCCAGTTCAGCAACGGAGCCTTCTTCGGCACGAATAACACCTGCGAAATAACGGAAATGGTCGATGGCCAGGGGTATATCTACATTGATAGTTTCTCTGATAGCTTTTCCATTATCAATGGTCTCAACCGTGGCGAGGTATTCGAGGTTATCCTCTATACGCTGGGCAATTTTGTTGAGTATATTACTTCTTTCAGTAGCCGAAGTTTTGCCCCATGTTTTAAATGCTTCATGGGCGGTGCTCACTGCCAGCTCCAGGTCTTCTTTAGAGGAATGGGCCGCTTTGGTGAATACTTTACCATCAATAGGGGAGATGTTATCAAAGTATTTCCCATTCACAGGGGGCACAAATTTACCGCCAATGTAATTGTCGTAATGAGATTTGAATTCTGGTCTTTCTACTAAATTTTCCATTTTTTTGATATTTGGTTAACACAAACCTAAGGGATAAGGGATCGTTTAGATAGTAAAATCGTTTCATTCAGTAGCATTATAGTTGCAGGCTTGTATCATTCATAACAGATAAATTTTGTTATATTAGATTTGTTATCTAACCAAATCCGCTGTGTGATGCAATATAAACTGAACGACGTAAGGCTAAGTAATATTGATAATTTGCAAACCCTGGTTGAAAACCGGACCTCTTATACGCTTGAACGTTGCGAGCTCAATGTGTTTGAAACCTATAAAGAATCTTACAAAGTCCCTTTAACGTTTAACGATTTTGTGATTACGAGCATGTTGCGCGGCAAAAAAGTGATGCACTTGTTTGATGATAAAGGTTTTGAGTACATCCCTGGTCAGACGGTTATCGTGCCGCCTAACGTGACTATGAAAATTGATTTTCCTGAAGCTACGCAGCTAAATCCTACACAATGTGTTGCATTGGCCATTGAAAGCGAGCAGATTAAACATACGCTGAACTATCTGAATGAATTTTTTCCAAAGGAAGACAGCAAAGCAAAATGGATACTGAACTACGATGAATACCATTTTTATAATAACGAAGAGATTGCTTATTTGATTAACAAAGTTATCAGAATTTGTTCTGAAAGCTCTACTGAGAAAAATGCATTGGCAGATCTTACCCTAAAAGAGCTGTTGATCAGGATCATGCAAAGCCAGAATCTGAAATCCTGTGCCGACCAGCAGGTGAACATCAATCAGAATCCTTTTGCCTATGTTATAGGATATATCAAGGCCAACCTGAATGAAAAAATTAGTATCGAGCACCTGAGTAACAAGGCCTGTATGAGTAAGGCTACATTTTACAGGCTATTTAAACGTGAACTTGGCATCAGTCCCAATGATTATATCCTGGCAGAAAAGATGAACAGAGCAAAAGTACTGCTGTCTGATCCGGCAAACAAGATATCATTTATCAGTTATGAACTGGGATTTGCAGACCCCAACTATTTCATACGTACATTTAAAAAGATAGTGGGCATAACACCGGGTGCCTATCAGGTAAGGGTTGGAAATAGCTTTGTTCACTAAGGGACAGTTAGCTCGCCAGCAGTGAATTCCATTCTGCAGTGCCTGTTAACGCCTCACTACTTTATTGAACACCATTTTCCCTGTATCTGTCTCTATGCTGAGTTGTGTTGCAGTAATCAGGTATTTTCCACTTAGCTGCAACCTCTTTTTTACCGTGTCAGGCGCTGAGTTTGCTATCATCCTGATAGGGCTCATTTTATATTTATTGGTGTAACCCAGCATTAGTATGCGGTCTTTGGTAAAGCTGTATTCTCCATTTGCAATTATTTTATTATCTAATTTTTCAGAGACTTTGAATGTGTTATTCGCTTCAAAATACAGGCGCTTGAAAGGTGCGGAAGCATTAGTGTTTTGCCAGGTTCCATAAAATTGGGTGAGGCCCATATACTTGCTTTTTAAATTGTTGAGTAATACAAATAATCCGATAAATACAATTGGAATATAAACCCACTTAATCTTACTTGTTTTATTGAACCAGTTGGGGCGTTCCTGATCCTGAAACAATGGTGGCTCTTTGTAGAAGTATTTGAAAAAAAGCGGGAATTCAGAAAAGAAAACAAACAGCGCCATGATAGTGAGGACGGTTGCCATACCCTGGGCCCCGTTAACGTTATATGCATAGTCAACCATTAAAATATTCACCATAAAGCTGAGATAAAGCACAATGCCAATCCGGGTTGTCTTTCTGAAAAAGAGGAGCAGGGAGCTGACGATCTGAGCGGCGGCGATGCACAATCCATACCAGAAAGAATAGCCATAATAATACCAGGTCAATTCAAATCCGCTGAGCAATCCAACTGGTTTATCATAAGTGCTGGGTTGTGAGGTGAACTGCGTTCCCAATATTTTTGCGAAGGCATAAGAGATAATGATCGTCGCTAAAAAATAACGGCAGAATGTGTGCAGGTAGAAATGTATTTTTCTCCAATTCATGAGGCGTGTTTTTAATAAATTTAAAGAGGCGTATACTTGGCTCATTAAATTTATTAAAAAATCATGAAAATTCCTCTTTATGTTTAATACTTTTCATAAGAATTATTAATACACAATCACCTGCCGTAAATGTGGCGGCGCGATATTGCATAAATAATTAAGCCGTGATATTGCAGATTCAATCATATTAAGGTATAAGTTGCTTTTATACACCAACCATGCACAAACAGGAGTGTAGTATCACCCTTTCCTTCGTCTAAATAATCTATTTGAACGCCCTGGTTAACCACTTTATCTTTTCTTGCCGCTGCTTGGTCCGCGAGCTGTTTGTACAGGATGCGACAAGGCCAGCGAGAGCTACCAATGCTAAGAAGTTGAAGGCTTTCATGTCAAGACAATTAATTTCATTCAATATACATAACCAAGTCAATTGCGGCAATTAATTGACTATTTTTAACAATGCCAAGAAACAGAATATTTCATTCACTGAATGGCTGGCTCCTTAAAATAGCGGTCAGAATGCAATAAAACAGCCGCCCAATAAATCGGTACGGCTGTCATTTTTATACATGGAAGGAAAAACAGTTTGTGCTAAACGTTAGGAAATCCTATTTCTTGTCCAGATACAAAATATGCGGTTCGCCGGTTTCACCAGCTTGTTTTCGGTTGGCTGCCAATTCGGGCAGGACAAAAAATTCTTTGGCCTTGGCAACTGCTGTTTTCATATTAATTCAGGTTAGTTAGTCAAATTCAACGCTGTGAGCTTTTTAGCCTGGAGGGCAAGTAGCATTTAAACCGCGGCTATGAGTTGGATATGGGTATAACATGAAGTTGATAAAAAATTCCTGAATTTTATATGGGTATTTCTTGCTATTCTTAAAGCTGAAATAGTTGGCGTGAAGTTATTGATAAGTGGAGATTTTAAATTGGTTATTCCAATTTCGCAATTTCCAAACTGCCTTTGTATACGTATACTTTAAGTAACTTTTGTGTTTTGATAGCCTCGTGTATAACACTCATTGTAGCGTTTGCCTGGATATTATCTAAATTGATATTATATGCAGCATCAGCTGCTTTGAAATAGAGTGTACCAGTAAGTTTTTTATCGATGTCGAGCTTTATAGGGATAAGGCTGGCATAATACTAATAGCGGGAAAAATTTTCTCATGATACATATTTTTATGCTACATAAAAATAATATAAATTTTCCTTATGTGTGATTTTTTTAAATAAAAAAATTGAAGCGGTGGTATAATCACAAGGCCTGACATGAATTGTCAAGCCTTGTGTAATGTGTAAGTATGTTTATTGGGCTTTTAGCTTTACTTAACAACTGTAGCTTCAAGTTCAATTGATAACGTTTCGTACAATACTTTTACTTCGCAAAGGGTAGTGACTTGTTTAATACCGTGTTTGGCTATCCAATCCTGCAAGACATCGAAACAGGTCCAAAGCTCGTCAGACTTGGTGGTCAGCACATTCAAACGCACAATATTCTTACATTCATACCCTGCGCCGGTAATGACCTTTTCCAGATTTTCTATTGCCAGATGTAATTGTGTTTTCACGTCGGCAGTACTTGATGTTCCATCGGCATGTACCGCTGCCTGTCCTGCACAATAAAGTGTGCCTTCAACATTTTTTACTTCAACGGATTGAACATAACTACGACTATCTTGCCATTCCCATGGGCTGAATTCTTTTTTTTCCATATCGTTATTCTTTGCGCAAATACAATCTGCCTGTGAAAAGCAATAACATAACTTTCATCATTCAGCTGCACTGCAGTTTAAAATTGTTAATACAAAGTTGCAAAGAGTGTAAGAATTATGGGCGTGAGTTAGCGCACGAATTTCCAGTGACCTATATCACACTAAGACGACAGCCTGCTGAGCGTTTCTCTGGAAACACCAAGAAAGGTTGCAAGGTGGGTTTTCGGAACACGTTGTACCAGTGCGGGGTACAACTTTAGAAATTGTTCATACCGATCTTTGGCATTTGAAGTAAGCAAAGAAATGATACGTCTCTGTGATGAAACATGACCTGCATTGGCTTTCATTAAAAAGAAATAAGCCACCTTTTGCATACCGCTGCACAGTTTGTGGTAATCATCGAGCGTGATACACAATACTTCAGTATCTTCAAGACATTCCAGCGAAAGCGTGGCTTTTCCTTGTGCCAGATATGCCTGGAAATCGCTTTCCCACCAATCTTCCATCGCAAAAGCGATAATATACTGCTTTCCCGAAAGATCGGTGTGTACTAGTTTCAATAGCCCTGACACTACGTAATATGAATATTTAACGCTGTCACCTTCCTGAATTAAAAACTGATGTTTTTTATATTTTCTTATTGTGAAGTGCGACTGCACAAACTCAAATTCTTGGTTGGTTAGGGCAATCGTTTTTTCAATATGTTCCCTTAGTTTTACTTTGATATCTTCCATAGGGTCGTCCCGGCTACGCATGAGGTAATTGAACAGGGCAGTTTGTTTTGATACTGGATCAGTTCATTTGTAAAAGTAGCAAAATTCTAATAGTAGCTTACCGCTATGGCAGCAAGGGTTGGCTAATTTTTCAATTTCTTCAAATGTTCTGCAGAATTGGTGTTCGATGGATCGAGTTCAATTGCAATGGTATAGTATTTAATGGCAAGGGCTTTATTGCCTGTGCTTTCATAGGTCTCAGCCAGACTGTCATAGGTATTGGAGCTTTTCGGAAAGAGCTCTACATTGAGCTTGAAAATTTCAAGGGCTTTGTCCCTCTGTCCTTTACCAAGTAATCGATAACCAAAACTATTTATTTCTCCTTCAGAATATTTCAGCTTAGGATCGCTTTTAAGCAGTTCTTTAGCCACGGGAATGGCCTGCTCGAATCCGTTTTGATTTAACTTTATAAGCAAAGCATTGAGCGCGGCCGAATAGCCAAATCCTTCTGAAGATCGCTCTGTAGCGCCGAAATAGAGTTCGTTATAGATAGCTTTTCCTATCTGATCCAGCGCATCCTGCGTTCCATTGTCACTTTCGTTGGAAAGAGCAATAAATGCGAAATCCCTTTCCGGATAAAGTACACCATAAGAGGCAAAACCAAATGTACCTCCAGAAGTCCAGATTTTCCGTTTGCCGTCGAAGTTTGTTTTAGTCCACCAGTTTAAACCTACAGCGTTACTCTGCTCGTCCCCCCAGGTAGTTTGATGGCTAAGTCTCACCTTTGAATCCTTTTCTTTCAATTGATAGGTCATATACTTGATCATATCTGCTAAACTAGACTTAATGGCGCCAGCACTACCAGCATCTTCTGGAACGTCTGGCATCACCACGCCTTTGTCATTGTAGCCAATGGCTGTAATTGGTTGTAATGATACAGGAATTGATACGAATGTGCCTGACATCTGCAGTGGTCCTGTTATATATTTTTTTAGCAGGGCAGGGTAACTTTCTCCATAAATATTTTCCAATAAAAAGCCCATTAATTCGGCTGCAGTGTTTGAATGTACGCCTTTTAAACCTGGTTCAGTGGTTAGCTTTACCTGATGAAGATCGGCTAAAAACATTTCCCTGGTATAGGTATCATGTATTTTCTTGAACTCAAAAAGTTGTGAGTCCAGATCCTTGGTTTTAAAGGCTGGCAGTTTTTCTGGCAGATTATTAGGCAGGCCAGAGGTAAGATTAGCCAGGTGTATTAACCTGATAGGTTTTCCCTGATACTGGAGATTATCATAATTGCCTTTGAGATATTTTCTGATATCAGCATTCAGGTTTACCTTTTTTTCCTCTACTGCTTGTGCGAGTAATAAGCTGGTAAACGTTTTTGTAATTGATCCGATTTCGTAAATAGTTTGGTCGTTAGGCTTGCCAGTTAGCCCTTTATGCGTGGTTCCAAAGTGATATTGATAGGTTTTGCCCTTACTGATTACACCAATGGAAAGCCCCATCCTGGCTCCGTTCTTCATAAATGAACCTGCAGCATGTTCAACAATAGTATCGATATTTTGGGCCCTGGTTATTACAACAGGTAAGATGAACAGGAGGCTGGTTAGTAGTTTTCTCATAAAGTAGAGTTGAATAGCTGTAGTTAACTGGTGTAGTGTTTTTTAGATATTACACTTACCATTTAGTTACACAAATAAAAAATAATAATCATTTGTCTTGGAAATGTTCAAAAAACCGTCGTCCTGAATGCATTCTGGCCACTGACTTGCGGCCTTAACTTAATATTATAGACCTTTCAACATTGATCTCCCTGAGGAACAGGGAATCGTGTGATACTAACAGAAGCGTTCCTCTGTATTCATTCAAAGCTGCGGTGAGGATTTCAATGTTTTGAATATCCAGATTGTTGGTTGGTTCATCAAGAATGATCATATCAGGCGCAAGGTTAGTAATTGTGAGGCAGCAAAGCATTAGCCTCATTTTTTCACCACCGCTCAATGCCCTGCATGGTTTATCCCAGTAGGTTTTATCAAATAGAAAACGGTTGAGCCTGATCTTAACCTCGTGTTCCTGCAAAACACCAGAATTGAAATGCTGTGCTTGTTCATAGACGCTCAATTCATTATGAATTAAAGAATAATGCTGATCAATATAAACAGAGTTGAGACTTACGGTCTTGATATTTCCGGATTGTGGCTGAAGCCCGGAAAGTATCAATTTGATTAATGTGGATTTGCCAGATCCATTTGGTCCCTCAATGGCAATACGTTCTCCGCTGGAAATCTGAAAGTTTAAGGCTGCTTTCCAGAGTACTTTGTCGCCATAGGCGAAATTGATACTATTTGCGGTAATCAATACTTTGCCCAAAGGCAATGCAGCGTTATCAAAACCCATTTTCATTTGATCGATATCTGGCTGTTCTTTACGTAAACTGCCTAGTTCTTTGGAAATGGAGCTCACTTTTTCTGCATGCACGCCCTTTATCTTTGAACTGCTGTTTTCGGCATTGTTTCTAAGGGTATTCATGAAAATTGTAGGTACACCGGATTTCTCCTGTTTTCTCTTGCCCCTCGCATCAAGTTTCTGCTGCCTTTCCAGCGATTGCCTTTCGGTCTCTTTAGCTTTACGGAGGGCTTTTTCCTGGCTTTTCAGTGCCTGGTTCAGCGCTTCAGCTTCTATTTGTTTCTGTTCTGTATAAAAATCGTAGTTGCCTCCATAGATAGTAATACCACGTTTACTTAATTCAAAAATGTTATCAAGCAGGTTTAGTAATATGCGGTCGTGGCTTACGATCAGCACTGTATTTTTTGTGGAACTGATATAATTATAGAGTATCTCCCTGCTTTCGTTGTCCAGATGGTTACTTGGTTCGTCCAGCAATACAATCTCGGGCTGATGAATGCTGATTCCCGCCAGGAAAACTTTGGTCTTTTGCCCGCCACTAAGCGTCTGCAGTGGTTGATTCAGGTCTTGTATATCCAATTTCCAATGTGCAAAAGCTTCCTGGCATCGTTCCTCTATGGTCCAGTCGTCATTGAGTGTATCCATGTTTTCTTCAGTAACCTCGCCCTCGAGTATTGCATGCAGGGCATTCAGCTTATGATCTATATTTAATGCCTGGGCGACGGTGTGTTGATTAAACTGACCGAAAATTTGTGGCACATAGTAAGGCTGTGAACCGGTTGTTACAGATCCTACAGTAGTTTGTAATTGGCCGGACAACAGTTGAAGCAAGGTAGATTTTCCTGCGCCATTATTGCCAATCAATGCAATTTTATCAGATTTGTTGATGATCAGGTTGAGATCATCAAAGAGTACATCCCTGTTAGGATGTATATAGGTAATACCCTGAAGAATTATCATCATTCTTTCTTTAAAATGAATACTTGCGGATCTCATTTGATATGGGCCGCTTTATTTTTTTCTGAAAGAAATGATATCCTACATGCGATTTATTGTTGATGACGGACAAATATAATAAAATTTCAAAATCGCAGAAGATGCTAAATCAGCATTTTTGCTGAACTATTCTACAAAACTGGTATATTTGGGTGATTATGGGTTACGCAAAAGAAAGAGGAAAGCTTGAAAAGCTATCCGCAAAAGTTGTTGGTCTGGACATTTTTAACGAAAAGAATTTAGCCGTTCTTAATGACAGCCATGAAAAATATTCGCACACGGTTAGAATTTTAAAAAATAAAGAACCTGATGCATTCACTGAATTGTACCAAAAAGAATTGCAGGAAGTGAAAGAAGGCAAAAAAGCTGTGAAAGAAAGTGAAACTGATGAAGCCCGTCAGCTGAGTTTCGTTCAATATAAAGATTCAATTATCAATGCGCTGGAAAAAACTATTGAAGCAACTAAAAAGTTCGTTTAAATAGATACCGCCTTTTTATCAAAGATGATATGAGGGTATAAAGATGATGTAAGGGTACAATAGATATTATCGGAATATAAGATAAGGGGCTTTGGAAACATTGCCCCTTTGCTTTTATGTAGAGACTGTGAACTGAAGTTTACACTTTTGCCTTTACACTCCCTTTATGTAATGAAGAATTTGTTCTTCATTTTCCGTTTGATTTTACAAGGTTTATTAATTAAATTCGGCAGAGTTAATTTCGTTCGTCTTCATTTAATTAATTGTTTCCTACATGAATATATATACCAGGTCATTTGTCTTCT
>Ga0247816_10000166_pt1 | contig 39411 bp, 39 predicted proteins | sample UWRJL209509C1_FD_179930 | JGI IMG/M metagenome (GOLD analysis project Ga0247816, IMG submission 179930) | Plant litter microbial communities from Arlington Agricultural Research Station in Wisconsin, United States - UWRJ-L209-509C-1 | ecosystem: Environmental > Terrestrial > Plant litter >...
TTATAAACTTCACGCTGGTTACGGTCTCTGTTTTCACATTAAACAGTTTAACAAAAGCTACAGAATTGAAATTAGCATCATAGCTATTACCAATAATATAAGCTACATCACCATTGATTGCCATTCCTGACGCAGAAAAATCAGCGAATGTTTTAGTCACCGCATCTGTTTTACTATCGATAATAGCCATTGCCGGGGCCACATCAGCATAGTTGCCCGAAGATAAAATATAGACATCACCATACTGATCTGCGTAAACCCCACGCGGATTTGCCGTTACCGTAATTTTTTTTGTCTCCGTTAACGTGGTCAGGTCAACCACAGAAACAGTTTTATCATAATTCGGATAATCCAGACCGCCGGAATTCGCCACATACAATTTACCATTTGCAACTGCCATCCTTTCCGGGTTCCTGCCTACAGTAATATACTTTTCAACTGCTAATGATGCAGTATCAATCACCGCCACTGTACCATCGTACGAAGAAACATAAGCTTTGTTTTTATTGAACACGACATATCTTGGCTGTCTGCCTGTCGCTCCGTTAGTGAAAGAGATTTGTTTAAGACTGATCGCAGACTGCGCGTTTACCACTTCTACTGTATTTGAACCGTTCACAACAATGTACATTTTTGAGCCATAAACGCCGGCATCGTTACCCGTATCACCCAGACCGCGACCATTTCTTAGTTTAAACTTATCCGCTACTGTAACCCGGGCAGCATAATTGTAATAGGTAAGGCTGCTGTTGTTCGCATTAAACAGACCTTCTGATAAGATAAAAAGGCCCGGCCCGTTTTCCTGAAAATCGGGATTGATATCATCATTTTTGCTGCAGGAGCTAAACACTGCGGTTATTGCCAGTGCAAATAAAATGTAGTTGAGTTTGAATTGTTTCATATGTTGAAATTAAATAGTGACTTTTAAGGACAACCTTACTGATCTTCCAGGCATAGGGAAGCTTCTGATAAAGGCGTAGTTGGTATTGAACACATTATTGACCTCAAACGAGGATGAAACCGGCAGGCCCGAAAACTTAAACATCCAGGTTAGCGAAGCATCACTTACCGAGAAGCCAGGTACTTTATACTCAGGCAGGTTTTCACTTAGATAGTAACGATGTGAGGAAAGAATATGGTTAAAGAAAATTCCGACAGTTGCATTGGTCACACCCGCATTAAAAGCACCCGTATGCTCCGGAGTATAGGGGATCTGATCCATATAAACAGAAGATTGCGAATTAGTTTTATCAACCGCGCGCTGATAAGTATAATTCAAAGCGAACAGTGCAGCCCATTTTTCAGTCAGCTGATATTTAGTCTTCGCAGAAAAATCTATCCCCCTCACATCCACCTTGCCCAGATTACTCATGCTCCAGCTAAAAATATCCTTATTGGGAACTGCGATAATTTTATCCTTAATATGATTATAATACGCATCCGCAGTTAGCGTCAGATAAGTCAGCCTCCCAGTATATGTTTTTGATAACGTTGCCCCAACATTGTATTGCTTTACGTATTCAGGCTTTAAATTTACTGTTCCCAGCCTCGTATAATACAGATCATTGAACGTCGGGTTGCGGAAGATATCTTTATAAAACGCCCGCAGCTGCAGTCCTGAGTTTTCAAAAGGTTCAACAGAATACATCAATGTTGGCGATAAGATAGATTTAGATGGTGCTCCTTTTCCATTCTCTACCCATTCATTAATAGCAGTATGCAAAAGATTTGCCTGGAACTTAGACCGGCCAACCGTGTATTTTCCGGCGATTACCTGTAATACTGTCAACCTCGTAGGATAGGCAAACTGGTACAGGTTTGTCTTTAACTGGTTAACTGCGGCATCAGCAGCATAAGACACTTCAAGCGCCTCCAAAGGACGGTAAGAAACAGCAGCAGATAAGTAGTATTCCTTTTGTTTATACCGCTGGTCGAGCTCTCCCTGTATATTCAGGTAATCCGGATCCAGGTACCTTGTATAAGATTGAGACAATTTAGTATTTAACAGCAGCTGCAGGCTATTGCGCCATTTCTTTTCGTAAGTCGATTGTACAAAAACGTCTTCGTTCCATAACCGCTGTGCCGCATAGTCATTATAAAAAACTACCGCCCCCGGCAAACCTCTTTCAGATTTATAATAATTGCCCCTGATGCTAAAATTACTGGAATCCCGATCAGTATAATAAACTGCCGCATCAGTTTGAAAGGCATCTATATCTGTATTTTTACGTTCCACCTTTTCAGCAGATCCGTCACCTTCTACCTTGTACTTGTACCTGCCATTTGCATGTGTATTAAAGGTATTTACTTTGAAAGACCATTTACGGTTCATCGCCTGGTCCAGTTGCAGCATCGGTTCCAACAAGCCAAATGAACCTGTTTTAATACCAATAGTTAACTGAGTTGGCTTTTGCAGGGTAACGATAGGTTTTGAGGGTTTTATCATCAGCACGCTGGCACTGGCATAGGCGCGTGCAGGTAATGTAATTACGTCAGGCTGTCCGTTGTATAATACAATCTCTTCCAGGTTATTCAATGATAACTTTCCTAAATCTACCTGCCCGTTCTGGGCATCGTTCATTTGGATTCCATCGTAAAACACACCGGTATGGTTAGCCCCGAGACTTCTTACGGATACTGTTTTTAAACCCCCTATTCCCCCATAATCTTTGATATTCACACCAGAAAGGTTCCGGATTGCGTCGGCGACATTATTAGCCGCATAACGCTTAAAATCTGAGGAATTTACCTTTTGAGACGGGGCGATACTTTGCCTGGTTACTGTCTGCCCTTTTATTTTCACTTCTTTCAGTGTTTTTTTTGCAGGCGACTGTCCCATGCCAGGAAATGACATAAATAGTCCTGTGCAACAAATTGCAGCGGAAACAAGCCTGGAAAAACCTATACCCGAAAGGGCATACTGTTTAGTATTCATTTTGTTGTGAGGGTTACCCACAGCAAACAGCAGATTAAAGAAATGATTACGTCATCACAAGCACTCACCCCTAGCTCCAATCCCCGAAAGCTATGAAATATAAGGCTAAAGGCAGGTCTTCTGACTTACTCCCGGGGATTCTGCCTTCCCAATCTTTTCACAGACCAGTGGCCAGGATTTGAATTCCGTTGTGGAGCTTACAGCTGCGGGACAGTTACGGAATTACACCGTATTCCCTTTTAATCCTGATCCATCGGGACCAGAAACCAAAAGCAATGCAAAGCTATTAAAATAAGCTAAACTTCCTCCAATAAATTTTTCTTGTAGTCTTCCAGCTTAGCCATCTGGTCATCCGGCAACTCCGGAAATTTAAGTTTCATATCAGCAAAAGCCTGTTCCAGGATCTGGCTGATCGTTAAACGGGCAAACCATTTTTTATCTGCCGGAATGATATACCAGGGTGCATCCGCAGTAGAAGTTTCTGTGATTGCATTTTCGTAAGCAGACATATAGTCTTTCCATAACTCCCTTTCTGTGATATCAGCACCAGAAAACTTCCAGTTTTTGTCAGGGTTGTTTATCCGTTCCAGGAAACGTTCCTTCTGTTCCTCTTCAGACACATTTAAAAAGAACTTCAGTATTTTTGTACCGCTGGCAACCATGTGCTGCTCAAAATTACGGATACTATCAAAACGTGATTTCCAAAAGTCTTTGTTCATCTTTTTCACATCGTCTATCCCGGGGATCCTTTCATTTAAAACATACTCCGGGTGAACTTTACAAACTAAAACGTTCTCATAATGGGACCGGTTATGAATACCTATCATTCCTTTCTGCGGCAGCGCCAAATGGTGCCTCCATAAAAAATCATGCTGGTACTCATTTGTTGTTGGTGTTTTAAAACTAAAAACCTGGCAGCCCTGTGGGTTTAATCCAGACATCACATGCGAAATCGCGCTGTCCTTACCGGCAGCATCCATCGCCTGGAATATAATCAGTAAAGAATGTGTGTTCTCCGCATATAATGTTTCCTGGTAAGTGCTCAATTTCTCTTTAATCAGGGCCAGTAAAGCTTTACCTTCCTCTTTATCAAGATTTCCTGCTTCACTCGTACTAAAATCCTTTAATTTTATTTTTTTTCCCGGCACCGCTAAAAAGCGATCAGTTTCTTTACTCATTGCAATTGGATTTTAATTCGTGTATTTTTTGATTGGTCAATTGAGCAACCGAGTTAAAGACATATTTAAAGAGCATTTTGTTTTATTTCACAGCCTTACTTGAATTACCATCTCTTACCGTTAAATCGATTCATATAATAAATAGGTCATTACCTTAGCGAATTCAGATATATTTTGAACTAGTTAAAAATATAGTTTAAGACTAATTAGTTTGATTCAAGCTGGCAGTCTAACCTAACTTCTTCCAAAAATCCATCAAAATTCGGTAAGTTATGAAACCTGCTCATCCATCTCCTTGCTAGACTATATTCTTTACTACACCTCAGTGAAAATCCAAACATCAATTACCTTAAAACATTAAACAACTTCTTGTTAATTAATATAACAAACCGTAATTAACTAAAAATACCTATATAAATATCTAATCGTGACTAAAAATATTGTTATTATCTCAAAAAGATTTGATTAGTTAAAATATAATTTGAAAAAATTATTTATTATTTTAAATTTGTCTAAATAAACTTAATGACCTCATAATAATTAAAGTTAAGAGACACAGAAATAGTTTATAAACATTTTAAACTTATAAACCAACCCAAATCCAAAATGAAGAAAAATGTTATCGGAAGACTAATTCTGTACACTTGCATGCTAATTACAATTTCCTGCAGCAAAAACCTCCAAGAACCAACCAACAACTTAAAAAATGATTTTACTACATCAGTTGTGAGACGTTATTATGATTCTTTGAAAGTGAATCAAAAAGTCAGGCTATCTAAATCTGTAACTACGCTAGAAAACTACCTAACCCCAAATTGGGAGGATGGAGTAAAAAGCAAATCAGGGAAATTCAATACAATGGAGGTTCCGATCTTTAATTCAAAAAGAGAGACAAATTTATATCAATTGAATGAAGTGGGGAAAGGTGATGATAAGCTTAGAGCGAACTTTTCGTTTTCCAGATTACTTTTTTATGCCACTGCGGACGGAAGAATAACTTCAAACATCATCACATACATACCAGACGAAAAATACATAAAAAATAATAATAGTCTAATGTCCAAAAATAAGTTTAACAATCTAGATAAATCTTTCTATGGATTTTTAGAATACAAAGATATAAATGGTATTCCTAAAGTATTGCTACGAATTGAAAATGGCATAGTAGTACATAAGTACATCATCACTCCTAATTCTAGTCTTTCAAAATCAGCAAACACAGCTGCAGTTACTGTAGAAAATGGTACACTTGCAGTGAATTGCCATCCAATGTGTATACCTATTTATCGAACTATCTGTACAGGTATAGCTACAGGAACGGGGTTTGAGGAAGATTGGACATGCGAAACTTTTATATTTGGCGAATCCTGTTATTACGTTTGTGATGGAGAACCTGACGTTCCCCTACCAGGTGATCCCGGAACCGGTCCTGGAAGTACGCCAATTTTTGGAGAAAATGGATCTAATGCCATGGTCAGCGATGCCTCCTTTCCACAACTTCTTGACTATATTGCATCCATTGGCTTACAGAAGTCCGATACTTTTTCTGCAACACTGACTTTCGAACTTGGACAATTTGAAGGTAAGGTAACAGAAATTTATGATAGCAATGGTAAAGTTGTAGTTGCATATTTCAGACCTAATGAAGGTAGCTCGACATTCCCTGCTGGTTTTAATTACGCTATTGGAAATGGAAATAATGACGCAAGTTCACCTGATAGCGAATCTTATTATCCGCAATTAGGTTATCCAGTGGTAGATCCTTTTTCTTCTTATACTAATGGTCACGGATCTATAATTAATGTCGCTTTCGAGTCAGATCCGAATTTAACAGATGGTGATCCTGATATATATTGGTGGAATGATAATACAACATCTTTTCCTACGCAAAATCTTCCAACATGGGCAAATATGAATAGTAATTATCCTAAAGATGCGAGTGGAGGAGACTTACCAGGGCCTCAAGTGTATTCGCTTGTTGGAGGGGCGGTCCTAAACTTATACAATAGCAATCCAAGCAAATTTCAGAATGGCTGTGCATTGAGAGTTTCGCGAGCCCTTAATTATTCAGGCGTAACTATTCCGGCTATCAGCGGGCAAACATGGAAAGGTAGTGATAATAAAAATTATTTCTTAAGTTCGGCTCATTTGTATAATTTCATGAAAAAGACATTTGGCTCAGGAAACATTATATTAAATCAGAGTGATGGCGGAACCCTTGGTCAATCTTTTCAGGATAAACTATCTGGTAATAAAGGTATTTATATTATGGAGGCATCATATCCAGCGAGATTTGGTGCATTAGGACATGCCACTTTGTTTAATGGCTCGATAGGTGTCGGCGGTCATACTTACTTTAATGCACCTGGGGGCGTAAATAAAATAACATTATGGAAATTACAATAAATAAGATAGGATTATCTATTCTAATTATTTTCTCATCATTCGCTATAGCTAGTTGTAAAAGAGAAATTAAGGCAGATATTGCGCAGGATTCAATCCTGGTAAAAAAGCAAGAATTATTAAAAGAATATGCACTGTGTAACTGTGTCAGCCTTGCATCTAATAAGGACACCGTAGTAAACAATGATATAAGCCTTGCTATCTATCGAGAAATAACTGACTATACTGATTTGAAAGTATATAAAATTATTGACAGCATATCGAAGAATGCGGCAGATTCTATACATCCAAGTATAATTGCAGATTATGGAGATAAAAAACCCATTTTATTGGATTGTATCACGTTTTATAAAAGTAAAAAACTTGATTCACTTGTAAAAACTTTTAATGTCACTATTGATAATAATAAATAGTGAAATCAATCAAACGGCTTCTGATATATTTTATCTGGAAAGCCGTTTGATTGATATTTTAGCCTAATTCTTCCTATAGAAACACTCAAAACTTGAAATAAGAATTACCAATCAACGTTTCGTTTTCCTTTACTTTTTCAGGTATATAGGTAGCATATTTTTCGAGGCTTTTATCTAAGGTAAAAGTTACTCCAAGCAACTTTTCTCTTGTCTTATTCTTGTTACTGGAAGTCTTTTTCATATTGCAAAGGCATTATGTTTCTGAATACAAACATACATTTTATTTAAAATAAATATTTAATATCTCAGGAAAACACTCACAAAAGATCGTACTCACACTATACCATAATTTTAAGAATATATTTGCGTTAATTTGCAACCAAGATCTCCACCAGATCGAACAAACACTATTTTACTAATTTTTTTACCATACCGCATGTTTAAAGAGATCCATAATAAATATCTTCGTTACTTTTCAGTATTTATTTATAGTATTATTATCTTCTTTTGTGCCCTGCAGCTAAACTTTTTGTGGCTGTTTGGCTACTCGCCGTCATTTCATGACATTAAAACCCCTACCCTGCGTGTGGGTTCAGAGTTATATACATCTGATGGTAAACTGATAGGCAGATATTACAAGGAAAACCGTACTCCGGTCAACTTCAAACAGATTTCTCCAAGCGTGATCAATGCGCTGGTTGCTACCGAAGATGCACGTTTTTATCAGCATATGGGGATTGACTTCCGTTCTGTACTATCCAGCGGAATCGCGGTAGCTAAAGGTGATCCACGGGGCGCAAGTACCATCACGCAGCAGCTGGCAAAAAACATGTACCGCACCAGGTACAACAAATCACAGGGATTCATTAAACATGTTCCTGTAGTACGCACTATAATATATAAATTTAAGGAATGGATGACAGCTGTAAAGCTGGAATCCAATTATTCCAAAAATGATATCATTACCATGTACCTGAATACAGTTCCCTTTGGTAACAATACCTATGGGATCAAAACTGCGGCAAGGATCTATTTTGATAAACAGACAGACTCACTCAGCGTGCCTGAATCGGCTTTATTGGTAGGTATGCTTAAAGGTACTTCTACTTACAACCCGATCCGGTATCCCGAACGCGCATTAGAACGAAGGAACGTTTCTTTATCGCAAATGAGTAAATACGGTTACATTACAGCTAAAGAACTAGCGGACTATAAAAGTTCGCCGGTAAAACTAAAAGCAGGACGAGTAGATGAAGGCAGTGACGGTGATTCTTATTTACGGGCTGCCGTTTCCAAAAACCTGGAAAAATGGTGTGAGAAAAACGGATACGATCTTTATGAAGATGGCTTAAAAATATATACCACCATTGATTCTAAACTGCAAAAATACGCAGAAGAGGCAGTGGCCGACCAAATGAGGATCATTCAGAAAAGGTTCTATAATGTATGGGGCAACGAAGACCCGTGGCAAGATTCAGAAAAACATAAAGTAGATTATCCAAACCGTGCGATGCACAACCTGCCAATTTATGCGATGCTGGAGAAAAAGTTCCCTAATAATCCGGATTCTGTAGAAGCTTACTTCAATAAAAAGAAAAAGATGCAGATCTTTTCTTACAAAGGAGACCGTGACACGTTATTTTCCACGCTCGATTCGATCCGTTATTATGGAAAGATTATGAACACCGGAATGATGACGCTTGATCCTTTTAGCGGAAAAATCAAAGTATGGGTTGGTGGTGTAGATCATAAATTCTTTAAGTATGACCACGTAAACCAGGCTAAACGTCAGGCTGGTTCCACATTTAAACCATTTGCTTACCTCGCTGCATTTGAAAGCGGCATGGGACCATGTGATACCTTTGTAGATAAACCTGTCCGTATCAAATATGACGAAAAAGGAAAAACAGAATACTGGGAGCCAAGAAATGCCGACTGGAATACTACTTACCGCGAAATGTCCCTGCGTGCAGCAATGGGACGTTCTGTAAATACTGTAACGGCACAGGTAACAGAAAAAGTAGGCTGGGATAATGTAGTTAAATGGGCACATGAATGCGGAATTGAAAGTCCGCTGCAATCTGTACCCTCTGTAAGTTTGGGCCCGAACGACGTATCTGTATATGAAATGGTAAGAGCTTACGGTACCTTCCTTAACAAAGGCGTAAGAACTGATCCTATTTTGGTAGAAAAAATCACCGATCAGGATCATAACGTAATCGAAGATTTTATCCCTAAAACAAAAAGGGTATTATCAGAAGAGATCGCCTGGTTAATGTTATATATGTTCCGCGGAGGAATGGAAGAGCCCGGAGGGACATCAAGAGCATTATGGGAATGGGACCTTTGGAAAAACAATAACCAGATCGGCGGTAAAACAGGAACCTCTTCAGACTATGTTGATGCCTGGTACATGGGGATCACAAAAGACCTCGTAACAGGTGTATGGGTAGGATGCGACGAACGTTCTGCGCATTTCAAAAATGGTGAAACCGGGGAAGGCTCACGTACCGCATTGCCCATCTTCGCTAAGTTTATGGAGAAGGTTTACCATGATAAAAGCACAGGTTACACTTATGGGCCATTTCCAAAAGCTACTGTACCTATCACGAGGGACATCAACTGCCCTACCCCTGAGTACAGAACCGATACTGCAACAACAGATAGTGTAGCTGTAGATTCACTAAGTACAGATATCCCGGTAGAAGGCGACGTACCGGCAGAACAGCAGGAAGAAACTAAAACAGAAGAAAAGAAAGCTCCGGAAACACCTGTTAAACAATTGGTACCTGTTGTGCCGCTTACCCGTAAAGAAGAGCGTGAATTGAAGAGAAAGCAACGCCAGGAAGAGAAAGAGAGAAAAAAGAAAGAAGATAATCCGCCTAAATAACAGCTGGTAGTATAAGGCAGATCGCATAAGCATCGCCCAAATTTTACTAAGATCAGCCAAAAGAATTTAATGGAAGCCCGCAAAATTTAAACACAATTGCGGGTTTTTTATTTAAGAACCAATCAGACCATTTTTGTATTGCTCTATCATCCTGCTCAGTTCAGGATAATCAGGAAGAAGCTGGCGGATCGTAGTAAAAATCCTGATGATCCGTACGTTAACATGAATTGAACGCTCAGTCTTCAACAATCCCGCCAGCATCGCCAATCCCTGTTCCGTAAATGCAACAGGCAAGTTCCTTACACTGGCTTTCCGTTTTATGGTGCTGTCCTGCTGCTGCAGGGAATAATAATCTTCAAGTCTTAACTGGAACATAAAATCATGCGGAAACCGTAATGAGTTATTTATCGCCAATGCCCTCACCTTCCTTGTTTCCATCTGGTACAACGCTGCCAGATCGGTATCAATCATTACCTTATGCCCTCTCAGAACATAGATGTGGTTCATGATCATTTCATCAGTCACCACATTTGCTACGGCCTCATTGTTATTCATATTTGGTTGTAAACTTAATGTAGAAATTATTTTTGCTTACTCAGGACATAATGCCCAGCGGCATCTTCACCTGGGTTGGGATTGGTCTGTTCATGGTAATATGCTCAAAATCCAATCCTATGGTCAGATCGATCCAGTCCGGATTGCAGGAACGCACCAAACGCTCCTTCTGCATCCTGGTAAACCTGCTGATTAATTTGAAGCGGTTAAGCGCCTGGATTTCTGTTTTGAATTCTTCAAAATACACCAGGCGGGTAAGCTGCTGGGCATTGTCGAAAAAAAGACTTGGCATCTGTTTATAAAAATCAAGCGTTTTAATTAAATCAGCGCTCATTCCCACGTGTAAACTAGTACGGTTTCTATCGGTTACGATGTAGACAAATTTTTTCATTGCTTTCAGCTTAAATTATTACCACTAATTAAATTAGTATATATATTTGCAGTACGAATAAATATTACTAACTTTATTGGTACAATATTACTAACTATTTTAGTAAAAACAAATTATTTTTAATCTTTTATTTTATGTCAAATATTTCCAGCAATCTCAAATACTTAAGAAAGAAAAACGGCCAGACACAGCAACAATTCGCTGATTTAATGGGAATTAAAAGATCTCTTGTTGGCGCTTACGAAGAAGACCGGGCTGAACCGAAATATGAATTGCTAAAAAGAATAGCAGAGAACTTTGAATTAACCATTGATGAGTTCATTAATGAAACCATTAATGACAAGTGGAAACCCAAGCTAAAAAGCCAGGGATCTAACCTCAGGATCCTGAGTATCTCAGTAGATGCAAGTGATAATGAAAATATTGAGATGGTTCCGGTCAAAGCAAGTGCGGGTTACCTGAATGGTTTTTCTGACCCGCAATACATTAAAGATCTGCCTAAATTCCAGCTTCCGCTGCCTTCTTTAAAACAAGGTACCTTCAGGGCATTTGAAATTACGGGAGACTCTATGTTGCCGATCCAGCCGGGAAGTGTGATTATAGGCGAGTATATGGACAACTGGAATGATGTGAAGACCGGAGAAACCTATATCGTTATCAGTAAAAACGAAGGAGTAGTATATAAAAGGGCCGGAAACCGTTTTAAAGAAAACAAGGAATTAAAGCTGATATCTGATAACAAAGTATATGACCCTTATATGGTTGCTGCTGATGACATCCTGGAAATATGGAAAGCAAAGGCTTATATTAGCTCTACACTGCCAGATCCGGCACCGGAACCTACTATGGAGACCTTAACCAATATGATGTCTCAAATGCAGAAATCCCTCTCACAAATGAATAAAAACTAACAAAAGATTTTAAACCCTTTGCCTTTTTTGTACTCTATGTTATCAAACAACATACAAATGAAACCTGCATAAGATTATATCTGACTAAAAGCAATGAACAATCTTGTGCAAGCTTCATCACCATTAAAAAGCAAATAATTACTGATGAAAAAATTATTTTTAACCCTCGCCATCGCCGTAATCGGATTTACCGCCAGTTACGCACAAAGTACAGCTAAAGAAAAACTGACCCCGGCTCAGAAAGCCGAAAAGACTACCGCTAAGCTACAGAAAGAGTTAGCCCTCACTGCAGATCAAAAACAAAAGATTTATGCGATAGAGCTGGATAAAGCAACAAAATCGGAAGAATGGCACAAAAAAGCCAAGGAAACGAAAAAGGCGATGAAAGATCAGCATGAAGCTGCAAAAGATGCTTCTGATGCACAAATTGAAAAAGTATTAAACGCAGATCAAAAGAAAAAACTAACTGCGCTCAAAGCTGAGAAAAAAGAGAAATCAAAAGATAAAAAGGAAAAACATAAAAACTAAGAAAGCCTAACTTAATTAGTTAATACTAAGAGCTGTTGTGAACTGGTTTCACAGCAGTTTTTTTTGTGCCAAAAAAAACGGCATAAAAAAAGGGAGCTGTTAAAGGCTCCCTTTCCTGATATAATAGTTGTGACTATTTAACTGTATCAATTACTGCTTTAAAAGCTTCTGGGTGGTTCATAGCTAAATCAGCTAAAACCTTACGGTTTAAACCAATGTTTTTAGTTGCTAATTTACCAATCAGTTGAGAGTAAGAAATACCGTGTTGACGAGCTCCAGCGTTGATACGTTGAATCCATAAACCGCGGAATTCTCTTTTCTTAACTTTACGGTCACGGTATGCATATTGCAAACCTTTCTCAACCGTATTTTTTGCTACAGTGAATACTTTACTTCTTGATCCCCAATAGCCTTTGGCCATATTAAGGACTTTTTTCCGTCTTCTTCTCGAAGCTACTGCGTTTACCGAACGTGGCATAGTGTTGTTGTTTTTTGATAAACGGTGTTGCGTATTTCAGCAAACTTACTACCGGGTACCTGGTTAAAATTTAATTATTTACCGATTGCAAGCATACGCTTAACGTTGCCCATATCAGCTGCGGACACCATTGAAGTGTGACCTAGATTACGTTTACGTTTAGTCGACATCTTTGTTAAAATGTGACTTTTGTAGGCGTTTTTTCTTGCAATTTTACCTGTTCCAGTAAGCCTGAAGCGCTTTTTAGCACTGGAATTGGTTTTCATTTTTGGCATAACCTATTCTTATTTATGTAATTTATTATATTATTTTTTTACAACTTTCGGAGCCAGGGTCAGGAACATACGCTTACCTTCTAACTTAGGCAGCAACTCTACCTTACCTATGTCTTCCAAAGCTTGTGCAAACTTAAGCAATAAGATCTCTCCCTGCTCTTTGTAAACAATTGCTCTACCTTTGAAATGGACATAAGCCCTAACTTTTTCACCGCTTTCCAGAAAACTCACGGCATGTTTCAGTTTAAACTGAAAATCATGGTCGTTGGTATTCGGACCGAAACGGATCTCCTTAATTACCGTTTGCTTTGCATTTGCCTTAATCTCTTTTTGCTTTTTCTTTTGTTCGTAAACAAATTTGCTATAATCGATTATTCTACAAACCGGAGGCACTGCATTCGGAGATATCTCCACCAGATCCAATTCCAGTTCATCGGCAAGGGCTAAAGCTTTTGCCAAAGGATAAATCCCTGGTTCAACATTATCTCCAGCTAACCTAACCTCCTGGGCTCTGATAAACTGATTAATATTATGTTCTGCTTCTTTCTTCTTAAAAGGAGGACGTGGTCCCCTGTTAAATCCTGGTCTGCCTAATGCCAAATTTATATACTGTTTAAACTGTTATTTCTTTAATTAATAATTCTCCAAATGCCTCAATGGTCATCTCTCCTAAATCTCCCTCACCGTGCTTTCTTACAGACACTTTTCCTTCAGCCATCTCCTTTTCGCCGATAATCAGCATATAAGGGATTTTTTTGACCTCAGCATCCCTGATTTTCCTACCGATCTTCTCATCGCGAAAGTCAATCAAACCGCGAATATCGGAATTATTTAGTTCATCTGAAACTTTTTTAGCATAATCTTCATACTTTTCTGAAATTGGAAGGATTATAAATTGCTCAGGCGAAAGCCATAACGGGAAATTACCTGCACAATGTTCAATCAATACCGCAACAAAACGCTCTAATGAACCAAATGGCGCACGGTGTATCATCACCGGACGGTGTTTCTGGTTATCACTGCCTGTATATTCCAGTTCAAATCTCTCCGGCAAGTTATAGTCCACCTGGATTGTTCCCAGCTGCCATTTTCTTCCCAGCGCATCTTTTACCATGAAATCCAGCTTCGGCCCGTAAAATGCAGCTTCCCCTAATTCCACGATTGTAGATAATCCCTTTTCAGCAGCAGCTTCGATAATCGCATCTTCAGCCAGCTTCCAGTTTTCGTCAGTACCAATGTATTTCGATTTGTTCTCAGGGTCTCTTAGTGATACCTGCGCAGTATAATCTGTAAAACCTAATGATTTAAATACGTAAAGTACCAAATCAATTACTTTCTTAAACTCCTCTTTTACCTGGTCCGGACGGCAGAATAAATGCGCATCATCCTGTGTAAACCCTCTTACCCTGGTCAGACCATGCAATTCACCACTTTGTTCGTAACGGTATACAGTACCAAACTCAGCGAAACGCAACGGCAGGTCCTTGTAAGAACGCGGCTTAACTTTATAGATCTCACAGTGGTGCGGGCAGTTCATTGGTTTTAAAAGGAACTCCTCCCCTTCCTGCGGGGTCTTGATAGACTGGAATGAATCTTTACCGTATTTCTCCCAGTGACCGGAAGTAATGTATAAGTTTTTGTGCCCGATATGCGGGGTAATCACCTGCTCATAGCCAGCTTTCGACTGTGCTTTGGTCAGGAAGTTCACCAAACGCTCACGCAAAGCAGTTCCCTTAGGCAACCACAGTGGCAAGCCCATTCCCACTTTCTCAGAAAAGGCGAACAATTCCAGCTCCTTACCTAATTTTCTATGGTCGCGTTTTTTCGCTTCCTCGATCATTAACAGGTATTCGGTCAGCTCACTTGCCTTAGGGAAAGTTACGCCGTAAATACGTGTTAACTGTTTTTTTGTTTCATCACCTCTCCAGTATGCACCGGCAACGTTCATCAGTTTTACTGCTTTCACGAAACCTGTGTTGGGGATATGCGGACCACGGCAAAGGTCAGTAAAGGCACCTTGTTTATAAAAAGTGATTTTACCGTCTTCCAATCCCTGGATCAGATCCAATTTATATTCGTCACCTTTTTCGGTGAAGTATGCTACAGCATCAGCTTTAGAAACACTTTCCCTTACAAAAACTTCTTTTTGTTTGGCCAGTTCCATGAACTTGTTCTCTATCGCTTTAAAGTCATCTGAAGAAAATTCCTGATCACCAAAATCCACATCGTAATAAAACCCTGTTTCAATAGCCGGGCCAATACCAAATTTAGTACCCGGATAAAGCGCTTCCAGTGCCTCTGCCATAATGTGCGCAGAAGAATGCCAGAATGTAGCCTTACCGGCAGTATCGTTCCAGGTCAGCAATTTTACAGTCGAATCGTTTTCAATTGGCCGGGCAGAATCCCAGACCTCGCCGTTTACTTCAGCGGCTAAAACATTGCGGGCTAAACCCTCAGAGATTGACAAAGCAATCTGGTGGGCGCTTGTACCCTTTTCATAAGGACGTACAGAGCCGTCCGGTAGTGTAATGTTAATCATCTACAACTATGATTTATATGTGAAAAATTTAATATGGTATTCCAATCACTTACAAGGTGATTTTTCGAAATACAAAGATAAGCGATTAGAAAAGATTTCTGGGAACGAATTTAAGAAAAAACAGGTTTGCCTATTTTGGCCCGTAAACTATTGTTTCAGAACCTTTTCCCATAATCACCATTGCCGTAAGGTTAACGAATAGCCCATGTGCAACCACTCCTTCTACCTGGTTTAGCTGTTCAGAAAGCCCCGCAGCATCAGTAATCAGTCCGAAATCGGTGTCTACAATCAGGTTATGGTTATCAGTGATAAAAGGCGCAGTGCCATCCATCCTTACTTTTCCCGTACCCTGTAAACCTCGCAGCTGCTGCAGTACATAGTTAAGCGCAAGCGGCAAAACCTCTACCGGCACTTTAAACTTACCGAGACGGTCTACCTTTTTCCCAGAATCTGCGATAATAATTTCTTTTTTGGTCATCGATGCCACGATCTTCTCACGAAACAATGCACCGCCCCCGCCTTTGATCAGGTTTAATTCTGCATCAAACTCATCGGCACCATCAATCGTAACATCAATAGCTGTCACCTCGCTCATATCGAGCATCCCGATACCAAGAGAGGTAGCAAGAGATAAAGTATGCTCAGAAGTGGGCACACACTTAATTTTTAATCCGTTCTTTACCAGTAAGGCCACTTCCTGGATGGCAAAGAAAGCTGTAGATCCGGTACCTAAACCAACTACATCATTATCTTTTATGAATTTAACAGCCTCGCGTGCAGCGGCCTGTTTTTCTATCTCTGTATGACTTAACTGCTTATCCAAAATGTAAATATTAATTTTATCCTGCTGTTATTAACAACAGGATAAAATTAAACAAAATAAATAAACACAAGCCGATAAATAAAATTTAAGCTTCGATTACAGCCGTTTCATTTACCATCAGTCTCCAGCTTTCGTTTTCAGGGATACCTGGTTTACGTTTTCCAAAAAACTGCACAATGATTACTCCTTTATCATCAAAAACCTCGATACTGGTTACAATACCATCCTCAGTAGGTTTTTTTACCAGCCATACCGAAGCAATTGCATCCTCACGCAAGTGCAGGTTAAAATCAGGGTCCAATACATTATACCATGGCCCTGCCTGTACCAATTTTTTAACCGGGCCAGTGTGAATCTGTATACAGCCTGCACTGCCTGTAAATACCATAATCTCTAAATCTGTATCAGAAGCTTTCTGCAGCACATTTTTTAATGATTCTGTAGTGATTTTAACTGCATGTCCTTCAGGTGCCAATCGCAGTCCCTGTGTTCTTGTCACCGCATATTTGCGCAGCAAGCCGTGGAAATCGTGGGTATCCTTTAAAGTCAGCCACCCTTCTTTAAAGCCCTCAGCATCTATAGCGGCATCTGGCTGCTCTACCACTTCTTTTTTATCCTTATTTATTACCAGCGCAGCGTTTTGATCTTCCGCCCTGAATTTTTCTACTAATCTGCTGTATGCATCGGCATCGCTGTCTTCAGTTACATAGATCTTATGCACAGCCTCGCCGTCTTTAGCAAAAAACTGGAGACTCTGACGGCCGCTTTCATCCACTGCAAAGGCAGAAGACCAAACACTCATAAACAACCTGAGGTCTATGTCGGGGTTTACCGCCAGCCCCATCGGGCCGGTAAAAGAGATATTATGGTAAACTCCTTTACGCTCATGCACGCAATAATCGTTACGTGTCAAAGCCATTACTTTACCCAGAGATTCCACAGATTTTAATATCTCTCTAAAATCATCAGTCAGACGTGTTACCGTACTGCCAACTGCCGTAGCAATCAGTTCTGCCTCTGTAGTGCCCAGCTGTTTTGCGGCATCTCTGATTCTTACTTTAGGGTTTTCCGCTTTAAAAGCTTCCCATTGTTTATTCAGTTCAATTGTATTCTCCATTATTATCTTTTTTATGTTTGTATAGTTGCCGGTATAACCAGCGGACAATCGTACCCTTCACAAGGCATCAGTTTAACATTAACGCTAAAAGTTTCATGTATATTTTCACAGCTGATCACTTCCATCGGTGTACCTATAGCTACTTTTCTACCTTCTTTTAACATCAGGATCTGATCTGCAAACCGCGATGCAAAATTGATATCATGCAATATACAGATCACGCAATATCCCCTGTCGGCCAAACTTCTGGCCAGCTCCATAATCTGCTGCTGATAGAGGAGGTCGAGTCCGTTTGTAGGTTCATCTAAAAACAAACAGGCATCCGGACAATCGTATATCTGCGCCAGCACACGTGCCAGCTGCACCCGCTGCTGTTCGCCACCGGAGAGCGTATTGTAATCGCGGGCAGACAAATGCATGATTCCCGTTTGTTCCATCACGAGCCGTACAATTTCCATATCCTCCGCTTTAGGCTGCTGCTCAAAGTGGGGATAGCGGCCCATCATCACCAGTTCCTTAACCAAAAAGGAAATGGAAATAGTATTTTGCTGTGCCAGCACCGCACGGATCCTGGCCAGTTCCGGCAGTTTATAATCTGTTAAATTCCTGCGCCGTAAAATAATCTCCCCTGCTGTTGGATGGATCTCTTTACACAGCAATTTCATCAGCGTACTTTTACCTGCGCCATTGGCACCGAGGATGGCAAGCAGTTCACCAGCTTTAGCCCCGAAGCTCAGCTCATTGAGCAAAATCTTTTTTCCAATCTGATAAGTCAGCTTTTTTACCTCGATCATAGCTTATAATTTATTTTTATTACGCTCTGTAATGATGATATATAAAAATACAGGTGTGCCTATCAACGCTGTTAAAATCCCGATGGGCAATTCCGCAGGTGCAAAGGCCGTTCTGGCAATCAGGTCTGATAAAGTTAAGAGCGCAGCCCCTAAAAGTGCAGAGCCGGGGATAACCAGACGGTTGTCTGAACTAAAGATCATCCGCATCGTATGCGGAATAATCAGCCCGATAAAACCGATCAGCCCCGCAACAGCAACAGAGGCCCCTACAGCGATTGTGGCAAGGACAATGATAATCCGCTTCATCTTCCGCACATCTACCCCCATATGTAAGGCCTGAGCATCTCCGAGTGCAAGTGAGTTTAAAGATTTGGCCAGGAAAGGCAAACCAATTACAGGGACCAGGATAAATGGTAAAATCCCAATTACCGTTTCCCAGCTGGCACCGCCAAGGCTTCCTAAACTCCAGAACGTGATGGTCCGCAACTGCTCATCAGTAGCCATATAAGTTAGCAAACCAGTCAGCGCACCAGATAATGCATTAATCGCAATCCCGGAAAGTAATAAGGTAGTCACCTCCGTTTTCCCATTTCTTATGGATATCCGGTATACGATCATCGTAGTTAAACAGGCACCAACAAATGAAGCAGCAGATAAAGCATAAAAGCCAATCGCAGTGGTCAGCATTTTAAAGACACTGACCTCCATTACAATCATCAGCACGGTAAATAATATCGCTCCCGAAGAAATCCCGATCAGACCAGGTTCTGCAAGCGGATTTCTGAAAAGCCCCTGGATTGCCGCCCCCGAGGTACCCAATCCTGCGCCAATTAATACCCCCAGCATTACACGCGGCATCCTGATATTTAGCAGTACCGCTGCCTGCTGTGGTTTAAAATTCACCTGATCGGAAATACCTGTGGCATGTGCCAGGATAGACAGCAACTCAGACACAGTGATGCTGACCGCCCCGATGCAGGAAGAAAGGATCACGATCCCTGCCAGCAGGATGCCAAGTAAAACCAGAATTGCTGCTGTTTTTTTTATCACTTGATCTTAGCAGCTAGTTCTTTGATGGCAACACCTAAACGCGGACCGAAACTGCTCAGCAGTTCTCCATCCATGGTGATAATCTTATTGTTCTTGCCTGCATTGGTTTCTTTTATCCCCTGAACTTTAGCCAGTCCGTTTGCGCCACCAAGACTTTGCAAGCCACTATCAAATAGTAAGATCACATCCGGATTAGCTTTTACCAGCGCTTCTGCCGTTAAAGGTTTATAATCTGCAAATTCAGTGATTGCATTTTCACCGCCTGCCAGTTTAATTGCCTGGTCTACCTGCGTACCGGTACCGCCAACCATCATTGTCCCTGTACCGCGTGCATAGATAAATAATACCCGTGGTTTTTTTTCAGCAGCTGCAGATGGTTTTACTTGTGCAAGATCGGTATCCAGTGCTTTTGCAATAGAGTCGCCTTTCGCAGAAAGGCCCAGCGTATCTGCAAGGGAGTGGATTAATTTTTTGGTACCCTCAACAGAATATTCCTGGTCCAGCAGCAGCAGTTTAACACCGGCAGCTTTGAACTGGGCAATCAGCGCGGGCGTAATTTCTTTTTTAATCCCAACAATCAGTGTAGGCGACAAACCGATTACCCCTTCTGCATTTATATTCCTGTTGTGACCAACTTTGGTTTTAGTCTTCATCACCTCAGGGTAGTTGCTGGTGATATCTGTACCCACAATTTGTTTTTCCACACCCAAGCCCGCAAGCACTTCAGACATGGCCCCATTTAGCGAAACAATTTTGGTACTGTCTGTCAGCAATCCGTTTTTTTCTTTTGTACCTGTATTGCAGGCACTCAGTATCAGCGCAAAAACTCCCAGCGCCAGTGTATTAAATTTCATAGTTTTATTGATTAATAAGAGTTAATTAATGCGTTTAATAAAAAACCTGCTTAAGATTAGAGCTCACAAATTTGAGCGAATCCTGTGCAAGTGTGATTACCGGCAGAAAGCGATGCATCTGTAAATGAAACCACCCTCAGCTTGCTACCTGCAAATAATAATGATTAAGCTGATGTTAGCTTCATGACCTTTAAAAAAAGGTATTCTAATGAAGAAACAAATACGTTGTAAATGAAAATTTTGCTGATCATTTGATGGTCAGCAATGAAAAATCTAAAAGGCGGCTTCCTAAATCACAAGGAAGCCAGCCTTTTTCACAACAAAACTAACCAAGCTTTATGCTTTTTTTACCAACTTATATTCGATAACCGGTTTACCGCGGACACCGCTATCGGTAGAAGTGAAACTCACAAATTTCAATTTATATACATTTCCAGTACCATCTTTAACTACATAAAAACGATCTGTTTTAACACCTGCCACTGCTCCTGTTCCTGGTGCTCCGGAAGTCGCCCTCCAGTTCGAACCAATCACATCTCTTGTTCCAAGGAAAGTAACACCTGTTAAGTTTGCTTCTGCAAAATCAGCATAAGATACTGTAGATGTTAATACCTCTGCAGCAGTTACCCCACCTAAGAAATTGATGATCACAAAATCAGAATACGTGTAAGGGATTGTTGCACTTGCTTTGTAAGTAGCCAATGTCCATTCTAAATCCCATGCTGCTTTTTCGGGCTCCGCAGTAACTGCACCAGTTACAAATGATACATGTTTAAAATTGTAAGCTGCATCTTTAGTAACGGTTAATGTTTTAAAAGTCGTTTCATTGATTTTTGCGTACTGTAAAGTATATCCTGCGCCATTACGCAATACACGGATTTTCTCCCATCCCCTGTTGGTAACCGGAGCAATCAACCCTGCTGCACCACGGTTTACGATATAAACTTTATTCTCTGCATCAGTAGCAGAAACAGTTTTAATTGCCGTTCCGGCTAAATAAGCCGTTGCGTTTGCATCAACAGGATCGATATAAGAGAAACTACCCAATCCCAGACCTAAAGCCAATGTTTTAGCAGTTACTAAAGCAGTAGTATCTGCCGCAGTAACTTGCGTTAAATCTGTTTTATCGATCTGGATTGCCGTTGCACCTACTGTATTGTTCAGGATTACTTTAAAATCTGAACCGGAATAAAAGCCTAAGTCCCACGAAGCACGTTCTACGGAAGTTTGTTTATCCACACTGAAGTCTACAAACACGCTGTTTCCAGCACTTGTTCCATCTTCTGTCCCACTTATTCCGTTCAAAGTGAGTGTGCTTCCGTCAGATGCCGGTACAACAACAATAGGGTCTTCGTCTTTGCTACATGCTGTAAAAGCGGTTACAAAGCACAATAGAGCAATGATTCTGGTAAATTTGTTCATGATGATATTTAATATATATGTTAATTGATTATTTTTTAGTCCAGTTATAAGTTAGTCCGATCACGTAAGATCTGCCGTAGCTTAAAGGAAGCGGACCGGAACCAGTGCTATGTGCCGCTGTAGAGGCTAAGGCTGTGTTACTTACATAAGTCACGTCGAACAGGTTTTTAACCCCTGCATTTACATTGAGTCCCGTAAACAGTTGTTTCGTAATCATCAGATCGGCCATATGAAATGAGCCTGTTTTTGAAAGGCTGACTACCTCAGTTCCGCCTGCTGGTGTATATAGTGCGTAAACTGGCCGTTTACCGGTAAATTTGTAAGACAGGTTCACCGTGGTATTTAACTCTGGGAAGGTGTAGCTCAAATTTGAATTGATTTCCGGCGACCAGCTAAATTTTGATGACTCTCCTGGTATGTCTCCAGATTCCTGGTATTGGTTATAATACCCCACATAAGATAAACCTAGTGAAGCCTGGAAATTCCTTAAGTAAAAAGTATTCTCGAACGTACCACCCACACTTTTGTATTTTGTGATATTCAACGGGACAGTTACCGTAGCATCGTCAGGAGAGATACCAAAGTCAATCTTGTTTCTGAAGTCGTTATAAAACCCACTTATTACGGAGCGGAAATGTAACTCCTGACCAGGATCTTCGGAGAAGCTAAGCGAAGCCGTAAAGCTGTCAGACTGCTCTGCTTTCAAGTTAGGATTTCCAAGGATCTTATGGTTGGCATCAACAAAATCATAATACAGCTCCCTTAATGCGGGTGAACGGAATCCGTTTGCATAACCCAGGCGAAGATCAAAGTTGTCATTTAACCTCACTTTGGTATTGATGGAAGGGATCACAGGCGGGGCATCATAAACAGAATTTTGTATAAACCGTAAACCCGGGCGGATGGTTACATCCTTAATCACGTTCAGTTCCGAAGAAATGAAAAAAGCATAATCATTAATTGCAGGAGAACCTAAGATCCTTGCCCCGCTAGAACCATCAAGGTTCACCTCAAAACCAGGCTGGAACGAAACCTGATCTGATAATTTGTATTGTGCCGTAGTGCGGATCAATACCGATCTGAACTTAGAGATATCCTGCTCTCCCAAACCAGTGGAAAGTTCTTCGGCACCGGTACTGTAATCATGTACTACCGTTCTTGTTGTACGTTTCAGGTTAGCATAAGACAACACCCCATTTAAATGAAGCTTGTCGTTCACTCTATAATCCCCTTGTAACTGCTGGGTATATCTATTGGTGATATATTTCTGATTGGTTGATTTATAATTTCCAGGATTATAGCCCCCTTTAGCATCGATTGTTTCGTCCAGATAATCCAGCCTGTACCAGATATTAAAATCCTTTGTCCGGTACCCTAACTTGGTATTAGCCAGCCATTGCTCTTTTGGCTTCCATCTATTTGGTACAGCGGCAATCTCTTCGGCTGTCTCCAATGCTCCCGGAACATCAAACCCGTTAAAATCGTTATGCGTTAATCCCGCCAACACATTCCATCCGTTATTTGACCAGTTACCATTCACATTCTGGATATGCGAACCGCTTTTAGAAAACGGAGAATATTCATTTCCGACTGTCTCTTCCTGTACTCTTGCATTCAGGCTCAGTGCATTTTTAGCGGCATTTTTAGTAATGATGTTAATTACCCCTGCCAATGCATCCGATCCGTAAGAAACAGATAACGGGCCTTCTACAATCTCAATACGCTCAACTGTATTGATATCGATCTGGTTTAAACTTTCACGTGCATCGCTCCTGTCTATCATCGGTACCCCATCCAGTAATATTTTAACATTACGGCCAGACATTCCCATCAACTGCACATCGCTCACCCCCAAAGTAAAATCATTGGAGAACCTGAACCCCAATTCTGTACTGAGTACCTGCTGGATATTTGTTGAGGCACGCAAACGGATCCGTTCTGCCGTGATTACACGTGTTTGATAAACTGAATTTCTTAAAGATTGTGGCTCGTACTGGCCCGTAACTACAACTTCTTTTAAATTATTTTCGATCGAGTCTGCTTTTGCGGTTAACCGCCCCTTTTTTTTCTGTGCGTAAGCCGTTCCGGAAATTAAAAATATGCTGGTAAAGAGTATAGCACGTCTCATCAAATGATCTATTTATAATTAGTTTAAATAAGATTACAAGTATAGGGAGTAATTTAGATAGATTACAAATAATATTTGTAATATTTTTATTCAGCCTGTAAATGAACCCATTAAAGCGAATAATAGCGAAAAACTCGTGATACAATTCACATTATATCACTGAAAGGATTGATTCATTTCTTTAGCTAATTCTTCAAAACGGCTACAAACTATTCCATTTCGGTTAAGTTATGGCACTGACTAATTCTCACTTTTGATGAATGCTTGCGAGCAGCACATAAAAAAAATAATGGACATGGAATTAGAAAAATTTATCGAAGAATGGATTGCGGTCAGCAATAGTTATGATACAGAAAAATACCTGACGTTTTATTCGGAAGATGCGGTATTAGATGATCCGTCTGTCGGCAAAAAATTTAGCGGAAAGAATGGTATTAAAGAATATTATGAAAGCTATTTTATCGGTTACAAAACGCAAACTAAAAAAATTAACATTGCTGTAAAAGATGGAAGTCAAGCGCACTTAGAAGTGGTGTTTACGGGAGATTTTTCTGAAGGTAAACTTGGCGGAACTTTTGATTTTACATTTAAAGAAGGAAAGATATCGTTTGTATCAGCAGATTTACTTTTATAAAGAGCCAAATTCTGGACAAGATCCATCTGCAAAGAAGGGATAACTTCTACATCAAGTTGCACTTTCTTTGCAGATGATTTGATACACTTATCATCAATTATTTCCCCAATAATTTCTCCGTTTTGGTCAGAAATTTATCAAAAACATCCTGAACATCTATCTCCATCCGGTCTGCCAGCACCACCAGCCACCAAATGCTTTCGCCTAGCTTATGTTCCAGCTCAGCCTTCGAATCTTTCCCTGCAGGCCAACGCCCCTGATGAGACATCGTATGCCGCCCTAGTAATCCTGCATCTGTTAAAAACGCAAGCGCATCCTCTTCTACCGTCCATTCACTACCATGGTGAGTACGCTCTAATTCATGATAAAGTTCCCTTATTTTTAAGGATCTTGCTACGGCTTCGCTAAAATTCAAATCTTTCATCTTGTTTATTATTTAATCAATAGTATTTAGTACAGCATTTGTTACAACATATCAGTCAATAACAGATGACTGAAAGCAAATATACAAAATTTCTGAAATGAACGTTTCAAATACAGAAAGTGCTAATCTTCTATTTTTCTGCATTTCGGCAAACAAGATTCTAAAAGACCATCTCCTGAAAGGCTATTCAATCAATGAAACGCGTTTAAGAGGGCAGAATGACAAATTAATTCTTTAAAGAACGCCGTTACTGTTTTAAGTAATGTAATTGAAAACAAATCATTAAATAACAACGAAACCACCGGATTTTTTAAGTAGTAACAGATCATGCATAGGCCCGTAACATTCTTCATAAATATGACCATCCGGAACTAACTATTGAATGAACTACAGTTCAAGAATTGTTCATTATAGATTATGCAGAAGCTAAACAAGCTATCCATGATCTGAATAAAATTCGCGGCAGTGCATGATTTGGAAATGATAAAGATGACTCCTTCAAATGATCTATTGGCACTGTCTATTAAACGTCTAGTTTTTTAAACTAAGAAAAGCTTATCAAGCTTTGAATGAAGTTCCTCGGCACCTAATTGTAAACGTTTTTCATAATCTCCATTTGCAATGGATCCGGATAAGTAGTGTATTTGATTACCATCCTGAAATTGACAGGCCCCACAGATCCGACAATAAATTTTCCTTTTAAAATTCCCATATCAATGTCTTTAAGTTTACACTAAAGTAACACTTTGATTTTTAAAGTTTTAAAAATTTGATTTATAGCATAAATTATGACGTATTGTGGGGTATTATTTCATGTTTTGTCGTATTTGGTGTGTTGAAATACTTAACATGAAATGCCAGATTAAAGCATGGTTGGCATGTAGCAAATAGGGATTATTATCGGGGCCGATCCGGAGACGATTCGGGCTGAGTCCGTCATGACAGCGATGTGACAGCGTTATGACTCCGTAGTTCTCCTAGGAAAAACACGGAGTGACGATGCTGTCACATAGTTATCACAACGCTGTCACCCCGAGCAGTCCCCGGGTAGTCTCCGAATCTAGTCTTCTCTTAAAATGGTTCTACTAGTTTATCCCTGCATGAACTTCACAAAAACCAAGTGTTACTACCTGTCGGAGGGACTATTGCAGATAAAATCATGCAATAGCGAAATTTACAAAAAAATCTTAGAGCTTTAGCCTCTCCCTACGTCATAGACTTAACAGTGCGACTTTTCGATTTAGAATACCCTTTACCTACTTTTCTAACCGGCACTCTGTGCGTTGCCTCATACCACATCTCGAAATGTTTGGTCAGCGCCGACAGCCGCTTCTTAAAATCCCGCTCGCCCTGCAGGCTTTCATGCAGGGTCAGGTAAATTTGATCAGGCTGATCAGCCATTGCATCTACCACATTCTACCGCCCTATCACCGGGTCATCAAAGCGCGCACCGTAACGTCCTTATTCAACTTTTTTTACAGATTGCCGGATTCGATGGCAGCGACTAATTTTCTTCTGTATAAACGAGTAGTATCTATTGCTTTATTCTTTATTAGTTCTTCAATATCCTGGTCTTCTACATTTTCTCCCTTGGCTAGTATAGAAAAAGATAAATACTCATAAGAATAAATGTCATCTGATGTTGTTGCTAAAGCACCCTTGCTATATTCTTTTACCTCTTTTGTTATATCATTACCCCCCTTAACTATTTTTGGATAAAAGCCCTTGTCAAATGTTTCCCTGTCAATATAACCTATGCCATATTTATTAACGAAAAAATCATTTTCATTTTCATTGGAAACAACCAACCTAACTTCTCCAATATAATCCTTTGGAATAACGACAGTATAAACGGGCCTGTATTGAAACACATAATAAATCAAGCTTAATGCTATTGTAAATATAGACGCGAACGTTAGAGAACGCCATTTTGAATTGAAAATCTTCTTTGCTAAAGCGCCTAGCGCGAAACTAACACAGAGCGTGACCGGCAGAAAAACTATGGCTAAAAACCAAGATGGAAGTATCATTGTTTTCGTTTGCAACATCTGCCAGGTGCTAAAAATCAATGAAAGTATACCTAAAAATATAAATAATGGTTGTATTTTACAATTTCGTCATTTTATCGTCTATCTAATTTTAGGGAACATATTTCGGATAAGACCCGCTAAAAATCGAATCGAAAAATGAAACTCCATGTGGTTTTTCAAAAGAGGGCTTATCGTACTGCATAATTTTGAATCCATTAACCTTTAGTGTAGCTGATGGGAATATATTTGTAAAAGAACTAACGCCCAAATTTCCACTAGTATCGTTATAATTAGTATTAAGCTTTTGAACGACATCTATAATAGTATACCTAATAATATTCAGATTAGCCTCTTCTGCGGTAGAAGCGCTTGCATGTTGCTTAAATCTTACATTTAAACCAGTTTTTGTTATCGATACCATTATATAAAAGCTTGTTAGCTCCACCTGTAATCGTTTTTCTCAGATCAAAGGGATAATAATTATGACGTTGCAAAACCCCTAGTTGATTTGAAATCGGATTTTTATAGATAGCTGCATATCTTTTTTCCCAATGGCTTCGCCAAAAACTTACTTCGCCCCTGCCCCAAAATCAAAATACAACGTTGCTCCCCACATCCTCTGATGATCTTTCCGGTTCCTCAATTGATTGACATTGCCTTGCGGACTTAACTGCGCGGCTTTCTGAAATTTAGTACCAATAGGATTGATCACATCCATAAAGGAAATATCCCCTTCAGGAAAAGCGGGATCAGTATTTTTATGCCCGGATGGTTTAGGTGTAAACAACCGCATAAAAATATGGTCTGTTGCAGAGACAACGGTAATCGGATATTCCTCATTCTCGATTACCGCCCAGAACATCCGATCGTGATACCCCTTAAATTCAGGGTAGTTCCAATCTATTCCGGTTACGGTATTGTTGTAGGCTTTCTGGTGTACACCAAACTCCGTGCCCTGCATCCTGTTTTTCCAGACCCTGTATGGCCCTTTCCCAAGCCATTTCACTCCTTTTACTTTTGCTTCGGGATAGGAAAAAGAAACACCCATAAACTCATAATCTCCATGTAAACGATAAGTATAATCTATTTTTAACCAGCCATTGCCCATCATTTTATAAGACATCTGGCTGATCGGGCCTTCATAATCTACAATGACGGTATGGTCATTTCCTTCCTGCTGATGACGAATAGCTTTAAATTTACTGTTCACATCGGTCAGTTTTGGTCCGTTTCCAAAAGACACAGGGGTGATTTTATTCCGGACACCCACAATCAAACCATTGCTTTTACTGAATTTCACTTCAACGCCATTGGCGGATACAGCAATATATTTGTCGTCTTCCGAGCCTGCCGCTGCCTGCACACTTGTAGTGTCGACTATCGAATGTGCAAAGGCTGCTGCAGTTTTTACAGGCCAGGTCCATGTCAGGATATGGCGCCCGTGAGGGTCGGTTGCGCTGAGGCAAAGGGCATCGCTTTGCTCCCAGTTTTGTGGCAGATCTATCGTTACATAAGCAGATAGCCCCGGTGCTAAAGATGGCAGGTTTAGTTTCCCCCGATCCAACACCGTAGAATCTGCTGCTGCATCCGCTGGTTTAGGAAACTTCAACAGACGCCATTCGAGTTTACAGTCTTTCAGATCTGTAAATAAAAAACGGTTTTCTATTTTAAGCTTACCATTAAATTGAGGGGTAATGTATTGTTGATCGATATAAACAGGCGACCAGATCTCTTTTATGGTATAATAGCTAGCTTCTTTCTCGCGGTATGGCCCCAAAATCCCATCAGGAGCGTTGGTACCTTTCACGTCAATTTTACCAGCCTGATCAGTCCGCACTACCCCTTCATCAGAAAATACCCAGAGAAAACCGCCTGCAGAAAGCGGACTGTGCTGCATCACATTCCAAAAATCCTGTAATCCCGCACCATGGCCCCCATCATATAGTCCGTGCATAAATTCTGTAGGAAAGTATATTTTATCTTTGTTGGCAAGCACATCGGCAACATAATTTAAATCAGGATAATGAAAAGTATTGGTTTCGCCCAGCGTATTCCATGGCTGGATCACTGTACGGTTCTGCGGATCGTAGGTAGGGTAATCAGGCAATAAATCGTAGTTGTTACCCCCCTCATTTCCATTGGCCCATAAAACTACGGAAGGATGGTTTACATCTCTGACTACCAGTTCTTTTACTAATTTACGGCCTGCTTCAGTATCATAAGCACTTTGCCAGCCCGTCAGTTCATCAATCACAAAAAGCCCAAGAGAATCGCATACATCAAGAAAGTGCTGATCAGGCGGATAGTGTGACATACGGACCGCATTCATGTTCATGTCCTTCATCAGGTTCACATCCAGGATGCTCAGTTGCTTACTCAACGTACGGCCGGTACTTGGCCAGAAGCTATGCCGGTTTACACCTTTAAATATGATTTTTTGTCCATTTACATAAAAGCCATCTTTTGCACGCAGCTCCATAGTGCGGAAGCCGAATTTCTCCCTGACCACATGAATTTCCCCTTTCGCATTTTTAAGCCGCACCTCGGCCTGGTATAGATTTGGAAATTCGGGCGACCATTGTTTTGGTTTGTTAAGGTGTTGGGTTAAGGTTACTTTCGCGCCGTTTTTATTGGTCTGCATACTAAACGGATCACCGACAGGATGATTATCGGGAGATAAGATCTGCACTTCTACGGTACCCTGCTGGCGGATATTTTTCGCATAAACATCAATCGCAAAAGCCCCGTCGCCTTGTGCGTTGATTGCTACACGGTCGATAAATTCTTTCGGTTTAACCTCCAGGTATACAGGCCTGAAAATCCCTCCAAATACCCAGAAGTCTGCATCACGTTCCGCTTTGTTTACCGATTCATTGGCAGAGACATTTTTAACTTCCACTTCGAGCAGGTTTTCCTGCCCCGGTTTCAGCAAGCCGGTAATATCATATTTGAAACGGTAAAAGCCGCCCTGATGAACAGCACCAGCTTCTTTTCCATTCACTTTTACTTTTGTATCTGTCATTGAGCCTTCGAAAACCAGCTCAATAGTTTTATTCTTCCAGGCTGCGGGAACAGCGAACCGATGACGGTACAAACCGGTAGCATCAGATTCAGGAAGCAGTTTTCGCCATTCATGCCCGTAGTTATAAACGCCAAAACCTTCCAGTTCCCAGTTTGAAGGGACAGGGATGGTTGTCCATGGACCGCTCTTCCGCCCTTTATCAATTTTAAAGTCCCAATTGACACGATGGTCTTTATCTATACCCGAAAGATATTGTATTTCAGTTTTGATAGCCTTGTTTTGAGCAAACAGACCGGTAACCATAAGAATAAAAGGAAAAACAAATACGTACTTCATAACATCGGGTGAGTTTTTGCACATAGTAGAAAAAGTTAATAAAATATCTGGTTGATGGACGGTATTGATCCTGCCCAGCTGATCAATACAAGTTTGCTGTTTTTATTTTGATGAACAACTATGCTGTTCAATAAAACTATGCAATCGATACCGTAACAAAATTAATAGACGAGCCATGCAGGTAATTCGAATTAGCAATACTCCTTATCGTATTTCTAGGATCTAACTGTTTTAACCCGGATTATTGATCTGCTATAACTCATGTGTACATCAGAACAATTGTACAAAAATCGTTGTTATTGCTTCTATTATATTATACTAAATTATTGTAATATGATACTGAAATATCTTATCGAAGAATTTGAACATGAAGTAATCAGCACACGCAAATTATTACAGTCCGTCCCCGAAAAAGACCTTGGTTACAGGCCTTCAGAGATCTCCTGGACGATGGGTCAGCTTGCCCAACACATTGCTACCATTTATTACTGGTACGCAGGTACGCTTACCCGGGATGTTTACGATATGGCGGCCGACAGCATGGAGCGTAGCAAACCTGATGATATCAAGGCTACGCTGGAATTATTTGAGCGCAATGTAGAAAAAGCCAGAACTGCCTTAAGATCTATTACAGAAGAAAAGCTGCAGGATGACTGGACGATGAAAGTGGGCGAACAGGTAGTTCTCGGACCGATGCCAAGGGGTATTGTGGCCCGTAGTTTTTTGTTTAACCACATTTATCACCACCGTGGTGAATTGATCGTTTACCTGCGGGCAACCGGAAACAAAGTGCCGGGCTTGTATGGGCCTACGTATGAACAAAGTCAATAGCTTCGTAAAAAAGCATGTGATCACTAAAAATCACAGCACATATTGTTCAATAAAAGATTTCCTGGTCATGATATGCAGATAAGGATAATCTCCGGATAGCTGTTTGCGCAGTTTTAGCTGATAAATAAAATGTCCGCCCAGGTCAACAATGATCGGATTTTTCGCTTCATACCATACCCGGTGCGGGTGTTTCCAGCAAAAAGAGTAATAATATGAGGTAAGCGGAAGCTTTTTAAGTTCCTGATGGTAAAAATTAAGCACCTTCGGGCGCCCTGCAAGAAAATCAGCCTTTCTGATCATTGACAGATGGTCGGTATGGCAAAAGTCGTATGCAGCGATTTTTGGATCATCCACATCCGGCAAATTTTTAAGCACCCGGAAGCCTTTAAACTTTTTACCATTCAAAATCCAGATCAGCTTTGGATAAAAGGCTTCCCTGCTTTGTAATTCTTTGAGGCAGATCGGAGAGTTCTGAAATTCCAGCGTAGTGCCACATGGGGTGTGGACATCTGCACGATGAAGCTCTCCGAGTACCTGATCAGAAAAGCTTACCTCTCTGAATGCTAGTGGAAAGGCCAGTTTCCAGTCGCGGTGCCACTCAGTTTCTCCATGATAATTTCTTAAAATCTTCGCCATTCTTTGGCACAAATCTATACTAATATTATTAGTTAATCAAGATTATGAAGAAATTGTCAATTATGTGGTAAGTTAAAACCTGGTGATCAAATTCGCATACAACGTCACAGAACTTTGATCGAATACACAGACGATCACGAAAATATTGCGTTACTTGCATCAAAACAACTCTGCCATTTTGAAACATACCATCTGCTTCCTGTTATTAGCGCTGACTATTTCTGCTGCTTCTGCACAAAATTTAAATAGCGACACAACCTTAAGGACAACGCTTGATACTGCAAAGTACGATTCACTGATGAACCGTATGGCTAATGGCGACAAACGCTGGCCTGTAAAAAACGCACCATATCCCCTTCCGGGTGCGATACTCCCTTTTAAACGGATTGTTGCGTTTTATGGAAATATGTATTCTAAAAACATGGGGGTGCTTGGCCAGTATGAACCCGTGGCGATGCGCAAAAAGCTGATGGCCGAAGTGAAAGAATGGGAAGATGCAGACCCGGCTACCCCGGCGGTACCCGCCCTGCATTATATCTGCGTAACTGCCCAGGCAACTGCTGGCCCTGGCGGACGGCACAATCTGCGGATGCCCTTCAGCCAGATTGATAAGGCGATTGAAATGGCAAAACCTATCAACGCGATCGTATTCCTGGATATCCAGGTTGGTTTTAGCACTGTACAGGCGGAATTACCGCTACTGGAAAAATACCTGAAAATGCCCAATGTGCACTTCGGCATCGACCCTGAGTTCTCGATGAAAGAAGGAAGTGTACCAGGAAAACGCATTGGCACATTTGATGCTGCTGATATTAACTATGTAACCGCCTATCTGAGCGCTCTTTGTATAAAGTATAACCTGCCGCCAAAGGTTTTTGTGGTGCACCGCTTTACCCAACGAATGCTGACCAATTACCAGAATATCAGATTGCGCAATAACGTACAGTTTGTGATGGATATGGACGGCTGGGGCGGCCCCGAGTCTAAGAAGGGCACCTATAAATACTTTGTACAGGCAGAGCCGGTACAGTTCAGCGGATTTAAGTTGTTCTATAAGAATGATATTAAAAATGCACCGCACCGCATGGTTACTAAAAAAGAAGTGCTGAATTTAAAGCCGGTACCATTGTATATACAGTACCAGTAAACAATTAATTTCCTGATCTTTATTATTATTAATAGTATAATCATCAAAACTAATCGCTGAAGTTGTTGTTCTGTCCTACAAATACAAGGATAGCTATGAAAAACGAATTGACGAATAGGGTAATCGAAGGTTTATCAACATTAAGTGTTGTCCCTACCGGAAAAGAAAATATTGATCAGGGAGAAAGAATAGTTTCACTATTCGCTGGCAGCTGGTTGCTGTATAAAAGTATCAAGAATATCATCAATAATCCATTGATTGGTCTTCACGGTGCCGCAGCCGGTGGCCTGTTGGTTTATCGTGGTGCAACCGGGATATGCCCGATTTATAAATACCTGGATAAAGATACGACAGATCCTGAAGCGATTAATATCAGTGAGGATATCACGGTTAATGTTTCCAGGGATAAAGTATATGAGTTCTGGCGCGACTTGTCTAACCTGCCAAAGTTTATGAACCACCTGAGCAGCGTAGAAGAAGTTAGTCCGTCGCAATCACTGTGGAAAGCGAAAACTCCGGGTGGCCTGATAGACCTGAAATGGAATGCGGAGATTACACGTGAAGAAAATGGTGTGTATATCGGCTGGCAATCTGTGGAAGGGTCTATGATAGACAATGCTGGTAAAGTAGAGTTCAGAGACAGCCTTAACGGAACAGGTACAGAGATCCATGTGGAAATCGACTACTTCCCGCCTGCAGGAAGTGTTGGCAGAGGCGTAGCTTCATTATTTAACAGCATGTTCGAACGCATGATCCGTGAAGATATCCAGAATTTCAAATCTCATATAGAAACAGCAGATTTTAAAACTTTTGCTGGGTTAGCAGTTATTTAATGGAAGCGAATACATTTAATTTGGAAGAGGTATATAATCAGCAACTCAGCGAAATGCTGACTGCTGAAAAAAAATATAATAAATATTTTGAGCGGCTTGCAAAAGCTGCATATACAGAAGAATTGAGAAGCGGTCTGGCCCCTGCGAGCAATGAATTCCCGCAACATCTCGAAAGAATAAAGAGATGTATGGCTATCCAAAAGATTAAAGCCTCGACTACTACTACAGAATTAAATGAGGTAATCTTAAAGCAGGTGGATCAGGCTATAAAATCCGGTAAAGAAAAGACGATCAAAAGGGATATTCAGCTTTTGCAGGTCAGTAAAATTATGCTACAGGTTAAAATTGCGGTTTATCAGACCATTCATCAAATAGCAGTTGCACTAGGAAATGAAACTGCGGCGGTAATGATGGAAGAATGTTATAAAGATAATCAAAATGCATATGCTTACCTGATGCAGATTTCAGCTAACATTATCTATCCTCAAAGCGTGGTCACAAGCTAGTTATTCTAGTTTGTAAATCTTATGATGGTTTGCAGCTCTATTAATTAACAGATTTGAATGTTTGGAAACAAACAATCAACTGATTGTATGATAATTAGTTTCATCATTTTAAATTTAAGTAACAATGAAGAATTTCAGCTATTTCACAATTTCAGCAATAATAGCGATCTGCATGACAGCTTGCGGTGCTGACCAAAAGGATTATAAAACTGGTGACCGGTCTTCGGATGCTACTGCTGTAGACTCTACCAATATCGATAGCATAGGCAATAGCACTGCCGGTGGCATGCCTAGAGATATACCGAATGGTACAGGTACAGATTCAGCGAAAAAAGATTCAACTGCAACAGAAAGAAAATGGCCTTCTCAGTCCCAGAACCCGATGTAATGAACAATCATTGTTCGTATTAACAGTATATTATTGCAAACTCAAATACAGTAAGCTAATATCTCTTGTATAGAGAAGGTTGCACCACAAACAAATTCATCAGCGGCACCGTAATAAATAGTGAGCTCATCACCTTTAACGAGGTGTCCGTTGGTGAATACTACAAACCCAAAAAAGCCACTCAATTCATAACGTTCTGTGGGTACCATAATAGGATCTACGGTTCTTGCCAGCACAATGGATGGATCTTCGAGATCCAGTAAAAATGCACCCAGGCAATACCGGTTAGCTAACGTTGCCCCGTGGTAAATTTCCAGCCATCCTCTGTCAGTTTTGATTGGTGCTGCACCAGCACCAACTCTTTCGCTGTCCCACATACCCTGACGGGTCTTTATGATGCATTTATGGTTACCCCAATGCAAGCCATCCGGCGATTCGGCCAGCCAGATATAATTACCACCAATGTCTTTGCTACTCGGGCGGTGTAATGCATAGTAGTTTCCACGGATCTTTTCTTCAAAGATGGCTACATCTTTATTATGAGGAGGCAAGATCATTCCTTTGCGCTCAAAATGCTGCCAGTCGCGTGTGGTTTGCATGCCTACTCCTACTCCACTATCCGAAACTGCGGTGTAGGTAAGGTAGTAAACACCTTCAATCAAAGAAACCCGGCAGTCCTCAATTCCAAAACGCTCCAACTGTCCGCTGCCAAACAAACCAGGATAGCCCTTTTCCTCAGCAAAGCTGATCCCATCTGCACTGCTCAATAAACGTAAATGAGAAACTGTGGTTAAGTAATCTAGTCCCTGATAGTTAAATACCCTCGCGTCGGTAGCAATGAGATCAGGATCATTTAAAGGCACCTCAATAATGTCCAGTTTTCCGTCATCATTAAGTGCTGGTAGAAAAGCCCATCCTTCTACTTGTTTAATGCTTTCAGCAACCCGCACAAGCAACCATATTTTTTGATCAAAGATAAATACACCGGGATTAAGCAGGCAAATGACTTGCAGACCTTCGGCACTTGGGCGAACATCTTTAGGTAATAGAAGAGGGTTTTGAGGAAAACGTTTTGCCAGGTCTTTCATATCTTTGATGTTTTTGATGTTGTGATGTTTTTGATGTTGTGATGTTTGTTATTTTTTGATGCTCCGATGCTTTAAGGTTTCTTAGCCTTCTGATGCTTTTACAAACAGGTAGTTCAGACGAATGTTTCACCTCCCTGTTAATAGCTGGATTGAAACTAAAAAGCTCAGGATGAAGTTAAAACAAACTAAAAATGAAATTAAAACAATTGAGTGGACAACTTGTTAAAAGCCATCATTAAACCTTTAACAAGTGCTTATGAATCCAATATCACCATGGGCTCTGGCTTCAAATGTAGAATTAGCGGAAGCTGAAGAGATTTTATTTGAATTACCTGCAAACGGTTTCTATTTTAAAGTACTGGCCACTTCAGATTCAATTTGGATACATACAACACTGCCCAATGGAGGTTGTGTAGCCTTTCGCGCTGCTTTTACTCCGGGCAACAATCCGGATATAGAAAGCGTAAGCGAAAAAAATGGCGCAGATGTAGCGCTGACTATAACCTCAGCTATTGGGCGTCAGCTAATAAACATTGCGATCAATCAAAGTGAACCGATTCCGGTTTTAAGCTATACAACCACGCTTATCCCTGCAAGGGATCTATTAATGCCGGCATGGCCCAGAGATATTTTATTTACAGGTAAAAAAAATAATGCTGAAAATACTGCCGGGCAAATCCATGCCAGTCAATTTGGAACACGTACTGGTTTTATTTACATGAGCCAGACTGTACCGGCTTCAGCTACGTTACTTTATCATCAAAATCTGACCGCACTGGGTGATTATTGTGAACAAACGGAGACTTCGGCTGGTGATACTGTTGGTGGCGAATGGCCAGAACTGGGCTTCGCTTTGCCGCCTTCAAAAAAACCGCTGAAAGCGGGTGTAGCAGTGGTAATTTCCGATGCATTTGTTGCGTTTCATGATCAGGTAGTCAACGAGGAATCGGCCGTTACAAAACTCTATCTTGATATGCTCGCAAGAATATATCTGCTGCTGCCCAAACCAGAAACCTACTATAAACCATGGCCGGAAATTTTGGATAGCGGACTGGCTGATCTGAGTGATAACCCCGGCTGCTGGTCGCACGTAGCAGGCAGCAGTTATTTCAATGCCTATCTGAGCGACCATGAAACCCCTCCCGAGATTATGGTACAGCTTGCCGTACTGCTTCCACTTCTTGATTACTCCGAATGGAAGGGGAAGGATTTAAAAATGATGTCTTCCATCCGCGAGAACTTACCGAACTTTTATGATAAAAAAATGGGAACCATTATGCGCTGGCTGCCCGCCGCGGAAGACAAGCTGAAGGGTGAGGAAGAGCAAAAGGTGCCTAAAGTAATGGATTCATGGTACCTTCATCATCCACTGCTCAATCTTTCGAGGCTGGCGCTTAAAGGGGATAAAGTTGCGAAAGAACTCTTTTTGAATTCGATTGATTTTGCAATTAATGTTGCGCATCATTTTAAATATGAGTGGCCGGTTTTTTATAAAATGGATACTTTAGAGATTGTTAAAGCAGAAACTGCTGAAGGTAAAGGCGGAGAAAAAGACGTAGCCGGTATTTACACCCATGTGATGCTCCAGGCATACGATCTCACGAAGGAGGATCGCTTTTTAAAAGAAGCAGAAAAGGCTGCTAAAAGCCTGGAAGGTTATGGTTTTGAGATTTTTTATCAGGCTAATAATACAGCATTTACTGCAGGTGCATTACTGCGACTATTTAAGGTGACCAAAAACGAGCTCTATTTGAACCTGAGCTACCTTTGCCTGGCAAGTATCTTCAGGAATGTACAGCTTTGGGATTGCAATTACGGCTATGGAAAAAACTTTCCGAAATTCTTTTCGCTCTACCCGCTTAACGATGCACCTTATACTGCTGCTTATGAAGAGCAGGAAGTATTTTGTGCCCTGCACGATTATTTAGAACATGCCAAAGGCTTAAACATTTTACCATCTGTACAGCTGTTGATCGCGGAATATATCCGATACCTGATTGATCGTGCACCCTATTATTATCCAACTATGCTGCCCCCCGAAATGCTGGAAGAAAAACCTAAAATTGGCGAAGTTGATCCGAAAATATGGATCGCTTTGGAAGACCTCCAGGATGGATGGCTGAAATCCGGAACAGTTGGACAGGAAGTTTATGGCGCTGGTAATGCTTTCGGAATTTTACCACGACATTTTCTGCGTGTCAGCGATCAGGAGTTCATGATCTACACAGACTACCCTATTACTGATTTTTCGGAAAAGAAAGGAAGGCCGGTCATATTTAAAGTATTAGGGGATGACCGAATCCAATGCAGATTATTACTGGTTAAACAAGGGAAGAAGAAAATACCACCTGTAACAGTTCAAATCGCAGGAGCAAAGGAAAAGTTAAGTGGAAAGCTGGTAAAAGGAGGAAATATAGAGTTTTCGCTCCCTGGAAACAGTACTATAAAAATCACCATTAGTCCTGATGATAAATAAATCTACAGTTCTCTGATGCTACGAACATCTATTCAAACAAATTATGGCCCACTTTATAGGAAGGGCAGCTATTAATTAAAAATCTAAAACTACCATTATGAAAGCAAAATTCTTATTTCCACTATTACTGGCAACCGTGATATATACTGCATGCTCTTCTGGCAGTAAAGACGAGCCGGCATACAGATCCAGTGCGGACACTACATCATCACAAGTGAATACGCCCTCATCTGATACATTAATTAAAGATACAGTACTGAAAGACAGTACTACAAAAGCCGATAACCCTACACCTGCCAGCAAAACTAACAGTGATGACAAAGACGGTAACACAAACCGGTAAATTAAACAGGGTTATATAGGCTAAGCGTATATAACCCTGTTTAGATGCAAATTCAGTAAGCTATTTTAGCGTTGCCGCTATTGCTTTAGCTTTTGCATAATGCCTTTCCAGGACAGGCAGTGTCTGCGTAGCAAATTTCTTGACGTCTTCTGAAGTAGTCTCACTACCAGAGCGGAACAATGCGACTGTTTTACTATGATCTTCTACCATCATTTTTATATAATGCTGATCAAATTCTGATCCTTTAAGCGCTTTCATCTTTTTTATATGCTCGTCCTGATCTGGAAAAAATTCGGTCGGCAGTAAAATTTCAGTTTTAGCCGCTAAAGCTTTTAAATCCTGATTAGCTTTTGTATGATCTGCAACCATTTGTGATGCAAAGGCTTTTACTTGTGGATTAGCTGACTTCTGTGCAACCTTACCTAGTTCTACTTCCATTAATCCTCCGAGTGCCGCTGTTTTCATAAAGGCCGCATCATCAGAATTAACATGTGATTCATTCGTATAATCGCGCAGATTTTTCCCAGGTTTTGCATCTTGAGGGTTATCATTTTGCCGGGCTGTAAAACCAGTGTCCCTTTTAGCGTCCATCCCAGAGCCGACATTTACTACAGAGTCACCCCGTATTTCTTTTTTATCAGGACTGTTGCATGCCTGAACTAACAATGCTGCACTGAGCATTGAAATCATCATTCCATTATTTTTTGTCATAGTAGCTTATTAATTTTATAGAAGCTATAACAAACTATATTGCCGGTTGTGCAGGGAATAAACACGGTTAATTGTTCATTTTGCCGGTTTTAAATACGTATTTGTACGGTATTTTATATCTGATAGGTGATCACTATAAAATGAAGGTGTGGTTACATATCAAAAATTGATCATGCTTTAATATCCGGAGCATGGCTCTGCGAAATCGAAAATTACACTTTCAAAAAAATATTCAACATAAAAAAAGCCGATCCTGAAAAGATCGGCTTTTTTTTATAGTTGACAAGGATTACGCAAGATCACGTAATGCTTTGATTTTGTC